>Ga0209604_1000028_pt1 | contig 124782 bp, 90 predicted proteins | sample AD_UKC097_MetaG_FD_184405 | JGI IMG/M metagenome (GOLD analysis project Ga0209604, IMG submission 184405) | Active sludge microbial communities of municipal wastewater-treating anaerobic digesters from USA - AD_UKC097_MetaG (SPAdes) (version 2) | ecosystem: Engineered > Bioreactor > Anaerobic >...
ACCGTTGCTTACTCTCTGTCTATTCCCTTTGTATCAACACTGGTTTTTTCGGCGGTCATGAAACACCAGGATGCTCCGGGAACTACCTTCAAAAAACACCTGGCCATAGCCCACGGCCTGATGAACGAAGACGACTTTCTTTTGCAGGAAATACTTTTCAACTCCGAAACTCCCGCCCAGCTTGAGTTGATTCGCTCCGAATTGAAGCAAATTCTGGAAATAGTCAAAAACAGAGATGCTCTGAGGATGAAAAGTTATTTGGAAAAGATACGCAACAACATTCGTTAAGTTTCCCTTGGTCAAATTTTTAGGTACTTAGTATTTTTTGTATTTTCGCGCCATTGGTCGCCTTGCTTATTCCTGAGTTTGGGCAGACCGGTGGCGTTTTGTGTTACTATTAAAAAGAGAACAATGAACAGACAGCTTTTAACGAAAACAATCATTCTATGCCTGATTGGCCTGATGACAGGATGTAATGCTCCCAAAGCCACGAGCTTCGAAATAGGAGACAAGCAATTCCTGCTTAATGGAGAAGCCTTTGTGATTAAGGCTGCCGAAATGCACTACACCCGTATTCCCAGGCCTTACTGGGAACATCGCATCAAAATGAGCAAAGCTTTGGGCATGAACTCAATATGTCTGTATATTTTTTGGAATATACACGAACAAGAACCCGGAGTTTTCGATTTCGAAGGGCAAAACGATGTGGCTGAATTTTGCCGTATGGCGCAAAAAGAAGGCATGTATGTCATTATCAGGCCCGGACCCTATGTTTGTGCAGAGTGGGAGATGGGAGGTTTGCCTTGGTGGCTGCTCAAGAAAGAAGGCATAGCCTTGCGTTCGCAAGATCCCTATTATTTGGAAAGAGTGGAAATCTTCATGAACGAAGTGGGCCGCCAACTGGCCGGTCTGCAAATAAACAGGGGTGGTAACATCATCATGGTACAGGTAGAAAACGAGTTCGGCTCCTACGGTATCGACAAACCCTATGTGGAGGATATCCGCGATATAGTAAGGGCTGCCGGATTTACCGATGTGCCCTTGTTTCAATGCGACTGGAATTCCAATTTCCAAAACAATGCCCTGGACGATTTGTTGTGGACCATCAATTTCGGCACAGGTGCCAACATAGACAATCAATTTCGTGAGCTGAAACGCCTGCGTCCAAATACGCCGCTTATGTGCAGCGAATTCTGGTCGGGCTGGTTCGACCGCTGGGGCAGCCCGCACGAAACCCGCAGTGCCGAAGAATTGGTTAAAGGTATGCAGGAAATGCTCGAAAAAGACATTTCCTTCAGTCTCTACATGACTCACGGAGGAAGCACCTTCGGCCACTGGACGGGTGCCAATTCACCTCCTTACGCTTCGTGGTGCAGCTCCTACGATTACGATGCACCCATCAACGAAGCCGGACAGACCACCGAGAAATTTTATGCCGTACGTGAATTGTTGGCAAAATACAGCGACAAAGCTTTGCCCAAAGTGCCCAAAGCTTTGCCGATGATAGAAATTCCGCCGTTTGAACTGAATCAGATAGCGCCCTTATTCCAAAATCTGCCCGAACCCATCCTGTCGGATCAGGTACATTCAATGGAATTTTTCGATCAGGGCTACGGCAGCATATTGTACAGAACTACCTTGCCGGCAGGAGCTGCAGGCCGTAAACTTATAGTGGAAGAGGCGCACGACTGGGCCATCGTTTTTGTGGACGGTAAGCGCCTGGGCACTCTCGATCGCCGCAAAGCCGAAAAAATACTGGAATTGCCGGCAACCGAAAAGGAAGCCGTATTGGACATTCTGGTCGAGAATATGGGTCGGGTGAATTATTCTAAAACCATACACGATTACAAAGGTATTACGCAAAGAGTTTCGGTGCAGGAAGGCCGGAAACAAAAAGAACTTACAGGTTTTCAGGTGTACCGTTTTCCTGTTGAAGACGCTTTGAGCGGCAGGTTGCAATTTGTTGAGAGGTCTCAAGACTGTCACATGCCCGCCTATTACAAAGGTTCGTTCAATCTGGACAAAACCGGCGATGTTTACATCGATATGCAAAATTGGAGCAAAGGTCTGGTATGGATCAACGGATACGCCATAGGCCGCTTCTGGGAAATAGGGCCTCAGCAGACCTTGTTTGTGCCGGGTTGTTGGCTCAACAAAGGGCAGAACGAAATTATAGTGCTCGACTTGCAGAGTCCTCTCGAGCCTGTTATTAGCGGAATCACGACTCCTATCCTGGATAAGTTGCTTTCCGACGAAGAAACACTGGAACGCAACAAAAACGCCAATCCCGACGAGAGTGGCTATTTCTAAATTCTTATGAAAGCCGGGAATTATCTTTTACTGAGCTTTCTGCTTTTTGGCCTGCTTAGTTTAAATGCAGAAGACAGCCTTGCCGTTCGTAAACTGGTTTATCAAGTTGATTTACGCGATAATGTCAACAGCTTTACCTGGATGCAGGTACAAAAAGGTTTCGCTCAGGCCGAGGCCGAAGAGGCGTCTCTGATTCTGCTGGATATGAATACATATGGTGGAGAGGTTGTATATGCCGATTCCATACGTACCCGTATCCTAAATACCGAAACTCCGGTATGTGTGTTTATCAACAACAACGCCGCATCGGCCGGAGCTCTGATCTGCATTGCCTGCGATAAAATCTTTATGCGCAGCGGAGCCGTTATAGGGGCTTCGACGGTAGTGGATCAGAGCGGAGAAGTGGCGCCGGACAAATATCAGTCCTACATGCGCGGCATCATCAGGGCAACAGCCGAAGCTCAGGGTAAGGACACTCTTATAGCCGACGGCGATACCATGTACGTATGGAAACGCGATCCGGCGATTGCCGAGGCTATGGTAGATCCCGACGTGGAAATTCCCGGTGTGATCGAGAAAGGCAAGGTACTTACTTTTACGGCTACCGAAGCCTTGCAAAATAAGTATTGCGACGCCATAGTTCAAAGCAAAGAGGAAATTCTGGAGACACATTACGGCTATGGCGATTACGAACTGAAAGTGTTCAGGCCCAGTCTCAAAGACAAAATATCCGGTCGTCTGATGGGGACTGCCCTACGGGCGATACTCATTATGATCATTGTGGCGGGCATCTGGTTTGAGCTGCAATCGCCCGGTATTGGTTTTCCCAGCATTGCGGCCGGAATTGCCGCCATTTTATATTTTGCCCCCCTGTACCTGGACGGTCTGGTGCAGTATTGGGAAATTATACTGTTTATAGTCGGGGTGATACTGATCTTTTTGGAAATCTTTGTGATTCCCGGTTTCGGTATTGCCGGCATTTTAGGCATATTGGCGGTGGTGTTGGGTTTGAGTTTTGCCCTGGTCGACAACACAGGCCTGAGTTTTGATTTCGAAGGGCTGGATGTCTTGGGCGAAGCCTTGCTGCTGGTAATACTCAGCATGCTGGTTGCTTTTATTATTTCGCTTTGGTTGACCTCCAAAATCGGTGTGGGCAAGGGTGTTTTCAGGCATCTGGCCCTCGAATCGGTGCAGGAAAAAGAGGCCGGTTATGTGGCAGTACCCACCACAGATAAAAGCGTCATCGGTGCTACAGGCTTGGCCGCCACCGACCTGAGGCCTTCGGGCAAAGTCCGTATCGGAGATGTGTTGTACGATGCCGTCGCTGAATTCGGTTACATCGAAAAGGGGAAAACGATCAAGGTAACCCGGTTAGAAAACGCTCAATTTTACGTGGAGGAACTGAAGTGAGATTTTTAGGATTGATTCCGGCCCGCTATGCTTCGAGCCGCTTTCCAGGCAAGCCCCTGGTACAAATTAAAAACAAACCCATGATACAGTGGGTGTATGAACAGACTCATCCCTGGGTAGATGAGCTTTGGGTTTGTACGGACGACGAACGTATTTTTAAAGCCGTTGAGGCTTTTGGCGGTAAAGTCATCATGACTTCTTCTGCTCACCGCAGCGGTACCGACCGTTGTGCGGAAGCCTCGTCCAGGCTGGGAGGTGATTTTGAGGTGGTAATAAACATACAGGGCGATGAGCCTTTTATTCAAGGGGAACAAATACAAGCCTTAAAGGCCTGTTTCAATAAGCCCGAAACCGAAATAGCCACTTTGGTTAAGGCTTTTAAAAAAGAAGATGGTTTGCAGGCTCTCCTGAATCCCAATTCACCCAAGGTGGTTCTGAATTCCCGGGGAGAGGCTATGTACTTCAGCCGTTCGGTTATCCCTTACCTTCGGAATTTTCCCCAAAGTCAATGGCTTGAAAAGAATGTCTTTTACAAACACATAGGCATTTATGCCTATAGAAGAACTGTATTGGCCAAACTGGCCAGGCTCGAAGCCTCTCACCTGGAGCAACAGGAATCGCTGGAACAGTTGCGTTGGCTCGAAAACGGATACAAAATCGGTACAGCCCTGACTCAGGTCGAAAACCAGGCCATAGATACGCCCGAAGATTTGGAGCGCTTATTGAAAAATCTAAGATGAACAAGCCGGACGACTTTAGCATCCCGCGCATGGAAAAAAAGACTTTTCCGAACGGGATGGACTTTTACCATAAGAAAACCGATGCCGAAGGTTTGCTTAAACTCGATTTGATTTTACCTGCGGGCATACAATACCAAAAGCGTCCTCTGCTGGCCAGGTTGACAAATGCTCTTCTCAAAGAGGGCAGCCGCGGTATGACTTCGGCTCAGATTGCAGAGCGCTTTGATTATTACGGTGCTTTTATCCTTTTGGGTTGCGGTTTGGAAAATGCTTACGTCAATCTTTATACACCTAAAAAGTTTTTCAGTTTCACCTTGAAACTGCTCAACGAACTCTTGCGTTATCCTTCATTTCCCCAGAAGGAATTGGACATCAGCCTGGAAAAAAACCTCCAGCGACATCTGATAGAGCTGCAAAAAGTGCAGGTACTGGCCGGTTTGGAAATAAATAAATGTTTGTTCGGGCCGGAACATCCCTACGCAAAACAATTGCAGGAGGAAGATTTCGACAGTTTCGACTCTTCGCTGCTCAAAGAGTTTCATCGCAACCATTATTCTGCGCACAAATGTATTGCCTTGCTTAGCGGAGAAGTAAACGAAGAAGACGGTAAACTGGTGGAACAAGTCCTGGGCACCGAACCCTGGGGAGCGTCCGGCTGTACTCCGACCAATGAGGCGCCTATCCGGCCTCTTAAGCCTCAAAAAGTGCTGGTGGAAAAAGCCGGTAGTTTGCAGACTGCCCTGCACTTTTCCATCCCATTGAAAATAGATAAACACCACAACGATTTTAAAAAACTGAAATTTGTAAATACTCTCCTGGGCGGTTATTTCGGCAGCAGATTGATGAGCAGCCTGCGCGAAGAAAAGGGCTATACCTACGGCATTTCTTCCAACATCAACGTACACCGAAAAAGCTCTCATCTCGACATACGCTGTCAGACCGATGTAAAATATGCAGGGGCCGTGGTGCAGGGAGTTTACGATGAAATCAAAAAACTGCGGGAACAGGAGGTGAGCGGGCAGGAAATGAATTTGGTCCGCAATCACCTCAACGGTGAATTTGCCCGACTGATGGACGGGCCTTTTTCCCTTTCCGACTTGTATATGCACACCTGCTCCCTTGGACTGGATGTAGAATACTACGAAAAACAGATGGAAATATTTCAGCAAATTCCGGCTCGCGAAGTGATGGAACTGGCGCAACGCTATCTGGTTCCGGATGAATTTTACGAAGTATGGGCCGGAGGCAATAATCAGGCCGCCGAAACGTTGATTCAATAAGCCGGAAAAGAGTTTCAACAAAACAGAAGCATATGTTCAGCAAAACCCCCAAATGTCGGCTACTCCAATTTCCGAAAATCGAAGACGATCGAGGTAATCTGTCGTTCCTGGAAGCCGGGCAACAACTGCCTTTTGAGATGGCTAGAGCGTATTGGATTTACGATGTTCCCGGAGGTGAACAACACGGAGGCCATGCCTATCATACTCAGGAAGAATGCCTTATTGCTTTGTCCGGGAGTTTTGACGTGCGGGTGCGTTCGGGCAGGAGAGAGAAAATTTATTCTTTGAACCGTTCCTATCGAGGTTTATACCTACCCGCCGGAAATTGGCGCGCTCTGGAAAACTTTTCAACCAACGCATTGGGGCTGGTGTTATCTTCGGGAACCTACGATCCCGATGAATACATTCGGGATTTTAGCCGGTTGAAACGAATCCGGGCTTCTAAAAAACCGGAAAACTTGCCGCCGATAGCAGATGATCTTACCGGCAAGCAAGTCTTTTCGGTACAGGATTCCCGCCTGGTAGAAATACCCACCCACCACGACAGGGAAGGCAATCTGACGGCAGTCAACGCCGGTCGGGAATTACCGTTTGCCTTGAAGCGCTTGTATTACGTTTACGACATTCCTTACGGCAGTCAGCGGGGAGGACATGCTCACAAGGAGCTGAAACAATGGGTAATAGCTGCCAGTAGTAGCTTTGATATCTTGCTCGACGACGGCCGGGAACAAAAGAGTTTTCGCTTGGACAGGCCCAACCAGGCACTGGAAATTCCGGCCGGAATCTGGAGGGAAATAAGCGGTTTTGCCTCGGGTGCCGTTGTGTTGGTATTGGCTTCGGCAGAGTTTTCCGAAGACGATTATATACGCGATTATGAACAATTCTTAGCCTTCAGGTCATGCAAATAGTCCGTTACCAATCGGAATACAAATCTTGCTGGGATACTTTTGTGGCCCAATCGAGAAACGCCACTTTCCTGTTTTTCAGGGACTACATGGATTATCATGCCGATCGCTTCCACGATCATTCCCTGATGTTTTACAACAAGGATCGACTGCTGGGTTTGTTGCCGGGTAACGTGGAAGGGGATGTTTATTATTCACATCAGGGGCTTACTTACGGCGGTTTTTTATTGAGCTTTACCACAACGGCCGAGCAAGTCATCGAGATGCTGGATATCACAACGACCTATTTAAAAGATCAGGGAATAAAAAGCGTGATTTACAAAAGCATACCCTGGTTTTACCACAAGACACCCGCCGAAGAAGACTTGTATGCTCTCTATCTCCAAAAGGCCCGCTTGGTTTCCCGCAGCCTGTCGTCGACTATACGTTGCGACAGGGCTTTACCTTTTGCACGCTCCCGGAAGGACGGTTTGCGCAAAGCTCGGAGAGCGGGGGTCGCTTGCCTGGAAAGCAAAGATTTATCCTTATTTTGGCCCATACTCGAACAGAATCTCTGGGCAAGACATCGCTTAAAACCCGTCCATAATCTGGAGGAAATCAGCCGTCTGCACAAGGCTTTTCCCGAAAACATCCGCCTGTTTCTGGCAATGGAAGCAGGAGAGGCCGTGGCCGGCTGCCTGGTGTACGAAACGGAAACAACGGCGCATATTCAGTATATTTCGTCCAATCAACGAGGCAAGGCCCTGGGAGCGCTGGATTTATTGTTTCAACACCTGATATTCGACAGCTTCCAACACAAAGATTACCTCGATTTTGGCATTTCTACCGACAACGACGGTTTCAAACTCGACAAAGGCCTCTTGTTCCAAAAAGAAGGCTTCGGGGGCAGAGCCACTGTGTACGACATATATGCCCTCGATGTGAAATAAAAAACCTGTTTGTCTTAGAATGGAAACCCGGGAAACGTCCTATAAACAAATTGTCAAATCTACCGGAATCTTTGGTGGATCGCAATTGTTCAATATGCTGATCGGCGTGTTCAGGACCAAGGTGGCCGCCGCCCTGCTGGGGCCTCTGGGTGTGGGACTGATCGGTTTGTATCAGTCCATCATCGAAATGATCCGCTCGGTAAGCGGCCTGGGTTTGCATTTCAGTTCGGTCAGGGATATGGCTCAGGCCAATGCCGGCGGCGACCGGCAACAAATCAATACTACCGCATCGGTACTGACCAGATGGATCGTTTTTACGGCTATTTTGGGAGCCCTGCTTTGCGTGGTGTTTTCAAAACAAATCAGTACGCTCGCGTTCGGCGACAGCAGCAAAAGCTCTCAAATTTGCCTGCTGTCTTTTTCTGTATTTGCTCTGACTCTTTCGGCGGGCCAAAAGTCGATGCTGCAAGGCATGCGGAAAATTGCCTATATGGCCAAAGCTTCCGTCCTGGGCAGCCTGTCCGGTTTTATAGTTGCTTCGATCTTGTATTTGACGCTGGGACAGGAGGGCATTGTTCCGGCTCTGTTGGCGGCTGCTTTTCTGAGCCTGGTGTTTACCTGGTGGTATCGGCATAAGTTATCCATGCAGCGAGTCCCTGTAAGTCTCAGGGAAACCTATCTACGGGGAAAGAAAATGGTTGCCCTGGGTTTGTTTACCATGCTGTCGGGCGTGATCAGTACCCTGACCATGTTGTTGCTCAAAAGCCAGATCGGGCGTTGGGCCGACCTGGATACCGTGGGTTTATTTCAGTCTTCCTGGTCTTTGACGGCCATTTACCTTTCGGCCATTTTGAGCGCCATGTCGGCCGATTATTATCCGCGTCTTTGCGAAGTAAGCAGCGATAACGCCAGAATGGTTCGTTATGTGAACGAACAACTGCACGTTGTGCTTTTGGCAGCTACGCCTTTGGTGGTGGGTATGTTGCTCTTTGCCCCGTGGGTGTTGCATTTGTTTTATTCGGCTAAATTTGTACCCGCCGAAGGCTTATTGCGCTGGCAGATTGCCGGCAGTTTTCTCAAAGTGCTGAGTTGGCCCTTTGGTTATATTTTGCTCAGCCGATCCAAAGGCTTGCTGTTTTTGTTGACTGAACTGCTTTGGCACGGCTCTTACCTGGCTTTCACCTGGCTGTTATGGGAACCCTTGGGCTTGACTGCCGCCGGTTTGGCCTTTTTATTGGCCTATGTGTTGTACACCCTTTGTTTGCTCCTGTTGGCCCGTCGCATTTGCGATTTCCGGATACAAAGCAGGAACCTGTATTTTTTGGGCCTCTTTCTTTTCTTTGTGCTCTCGGCTTTTTTGCTGGCTCATGTATTCCATCCTGTCTATTGGATCAAATGGTCGCTTTCGGCCCTGATATTGCTGGTTTGCAGTTGTGTTTCCTTGCAGGAACTCAATAGAATCTGGCCGCTTAAAGACTTGTGGGCAAGCCTAAAAAAACGTATTTCGAAAGATGACTAAACCTTTGGTGTCCGTATTGATTTTGGCCTATAATCAGGAAGAATACATCGCTGATTGTTTGGATTCGGCCCTGGCTCAACAAGGGGACTTCGATTTTGAAATAGTAGTTGCCGAAGATGCTTCCGTCGACGGCACTTTGGTGATTTGCCGGGAATATCAACGGCGTTATCCCGGCAAAATAGTGCTCCTGAGCAATCAAAGCAATAGGGGAGTGGTGCGGAATTATTTTAACGCCTTGGAACATTGCCGGGGAGAATTTATAGCCGATTGCGGCGGAGACGATTACTGGCCTGATCCTCTGCGCTTGCAAAAGCAATGGAAACTTCTTGTTGGGGATCCGGCTATGAGCATGGTTTATGGGCAATGGAAAGAACAGGCGGCCGAAAGTACTGGAACCGCACAAAACAAAGAGACCTCTTGGCCGACCCTTCCACAATACGATCCCACCGACTTCGGCCCACAGACGGCAGCCCGTTTTTTAAACCATGTGTATAAACCGGAGATTGTGCTTTCAACCGCCATGTACAGAAAAAGTTTCGTGCTGGAGGCTTTGCGACAAAAGCCCGAACTGTTTTTGCATCCGGATTACCGCACCGAAGACCTTTCGGTGCTCACAGCCTCGTTGTTGCGTGGGCCTGCCTGTTATTTACCGGAATGTTTTTTGGTTTACCGGGTGCTGGATAATTCTGTCAGTCATCCCCGGCAAATGGACAAGTATTATCGTTTTGCCCTGAGCAGCTTCAGGCAAAGTCTCGACTGGGCCAGGCATATAGGGTTGAGCCTCGGGGAAATACTTTCTTATTTGCAAAGCAGATACAACGATTATATGCACTATGCCTTTACCTCGTGCGACAAGCAATTGGCCCGGGCATTGAGAAAGTCCGTCAGAGAGTATGCTTACCGTCCCTCTCTTAAAAATGAAATCAAGTATTACCTCACCTGTTGTTCCCTAAAAAAGCCCAAAGCCCTATGAAAATATTGTTTCTGCTTCCGGAATATCCTGCCTTGGGTGGGGTGCAGACAGTGACCACCCAGATGGCCAATTATTTTCAGGCTGCCGGCCACGAAGTGAGCATTCTGAGTCTGCCTCCGGGAAAATGGTACGGATTGCCCGGGCTTTCGTCTCCCCGGCCGGCCGGGGCTGATTTTCCCCGGCAGTCATCCGGGGCTGATTCTCTCAGGCAGTCTCCCTGCTCCGATTCAAGGCATTCGCAAACCCTGCCTCCCGAAAAACCTTTGCGGATAACTCTCGATCCGGGAGTCAAACAAGCTTATTTGCCCGATTCTTCCGACTACAATTCAAAGCAGAATCTCCAATTCATACGCGATTATGTAGAACAGAACCGGATTCCTATCATCATCAACCAGGGCGCCTTTTCCAAAGTTTATTTGCTGTTCTCTGAGCATTCGGAGCATAAGGTGATCAATGTGCTCAGGGGCTGTCCGGCCTGGGAGCCAGTGCGCAAACGCAAGTTTAATACGTTCAAAAATACCGTGTTGTCTGTACGCGGTGTCGGCAAAAGAATACCGGCTTTGTTGCGCTATCTGGCCATGAAAACAGTACCCGGTCTGGCAACTGGCCTGGCCCGTAGGGAATTATTCGCCAAGATTGTACATGCTGCCCGTTTTGTGGTACTGGCACCGGGTTATATCGAAGAACTTCATGCCGCCTGGCCGGGAAAGATCGCACCGGGGCAAATTGTGGCCATTTCCAATCCCCTGACCGGCCGGGCGAAGATTTCTGCCCGTAAGCCTCAAATTATTTATGCCGGCCGTCTGAGCAGGGAAGACAAGAGGATCGACCGTTTATTACGTATTTGGAAGCTGATCCAGGATAGGGTGCCCGGCTGGTCTTTTCGGATTATCGGCGAAGGTCCCGAAAAGGAAAAGCTCAGGAATTACGCAAAAAAACTGGGCTTAAAAAACTTGAGTTTCGAATCTCCCCGTGTGGACGACAGCCTTTATGCCGAGGCTTCCATTATTTGTTTATCCTCGTCTTATGAAGGATACGGTATGGTATTGCTCGAAGCCCGTCAGGCCGGTATTGTTCCGGTGGCTTTCGATTGCAGCGCGGGTGTGCGCGATGTCATCACTCATCAGCGTAACGGTTTGCTGGTTCCGGCCTTTGACGAAGAGGCCTTTGCCGAGAGCCTGCTCAAACTTATCGGGGACGAGAATCTTCGCAACAGGCTATCGCAACAAGCCATCGAAGATACCCGGCAAAACGATATGGAACGCATAGGTCCTTTGTGGACGGCTTTGTTTGAGGAGCTGCTGTCTCAGGATAATATCCTCGAATCCAACAATGCGACTACTGAACTGGAAGTATTGATTTCTACTTACGCCAAGCCCTTGCAGCCCATCGTCGATCGATTGCCAGATCCCATGAAGGGAGTGCATTATCTTATTTCCTGTCAGGGAGTTCAAGACCCGGAGCCTCTCGATTTTCAACGTAAAGATGTCTCCATCAGTTTTACCGGCAGCACGGGGATTGCCGCCAATCGCAACAACAGCATCAAGGCCGCAAGAGGCAAAATCGTCTGGTTGCTCGACGACGATGTGCTTTTTGCACAGTCCGACCTCCAGCGTATTCTCGAATGTTACGAAGCAGATCCTGGTATTGACCTGGCCTGTTTCCAAATCAGAACCCCCGAAGGCAGGCCCTACAAGCACTACAAAGAGCAAGCCTTCAGAATGAAGAGTCTCGACGATGTTCGGGATGTAAGCTCTATAGAAATTACCTTCAGGCTGGCCTCCATCAGGGCCAAAGGTCTTGTTTTTGACGAACGTTTCGGACTGGGCAGGCAATGGCCTTGCAGCGAGGAATTCCTGTTCCTGGCGGCCTGCCTCAAAGCAGGTTTGCACATTCATTATTTTCCTTATCCGGTGGTAGAACATCCTTACGAAAGCACCATTAAAAAAATGAGCCAATACAGCCCGGTGTTGCTGGAAAAATCGGGGGCCGTCAATGCGGTGCTCTACGGAAGAAAAGCTTATTTGAGAAACTTAGTTTCGCTGATCAAAGCCCGCAAAGCCATTAAGAACGAAAACATGTCAGCCTGTGATTTTTTGCGTATCAAAAACCGCGGCAGTCGTAAACTCCTTCATTCAAACCGAGATGAAAGGTCCTGAAATTTCGGTCTTTATACCGGTCTACAACGCCGGCGCTTATCTGAAGCCGACCTTGGAATCCGTTTTGAATCAAAGCTTCACCGACTTTGAACTGCTGGTCGTCGACGACAGTTCTACAGACGGCAGTTGGCTTATATTGCAGGATTACGCCGGGCGTGAACCGCGAATGCGAATACTTCAAAAAGAGCACGGAGGGAATGTGCCCAAATCCTGGAATGTGGCGCTTCCGCTGTTGAGGGGTAAATTCGTGTTTTATCTTTCACAGGACGATTTGTTGTCGCCCGATTGCTTTGAACAAATGATCCGTCGTCAGAGGGAATGCGATGCCGATTGCGTTTTGCCCGATATGCTGCGCTTTACCCGGGATCCCTCGGATGCTGTTCAGGAGCAAGCTCTTACAGCGCCCGATGCCGATTACAATCGGATACTCGACGGACGCTCTGCCTTTTTACTCAGCCTCGACTGGAGTATTCACGGTTTTATACTCTGTCGCAGGCAGTTTTACACCGAAGAAGAATTCGACGAAAGCACTTTCAACAGCGATGAATACGTCACCCGGAAGATCTTTTTAAAAAGCGGGCAGGTGGCTTTTTCCGGAGGGCGTTTTTATTACAGAAGAGGCAATCCCAACAGCATTACCGATCCGGGACATCCCTTTCGTTATCAGGTGCTCAGAACCAATCGACGACTTTTGCGGTTGATGCAGGAGCAGGGCTTTGACAGGCAAGAATTGTACAAATACCGCCGGCAGGTCTTCGATACTTTCTGCGGTCTGCACCGTTATTATCTAAACCATAAAAACAGCTACGTTTTCACAGAACAAAGCAGCATTCAAGCCCTTTTTGCAGAGGAATACGAGGCATTGCACAAAGAAAGAAAAGCGACGAAAAGGGCCTACCGGCATTCGGGCGTTAAACAAAGAATTCGGGCGGCTTTGATGCTAAGTTCGTATGGAGTGTTTGTTTTATTCAATAAATTGTTTACCATTCTTCGCAAAACTTGAGATAAATGCAAATCACTTTACCCCGATGCTTATGTGTCTGAGCAACCAAACAAAAAAGCAATATGAAACAAAAATTAACATGAAACACCGGCAAATCATATTACCTCCCGAATGGGCAAAACAAGCCTTTGTTCAGCTGACCTGGCCGCATAAAGACAGCGATTGGGCAGATAATCTGGAAGAAGTAGAAGTCTGTTATATTGAAATTGCACGGCATATTCTTCGCTACGAGCCCCTGTTGGTAGTATGCAGCCACCCAAATTCAGTGCGGGCAAAAATTGCTCCACAAAGCGGGCAAAAGCTTTTTTTGTATGAACTGCCCTGCAACGATACCTGGACCCGGGATTTCGGACCCATTTCCGTTTACGTTGACGGTAAAGTTTGTATGTATGATTTTGGTTTTAATGCATGGGGTGGAAAATTTGCTTTTGATCTTGACAACAAACTGACTGCCAAGCTTTTGGAGGCCGGAGCTTTTGGTCCGGACCGCCTCTACTCCGACCGGAAGAACTTTGTGCTCGAAGGCGGCAGTATAGAATCGGATGGAGCCGGCAGCTTGCTAACCACCTCAGAATGCCTGTTGTCTCCCACACGCAATCCGGGAATGAACAGAGATGAAATTGAGTTGTATTTAAAACAAGCCTTCGGTCTGCAACGGGTGCTTTGGATAGAAAACGCCTATTTGCAGGGAGACGATACCGACGGGCATATCGATATGCTGGCGCGTTTTTGCAACCCGGATACCATCGCTTATGTTTCGGCCGGTTTTCCTCAAACAGCCGGGGGACATGAACCTAAGCAACTTGAATCCCTGAGTGCCATGGAGGAAGAATTAAAATCGTTCAGGACACTTTCGGGACAGTCGTACCGCTTGATTCCCCTGCCTTTGCCCGATGTCGTTCGGTACAAAAACGAAGTATTGCCGGCCAGTTATGCCAATTTTTTAATCATTAACGGAGCCGTTTTGTTGCCCGTGTACGGACAAGAAAAAGATCAACAGGCTGTAAAACAGCTTGCTAAAGCTTTTCCCGATCGGGAAATTATTCCGGTTAATTGCCTGGCGTTGATCAAACAGCACGGCTCCTTGCATTGCATAAGTATGCAACATCCGGTATAAGAAAGGCGAAGATATGTATAAACATTTGAGATATTTATATCTTTTTAAGACTATTCTTAGGAGACGTTTTAACTTAATGCAAGGCTGTTATGTAAAATTCATTTAGCTTTGCCTGTCCATATTTCACCAATGATTTCGTCGCAACGATACTTGCTGTTTTTCCTATTGATGAGCCTGTTGTTGGCCTGCACAAATACAACAGGGCAATACGATTTGACTTATCCCGTGGTTCGCATGGATTTTTCGGACGAATTGGTGCTTGAGGGCAGTGTCGAAGCAACGAATTCCACCTTTATCAACTGCCCGGATGTCTACAACTCTAAGATAATTTACCTTGTCGAAGACGGGGCCTGGGTTGAAGCCGGCGACACGGTTTGCATACTGGAAAATCAGCAATTGGTCAATCAACTGGAGACGGTTAAACGGCTTTGCGAACTGTATCAGGCAGAATACAACAAAGGGGTGGCCGATTTGGAGTTGGATTACGCCTTATTGCAGGCTCAGGTCAAAAACAACGAAACGCAAATGGCCATTAGTAGTCTGGATTCCCTGCAATTGAAGTATTACACTGAAAATCAGCGAAAAATAGCAGAAATTCGTTTGGAAATGGCCAGGATAGAGTCCCGTAAACTCAAGAAGAAACTAAGTGCCTTAGAAACCATCCAGCGCTCGGAACTTCGTAAGATGGAGTTGCAAATCACTCAGAGCCAAACGCTGCTCGAATCGACCCAGGCTTCGCTGGACGAGCTGATTTTGAAGGCTCCAAAAGCCGGCATGGCCATAAGGGGCGATTCCGATATTAGTGACGGCAAAATACAGGAAGGAGAAGAAGTGTATCCGCAAACGCCTTTAGTGATTATTCCCGATTCCGGCCAGGTGAGGATAAAAATACAAGCCACTGAGGCAGCTTATAAGCGCTTGGCTCTTGGGCAGAAAGTAGAATACACTTTTGACGCTATGCCGGGGAATTTTGCTTACGGATCCATAGTAATGAAATCCCCCAGAGGTTATACCATGAGCCGCAATTCCAGAGTGAAGTTTTTTGATGTGCTGGCTTCGGTTGACAGCGGTCTGCAAACGCCCACAGCCGGTTTATCGGCCAACTGCAGGGTCTTTTTGAATTATTTGCCCGATACCGTGGCTGTTCCCATTGTTTCGGTTTTTCAGGAAGACAGCATCAACGTGGTATATATAAAAAAAGGTTCCGGTTTTATCCGACAGGAAGTGTCGGTAGCCCTGCAATCGTCCAAAGAAGCCGTAATAGCCTGCGGTCTGCGGGGTGGAGAAGACATTGCTATGTTGCAACCTCTCAGGTCGAAGGTCAAAGACGAAGTTTTCCTGGATTATGAACAGCGTAATCGCTTTAAAACCGTCAAAAACGACAGTTTGCCTGCGGACTTTTTGGAGGTGCCGCAACACTTCGTACCACGACGGGATTCTCCCGAACAGATGGAAGAGGAGCCTACGTTTCAGTTTCAAGATCATATTATTATTGTAAGATAGTCCTACAGGATGAAAAAGAGTATTTTATTATTATTACCAATCGGTCTTTTATGTGCCGCCTGCGGCAAAGAAAAGAAACAGGAAATTCCGTTGACCCAGGTCAGACAGGAGACATTCTACATAGATTTGTACGAAGAAGGAGATATTCAGGCTACGCAGTCCAAGGTGATTTCTTCCCCCGAAATTTCGTGGCGCTACGGCGACCTTAAGATTACTTACGTAGTGGACGACGGCCAGGAAGTGGAAGCCGGCGATACCGTGGTTATTTTTGATCCCTCCGAAGTACGCAAGGCCATTGTAGACGCCGAGTCGCGCCTGGAGATTCATTATGCAGAGCTCGAAAAAATGCAGGCTCAACAGGAATCGGATATGGAAGAAATGATGGCCGATTTCGAAGTGACGGAATTGTCGCTCGAAATTTCCCGTCTCGAATACGAATCGGCCGAGTACGAAGCTGTAATCAAGAAAAAAGAAATCGAACTCAATCTCGAAAGAGCCACCATTGCTTTGGAACAAGCAAAAAGTCAGATAGAAAATCGCAAAAAAATTCAGAAAGAAGAGCTGACTCAAAAAAAACTCATCATAAGCCAGGCAAAGTCTGAACTGGAAGATGCCTACAACACCTTGAATTTGTTGTATGTCACTTCCCCTTCGCCGGGCATTGCCATTGTAAGTCAAAACAACACCACAGGAGTTAAATTTCAGGAGGGCGATCAGGTATGGAAAGGTCAGCCTATGATAGAATTACCTAATCTGAACGAATTGAAAGCGGCGATAAAAATCAACGAAGTGGACATTGCTAAAATCACCAAGGGTCAACGAGTGATTATACGTCCCGATGCTTTTTCAGATTCCCTGTATTTTGGCCACATTCAAACCGTAGCCAATCTGGCGGTCAACAAAGAACGCAATTCCAGAATCAAGGTTTTCCCCGTGGATGTGCTTATCAACAGTTATCCAACAGATTTGATGCCGGGCCTTACCGTGAGTTGCCGCATTATTATCGATGAAATTCCCGATGCCGTTTATATTCCTTTGAATGCTCTTTTTAAGGAAGGTATCCAAGATATTGTATATGTGAAAACAGCTACCGGGTTTAGGATTCAGGAAGTCAAAACGGGGCGGTCTAACGCAGATTATATTATTATCGAAGAGGGGCTCAAAGCCGGAGAAAACATTGCGATGGCCAATCCTTTCCTGGTGGCCGAAGCAGATAAATCTTCCAAAAAACAGGCACAATGAAACGTACTTATCTTTCCCTACTGTTGTTTGGACTGAGTGCCGGTTTATTCCTGTTGTCGGGTTGCAAGCAAACGGCACAAGAGAGTAATCTGATAAAACGGGGCGATTTCAAACAAACCATAACCGAAACCGGTGAATTATTTACTGTCGACAACCGGTCCATAGTGATGCCCCGCTACGGCAGGTATTGGTACAACATGAAAATTATCGGCTTAGCGGAGCACGGATCAAAGGTAAAAGCCGGCGATTCCATCGTTCAGTTCGATCCTACCGAAGTCAAAAAATTCATCATGGATCGTGAGACTCGCCTGGAAAACGAACAGGCCAATTTGGAAAAATTGCTGGTTCAGCAACAAAACAACCTGAAAAATCTGCAGTCCACCCTGCGCGGAGAGGAAGCCTCCTTCAATCTGCGCAAGCTTGCCATGGAATACACTAAGTTTGAGTCGGAGCGGGTGCAGGAAATTAAAAGGTTGCAATTCCGCCAGGCCGAAATCAATTTCGAAAAAGTAAAAAGACGGATTGAACTAACCAAGGTAATGGCAGCCAGCGATCTTAAAATACAAAAGATCAAAGTGGCGCAAATAGAAAATGAAATCAAAATGGCTCAGGACGCTCTGCCACAACTCACGATGCGTGCGCCCATTTCGGGCATATTCCAGGTGGCTCGCAAACGGCGTTCGCGCGACAATATAGCCGTTGGAGACGATGTACGTTTCGGCACGATGGTGGGCAGCGTCCCCGATCTGACCTGGATGAAGGTTCAGACAACGGTCAACGAAGTAGACCGGGCTAAAATTACACAGGGACAGCCTGTTATTGTGCGCCTGGATGCCTTGCCGCAAGTGGCTTTCGATGCTCAGGTGTCTTTCATCAGTGTGTTGTGTCGTCCCTACGACAACAACGACAGAAGGAAGGTGTTTGATATAGAAGTCAAACTTCTCGAATCGGACGAAAGGCTAAAACCCGGGATGACCGTCAGCTGCGAGTTTATAGCCAACGACCTGAAGGATGTGTTATACGTGCCTAATACTTGTTTGTTGAAGGAGGGCGGGCGTTACTGGGTATTTATACCCAAAGCGACCGGATTCGATAAAGTGGCGGTAGAATTTCATACCCGCAACAACACACACTCCGTTATCAGCGGTAATATTGCCGAAGGCCAGGAGGTGATTCCTGTTGCCGGAATTATAGATCAAGAATAAAATACTATGCATTTCGAAGAAATAGTACGTGTGGCTCTGCACGCCTTGATGGATCATAAGTTCCGTTCTTTCCTTACCATGTTGGGTATCATCTTTGGGGTGGCATCGGTTATTGCCATGCTTTCCATAGGTGAAGGTGCCAAGAGGGAAGCCATTGCCAAGTACCAGGACCTGGGGGTAAACAATATTATTGTTCGCGAAAAGAAGTTGTCCAATGCCGAGTTGGAAGAAGTACGGGCCAGATTCTCTCCCGGTTTATCTATCAACGATGCCAGAGTGATCAAGGAAATAGTTCCCGAGGTTGCACAGGTGGCCCCTCAAGCCGAAAAAGAATCCGAAGTAAAAATGGGCGATATGTCCGCCAAATCTACGGTGATTGGTATTACGCCGGCTTTTATTGAGATTTTGAATTACGAAACCGAAGAAGGCAGCTTTATTACCGCAGACCATTATAACAACAGCCTTAAGGTTTGCGTATTGGGAGCCGGGCTGGCAAACTCCTTTTTCTCCAATCAAAGTGCTTTGGGTAAAATGGTAAAAGTGGACGATCAATGGCTCGAAGTAGTGGGTGTAATGAAGTCCAAGGCTGTTTTTACGGAAACGGTAGGGGAACTGGCCTCGCGCGATTTGAACAACGACGTCTATTTACCTTTAACCACCTTCAACAAGCGTTTTGCCAAAGAAAACCTGCTCGAGAGCGAAATCAAGCAAATCACCGTCAGGGTGAACAGCTCGGACAAACTGATGGAAAGTGCCGCCCTGATACGCAGCATCCTCGACCGTCATCATTTCAATAACCAGGATTATAGCATAGTGATTCCTTTTGAGCTTCTGAAGCAGGAAGAAAAAGAACGGCAGATTTACAATATTCTGCTGGGTGCCATCGCTGCCATTTCTTTGATAGTAGGAGGGATAGGTATTATGAATATTATGTTGGCCTCGGTTATGGAGCGAACCCGCGAAATTGGTATCCGCCGGGCTATCGGTGCCCGCAAAAAGGACATTATGAGCCAGTTTGTGGTCGAAGCTGTTGCCATCAGTATTACGGGAGGCCTCATCGGAGTGGTGCTGGGTGTGGTTTTGTCTTTTTCCATTTCCCTGTTTACCGATGTAACCACTTATATCAGGGTGTATTCCATATTTATTGCTTTTTTCTTTTCCGTATTGGTGGGTATCAGCTTCGGTTACCTGCCGGCCAAAAATGCAGCTAATCTTGAACCTATCGAGTCGATACGCTACGAATAATGAAAACGCTTTATGCTCATTGAAATAAGGAATTTAGTCAAAAACTACGTTATGGGCGACATTCAGGTGCAGGCCCTCAGGGATATAAACCTGACCATAGATCGTAACGAATACGTGGCCATCATGGGGCCCTCGGGATCGGGGAAATCAACCCTTATGAATATTTTAGGTTGCCTCGACACACCCACCCAAGGCCAATACTTGTTTGACAATGTAGACGTCAGTACTCTCAGTGACGATGAGTTGTCTGCTATGCGCAACCGGGAGATCGGTTTTATTTTCCAAAACTTCAACCTTTTGCCCAAGATGAACTCTTTGCAAAATGTGGAGTTGCCTTTGATGTATGCAGGCATACCTAAAGCAATGCGTAGAGAAAGAGCCATTGAGGCGCTCGAACGAGTAGGTCTGGCCGATCGTATGGATCATAAACCCACTGAACTCAGCGGTGGACAGCGACAGAGAGTGGCTGTAGCCAGAGCCTTGGTGACCAAACCCGGCATCTTGTTGGCCGACGAACCTACCGGTGCTCTCGATTCCAAGACCGGAGTGGAAATTATGGCCTTGTTCGATGAGTTGCACCGTGAAGGCAACACCCTGATTCTGATCACACACGAAAGGGAAATTGCCGAATACAGCCGCAGGATTATTCAGATTCGCGACGGTCTGATTTTCTCGGACGAAGAAAATATTCGTTCGGACGACGTGGAAGAAAAGATTTACAAAACCAGAGGATAAATTATTGATAATGAAAACAAAAATACTTATTTGTCTACTGTTTTTCAGCTTGGTTTTCCCTCATCGACCCAAGGCTGAAACCTATCATCTGGACCTGGATCAAAGCATTTTTATTGCCAAAAACAAAAGCTTTGAAATGCTTAGTTTGTTGCAGGATATTAAAATTGCCGAATACAACCTCAAGTCAACCACCAGCGGATTAAAGACGCACGTGAATCTTAATCTGACCTTGCCCGAATACACGGAAACCATCCGTCAGTTCGAAGATACCTCGGGCATCGCCTTTTATTCGGTGCGACAACTCAATTACAACGGATCCCTGCGTATAAACCAGCCATTACCCACCAACGGCAATATTTATCTGCAAACCAACCTGACCAATACCGACGACCTGAACAACGCAAAGCGCCTGATGAATCTCAATACCCGCCTGGGTTTGACTCAGCCGCTGGATGCCATTTACGGCTACAACAACATCCGTGCGCAACTTATACAAGCCAAATTGGCTTATGAGCAGTCGCAAAAGCAGCTTAAACGTGCCGATCTCGATTTGGTTTACAATGTAACCAGTGTGTTTTACAATTTATTGTCGGTGCAGAAAAGGAAAGAACTGGCCCAAATGAACCTTGAGAGGCAAAAAGAGGCCTACGAAATAGCCAAAAACAAATTCGCGGCCGGTTTGATCAAGGAGGTAGAAGCCTTGCAGATGGAGGTAGATTTAGCCGAAGCTCAAAATAATTACGACCTGGCCATTATGGATCAGAGTTCGGCTGCCAACCGTTTTAAAGAATTGATTGGCATTGATATCAAAGACAGTGTGGTGTTGAATTCGGTTCTTGAATATGAAGTGGTGCTTATCGATCCTCAAAAAGCCGTAGAGTTGGCTTTACAAAACCGCCTCGAAATCCGCGAACAGGAGATACAGATTGAGCTCGGCGAGATGAGCATCAAGCGTCAAAAAGCCGAAGGTATGATCAAGAGCAGCCTGACAGCCTATTTTCAGAAAGTAGGAGTCAGCGAGTTGGGCACCGATCAGGGCTTTTTGAATTCCATCGACCGTTCTGCTTCCGATTTTATGATAAGGCCGCAGAATTACGGGGTAGGTCTTACTGTGAGTGTGCCCATCATCGACTGGGGCGAAAACAAGGCCTTGGTTCGCTCGGCCGAATCTCGCCTGCAGAAGAGCCTTTACCGTCAGGAAGAAGTGCGTCGCAGCATAGAACGCGAAGTGCTCGACCTTTCCAACGAGGTTATCAGCAGCCTTAAACGTTTGCAATTGCTCGAAAAAAACCTGGTGATTGCCGAAAAGAGTTTCGAGATAACCCTGGCCCGTTTCTCCAACGGCGACATCGCCAGCCAGGAATTAGCTCTGGAGCGCGAAAGGCTCAACAACGCTTACACCTCGCACCTGTCGGCCTACATCAACTACCAGTTGCGCATGGCCGACCTGATGCGTAAAACTTTTTACGACTTCCAAAACGACAGACCGATACTGTAGTTATTTTAGTATCACTTTTTGCACTTTGCCTTTACCTACTTTTACAAAGTACATACCTTTACGTCCTATGTGCAGCACAAGGCTGTTTGTGACGATAGCTGTTTCATTTACAAGTAGCCGGCCCGTTAAGTCGTAGATGCTTAGGTCGTAACCCAAAGCATTGTTGATCAAGATGTTATTACCCTGTGTGAACACGGTCACATTCGACAGGTTGTTTTCGCCGATTGCACCAATCACTCCGAAGCTTGCAATAAACGTAGTGTCTTGCGTTACTGTGAAAGTACGCGGGTTTTCCTTGTTACCGTCGTTCCATTGCAGAAACTCAAAACCGTCAGCCGGCACAGCGGTCAATTCTGCGGTAGTCTGAGCGATATAGCTGCCGCCACCTGTTACGCTGCCTTTGGTGGAGTCGTTGCTTTCAGCAGTTACTAAGTACTTAAGTTCGGAATGTTCCGTAAAGTAAGCCACCAATGAAACGTCTTCCGTCAGGGTAAAGGTGTATGGGCTAAGTGAGCATCCGTCGCTCCAACATGTGAATTTGTAACCATCCTCAGCTATGGCAGCGACCGTTACCTGATCGGTTTCGCAGCTATAGGGTGCAGTAATAAACACCCTGCCCATTTCTATATCATCCGACACAACTCTAAGCGAGTAATATCCTTCTTCAATAAAGAGTTCCTGCTCAGGCATTTCATCCTGAAAAGCTGCGGTACTTCCGCATCGGATAAACATGGGGATATTAAAACTGTAATGAAATGCATTATTACCCACATCCGGTGGTGCAGGCGCCCAGAATGTAACGTGCTGCAGATTATAACAACCTATAAAAGCTTGTTCACCTATCGTTCCCAATTGTGGACCAAAGTGAATACCGGGCATGCTATAACACCCTTGGAAAGCTCCAAAGGCGATAGAGTTTATAGACCGCAGATACGGTACCTCTTTCAGATCCTCGCAGTCCCGGAACGCCCACATTCCGATGCCTGCCAAGTTATTATCTTCACTTAGGTTGATGTGGCTCATTCTGTAACAACCGAAAAAAGCTTCTTTACCGATGAGTAGTACTGCATCCGGAATTTTAAAACTACCTGTGATACCGCAGCTTATAAAAGCCCTTTCCCCGATAGCGGTTACCGTTTCAGGAATAACCGTGTTGCAGCACCCTTTGTAAAGCGTATTGGTAGCTGTCTCAATCATAGCATTGCAATTATCCCGACTGTCGTAATTGGGGTTGCTGTTACTGACGGTAATGGCAGTTAGATTTTTCCAAGGATAGGTAAGAAAAGCATCCTCACCAATCTCCTCCAGCGATGCCCCGATATGCAGGCTGTTTATGCTGTCGCAACAGTAAAATGCCTCTTTTTCTACAGTGGTTACAGCATCCGGTATTCGCACCTGTCCCTTAATCCCTTTACAGTTGTAGAATGCACCTCTCTCGATGGTTTCCAGTGCCGTGGCACTTCCCAAATTGATACTTTGCAGTTTAATACAGTTTTGGAATGCCTCGTACCGGAGCTGTTTTAGCGTAGCGGGAAATACCAGATTATCTTTGATACTCGAGCAGCCGTAAAATGCTTTGGTACCAATATATTCCACCCGGGCAGGTATAGCAAGTTTAGTAATGCCTATGCATCCTTCGAAGGCTGACCCCCCGATGAATTTCAGTCCGTCAGGAAGGTCTATGCCGGTAATCTTTCTACATCCTAAGAAGTTTTTCCAGCCTATAAACTCCAAAGTCTTAGGAAACTTGATATGTCCCTCTATGTTCGTACACCCCTCGAAAGCTTGGTCACCAAGGATTCTGAGGGAATCGCCCAATTCTATGCTTGTCAGCGCTGTGCAACCGAAGAATGCCTTCTCAGCAATGGAATCGCCACCTGTTATTGTTACTTGGGTCAGTTTCGGGCATTCGTAGAAAGCCATGTCGCCTATGACTTTTGTTTTTTTTGGAATCTCTAATTTCTTAATGTTCGGACATTCCATAAATGCGTAATTGTCAATAAATTTCACTTCGGGACTAAACTGAATAGCCTCCATGCCGCAAGAGGCGAAAGCATGGTTGCCGATAAATTCCACTGAAGTACCCAGATCGAGGTGCTTTAGTGAACCCCAGTATCGAAAGGCGCCATCCCCGATAATTTTTACCGAAGGAGAGAAAGTTATACTTTCCAGACCCTCTAGGTCTTTGTCATAGAAATCTCTGCCAAAGGCTAGTTCCCCGATACTTATGCCGCCTACCTGCAGGGTTCTTACTTTTTTAATGCCGTAGAATGCCCTATTTCCAATCCGTAACTTGGTATTGCCGTTGAACTCTATGGTTTCCAACTCCGAACAGCCGATAAATGCCTCCGGACCTATACTGTCTGCCGTAGTGCTGATATCTACTTTAGTTATTGCCTCACAGTTACGGAATGCGTGCTCGCCCACAATGCCGGTTACAGATATATCAGAAGATAAAGCAGTACATCCGTCAAATGCCCTTTTACCAATCTCTTGGTTGCTGATTGAGCCGATTCCTATGGTTTGCAAAGCTGAACAATCCATGAAAGCCTCGGGGTCAATTTGTTTTACTTTGACAAAGGATGCATTTTTCAATGCCGTACATCCCTTGAATGCACCGTAACCAATCTTTTCCACTCCGCTACAGCCGGTTACACTCACCAATCCCGTGAAATTCACGAAAGCACTTGCACCTATTTCTATCACATTACCCGGTATATATGCACCGGTAACGTTCGGGTTACCGGGGTAGTTGCTTGCTATCTTGGTTAAAGGAAGGGTCTCTTCTTTGTAGTCGTATATGGGATTGCCATCTTCGTCGTAATCTTTTATCTTCCGGAGTTTAAAAGTTACGGTGTTATTGAAGGTTACGGAGCCGGAATATGTGCTGATTACACCACCCTCTGCCTCTTTCCATTCGCTGTCGGGTATGTAATATGCACCGTTTGCTTCGTCGTAGTCTCCTTCGTAGATTTCATATTCATCATAGGATTGTGCCGCTGCTCTTCCCATACAGGTGAAAAGCAGGATTGCCATAATAAAAATTGATTTTGTTTTCATAATAATTTACCTGTTGATATATTTTCTTCCGTTTTTAATAACAATACCCTTGTAGTGCTCATCCACCTCCTCTCCCAGAATGTTGTAGATAGTGCCATTGGCATAACGGCTATCCATTATGGGACTGATTCCGGTAGAAGAATTGACGGTCCAGCCTGCCGGTACGTGCGATGCATCTCTGGTAGAGATGTCCAGGCCCTCGGGGCAGACAAATGTGCCGTCAGCCGATACATCCTTCAACCAGTCCAGGGTGGGATTGTCGGCATCCGTCCATGAGGTGAAGTTCACTTCGATGGTATTCAGCTTGCTGCAACCGCAGAACATCTCCTTGTAGCATGTTTCTGCAAGGGTGGAGGCAGGCAATTCAGGCGCCGTTTCCAACTCGGTACAGCCGAGGAACATCTTGTAATAGCAGCTCGTCGTCAAGGTGGTGGCAGGCAGAGCAGGTGCTCTCTTCAAGCCCGTACAACCCTCAAACATACCTTCATAGCAGTAATCCGCAAGCGTGGTGGCAGGCAGTTCCGGTGCAGTTTCCAGGCCCGTGCAATTCCAGAACATCCAGCAATAGCATCCCTCAGCCAAAGCGGTTGCCGGCAGTTCGGGTGCGGCAGTCAGTGCTGTACAGCCTTCAAACATCCTGTCGCAGCAGTGTCTGGCCATTTGGGTGGCCGAAAGTGCCGGAGCTGTAGTTAAATTTGTACAACCGGCGAACATGCCCTCATAACATTGTTCTTCCAACGTGGCAGCAGGCAGCAGAGCAGGTGCCGCTTCCAAGCCCGTACAATTAGAGAACATAAAGTTATAGCATCCCATAGCTAAAGTAGTAGCAGGCAAGTTGGGTGCGGCAGTCAGCTTGGTGCAACCTTCGAACATATTTGCGTAGCAGATATCTGCCATCGTTTCGGCCGGCAGAGCGGGTGCAGCAGTCAGTCCTGTGCAGCCTTTGAACATTTCCATGTAGCAGCCTTTTGCCAAGGCAGTGGCAGGCAATTCCGGTGCAGCGGTCAGTCCGGTGCAGCCGTTGAACATATTAAAATAGCAACCCTCCGGCATGGCGACAGCAGTTAATTCCGGTGCTGCAGTTAAGCCGGTACAGCCTCTGAACATATGACCGTAGCAGTAGTCTGCCAAATCGGTTGCCGGCAGCGCGGGTGCGGTACTCAATTTGGTACAGTTCATAAACATTCCATTGTAACAACGCGGCTCCAGTTCGGTAGCAGGCAGTTCAGGTGCAACAGACAGTCCTGTACAACCGGAGAACATTTGCGCGTAGCAGCGTGGTGCCAACGTAGTGGCAGGAAGTTCCGGTGCGCTGGTCAAGGCATCACAAGAATAGAACAGTCTGAAGAAACAAGAGTCTTTTTCTGCCAACGAAAGGGTTGGGTTGTCACCGTCGGTGAGTGTCATTATATTACCCGAGGCACTTATCTTGCCCGTCATTACAAACGAGGCATAATTCCTGCCTCCGCTACCCCGGTAATTACCCCTGAAATAGACCTTTTCGCCTGCTGCGAGATCAATAATTCCCTCAGCATCGAGTGCGTAGTTCGTCCATGTAACAGCGTCCCTGCTGGTCTGAATATCGGCGGGGATACTTCCGTTTACACTTAAGCTTACAGAACCTGCTTCCTCGGCAGTGAAGCAGAGATAATCGACATTGACGACCGGAGTGCTTTTAATAATCCAATCGGTCGGCACATGCGATGCATCCCTAACAGAGACATCCAAAGTCTCGGGACATACAAACGTACCGGCAGCCGACACGTCACCCACCCAATTACCGGTGGAATTAACGGATTCGTTCCATGAAGTAAAGCTCACATCAAGGTAATTCAGTTTTTCACAGCCGTTGAACATCATTTGATAGCAGCCTCTCGTCAAGGTGGTTGCAGGCAGCTCGGGTGCGGCGGTCAGTGCCGAACAGCGAACAAACATGGCTTGATAACACCAATCTGCCAGTGTGGCAGCCGGTAAGGCAGGTGCCGTTTCCAAACCCGTACAGTCCGCAAACATTCCCGCGTAGCATCCTTCAGCCAAGTTCATTGCCGGTAATTCGGGTGCTTCCGTCAGTTTGGTACAGCCGGCAAACATCGCATCGTAGCAGTGCGTAGCCATTTGCGTAGCCGACAATTCCGGTGCAACGGTCAGTTCGGTACAGCCTTCGAACATACTGTTATAACATCTGACATTTAAGGTGGTTGCCGGCAGTTCGGGAGCGGTGGTTAGACCGGTGCAATTTTCGAACATGCCGTCATAACAGGCGACGTCCAAGGTGGTTGCCGGCAGTTCGGGTGCAGCGGTCAATCCCGTGCAACCCTCGAACATGTTTCTATAACATCCCAATGCCAGAGTTTCGGCCGGCAGGACAGGTGGGTTAATCAGACCGGTGCAGTTTCTGAACATATATGCGTAGCAGGTTTCTGCCAGCGTGGTAGCAGGAAGTTGAGGCGCAGTAGCCAGCTTCGTGCAACCATCAAACATATTTCTATAACAGTTTGTTACCAACGTCTCAGCCGGCAGAGCAGGTAGATCAGTCAATTCCGTACAGTCAAGGAACATATAGTTATAGCAGTGGTCTGCCAATTTGCTTGCCGGCAGTTCAGGTGCGGCAGTCAGACCTGTACAGCCCCAAAACATATTCGTGTAACAATAGGGTGCCAAAGTGTCGGCCGGCAATTCAGGTGCACTGGTCAGGCTGGATTCGCAACCGGAGAATAGTGCGTTGAAACAATAGTCCTTGCCTGCCAGCGAATTGGTAGGATTGTCACCGTCTGTAAGTGTCATTACATTGCCCGAGGCAGCGATCTTGCCCGTCATAATAAACCTGGCACGAGTATAGGTTCCGGTTCCCCGATAATCACCCTTGAAATAGACTTTATCGCCTATATTACTGAGAGAAATGTTCGTTTCGGATACGTAGTTCTCCCAGTTGACACCGTCCGTACTGGTCTGGATATTGGCGGTGATACTTGTGGGTACACTTAGTTTTACATAAGAATTTGCTTGCTCGGCAGTAAAACAGAGATAATCGACTTGGGCATGTAAGCCGCTTGCTCCTACTATTATCAGGAGCGTCAGGCATAAAAGCCTGAGATTGCAACTTTTGGATTTCATATTTAAATTTTTTAAATGTTAGAGTTGTCTGTTATCCGATTAAGGTTTATTATTCAAAAAGGTCGTTTTTATCTAAGTCTTTTATCGAGTTTTTACGCGACCAGAGGAAGAATATAAAATGTATAAATAGGAGTATACCCCAGTATATCAGTATATTAATAGATATATTTGTGTCTTCGTGTTTGGAACAAAAACCCAGTCCTATCCAGAGCAACGTTATCGCGCTGTGAACCGCATAGGTCGTTAAATGGAATCTGAATCCTATATCGTATATAGGTAAGTATTCCTCGTCTTTGTGTCCGAAATACCAGCCCGAAACGAACATGAGAAATCCGTAAATTGTTGCCGAGGTGGTAACGATGGCAAAGGAGTCGCTTTCTATTCCAAAACTCAAAAAATACCGGAAAATCAGGGTCAATACGGCAATGGTCAGCGCAAACCACAATAAATACGAAGTAACGGTTTTCATTTGTCTTTCCGTTTTAAGATGTTGATAATTTCGGTTGAATAGAACAATTTGATGTTTCTATTTACAAATCGATCGAAAAGTTCCTGTCCCAGCTCGGTCATATAATAATATTTCCTGTCGGGACCTTTGTTGCCCTCTTGATATTCAAAAGCCAGCACATCGATATGTTCAAATTTTCTTAACGACCGGTACAGGCTCTGCTCTTCGCAAGTAATGGTGCCGTCCGATTTCTCCTCAATGAAACTTTTAATCTCATCGACGTATTTCTTGCCCTCCTGAAGCGCCATAAAAATCCAGAGCGTCAACTGCCCTTTCTTATAGGTATTCTCCCAAGAAAGCAATAGTTCATCCAGTATTTTATCCTTTTTCATTACTGTATCGCTTGTATTAAACAGGTAGTGTTACATTTAGTGTGTCTCTAGTCTAAATCCTCTATTAGCCTTGTTGCAAAATTATTCTTTTTTTCCTTTTTCACCTCATCCTTGATTTGTATTTTTAATTCCGATACCTGTACAAGAATCACAGGCTTGGCCTGTAACTTGCTGTCCTTGTACAAGGTAAGAGGAATTAATGACATTTGTCAAGGATGAGTGAAACACGCTTTTTCCTTGGGGAACAGGGTCTCATCCTTGTCGATGCCCGGTAACTCCCTGTTGTATGCCTCCTTGTCCATCGACACTTTTCCCATCAGGACCAAGACCGACTCCTCGTTGGGCATGGCACCGCGCATCCTCAGCACTCGGCGAAAATCCCTGTTGAGCCTCTCTATCCAGTTGGTGGTGTAAATCATCGACTGGATGGCTGGATGGTACTGCAAGTAGGTGAAGTAGTACTTGTAGGAAATATCACCAGCCATCTTCTTTATGCTCCGGTAATCCTTTCCCCACCCCTCGCAAAGTCCTGTCCACCTCTCCCAGGCTTCATCTAGGGTGTAATCCCTTTGCCCGGTACGGAAGACGTCGCGTAAGTCCTCGGCCAACGCCATCTTGTCCCCATGACGCACCTTGGAAAGCATGTTGCGCTTCAGGTGGGTGACACATCGCTGGAGCTGGGCCTTCGGGTAAACGACCGACAGGGCAGTGTCAAGACCTGCGAGACCATCGCTTACCATCAAGCCAACATGTTCCATCCCACGATCAAAGAGGTCTCGAAAGATCCCTTCCCAGCCCGTAGCGCTCTCCGTGGGATGGTTGTAGATGCCGAGAACTTCTCGCTTCTTATCCTCCTTGACGCCGAGAACCACGTAAAAGGCTTCCGTGGCAACCGAGCGCTTCCGATGGACCTTGACGTGGACGGCATCCACGAAAACGATCGGGTAGTAGCTTTCCAGAGAGCGATTCAACCACTTCTCAACGTCCGAACGCAGGTACTCGATCATCCGGGAGATACTGGCCTTGCTGTAATGGCTCCCGTAAACATCCTCGAAGACGTCGCCGACCTGGCTCTGGGTTAGCCCCTTGCAGTAAAGAATGCCGGCCAGACGTTCGCATTCCATCTCCTGGTCGCGAAGCAACGCCAGAATCTTGGGGTGAAAGTTACCGTAGCGGTCGCGGGGAATCCTGAACTCCAAGACGCGACCTTGGCCGAAAGCGCGGCCATGGCGGAAACCGTTACCCTTGTTGCCTTCGGCGTAATCCAGAAACTCGCGCCGCTCGGCTAACATCATACTCTCGATCATGATCTCCATTAAATCGTGTAGGCCATTTTCTCGCTCTGAATGTTTGGCCATTACAGAAGAAAGTTGTTCCTTTGATAGTAACATAGTCTTTGAATTTTATGGTTTTTTTTGTTGAATTACAAAACTAATAAAATTTTTAGACTATGTTTTTTTATTGGTTCAGACACACTTTTTGAAACAGTATCATTAAACAACTTGAATAGTACAAATATACTAACAGTTTTTATTCCGCCAAATAAAATTCAAATTATTTCGATAAAAACTTTCAAGAAAAATGTCCGGATAATTGTTGTTATCCGGACAAAACCCCAGCAATTACAATACGACCGGGGCGTCGAGTATAGGAATCTGAGATTGCAAAGACTATTGTTAATCAACCCTTTATTTGTCGGCATCGTGGTGTTTTACCGTTGGTAGTTGAATTTTGTACCTGACTGAGGCAAATCTTACCAGCATTACGGTAAGAGCCGAAATAATATTTGTTAAAGCGCGGTTCGCATCAAGCCAAATACAGAGCGCAAACACAAGGCCTCCGATAATACAGGCTACGGCGTATATATCTCTGCGCAAAATAAGAGGTACTTCGTTAATTAAAACATCTCTGATCAGACCTCCAACCGAACCTGTAATCATACCCATAATAATAGCAACCCAAAACGGATAATCTGAGGCTAGGGTTTTTTCTATTCCAACCACCACAAACAGTCCGAGACCTATAGTGTCGAATAAAAAAATGGTTTTATTCAACTTGAGAATGACATTTTTAAGAGAAACAAACGACAATAAGGCTATGGCTGTAACTATTAAGTATGAGGCATTTAACATCCAAAACGGAGTCACTCCCAACAACAGGTCGCGGGTTGTTCCGCCACCAATGGCAGTGACAAATCCGACAACAAGAGCTCCGAACCAATCGAATTCTTTTTCGGCAGCTAATCGTATACCGCTTAAAGCAAATGCAAAAGTTCCTGCATGGTCCAACAGTACGACAAAGTTTTCTCTTACGTAGTCTATTAGCGATATTCCAAATATTAGTTCAAACATACGCTCATAAAAATATTGCCGGCAACTATTTTTTCGTTTTTAAATGATAATGCCCTTGCTTTGTTAATTCACTCTCTGAACATAAGTTAAAGTTAAATCTAAGTTTTTTTATTCGAAAAGGTCTTTTTTGTCCAGGTTTTTAATTGAGTTTTTACGTGACCAAAGGAAGAATATAAAATGTATGAACAGAAGTATGCCCCAATAAATAGCTACCATAACGGAGAATTTCATGTCTTCATATTGAGAACCGAACCCAAGTCCTAACCACAGCAATGTTATTGCATTGTGAACCACGTAGGTTGTTAAATGAAACCTGAATCCAATGTCGTATATGGGTAAATAGTCGCTCTCTTTATGACCGAAATACCATCCGGAACCGAACATAAGAAATCCGTAAAGTGAAGCCGAAACGATGATGATGGCTCCTGAGTCGACTTCAATTCCATAACTCAAAAAATATCGAAAAACTACGGTTAATATGGCGGCAGCCAACGTAAATCGCAACAAATACGGTGTGACGAATTTCATTTATTTTTCTGGTTTTTTTAGATGTTCACAAATTCGGTTAAGTAAAACAATTTAACAATACACCAACATGTTCAATTTTTTTACAGCCCTAATTTTTTGGATAGTGTAAAGGTAGTGACAGTTTTTATTTTGACAAGCAAGTTTTAATTTATTTTGATTTGGTAGTTTAGTGGCAGCTGCCGGGATTTTTTCGAATGTAGTCTTTCCAACTTTTGTACGGTTTTTCGCTTTGGGGCCGGCTGCTTTGCAGATAATGACAAAAGGCGGCAGCCAGCCCGTCGGTGGCGTCCAGTTGAGGCAACAAGTGATCGGGGGATATACCGAGGAAACGTCTTAGTAAATCGGCGACCTGTTCTTTGGAAGCCCGGCCGTTGCCTGTAATGGCCATCTTGATTTTTAAAGGGGCATACTCAAAAATGGGGATATCTCTGGATAAGGCTGCCGCAATAGCGGTACCCTGAGCCCGGCCCAGTTTGAGCATCGATTGCACGTTTTTGCCGAAAAAAGGCGCTTCGATGGCCAGTTCGTCGGGCAGGTATTCGTCGATCAAGCCGATACATCGTTCAAAGATTTTTTGGAGCCTCAGGTAATGGTCTTCGTATTTGTCGAGTTGCAAAACGCCCATACTGAGAAATTCGGGTTTGTTGTTGAGCACCCTGATGACACCATAGCCCATCACCGTGGTTCCGGGGTCGATCCCCAAAATAATGCGTTCCTTGATGATGGGCTGCGTTGACATGCTGTTGAGTGAAATGCTGTATGCAAAGGTAAAACCAAATTGACAATTTTCATGGTTTGAGATTAAATAAATAGGAGAGGGGGTGATTTTTTTATACTCTTTGTTTATTGGAATTGAAATTTATACTATCTTTGCCGCCGGTTTAATCTAAGGGGCATTAGCTCATCTGGCTAGAGCGCAACACTGGCAGTGTTGAGGCGAGCGGTTCGAGTCCGCTATGCTCCACCGCATTGGAGCTGTCTCAAAATGAGACAGCTCTTTTTTTTACTTCATGCGACCTACGAGCAACTAGATTTTGCTATATTGATTTTGTATTTCAGTTTTTTTACTACCTTAGTCGGACTAATATTTTTTATCTACGACTTTTATTAATCAGCTAAAATGATTATCCGCAATAGTTCCTATTGTAAATTCTTGACTTGAAATCAGGAGCATACGTTACAGCGGCTATCAACAGTCTTTCAAACTGGTTTTCCCCGAAGTAACGTCTGTTGAATTTATAACAGAACTGGTTGAGATAATATTGCAAGTATTCCGGTTTTATCTTGTAATACACGCCCAAGAGCTGTCGTTTGGCATTGCTGATCGCGGTATGGACCCAGGGCAGCACATTGGAAAGATCCTCGTGTGGAATAACGGATGCCGTATGTGAATGGACATGCTCTTTCAATTTAGTGTAAGAAGTTGAGTCATCGGTGGTCAGGTCCGCCGTGCTTTCAACGTGCTCTTTGACATTCCTTGTAATTGTACCGGCTTTCAAGTCGTTGATGACTTTCATCTTCAGGTATCTGACCTTCTTGGGTTTCTTACCCGGTTTGGGGTTTTCAACGGTTTTGCTTTCAGCCATTACCAGCACTTTGGTCTTTTTTTGGCTCCCGCGGCCGCGCTTCAACGGTTTGTCCCTCTCTTGAAGGGATATTTCGGTGGAAAAGAAGGCGTCGTCCAACTCGATGGCTCCCTCAAGGGTGTACTCATCATCGCGTTTGCCCATCACGTCACGCAGTTTATTGACCATTTCCCATATGGGCTGGTAACGCTTGTGCCCCAGCTGGCGCTGCAGCTCCGCCGCGGAAAAGGAGCCCTTGGTCGCCGTGAGCAGGTGCATGGCCACGAACCAGTAACGGTAAGGCAGGTTGGAGTGCTGCATGACGGTGCCTGAACGCAAGGTTTGGCGTGCGCGACAACGCTTGCATTCATAGGCCTGCTTGTTTTCCAGCCAATAATGTTCTTTACAATTGCAATGCCGACAGGTTACTCCCATTTGGTCTCTTTGTTCTTTGAATTTTTTCCGACAGGATTCCTCATCGGGGTAATTTATAGCAAAATCCAGGATATTCATAGCTTGAATCTTTATATCGTTAGCGATGTAAATATAATGAATATCAGTGAATTGCACAAGCATTTTTGAAACTTATTTATAACTTTTTCCCGCTAAATTCTTTAGGAATAACTGCGGATAATCATTTCAGCTAATTAATCGGATCCATGGAAAAAAAATTACTTGTTTTTATTTTGTCGTTATTGACAGCAGCAGGGTCAATAGGACAAATAGCCCTGGAGAGGGCTCATGTTGATAAGGAAACGGGCAAAGCTTTGAGGGTTTCAAGCCCGTCTGATTTTAGAGCCGGACAATTTGTTAATAATTCTTCCACCGAAGGAGTTTTATCCGAAGGTTTTGAAGGTGAAACCTTTCCTCCGGCAGGATGGAAGGTGATTAACGGTGGTAGTCCGGGTAAAACCTGGGAGAGGTATACAGATAATCCGATAACAGGAAATGCAAGTGCTTCGATTTGGTATAGCACTGATGCACACGATGACTGGTTGATCACTCCTCCCCTTAATCCTGTGCCCGAATGTAACGTCATTACATTTAAGGCAAAACAGGATAATAATAATTATATTGAAAAATTCAATGTAAAACTGTCAACCACAGGCAACAACAAAGGGGATTTTACCATCACGCTTGCTTCAAACGTCGGACCGGCTGGAACAGTACCTGAATTTTTTACATATGACTTAAGTGACTATAATGGTCAGACGGTCTATTTTGCCATTCAAGCTATCTCGACCGATGAGTATGGTCTCATTGTGGATGATTTTTCTATGAGTCCCACAAACCTTGTAGTTACAGGAGGCAATAAAGAATACAGGCTGATACCCACAACTCAGTTAGATAGCGCGTTAACTCTCAAGACAACTATTGAAAACTTAGGAAATCCACTTGCGGAAAATGTGAATGTAACTGCAACACTTAAAGACGCAGGCAGCACTACACTATTTAGCTCAACAGATGTTTTGTCTGCAGGATTAGGTGCAGGTGAAATACAAACTGTGTCAGCAGCTACGTCTTTTGACGCTACAACCTTAGCGGTTGGTAATTATTCCTACACGTATGCTGCCGACTATACCGAAGATCACGACCCAACAGACAATACCGATGTTTTTAATTTCTCGGTAACGGACTATATCTACGCACGTGATGCCGGTGAATTTGCAGAAACTGGAATTGGAGGCAATGCCGGTGAGGTTACTTTTGGTAACCTGTTTGATATTGTAAGGGAAGAAACCATAAGTGGGGTTCAATTCGTTTGGCCTGCCACACTTCCGGATAACGCAGCTACTTATCAGCTGGCACTTTATAAGTTGGATGATGCTGAGAACATGAACGTTACAGAAACCGTATTCACTACAAAGACATACGTGCGCATTCAGTCGCAAGCAGGGCAAACCATGAGTATAGTGGTTAGTCCCAAGCTCATTCAGCCCGGATTATATGTTTTGGCTATAAAACAGACTAGCGGTGCACATATTCAAATGGCATACGACAAAACAGGGTATGGCTTTTTATGTGTAGCCGATGATGCAGGTAACCCCACGAAATTTGAAGTATTACAGGATTTTGGTAATGTAAGCTTGCGAATGGACTTTACCCCAAAAAACACGGTCACCTTTGCCGTAACAGACGGAACAAGTCCCATGGAAGGAGCTGTCGTAAATATTAAGCAAGGAGAAACTGCTTTGGAAACAATTATAACCGATTCTGCAGGGAAAGCCGAAATACACCTTGCCAACGGTGACTACAGCTATACCCTTAAAATAATCGGTTATAAACCTAAGAGCGATGTGGCGTTTACGATAAGCAGAGATACGACAATTGACGTAGAGATGGAAATTGCTCCACCTACTCTGGAAATTACTCCTGATACTTTTACTTTCGAAGAAACACAATTTGCAACATCATCTGCTCCGCAAACCTTCACCATGCAAAATATCGGAACGGGAACAATTACAATCGATCCTTCGGATATTACCATTACGGGAGCCGATGCCGACCAATTTGCTTTAATAAATATTGAAAGCACAGTAAATTTAGGTACCGGTGAAACCGCAAGCTTTACTGTGATATTTGCTCCGACCACAGTTGGAGAAAAAACAGCCACCATAAAAGTGGATGATAATGGAACAATCCGCGAAATAATCATCAAAGGGAATGCTGTTGATTATACAGTTACAGAGTTTCCATATAAAGAGACCTTTGACGGTAAAAAATTTCCACCATCAGGATGGTTAAGCCTGGGAGAAGAACCATGGATAAGAGTTACAACCGGCGGTAATCCGGCATGTGATCCTTTTGGTGCAGGTATGTTAAAATATAATTGTTGGGACTATTATTCAGGCAGTCAGGGTACGCTTGTCTCTCGTCGTTTAGACATAGGTAGTGGAACCTATGGTGTCGGATTTAAGATGTATCGTGACGATGAATATTCCGATGCTGTCGATAAAGTTGAAGTATACATCAATACGCAAGCCAACACGACAGGTGCAACTCTTTTGGGTACTGTTCATAGAAACACGACATTGTCTCCTGCAGTCAGTGAAGAAGGTTGGTATGATTATGTTTTCGAAATACCTAACACATTTGTTGAAAATCCTTCTTACGTTTTGCTTGTTGCCACAAGTGATTGGGGAAACAATATTTTTGTTGATGAATTTACGGTTGCCCAAACGAGCACGGTGACATTGATATCCAATCCGGGCGAAGGTGGCATTCTTACTGGCGGAGGAAGCTATATTGTGGGAACAGGAGTTAATTTGAAAGCCACAGCCAATCCTGGCTATAAATTCATCAATTGGACAAACGAAGCTAACGAAGTTGTATCCACAGCAGAAACATACAATTATGTTGTTGGGGATAGCAATGTAACCTTCACAGCTGATTTCGAACAGTTAACTACCGTCACATTCACCATTGTTGATGCAGAAAATGATCCTATTGAAGGAGCCACTGCAGCCGTCAAACAAGGGGAAATCCTTGTTGATTCGGCTGTAAGTAATTTCGCAGGAGAAGCTGTGATATACGCCGCTAATGGCGACTACACTTATTCCGTTACTGCTCTTGGTTATTCTCCCAAGAATGACGTATTGTTTACGATAAATGGAGATACGGCTATTAACGTACAGTTGGATGAACTTCCACCTGCTTTGGAAATTACTCCGGATACATTTAGCTTTGAACCGACACAATTTGGAACGTCGTCTGATTTACAAATTTTCATCCTGCAAAATATAGGGGGAGGAACGGTTACAATTAATCCTTCGGATATAACCATTACGGGAGACAACGCCGACCAATTTATTTTGACAACCATTGAAAGCACAGTAAATTTAGATGCCGGTGAGACCGCAAACTTTACTGTGATATTTACTCCGGACACCATCGGGGAAAAAACAGCCATCATACAGGTGAACGATAATCTTGAAAACATCCACGAAATAGTCATCAACGGAAGTGCCGTTGATTTCACCATTACTGAGTTTCCATATACGGAATCGTTTGACGGCGAAACGTTCCCGCCATTAGGATGGTTAAGTTTAGGAGAAAAACCATGGGAAAGAGTTACAAGCGGCAGTAATCCGACATGTGATCCTTTTGGTGCAGGTATGTTAAAATATAATTGTTGGAGCTATAAAAAAGGCAATCAAGGTACGCTTGTCTCTCGTCGTTTAGACATGGGTAGTGGAACCTATGGTGTCGGATTTAAAATGTATCGTGACAATTACAGTCAGTTTTCTTCCAAAAATGATAAGGTTGAAATTTTTGTTAACACACAACCTGACACAATAATAGACGCAACTAAATTAGGTACCATTAACAGATATACAGATTATGACCCTACTGTTAGTGAACAAGGCTGGTATGATTATGTCTTCGAAATACCTGCCACATTTGTTGAAAGCCCCTCTTACATTATTCTTGTTGCCACAAGCGACTACGGAACCAATATTTTTGTTGATGAGTTCGTTGTTGGCCAGGTGAGGGCAGTAACATTGGCAGCCAATCCAAGCGAAGGCGGTAGCGTTGCGGGCGGAGGAAGTTATCTTGAGGGAACGGAAGCTACATTAACGGCAACCCCCAATGCCGGATATGTGTTAACAAGTTGGACGGATGCTGCCAACGAAGTTGTATCGAAAAAACAGACGTTCAATTATCTTGTTGGAGATAGCGATGTAACTTTTACAGCCAATTTCGAATTGGGATATACCGTAACATTCACCGTTATTGATGCAGAAAGCAACCCGGTTGAGGGTGCGAGTATTGTAATTAACGAGGAGACATTAACTACCGATAGTTTGGGTGTAGCTACAATTGAGCTTGTGGATGGGACCTACTCTTATACGATCTCTAAACTTGATTTTGTTGATGTAACAGGAACAGCAACAGTTTCCGCGGCAGATCTTTCAATCGACATAACAATACAAACGCAAATTTATGCCCCATTCAACCTAAAGGCTCGCGTGATTAATGGAAATCAGATAAAACTGTCCTGGAACCCGGGCTTTGCGGACGATATGGAAAGCTACGAGGATTTCATAATCGAAAACATAGGTAATTACACTTTAATTGACCTTGATGGTACACAAACATATGGAGCCGTCAATTTTGACTTTCCTAACGAAAAATATACGGGCTCATATATCGTATTTAATCCATCAGCTGCTACACCCGCTGTAACTCAATCTGCCTGGGACCCGTACAGCGGAGATAAATATTTAGCCTGCTTTGCAGCAAATCCTCTTTATGGTGGTTCCAACAACGACTGGTTAATTACGCCCCAAGTAACGGTTGTTCCCGGAATGAGATTCTCTTTCCGGGCAAAATCAGTTACCGATGAATATGGATTAGAATGTTTTAAAGTAGGTGTTTCCACCACAGATACAGAGGTTAGCAGCTTTACCTTCCTGACAGGGACAGACTATATGGAAGCTCCTGCCGCATGGACACAATATACGTATGACTTAAACTCATATGTGGGAGAACAAATTTACCTGGCTATCAATTGTGTGTCGGATGATACATGGGTATTTCTTGTGGATGATATCTACATTGGAGGTCCTCAAGTTGGTGAACCTGCCGTGCTCACGGGATTTAATATATATCTTGATGGAGTGAAAGTAGCTACGGACGTAACAACAACCGAATACACGATTCCCGACCTGACTATCGGCAATACTTATACTCTGGGTGTTCAGTCGGTTTACGGCTCAGATACGTCTGAAATCGTTACTACTTCTTTTACCGTTTATCAAACGTACACCGTAACCTTCGCCGTTGTTGATGCAGAAGACAGCCCGGTGGAGGGTGCGAATATTGTAATTGACGAGGATATGTTGACTACCGATTCTTCGGGTGTGGCAAGCATTGACTTAGCCGGCGGCGACTATACTTATACGGTATCGAAACCGGGATACGCCGACTTTACGGGTTCGTTTACCGTTACTGATACCGTTCAGACAATCCATGTGAACCTGACTACCGGAATGGATAAGTTGGCGACAGGTTCCGTACGACTCTATCCCAACCCCGTTAAAAACACCTTGATAATAGAACACAATACCGGCGATGAATTTGTTATAGAACTATACAGCATCAGCGGACTGTTGGTCGGTACAACAAAAGCTGGAAACCGGACAACCGCCATCGATGTCGGAGCGTTAAGTTCAGGTTCTTATTTTGTGAGAATCATCGGAACCAACAGCGCTCCTACAATGCACAGATTTATTAAACAATAATCCGGTGCGAGCTAAAGAAAAAGGAGCTGTCTCGTTTGAGACAGCTCCTTTTTCTTTGCCCGACGCGAACATTCTCTTCATAGTATTCTACGTTCGCTTGTTCAGCGAAACGTCGGCCTGCCACTTCACTCGATGATTGCATCGCCGATATCGAAAAACAAAGCTCTAAAAAAACGAGAAAGAGGGAGGTTTCAGAGCATACACATGAAATGGTCCACCACACCAAGCAACCTCTGCTTCTCGTCTGCCACCAAAACGGAATGAATCTTGTTTCGATTCATGATGTCCTGGATTTCCCGTATCTTCGTTTCCGGGGTTACACATTTCGGTTTACGGGTCATCACTTCGCTTACGGGCGTTTCCATAAATCGCTCACGCAAGTTTTGCATGGCACGGCGCACATCACCGTCCGTAATCAGGCCTATGATGCGTTCTTGCTCATCGAGTGCCACACATAATCCCAAGCGCCCTTCGCTCACACGAATAATGGCTTCTCCCAACGGGAGGGATTCAGACATCGTAGGTAAATCCTCACTACGCATTACGTCGCTTGCACAGGTAAGTAAGCGACGCCCCAGCGATCCTCCGGGATGAAAACGGGCAAAGTCACGGGCCTCGAATTTCCTCCGCTCAATGAGGACACAAGCCAATGCATCGCCCATGGCCAGTGTTGCTGTGGTGCTGCTGGTCGGTGCCAAATTCAAGGGACAGGCCTCTTCGGACACTCCCAAATGGATGTGAAAAGTACTGTGGCGCGCTAAAAGAGAACCCGGATTGCTTGTGATGCCAATAAGTGGAATCTTTTCCTCCAAAAGAAAAGGTATGAAGCGGAGCAACTCATCGGTATGTCCGCTTTGAGAGATGGCAATCACCACATCGTCGGCCGTTATCGCACCTAAATCTCCGTGGTACACATCGAGCGGATTGGTAAAAAAAGCCGGTGTACCCGTGCTACTTAGCGTAGCCGCTATTTTTGCACCGATGTGCCCACTTTTACCAACACCTGTGACTATCACCTTGCCATTGCAATTCAAAATCAAGTCCACCGCAGCATCAAACTGGTCGTCGAGCTGCGGTATTAAATTCAAGATGGCCTGTGCTTCAGCACGCAGGCACTTCTCGGCAATTGTTCTGTTACTCTGTTCCATGTGTCAAATCAAAGACTTAACAATCCTTTCAAAATCCCTCAAAAATAACATGTTCGGCCCGTCACTCAATGCCTTCTCCGGGTTGGGATGTACCTCAAAGAAATACCCGGTCGCCCCAAAGGCCCGAGCAGCAAGCGCCATTGCGGGCACATACTCACGATTCCCCCCTGTCTTCCCTCCGGCTGCCCCCGGCCGTTGCACACTGTGGGTGCAGTCCATGATTACACGGGACGTGAATTGTTTCATGTCAGGGATGTTACGAAAGTCCACCACAAGATTGTTGTAGCCAAAGGTATTGCCCCGTTCTGTAAGCCACACATCACTTGCTCCGGCCTCGCGGCATTTCTCCACCGGATATTGCATATCCAATCCCGAAAGGAACTGTGCCTTCTTAATATTCACGGGTAAACCTGTTCGGGCAGCAGCTACCAGCAAATCGGTCTGACGGCAAAGGAAGGCGGGAATCTGCACCGCATCTGCCACTTCTCCCACCGGGGCAGCCTGGTGGCTTTCGTGGATATCCGTAAGTAACTTCAGACCGTGCCTGGCCTTGACATCGGCGAGCATCTGCAATCCGCGTTCCATCCCTACTCCCCGATAAGAATGGATACTCGTGCGGTTTGCCTTGTCAAAGGATGCTTTGAAATATACATCTATATCGTAGGCTATGCTGATGCGCTTCAAGGTCGCGGCCACTTCGTCAAGCACCTCAAAAGACTCTATTACGCAAGGGCCGGCTATGAATAATGGCTTCATTTTCTGATTTTAGGTTGGTTGCTCGTTATCACGAGGTTGCGAAGGTAGCGCTTTTAAATTAAACCCCATAGAAATTCCGAAAAAAGTCCATACGTTTAGTGTTGCTATTAAAAAAATAATTACGTAAATTCGGGTTCTATAATGCCAAAATAAAACCGCCATGTTGACAGACCTGGAAATCGCAAAAAAAACACCTTTGTTACCTATTGCCAAAATAGCTGAAAAAATTGGCATACTCGGAGATGAGCTGGAATCGTACGGCACCTATTCCGGAAAAATCAAATTAAGCATATTGGAACGACTCAAGAATCAACCCGATGGGAAATTGATTTTGGTGTCTGCCATGAGTCCGACTAGTTTCGGAGAAGGTAAGACGCTGACTTCAATCGGATTGGGACAAGCCTTGAACCGACTGGGTAAGAAAGCTATTGTGGCCATACGCGAACCCTCGCTGGGTCCTGTTTTCGGTATGAAAGGGGGAGCTGCCGGCGGCGGATATTCTCAAGTGCTTCCCATGGAACTGATCAACCTGCAATTCAATGGTGATTTCAGTGCTATTGCTACGGCTCACAACCTGCTGGCCGCCATGATCGACAACCACATTATCAAAGGCAACGAACTCAACATTGATCTGAACCGCATCCTGTGGAAAAGAACCATGGATATGAACGACAGGGCTTTACGAAATATCGTTGTGGGGCTGGGCGGATCGGCCAATGGTGTTCCCAGGGAAACCGGTTTTGTCATTACGGCCGCTTCGGAAATCATGGCCATCCTGGCACTTTCAAAATCTCGTGCTGATTTAAAGAGAAGGTTGGGCGAAATAGTGGTGGCGTACGACAACAAACAACAATTGATCCGCGCCAGGGATTTGGAGGCTCACAGAGCCATGGCGGTTATCCTGAACGATGCCATCATGCCTAATCTGGTACAAACCACCGAGAACACGCCCGCCTTGGTGCATGCCGGTCCTTTTGCAAACATTGCGCACGGCACCAACAGCGTTTTGGCCGATAAAATTGCACTTAAACTGTCTGATTATGTGGTGACTGAATGCGGTTTCGGAACGGAATTGGGCGGCGAGAAGTTTTTCAACATCGTCTGCCGCGACAACCCTATCTGGCCCTCGGTCGTTGTTATTGTAGCCACCTGCAGGGCAATAAAATTCCACGGTGGCGTTCCCCAAAAGCCTGCATCGGCCCTTCAGGAAGAAAATTTGGAAGCATTTGCCAAGGGTCTGAAAAATTTAGAGGTACACATCCGAAACATGAAAAAGTTTGGTGTGCCCGTGTTGGTAGCTATCAACAGGTTCCCGTTCGACACAGCCAAGGAAATTGAGATGATCGAAAAGCTTTGTGCCGAACTTAAAGTTGAATCTGCCCCCCATGAAGCGTTTGCCAAAGGAGGAGCAGGAACCATCGAGCTGGCAGAGAAAACCATTCATATAGTGGAACAATATAAAAATCCACAAAAGAAATTTCTGTACAGTGTCGATATGCCCATCGAAGAAAAAATCCGTACGATCGCTACACAGATGTATGGTGCAAAAGACATTATTATCAGTCCAAAAATCAGAAAGAAATTAGATCGATTTCTTGAATTCGGTTTTGGCAATTTACCTGTTTGTATTGCCAAAACTCAAATGTCTTTGTCAGACGATCCCAATATGATTGGAGCACCCAAGGGTTGGGTGCTGACTGTTTCCGACGTCAATCTTTCGGCAGGTGCGGGCTTTTTGGTAGCTGTTTGCGGCAACATGATGTTGATGCCGGGATTGCCCAAAGTTCCTGCGGCGGTCAATATGGACGTTGATGACGATGGTGAAATAACAGGATTGTTTTAAAGTTGCTTCATATTCTGATATTACCATCTTTGTAGTCTAATGCCCATTAGACTGATAAAAATAGTTTTTTACCGGTTAAATAGTTGAACCTAATGAAAAAGAATTTACTTATTATCATTTTATTGTTGTTCACGTCAACATGGTCAATAGGACAGGAGGCCCCGGATAAGTCGGGTCCCAAAGAGATAGTCAAAACCCTGAAAGCTTCGAACCTATCAGATATACAAGCCAGACAATTTGTTGAAAGCCCTCCGACCGGAGAGACTTTTTACGAAGGTTTTGAAGGAGATGTATTTCCTCCGGCCGGATGGAAGGTTATCAATGATGGTAGTTCAGACCAGACCTGGGTGAGATATACGGAAGAACCTATAACTGGAAATGCGAGTGCCTCAATTAGGTATTCTTCGCAAGCACACGATGACTGGCTGATTACACCGCCTCTGGCGCCTGTAGATGGAAATAATGTCATTTCATTCAGGGCAAAACAGAGAACCGGTAATTATATAGACAAATTCAATGTAAAGCTATCCACCACCGGCAACAACAAGGAAGATTTCACTGTTACGCTTGCTTCAAACCTTGGGCCGGAATCGTCGACACCTGAAACTTTTACATACGATTTAAGTGCATACAACGGTCAGACGGTCTATTTTGCCATTCAAGCAATTTCGACCAATCAGGAAAGGCTGTATATAGATGATTTTATCATGACTGCTGCAGCAGTTACAGAATTTCCATACAAAGAATCGTTCGACGGTGAAGAGTTCCCACCGTCCGGATGGTCAAACTTAGGAGAATATCGATGGGAAAGAGTCACCGGCGGCGGTGGTCCGGCATGCAATCCCTTTGGTACGGGCATGTTAAAATATAATTGTTGGGATTACGCCTCAGGTAGTCAGGGCACACTTGTTTCCCGTCGTTTAGATATGGGCAGTGGGAGCTATGGCGTTGGATTCAAGATGTATCGTGACAATTATAGTTCCTATTCTTCCAAATACGATAAAGTCGAAGTTTTTGTCAATACATTACCCGACACAATAGGCGCAACCAAATTAGGCACCATTTACAGATATACAGACTACGAACCTGTTGTTAGTGCTGAAGGTTGGTACGATTATGCCTTTGTCATACCCGCCGCCTTCGTTGAGAACCCCTCTCACGTTATTCTCCTTGCCACAAGCGATTGGGGAACCAATATATTTGTTGACGAGTTTCTTGTCAGCAAGGCGAAGATAAGTATGGTAACATTGGCAGCCAATCCGGTCGAAGGTGGTACCGTTACAGGTGGAGGAGCCCATATTGAAGGAACTGAAGTTAATTTAACAGCCACTACCAATACCGGTTATAAATTCAAGAACTGGACAAATGCCTCTAACGAAGTTGTGTCCACAAATGAGATATACAACTACCTTGTTGGAAGCAGCGATGTGACTTTTACGGCTAATTTCGAAAAATTACCCATCGTAACATTCACTGTTTCCGATACGGAAAACAATCCTATTGAAGGGGCTACAGTAACGGTTAAACAGGGAGAAACCCTTATTGAAACAGTTGTAACCAATTCTTTAGGGAAAGCTGTGATATACATTGCCAACGGCGACTATACCTATTCCGTTACTGCCCTTGGCTATTTTCCTAAAAACAATGTATCGTTTACCATAGATGGAGATACGCCCGTTGGCGTACAGATGCTTGTTGCTCCACCCACTTTGGAAATTACTCCCGATACTTTTGTCTTTGCTGCAACACAATTTGCAACATCGTCTGCTCCGCAAGCTTTCACCATGGAAAATACCGGTGGTGGAACACTTACAATCAATCCTTCGGATATTACCATTACGGGAACCGATGCCGACCAGTTTACTTTAACAACTATTGAAAGCACGGTAAATCTCGGCGCCGCAGAGACTGCAAGCTTTACCGTTAGGTTTACTCCTACCACAGTTGGAGAAAAAACAGCCACCATAAAAGTGGACGATAATCTTGGAACCATCCACGAAATAATCGTCAGTGGAAGTGCGTTTGATTTTATAATCACAGAATTTCCATACAAAGAATCGTTCGACAGTGAAGAGTTCCCACCGCCCGGATGGTTAAGTTTAGGAGAAAAACCATGGGAAAGAGTTACAAGCGGCAGCAATCCGACATGTGATCCCTTTGGTGCGGGCATGTTAAAATATAATTGTTGGGATTACACCTCAGGCAGACAGGGCACACTTGTTTCCCGTCGTTTAGATATGGGCAGTGGGAGCTATGGCGTTGGATTCAAGATGTATCGTGACAAATATAGTTCCTATTCTTCCAAATACGATAAAGTCGAAGTTTTTGTCAATACATTACCCGACACAACAGGCGCAACCAAATTAGGCACCATTTACAGATATACAGACTACGAACCTATTGTTAGTGCTGAAGGTTGGTACGATTATGCCTTTATCATACCCGCCGCCTTCGTTGAGAACCCCTCTCACATTATTCTCCTTGCCACAAGCGATTGGGGCTCCAATATATATGTCGATGAGTTTGTTGTTGACCAGGTGGCTGTAACCATAGTTACATTGGTAGCCAATCCAAGCGAAGGTGGCAGCGTTGAAGGTGGAGGAGCCCATATTGTCGGCAGGAAAAAATACTCGACTTCATACAACAAGGGCAGGAGCAGGAAGACAAGCTGCAGATCAATCTTGCTCTGAAATATTATTATTGGGGCCTGGCCCTTCTGCGTTCGCACCCGCGCGGAGCCGCCATAAGTTTCGATGATCTCGCGGGCAATTCACAAAAAGCCTATATCTGGCTGCCCCGGAAATTGGATGAAATCCTCTCCAATATCGACGTTAGAGTTGAAGAGATCGTCCCGGAGCAAATGAACGTTAATTTACTGTTCACTTATTGCGGACAGCTTTTGCCCAACAAATTGGATTATTATTATTGGAACGGTTTCAGGAATACGAGACTTTATGAAGCCAAAGACGGCCGGGGCACAGCCAACTTCGACGATATGTTGCCCACCCGCGATTTTCCCCTTTACATCGAAGTGGCCTACACCCGCGAAGCCGAAAATTACGATTCGGAATTGAACATGGTAATGAACGCTCTGGGCGAAATGAGTTTCAAAAACAAGAACAAGACCGTCAGCATGAAAATCCAGAAACTCGCTGCCAAAGAGCCTGTTGTAAGCTTTGAACTGAAACCTGAAACGATCACCGACAAGCACGCCGTACTCATCACCGACAAGGATAGTATGTTGAGCATTATGTCGAGGGTCGAGGAGGTCTTGCTTTCGGGAAAAATCGAAGGAATCAGCGATTGCTTCACCCCCGACGGCTACGATATGTTTCTCACCCTGTTGTCGTACGGTAAGGTAAATCTTGTCAGGAAACCCGAGTACCGCTTTTTAAAAGACGGCAATCAGACACTATGCAAAAGCATACCGGTGCAATTTCGTTTCACAACGGCAAACAACAAAGATTTTGTCGAAGATCTTTGCTTCAGGTTTACTCCTGAGCTCAAAATAAGTTCCGTGGCTTTTACGCTCACCCGGCAGACCGAAAACGATATCCTGAGGGACGACAAAAATTGGGATGAAAGTTCTAAATTACTACTGATTAATTTTTTAGAGAATTATCAAACGGCCTATGCCCTGAAACGTTACGATTACCTGGAAAGCATCTTTTCCGATTCGGCCCTGATCATTGTGGGTACCCAATTAAAAAGAACAGCGGTATCGAAGGACATGGAGAATTTTGTCAAAGACAATATTCTTTACGAGCAAAAAAGCAAAGCGGAGTTTATGGAAAGTCTCCGGCGTAGTTTCAAAAGCAAAAATTACATCAACCTGCGCTTCGAAGACATCAATATGATGAAAAAATCGGGTCAGGAAATTTACGGCGTACAGCTCAAACAAAATTACTATTCCAACAACTACAACGACGTGGGCTACCTGACTCTGCTGGTAGATTTGTCGGAAGAACTGCCGGTGATTCACGTCAGGGTGTGGAACAAAAATAAAAACGAGTATTTATCTGCCAAGACCATCATAACCAGGCCTTACGGTTATCAGTTGGGAGAATGGTAAAAACGAACTTAAAGTTTGTAAATGAAGAAATGTTGTTTAATAGGGTGTTTGATTGTTTTGATTCTTACGGGAGCCAAAGCACAAATACATGTGGATGAATTCAAAAGAATTTCCAGTGGCGAAGCTTTGACCAATCAAAAGAAAGACCACAACGGACAGATTTGTGCCCTGATCAAAATCAATACCCGCAATCTCGACGATACACAGCGGAAAAGACTGCGCTTTCAGACCGATGCCGTATCGCAGATTGTCAGCATCGATTACCCGGTGGGGGCTATCTGGCTGTATATTTCGCCCGAAGCCGAATACCTCGAAATTGCTCATCCCGATCTTTCGGTATTCAAATACGTCTTCAAGGAAATCATTCAGAGCAAGAGCGATTACGAAATGACCATCAGCACCGCGGTGGTGGAAACCATTGTCAGACCCACCATTACCGAACAGTATCTGGTGATTACCGTGGAGCCGAAAGAGGCCTTAGTCACTTTGGACGGCGAATTGATCATACCCGACGAGAACGGCAACGTTACCCGCCGGGTCCGCATCGGAACCCACGAATGTGAGGTAAGTGCGCCTATGTATTATAGTGAGAAACAAAATATTATTGTCACTATCGATCAGCGCAAAGAAGTTTTAATCCGCTTAAAACCCCAATTTGGCTATATCTACGTAGAATCCTTGCCCGAATCGGAAGCTACCGTTTTGATAAACGGCCGTCAAGCCGGAATCACTCCCCTGTTGAGCGACAAACTGGAAAAAGGAGAATACATACAACGTATTGGTGGTCAAGGATATGTTTCGTCAGGCCAGCCAGAAGGTTAGGGTAAATGAAAACGACACTTCCAAGGTGGTGTTGACCATGCCTGCCGGTTTTGCCACCCCTACTTTTATCACCGACCCCGAGGCCGAAATATGGGTCAACGAAGAATTCAAAGCAAAAGGCAGCTGGACAGGCCGACTGCTGGCTGGCACTTACCTGGTAGAAGCCCGCAAGGAAGGACATCGCGCGGCCATCAAGTCTATCAATCTCGAAAACGGCGAAGTTCGCGATTACGATATAGGTTCTCCCTCCGTAATGTATGGCATACTCGATCTGAATACCACGCCGCCGGGAGCCGAGATTACCATCAATGGTAAAGCCCACGGACTGACTCCGCAGATGTATCCCGATTTTCCGGTGGGCACCTATGAAGTTCGTTTCAGCAGGAAGGGCTACGAGACTTTTACAAAAACGGTGACCGTAACCGAAACCAAGGCGACCGTGATTTCTCATCAGTTGGTCAAGGCTGGACAGTCGGCTCGGGATTTGTCTCGCGGCACCACCCAAACTCCGACACAAACCTCTACAAAGACGGAGGATGCCCGAAGCATTGAGACTTGGGTCGAAACGCCGGTCGAGGATAAACTCAGCGGACAAGGCACGGAGCTTTTGTCCGGCCCGCCCAAGGTGCCCAAAACATCTAAAGCGTCCGAAGCTCCGAAAACTTCCAAAGCTCCTAAAAAACAGGCAACAACTCCCTCTTCCAAATCTTCGCTAACCTGGTTTGTTACTCCCGGTATACATGTTTCGGCCAACCGTATTCAAAGCCTGAATTATCCGGACAGATCGCGTCAGTTTTCGGAGGTGGTTTCCTGCAACTCCCTGAGTACCGGACTTATCTTCGGTAAGCTGGGATTTTATGTGAATTACAAAACCGACCTCCTCACGTCCATGGCTTCAAAGTCGGTCATGGTTAAGCCGGAACTTTATGCGCTTACCGGCAGAGGAAAACCTTCTTTCGATTACGTTTACGAGGGAGGACAGTTGTATTTGTCAGATAGTTGGGGCAATCCCAACCGCGATGTCCGCTTGCCCGAAGGGATGATTGTAGGCAGTTCCGCGAACAGATTTTACCGGCGTGCGTATACCGTAGGTGCCATATGGAAGCCGTCAGAGCTCCTGCATTTAAAGATAGGTGTCGGTTACGGTCTTGATAAACGGATAGTATATGGTGTCAGGACGCTGGGTACTAATGAAGAAGTGATCCGAATCGGAATCAAAGGACCCGACAACGGAGGGGAGGCCGAGTTGGGTGCAGGGCTCGATTTCGGCCTTATCAGTGTCAGCGCATCGGTAAGTACCTTGAACTTTAAATACTTCGAAGCAGGTATCAATGTAGGGCTGAGTTTTACTTTTAGAAAATAATCGATGAGAAGTTTTGTAAAACATATCCTGAATATCTTGCTGCTCGTTTCGATGGCGGCCTGTCTGGAGTACGAGAATTTCGACGGCGTAATGTGGCAATCGACCCTGCCGACCTTGAGCACTCATGTGCCGAGCAACATAACGGCTACCTCGGCAGTATCGGGGGGTACTATTTTGTCCGACGGCGGTTCTCCCGTTATTGAGAGGGGCATTTGCTGGGACTACAGCCGCAATCCCACCATAAACACCGTCTACAAAACCGAAGAAGGAGGCGGAACCGGAGAATTTACCAGTACGATGACCGGACTGCCACCCCATACCAAAGTCTATGTGAGGGCTTATGCCACCAATGCTAACGGAACGGGTTATGGCAACGAGCAGGTTTTTAACACCGAGGCAGAAGAATTCGGAACGCTGACCGATATCGACAACAACACCTATCGTACCATGGAAGTGGGCGCTCAAATCTGGATGGTCGAAAACCTTAAAACCACCAGGTTTAGCAATGGGGATGAGATAAGTTATCTGGCAGACAATACCGATTGGACCTCTTACGCCTTGGCCGGCTGGCCGGCTTCATGCAGCGTTAATAACAGCAGCTCAAACGATTACGAATACGGAAGGCTTTATAACTGGTATGCGGTAAACGACGGCCGAAAACTCTGCCCAAATGGTTGGAAAGTGCCCACTCACGAGGATTGGGCAGCATTGGCCGATTTACTGGGCGGTGAGTCTGTGGCCGGGGGAAAACTCAAAGAAACCGGTACCGCGCATTGGATTGCACCTAATGTGGGAGCCACAGACGATATTCGTTTTTCGGCTCTGCCTGCCGGTTTTCGTAACCAGGAAGAAGGTGTTTTTCTCAATCTTGGTTACAGGGCCTATTTTTGGTCGTCCAACGGTTGGGATGATGAGTGGGCTCGTATGCGGTATATAGACCACGACAGCACCTGGTTCAGGGGCAATTTTGTAGGCAAAAAGGGTGGAGGATACTCGGTACGCTGCATCAAAGACGAGTCTACTTCGATTCAAATCAGTACCGTTGCAGCGTACTCCATTACCTACATTTCGGCTAAAAGCGGTGGCCGCATTACTTCCGATGGTGGTTCTGCCGTTACTGCACGGGGTGTTTGCTGGAACAGCTACGGCTACCCCACCACGGGCGATAACAAAACCGAAGACGGTACAGGAACAGGGGAATACACCAGTAACCTGACCGGTCTGCAACCCAATACCACCTATTACATCAGGGCTTACGCCACCAATGCCTACGGCACTGTTTACGGGGATGAACTGAGTTTTACCACACCGGCTCCCCAGTATGGCAGCATCAGCGACATCGATGGCAACAGTTATAAAACCGTGATTATAGGCGATCGTACCTGGATGGTCGAAAACCTTAGAACGACCCGTTTTGTAACTGGAGAAGCTATTCCGGAAATCAGCGATCAGGCAGAATGGAGCACATATGATTCGCAAACTCTGCCCGCCGCTTGTAACGTGGAAAACAATGCCGGCTATGTGTCCGTTTACGGAAAGCTCTACAACTGGCACGCCGTTGACGATGATCGTAAACTTTGTCCCGAAGGCTGGGAGATACCTTCGCACGACGATTGGGTCAGCCTGATGGATTACCTTGGCGGAGAAGCCCTGGCCGGAGGCCGGCTCAAGGAGGCGGGTACCAGCCATTGGGCAGAACCCAATACCGGAGCCACCAACGACTCTTATTTTTCTGCCTTACCTGCGGGATATCGTATGAGTGACGGAAACTTTTCCAGCTTGGGTTTCGGGGCTTATTTTTGGACATCGGATGAATATGAGTCGCCTACGGCTCGCTTGGTCTATATGGACAAAGACAACGCCAGTTTTTTCCATAAGTATATTGTCGGCAAAGGTTACGGATTTTCCGTTCGCTGTATCAAAGACGACGACGAAGGCGAAGACCTGGATACTCAGGATGAACACGACTGGTAAATCTTAGACAATAATAATCTTAGATAATAAGTATGAAGACCATTCCACATAGGTTTATTCCTTGTTTTCCGGTTTTATTGTTGCTGATGGGATGTACCGGTGATGTGTTTTCTTCCCGGGACGGCAAGCATCAAAATTCCCCAATGAGCATTCATGCCTCGACGGAAAACGCTCAGACCAAAACCCTGCTTAGCGGAGAACCCGGCGACCCTGTGCGCAGCATTTGCTTTCTTCCCCTCGACAGCATTGCTTTTTCCGCCGATTTGGGTGAGTTTAAGCCTTTTGTCAACACAAGCAGCGACACCTTGCCTTACGCTACTTTTAGCGGTGATCTCATCGATGCCGATATGTATTTTGCCTTTTATCCCTGGAAACTTGCCCTCAACCTGAACAGAGATACTTTGCTGACACTGAAATTACCCCATACGCAACAATATAAGGCCGGCGGTTTTGCCAGTGGAGCTTACCCCATGGTTTCCTGGAGTTACGATACCAACTTGCATTTTAAAAATCTTTGCGGCCTGCTCAAGCTGAATCTATGTGGAGACGTGTCCGTAAGTTCTCTAAGCCTTTGTGCTCCCGGACTGGCCGGGGTGGCCGGAGTCGATATGCGCTACCAGGGGGTGCCCCAATTAATAATGCCTACACCGCCTGCTTACGACACCCTTACCCTCGATTGCGGCGAAGGTGTCCAACTCGATGATGAGCAAGCCACAGCCTTTTATTTTGTACTTCCTCCGGCCCTCTATGAATCAGTGACCTTGATCGTGCGTACCACCGATCATCAACAAATGACCGAAACTACCCAAAATCTCAGGATAGTGCGGTCTTCCATTACCCCGACTTCGGTTATTGAGTTTGACAGCGACGACAACCCCAATCCTCCAGGCAATACCGTCCTGGATATTCAAGGCAATGTTTACAAAACAGTAGCCATAGGCAATCAGATTTGGATGGCCGAAAACCTGAAAAGCACCCTTCTGAACGATGGGACAGAAATACCTCATATAACCGACAATTCAAGCTGGAACAGCCTGACAACACCCGGCTACTGCCGGTACGACAATGATCAGACTTTACACAGCGATTATGGGCTTCTATACAATTGGTTTACGGTAGAAACGGGCAAATTATGTCCACAAGGCTGGCATGTTCCAAGCCATGCGGAATGGACAGAGTTAACCGATTACCTGGGCGGTGAAAGCATTGCCGGTAATAAACTCAAAGAAAGCGGAACCGGGCATTGGGCAGGTTCAAATCCCGGATCCACCAACGAGACCGGTTTTACAGGCCTCCCGGGTGGCTTACGTAACAATTATGGAGTATTTCAATACCTTGGCTACGGCGGTTTCTGGTGGTCTGCCACAGAGGGCGGTGGTGGCGTCTGGTACCGGTATGTGTACTTCGATGACAGTGCTGTGTACGCTTACGACAATGGTCTTAAGGAGTTGGGGTTTTCTGTTCGTTGTGTTAAGAGCGACTAATTATCACTATTCATTTCAAGCTTTGCAACCGATCCGCTTGTATTGATCACCGCAATCACAGCGCTAAGGGCAACATTACTTCCGACGGAAATAGCATACGGCTTAAATTATTTTGTACCTTTGCCCGTCTTTTTCAAGCGCTTTTTCAGTGAAACATTCTAAGTTATTCTTTTTGAGAGCATTATTGTTGGTTCTCTTTGCCGGTTTCGATTTGGCAGCCTCTGCTCAGGCAAATCGTGCAGATTACACTGGTTATACCAATCGCACCAATCCTCCCGCTAAACTCAAACTTCTGTCTGCTCATCCCCGGGAGGTGATTGGTCCTGAGCATCCTGATGTGATTCTGAGCAGAAATTTTTCCGGTTTTGAGACCGGTCAGGTTATTAAAATGGACGGTACTTACCATATGTTTGTAAACGAAATGTTTGTGCGTCCTTTTCGCGATCTGCGTATTTCTTACTGGACAAGCAAGGATGCGCTGAATTGGGAGCGCCGGGCGACCATAAGGGAAAGTATTCCCGGCAGATCCCCCTACAATCCGCGTTCTGAGGTCTGGGTTACCGGAGTTGAATTCAACGAAGACGAAAACGCCTGGAATATTTTTTATGTGGCCTATAGGGCCGGAGACGAAACAAAGGGAGAAATAGCCCGGTCGGACTACAGTGGCAGAATCTGGCGTGCCAAGTCTGTCATCCCCGGAATTAAGGGCATTGCAGGCCCCTACGCCGATATGGGTATAGTCTTGCAACCCGGCGAACTTTCTCAGGCCTGGGAAGGACAACAGGCTGTTGCCAGCTTCAATCCGTACAAAGTAGGAGATACCTGGTATGCTTTTTACGACGGGCACAATTACATTCCTCAGGGAGGTTGGCCGACGGGAATGGCACGGGCGGAAAAGCTGGAAGGTCCCTGGACGAGGATGACCGAAGATTTCAATCCCTTGCCCATCGTGGACGAGTTTATGGAAAATACCGTTATTACTCAGTTGAAAAACGGAAAATACCTGGCTGTGTTTGATTCTTTTGGTGATCGTGAAATCGGCTACAGTCTATCCGAAGACGGTCTGAACTGGAGCAAAGAAACCAGAATCAAAGTGCAGTTCGAAGACCGGGCCTGGGTCAAAGATGGAAACCATTCTTTACGCACCCCGCTCTGTGCCATCGAAGAGGACGACGGCACATTTACCGTAATCTATACCGGATTGATGGATCTGCGGGAGGAAGCCTTTTATGCGGTGGGAAAATGCACTTTGGCCTGGGAATAATCAATGAGAATAATCAACAGATCATATTGCAGAAAAAATGAGCCAACTACGGATTAAATTTTTGCTGTTCTTTTTGCCGGGCTTATGTCTTTTTTTTAATGCCCCTGCCCAGGAATTCATACCGCTTTGGCCGGAAGGCAAAATGCCGAATTCCAAAGGGTTGACCCTGGAACACAAGGAGGAGAGGCAGCGAATTACACAGGTGAAAACTCCGGGCATGTATGCTTTCTGGACATCAAACGAAGACAATAAAGGCAGTGCCGTTTTGATTTGTCCCCCGGGAGGCTATCAAAAACTGACCTACCATCTGGCCGGTTTTCAATGGGCTAAATGGTTCAATACCATGGGTGTAAATGCTTTTGTGCTGGTTTATCGCCTGCCGAATTCTCCCGACCTGATCGAAAGAGAAAAAGGACCTATCCAGGATGCCCAAAGAGCGCTTAAAATCATTCGAAATATGGCCTCTGTCCGGAATATCGATCCTGGCAAAGTGGGAATAGTCGGGGCCTCGGCGGGTGGGCATCTGGCATCGACCCTCGGAACGCATTTCGAAGACTTTTCGCTTATCGGAGATTCCATCGATCGCTATTCTGTTCGGCCCGATTTTATGGTGTTGATATCGGCTGTTATCAATATGGGCGATTTTGCCCACGAAGGGAGTGTGCAGGCTTTTCTGGGAGCCGATGCCGGCAAGGAAAAGCGCGATTATTATTCCAACGAAAAACAGGTAACGGAACAAACGCCGCCCACCTTTCTTGTTCACGCCCGCAACGATAATACCGTGCTTGTACAAAACAGTATTCAATTCTACAACGCCATGCTCGAAAAGGGTGTTGACGGTAGTTTACATATTTTCCCCTATGGCCGGCATTCCATTTCGTTGAAAAACGAATCGGCCATGCTCAATTATTGGACATCCTTATGTGAAAACTGGCTCTACGAAATGGGTCTGTTGAAACAGAAATAATGAACGTGTTTTTATTTTGGTAATTATGACAATACAAATTTTGTTGTTGCTGCTCGGATTCGTTTTGTTGATCAAAGGAGCCGACTGGTTGGTTGACGGAGGTGCGGCACTGGCTCGCAAATACCATGTTTCTGAATTGGCCATAGGTCTTACTATCATTGCTTTCGGTACTTCCATGCCCGAAATGGTGGTCAACGTATTTGCTGCTTACAAAGGGCATGCCGACATCGTTTACGGCAATATTCTGGGGAGTAATATTTTCAATCTTTTGGGCATACTTGGTATTGCCGGATTGATTTCTCCCCTGATAGTTCAAGCCAGTACGGTTTGGAAAGAAATACCTTTATCCTTACTGGCAGTTGTTATACTCTATCTTCTTTCCAATAGTATTTTTACCCAAAACGAATTGTTGTCCAGGTGGGATGGTATTATTCTTTTGCTGGTGTTTGCCTTTTTTCTCTACTATGTATTCAGGCAATTGAAAGAAGAGAACACGGTTTCTGTAGAGGAACAACATAAAGAATTCACTATCTTCAAAATAATCGTGTTTATCGTTTTGGGATTGGCCTTGCTGGTAGTAGGAGGCAGGTTGGTTGTAAACAATGCGGTGAAAATTGCCGAGTTCCTCGGCATTAGCCAGACCATTATAGGATTGACCATAGTGGCGGTCGGAACTTCGCTGCCTGAGCTGGCTACTTCGGTAGTGGCTGCTATTAAGAAAAACAACGATATAGCAGTGGGCAACATCATCGGATCCAATATTTTCAATATTTTCTTTATTATGGGTGTCAGCTCTTTGATCAGGCCTATCGAGTACAATACCAAGTTTAATTTCGAAATGTATTTTTTGAGCTTTGGAACCATTCTGGTTTTTATTGCCATGTTTTCGGGCAAGAAAAGACGGCTCGACCGCTGGGAAGCCGGTATTCTGCTTTTGATGTACGTCGGGTACACGATTTTGTTGATAAACGAACAGATATGAAAAGCCCGGTCCCGGTCCTCGCAGCCAATTAAATATTGTTAAGAATTAGAAGAGTATGGCTCGTAGTGTTACCTTTGTCAGTTGATAAGTGTGCCCTTGCGAATAATATGCCTTTTTTGTATAGGACTGATAACTTATTGATAATGAGAGGAAATTTAATTCAAAACCAAAACAATTTTTATTTTTTATATCACACAATCTTTTAAAAGACTAGTAATGAAGGACATTTTTGAAAGAATTCAAGCAACTCCGGGTCCGCTGGGCCAATATCAGGGCGCTGCCGACGGCTATTTTATGTTCCCGAAACTCGAAGGTGAAATCCAACCCATAATGCGTTTCAATGGTAGAGACGTGCTGGTGTGGAGCTTAAACAATTACCTGGGTTTGGCTAACCATCCCGAGGTACGTAAGGCCGATGCCGATGCCTCAAAGGAATGGGGTCTGGCTTATCCCATGGGTGCCCGTATGATGTCGGGCGACACTGTGCACCACAAGAAACTGGAACAAGACCTGGCCGATTTCGTAGGCAAGGAAGCCGGATATTTGCTTAATTTCGGTTACCAGGGTATGGTGTCCATTATCGACACCTTGCTGAGCCGTCGCGACGTCGTTGTTTACGACTCGGAATCGCATGCCTGTATCATCGACGGATTGAGGATGCATTTTGGTAAACGTTTTGTGTTCCAACACAACGACATGGATAGCTTCCGCGCCCAAATGGAGTCGGCTACAGCCCTTGCCGAACAGCAAAGGGGAGGAATTCTGGTCATCACCGAGGGCGTATTTGGTATGGCCGGCGACCTGGGCAAACTCGACGAGATTGTGGCGATGAAAAAGGATTTCAAGTTCCGTTTACTGGTAGATGATGCTCACGGTTTCGGTACCATGGGCGCGACGGGGGCCGGCACCGGCGAACATTTGAATTGCCAGGACGGTATCGACATTTATTTCTCCACTTTTGCCAAAAGTATGGCCGGTATTGGCGCTTTTGTGGCTTCCGACCGGGCTATTGTCGATCATCTTCGTTTCAACATGCGTTCCCAGATTTTTGCCAAATCATTGCCCATGCCCATGGTAATCGGCGCTATGAAGAGGCTGGAATTGCTCAAAACCAAAAAGGAATTGCGCGAAAATCTTTGGATTATAGTTCGTGCTCTGCAAAACGGGCTCAAGGAAAAAGGTTTTGATATCGGGCGCACCCAATCGCCGGTAACACCTGTCTTCCTGAAGGGCGGTGTCAACGAGGGTTCCAATATTGTGGTAGATTTACGTGAAAGCTACAACATATTCTGTTCGATAGTGGTCTATCCCGTGGTACCAAGAGATGTTATTATGCTACGCATCATTCCGACGGCAGCACATCGCATGGAAGACGTAGAACGTACCATCAACGTGTTCAGCGAGATAAAGAAAAAACTGGAAACCGGCGAGTATAAGCGGGAAATTCCCAATATGAACCTGGTAAACAAGCAAAAATGAAATCTCAGCTCAAGTGTGTTAAATGCGGCTATATAAGCCCCGGCTTTGCTGCCTGGTTTGAACAGGATCAGACCTGTCCGAAGTGCGGTAGCAAACATTCCGAGGCAGAATACCAGGCAGATTACACGCAACTGGAAGCTTTATACAAGCAGGGAGCCGACAGCTTCTGGCATTATTTCGATTTTCTCCCGCTCGAAAATCGCGACAACATAATCTCCTGCAAAGAAGGAGCTATTCCCATTGAATCCTGGGATTTTCTCGAAGATTTTGCCCGCGAGCATTACGGTATCGAATGCCGGGCATTGGTATATCGCAACGATTTGAATGGAGGCACACAGACCTTCAAGGACGTAGCCGGTTCCATGGCTGCCTCCTTGTTCAAAGAACATGGAGTAAAACAGTATTGCATAGCCTCCACCGGCAACACCGCTACCGCTTACGCCAAATACCTCTCTTTGGCGGGTGTAGCTTTCAAAGTATTTGTGCCTGCCGGCGCCAACGAAGACTCTGTGCAGGAAATTCTGGGTTTCGGCCAGGAGGTGGTTCGCTCGCAAGGCGATTATGCCCGGGCCAAACAGGAAGCGGCCGACTACGCCCGTCAAAACAAAGTGTTGATTTCTGCCGGTAATTTCGATCCCATACGGGTGGAAGCCAAAAAAACCATGGTTTTTGAGTTTATGCGCCAATTGAGTAAAATGCCCGAGGTGTATATTCAGGCAGTAGCCGGGGGCACAGGTCCTATTGCGATCGACAAAGGGGTACGCGAAATAGAAAAGTATTATCCCGAAGTCGTTTTGCCCCGGATGTTACTGGTGCAGCAAGACCTTTGCGATCCCATGGTGCAGGCCTGGGAGCAGGCCGTCAAAGAGGGCTTCCCCGAAAATTACCACAAGAATTACCCGGTTATAGACAATCCTCAAACCAAAGTGTCCATCTTGTCAACAGGCAATCCCGGTATGTATCCGGTTATTGCTCCTATAGTACGGAAAACCGGCGGCAGTTTTTTGCGTATCAGCGAAGCGAGCTTGCCCGCTCTGGCACGTGAGGTCTACGATCAACAGGGTGTGTTACTCGGGCCGGCCTCCATTGTATGTCTGGCGGGTTTTTACCGGGCATTGGAAGAAAAACGTATCCATCAGGGCGATACCGTACTGATTAACTGCGGCGAAGGCATGCAACGTGCAGCTGCTTTTCACAAAGAAGTGTTAGCTGTTGCCGGTAAATAAATCGGATTAAAACATAGCTAATGGGGAATTTATACAATTTACTCACTCAGGATGTCCGCTTCGAAGAAGCCTTGAACTCCTGTATGAATTGCGGAATTTGCACCGCCGTATGCCCGGCGGCTGAGTTTTACAATTACGATCCGCGCAAAATTGTCGATACCATTCAACGTCGTAACGAGGACGAAATAGAAGCTCTGTTACGTTCCGAAACCATTTGGTATTGTGGGCAGTGTCTCTCGTGTAAAACCCGATGTCCGCGAGGCAATACTCCCGCAGTATTGATAGCTATCCTGAGGAGTGTTTCCCAAAAGATGGGCTATTTCACCGAAAGCGAAAAAGGCCTGCAACAATTTGCCATCTCCAAAAAAATAGCCCAAACGATTTTGGATACAGGCTATTGCGTACATCCCGATACCATGAGCTACGAACAGCATCCCGAACAGGGGCCGGTATGGAAGTGGTATACCAAGTACATTGAGGAAATTGCCCCACGCTTTGGCGCCAATTATCACGGTGAAGGCCCGGGCGCTTTGCGCAACATCCGCAAGGAAACCCTGGAAGAGATCAACAAGATTTTTGAAGCTACCGGAGGCAAAGAACTGATGCGCAAAGTGGAAACCGGAGCAAAAAACAAAACCAACATCAGAAACGACGAGGACTTGTTGAATTTGGTCTATAACAGAAATACTTCCAAAGAATGACTACAAAAAAACATTATTGGAACGAATACCAAAAAGAGATTGCCGGCGATAAGTATTTTTATGAACGCAGTTGCATCCGGCAGACCTTCTTTCCGGGATCTGAAACGGCTTTTTTGAGAATACTCAAAGAAGAGCTGGGCAAGAATATTCTCGATGTGGAAAATCAGCACACCTGTACGGGCATAGGTTTCTATTCCGATATTGTGCCTTTGGAAACCACCATGACCATTGTGGCTCGTCTGTTTTCGCTTATGACCGAAGCCGGTTACGAGAACTACGTGCCCTCTTGCGTTACTTCTTTCGGCGTTTTTTCCGAAATCGTCGATCTCTGGGAACATCAGCCGGATATGCTCGAAAAAGCACGGAACATCTTGCTCGAAACCACCGGCAGAACTTTTGAGTTGCCCAAAAACATCGCTCATCCTTCGGATATTATCTATAAGTTTCGCGAAGAACTCAAAGAGAAAATGCGCTATCGCCTGGTCAACCGTTTCACCGGCAAACCCCTAAAGGTGGTGGAACACATAGGCTGCCATTACGCTAAAATCTTTCCGGACAAGGGAGTGGGTAAAGCAGAATTTCCGCATGTGCTGGCGGGTATGATCGAATCCTGGGGAGGCGAGGTGGTAGACTATCCCGAGCGCCGTCACTGTTGCGGTTTTGGTTTCAGGCAATACGTGGTCAGAGCCAACAGGGGTTATTCGGTGGCTAATTCCAAAAAGAAATTTGAGTCGATGCAGCCCTACGAGCCCGATTTTATCGTGACCAACTGTCCGGGTTGCACCATGTTTATGGATAAATGGCAATACACCATAGCCGAAATGGAGCATAAAACCTACGATAAAAAAGGTTATGGCATTCCGGTACTCACTTACGAAGAAATGGCCGGGCTTTTACTGGGCTACGACCCCTGGGAATTGGGACTGCAATTGCATCAGGTGCAGTCGGAACGCTTGCTCGACAAGCTGGGCATTCATTACGATCCCAACGAAAAGTACAAAAGTGTAAGCGGCAGGATTTTACCTAATCCCGAAAAGCCTCAGTATCTACGTGTTTAATACTTTGGAGATGAAAGAAAGAGAAAAACCGGTCCACGGAGACGACAACCCCAAACCCAGAGAAGTAAAACGCAGACTGAAAGCCACTAAAAGGATAAGTCGCAGAAAACGTCTCGAGTTTGAAGAGGTGGAATTACCCCTGCAGGTGGCCATCATCGGAGGGGGAGTGGCGGGCATGGAAGCCGCTTCGGTGCTGGCAGAACATCGTTGTCCGGTCATTTTGTTTGAGGCCCGTCCGGAACTGGGCGTCAACGTGAAAAACAAATACAAGATTTTTCCCGATTTTTCGGACGCCGGCCGGTTGGTAGAGACCATGACCAAAGCGATGGATCATCCCCTGATAACTGTAAACAAAGATACCGAGATCATAGAGATCATCCGGGAACCCGATGCTTATACTTTGCTCGACAACAAGGGTGTGCCCCATACGGTACCGGCTGTTTTACTGGCCAGCGGTTACGAGCCTTTCGATGCCAAACGCAAGGAGGAACTGGGTTTTGGTATTTACGAAGGCGTTATCAATTCATTGCAGCTCGAAGATATGCTCCGAGAACACAAAGTCTTGAATAGTCTGGGCGAAGACCCCAGGCGCATAGTCTTTTTGCAATGTGTAGGTTCGCGCGACGAAAAAGTGGGCAATCACTATTGTTCCAAGATTTGTTGCATTACTGCGGTAAAGCAGGCTATAGAAGTAAAACGTCAGCTTCCCGATACGGAAGTCTATGTCTTTTATATGGACCTGAGACTTTGGGGTCAGGGTTACGAGGAGTTGTACCGCGAGGCACAGGAACAATACAATGTGCGTTTTGTCCGGGGTCGCATTTCGGAAGCCGCCTCCACTTTCGACGGTCGCGTACAGATAAAGTCCGAAGATACTCTACTGGGGCAACCTCTCAAGATGGTTACCGACTTGCTGGTGTTGATGATAGGCATGGAAGCCTCGCCGGGTACCCGGAAATTAGGCAAAACCTGCGGACTCGAAGGTCCCTACGGTTTTGTTCGAAGCAAGAGTCCGCATCTGGAAGATAATCTCAGCGATAAGCCCGGTTTTTTTCTGGCCGGCACCTGCAAACGTCCCATGCATATCGCTGAGGCCGTGAACGATGGCCGTGCAGCGGCTTTGGAAATTATTAAGTACCTGAGAAAATAACTATGGCCGACTTTGGATTCAGTATTTCAAAACCTCAGTCGATCGACACCAACGATATGGATGTGGGTCGCTTGCAAGCTTTGGAAGCCAAAGTTCCATCCTTCAAACGCTGCATTAACTGCGGAGCCTGCACGGCAACTTGTTCTGCCGGTCAGTTTGGTAGCTTCAACATACGTCGCATTCATAATCTTTATCGTTGGGATCAGCGCAAAGGATTGGAAAAAGAGTTGCAGCAATGCATGCTATGCGGCAAGTGTACCCTGGTCTGCCCCCGCGGAGTGAATCTGCGTTACCTTATTATTCGTTTACGCAAAGCCCTGGCCGACAATAAATAAGCTGAACCCATGTCTTCCAACTTTCATCCTTTTGTACTTCCTTTCACCATCGGTACGCTGGCCTTGTTCAGCGTTCTGATTCTTAAGTACAATAAGTGGATCGGTAAGTTCGACCGTCAGCAAAAAAAACTCATACGCCGCAACCTATTTACCGGTAAGCTTATTCCGGCAGTTTGGGAAATGATCAACGAAGGTTTGTTTCACAAAAAAGTAAGCAGATACAACCGCCGTTTGGGTTATATGCACCGTAGCATTGCCTTGGGCTGGTTTTTGCTTATAAGCGTTGGTTTTGTCGAAACCGTATTTCATTTTCAGGGCCGGGGACATGCTCCCTGGATCGGCGTTTTCTTTCGTTTCTTCGTACGCGATAATCAAACTCTTTCGGCCTGGATTTTTGCTCAGATCATGGATTTGTTGCTGCTCTATATATTGTCGGGAGTGACAATGGCGGTGTTTAAATCGATTTTTTCAAAAACCGTAGGCATGCGCAAAACTACGCGTCTGAAGTTGTTTGATACCAGTTTGCGTTATTCGCTTTGGTCTATTTTTCCTTTGCGCCTGCTTTCCGAAAGTGCCACTGCGGCTTTGGCCGATAACGGAGGTTTTTTAACTCAAAGCTTGGGCAACTTAATGGGAGAACGTTTTGCCGGGGTGGTGGAATTGCCTTTATGGACCTTGTATTCTATAGCCCTGGGTTTGTTTCTCTGTCTCCTGCCTTTTTCTCGTTTTTCCCATATTTTTACCGAACTGATGCTGATTTATTTCCGCAAAATGGGTTTACGTGAACGGGAAAAGCCCACCGGTTTTACTCGATTTGAACTTTCGGCCTGTTCGCGCTGCGGTATTTGCATCGACAATTGTCCCCTCGACTCCGAGCTCAACATCACCGATATTCAGCCGGTTTATTTAATTCGCGATATACGCAATCGCATGCCTCATCGCACCGCCACCGAAAATTGCCTGATGTGCAACCGTTGCGAAAGCGATTGTCCGGTAGGCATACAGATTTCCGAAATTCGCCGCCAGGAAAGAGACAAAAAAAAGCTAGACACCCACGATAATTACGGTTATATAGAAGATGTACAGTCCTTCAATGCCATTGGCCGGGTTATTTATTTCGGGGGCTGCATGTCGCATCTCACGCCGGGCATTACCGAATCGATGAAAAAGATTTTCGACACCGTAGGACAGAAATACTGGATGATGGACGAAGAAAGGACCATATGCTGCGGACGTCCTCTGCTCCAGCAGGGCTTTTTCAATCAGGCAGCCGAACTGAGGCGCAAAAACACTCAACTCATTATGGAGTCGCGCTCCAAAACCCTGGTGACTTCCTGCCCCATTTGCTACCAATCTTTCCGCAAAGAATATAATCTGCCCATCAAGGTAGTACACCACACCGAATACATTGCAACCATGCTGCGCCTGGGTAAACTCAGGCTCAACCGCAGCGAACTGAGGCTGGCCTACCACGATCCCTGCGAGTTGGGCAGGGGCTGCGGTATTTACGACGAACCCCGCGAAGTGCTTTCGGCCTTGGGGCAACTGTTGAAGCTGGAACAAGAATACAAAAACAGTCTCTGTTGCGGTTATAACCTGGGCAATACCGTGTTGGAACTCGACCAACAATTAAAGGTGAGGGATGCTTCGCTCCGTAATCTTACAGACGCTCATCCCGACTTTATTGCTACGGCCTGCCCTTTGTGCAAAAAAGCTTTTCAACATTCCACTACGCAGCCAATCAAGGACGTGGCCGAGCTGGTGGTGGAAAATCTTCGGTAGAATACGTGCTCCGATCGCTTCCTGTATAAAAAAAGACTATATTTGCCGTGGTGTTATCGAACATATGTTCGTTCCGGCTTGTGAAATAAGGAATTGATAAAAAAACCAAAAGTATATGGCCAAAATAAATAAGGTCAATGCAACCTGGCTCCGGAATATGGCTTTCGAGGCAGAACTCGACGGGCACCGTCTCGTAATGGACGCGGCTACCGAGTTTGGCGGCCGGGATTTAGGCCCCAGGCCCAAACCTTTTATGCTGCTGGCATTGGCCGGCTGCACGGGTATGGATGTGGTAAGTTTACTCAAAAAGATGCGTGTGGAATTCGAAGCTTTTAGTGTCGAGGTAGAGGGTGAACTAAGCGAGGAGAGACCTATCCGCTATACCAGAATGCACGTTATTTATAGTTTCAAGGGACGCGACTTGCCCCTGGAAAAACTGGAAAAGGCCGTGAAAATGTCCGAAGAACAGTTGTGCGGAGTAGGGGCAGTGTACCGTAAATGCATGGAAGTTACTTCTGAGATTCGTGTATCGAATTGAGGAATTTATAGACAGGAAGGAGTTTGAGCAATATGAAGTCCCCGGTCTTGAAAATAATAATTGTCGCGTTGTTACTGCTGTCCTTTCCGGGCAGAGTTGAGTCCGCGACCTATTATTTGACAGCCAGCGGTGCAGGCAGTGCGCAGACAGCATCCAATTGGAATACCGAACCCGACGGTAGTGGAACGGCGGCCGTCAGCTTCAAAGTTTCCGGGGATATATTCATTATCCCTCCGGATATTGACGGTACTGTAAGCGCAAACTGGATTTTCAATCACATTCAGAATTCAGTGATGACCTTAGAGGTCAATGGGTCGCTCAGCATCAATCAGGGGGTTGTTATGACGCTTTACAGAAAGAACAAATGCTATACCACCATGATAGTTCGCGGCAGTCTGATATTTAAAGACAGCGGTATCAATCAACTGATCGGAACTTATGAAGGTGCCAACAATGGAGAAACAAGGTTTTCGCTTCTGCCGGGTGCTACCGTCAAAACACCGAATACAGCCGGACTGCTGGGAACAGGCACACAATCCCTACGTACAACCAACATCATTATAGCGCTGGACAATGCGGCTAATTATTATTTTAACGGCAGTAACAACCAAACGTTAAGCGGTTTACCTACGAGAGTAAACGATCTGGTGTTGGAGGGCAGCGGTACCAAAACGCTTGCTTCCAACCTTACCGTCAACGGCTACTTATCGTTAAGACAAACGGCGTATTTTGCCAACGGAGGCTATACCCTAAGTTTTGGACCGGCTTCTTCGTTGGAATACAAAAATACCGGCAACAGAACCACCGGAACGGAATTTCCCGCCAATTTTGGAGGAGCCGGCGGATTGATTATTGATCCGGGCACCGGGTATACCGTCAGTCTGTCGGGCAATAAAACAGCTCTCACAAACATCTTTATTCGATCGGGTACTTTTGATATGCAAACCTACACACTGAGTCGCGCTACCAGTGGGGGTACCTTGTCTATTGAAGCCGGAACTACCTTACGAATTGGCGGAACGGGTTCGATTTCTGCCAATTATTCTGTTCCCATCCTCAATTGTACCAGCAACATTGAATACTACGGCAGCAACCAGATAGTCAGAGGAATAAACTACGGAAATTTGCTGTTGTCGGGTAGTGGTACCAAAACCATGCAGCCCGGAACCACTTCCATCTGCAACGATATTATCGTGTCGGGAACAGCCCAACTTGTTGCTGCCAACACACTGAGCATTGGGCGTAATGTCTCCGTCGGTGCTTCGGCCAAACTGAAAGGCGGCAGCCATACTTTCAACGTGGCGGGCACTTTTCAGGTGCAGGGCACTTTCGAGTATGATTCTTCTACGGTCAATTTCAATGGGGGTAGTCCTGTCGTGGTTTACCCCGGTAATTTTTACAACATAATTTTTAGTGGTTACGGAACCAAAACAGCCATAGGAAGCCTGAACGTTAAGGGCGATATGACCATTAATACCGAGTTTAATGCGGGCAGCTTCAGCCACTCACTGGCCGGCAATTTTGTTAACAACGGCAGTTTCATTGCGGCAAGCAGCACCATTGTACTGGAAGGCACCGCGATGCAAACCATTAGCGGAAGCTCTTCCACAACATTCCACCACCTTACTGTCAACGGCACCCAGGATTTTATACTGGCCACTTCGTCGGTGGTAAGCGGAACGCTCAACCTGACCAAGGGTTTGCTGAGTTTGGGAAACAACAATCTCAGGGTTTCGGCCGTTTCGGGCGGAAGCGCATTGAGCTATGTCAAAACCAATGGCCTGGGCACATTGAGACGAAGAATTAGCGGTGGCGGGAGCGAAGTGGTGTTTCCCGTGGGAAATTCCACTTACAATCCAATTGGTATTACCAATACGACTCCGGCCGATAGTGATTATTATTTCGTGCGAGTTGTGGACGAAATACCTTCGTTGGCCAACGATTCGACAAAGACCGTATACCACAAATGGTATATTACGGAATTTACACCCGGAGGCTCTGCTTTGACAATTCGTGTTACTTACGATTCTTCGTCGGGAGTCGGTGCAAATTTCAATCCGGCCTTTACGCCGGTAATCGGGTATTATACCGGCAGTAAATGGGCGGCAGCTATGCCCGCTACTGTTAGCAGTTATACCTTTAGTTCTGCTGTTGGAGCTTTTGTTACGGACGATATGACCGGAAGCGACGACTATTTTTGCGTGGGTTCCGGAGATGCTTTTAGCGCTTCGAGACTGGCCATTGTAGATATGAGGCCGGCCACTCCCTTTGCCAATCATCCCAATGTGTCCATAATGATCGAAGCTCAAAACAGCTCGGGCATTCCTGTAGATCTCAGCTCAACTACGACCTACGATCTAACGGCTGTCAATACTTCGTTTTCGGCTATTCCGTCGGGCAGTATTTCTGCCGGTGCATCGCGCGACACGCTGAGCAACCTGACTTTTACCACGGCCAGTACCACAGCCACTGTGCAGGCCGACCGCACAAGTGGCGAAAATTTGTCTCCGTTAAGTAGCGACACTTTCGTAGTGGTCAGCGGCACTTTGTATAGGCCTTATACCAACGTGGCGACCTATTGGTCCAATGCCATTTGGATTTACAGTAGTGACGGCGGAGCAAGCTGGACCACTGTTCCGATTCAAAAAACCGATTTTTCCGCCAGCGATGCCGTTATCATTCCTACCGGATATATAACCAAAGTCAACACCACGGCCTCTTTTTACAATCTTAGAATTGAACCGGGGGCCGAATTGGAAATTGTTACTTCCGGATCCCTGACTTTTAAACATTCCGGCAGCGAAAACGGCCTTGTGGTACAGGGCACTCTGCACAATTCGGGCGGAACTCTTACCAATACCCTCAAATCACACCCTGTTTCGGTACGGGGAGGCACTTATATCCACAACAAAGTGGGCGATACCATTCCTGAAATCGAATGGATCAGCCGGGGATCAAGCTTATCCACCTGCCGCATCCAAAAAATACCCGCTCATGGATTCAATCAGACTTTTCAACAGTTGGAATTTGCTCATACAGGAAGCCTGAGCATAGACGGCGATATAACAGTGGAAAATCGGCTGAGCCTGATCAACGGCATAGTGCAAACCGGCAGTTACAAAATTGTACTGGCAGCGCAGGCAACAGTCTCCAGTTTAAACAACGCCCGTATTCAAGGTAATATTAGGGCCTATGTTCCCAACGCTATAGAGCCCGCATTGCTTTTCCCGCTCGGAGACGCTAATGTTTACAGTCCGATGAACATAAACTTCGAAGGTTCCACTTTCGGTTCGGGTTATCTGGATGCTTCCACCTCGGTCCAGGCACCACCTTTTGCTTCGGGTTTAAGTCAAAGCAAATACATCAATCGTAGATGGACACTCATTTCATCGGGTGTGGAGGGTTTTACTTCTTACAGTGCTACTTTCGGTTACGGGAACGAAGATAAAATCGGCAATCCCGATTATACCGCCCTGGTTGTACGCGAGTTTAATATTACCACCCAAACCTGGTCGGTGACCAATACCGACAGTTTGCAACCCAATTTGACCCGCTGTAGTGGTATAAAACACTTCGGTTGCTTTATCATAGGAGAGGACGAATGCTCTGCCGAAAAATCTTTTTGGCTGGGAAGTATCAATACCGACTGGCACACAGGAGGAAACTGGTGCAACGGCTCTGTTCCCGATGCCTTGCAAGATGTCTATATCCCTGCCGGAACAGCCAATCAGCCCATTATCAACACTACCGCAAACCCAGCCACATGCAGGGATCTCACCATCCAGGCAGGAGCCAGTTTGACTTTGAGTTCCTCCAATCTGATCCACGTCAAAGGCGATTGGATACTGCAAGGTAATTTCATATCCAATCAGGGTACCGTGATTCTGGACGGCACCGTCCCGCAACAAATGTATGGTGCGAGTGTCTTTTGTAATTTAACCATCAACAATCCTGCCGGTGTCACGGCTCACAGCAATCTGCAAGTCAACTCCATTTTGGATATGCAAAGCAATAACCCTTCTATGAGCAAGGGCGTCCTCGACATGGGCGAAAATGTGCTGACTATGGGCTCGGGAGCCTATACTCGCGGCCCGGGCGATGTAAGCGGCTCCATTTATCGCGATTATTTTGTTTTAGATCGCGAATACAGTTTCGGAAATAGATATACCCGTTTTTATTTCGAAGATGTCAGTGGACAAGATCTTCCCAGCACCATGCTGGTAAAGGTAACTCTGGGTAAAGCGCCCGACTGGAGATCCTACAGCGGAGACACCATGATGAATGCCGTCAGGAGGCTCTACGAAATTACCATTACCGGCAGCGAAAAGTTTATTCCCGGCATCAAGTTTCATTACAAAGACAACGAATACGCTACGGGCCTGAACGAATCCAATTTGAGTATCTGGATTTTGAAAAATGATTCGGTAAAAGAACTGGGACAGGCAGAGATCGATGTAACCAACAATTACCTGATGGTAGAGAATATTAATTTCGGAAACATCAGCAACTTCAAACTTACTGTTGCCCCAAAAAAGGCTCCTTTACTGACGTGGACGGGTAACTACAATAAGGCGCGGACCGACTGGAATATGCCACAAAACTGGAGTCCTCAATATACTCCTTCGAGCGATTTCAGGTTAAGAATACCTGCAACAACCTATGATCCGGTTTTACCCCCGGGAGCTTCGTGTGTTTCGCTCGAGATAGCTTCCGGCGGAGTTTTGAACACAGCAACCAATGCCACGCTCGTCCTTTACGGCGATTGGGTAAACCTGGCCGGAGTTTCCGGGTTTAATGCCGGCAACAGCCTTATCACCTTCAATGCCAACTCAACTGTTCACGGCAGCACCGATTTTTACAGTCTGGCGGCCACCGACGGGGCACAAATCACTCCGGCTCTGAATGCGGAGATCGGAATCAGCGGAACGTTCGGTCTTTCCGTTACCGGAAGATTGAATGCCGATGAGCAGGCAAACACCGTTACGTTTAAAGGTACAAATCAATATTTACCCACTTCGGCCGACTGTATGATGGAGTTTTGGAACCTGGTCATAAGCGGAACAGGTACAAAATATTTTCCGGCCATAGTGGAAATAGCCGGTAATTTTACCAACAACGGTACTATTTGCACCGATACCTGTAAAACCAAATTCATATTCAACGGTACCGTAGCTCAAACCATAGGGGGTACCACTTCTACACACTTCAATCATCTGATAATAAACAACGGCAGCGGGGGTAGTGTCAGTTTGGCTACTGCTGCCACAGCCGACAGCCTGACTATGACCTCGGGGGTTTTGACCACTGACGCTACTAATCTTCTCAGCATTACGAATACCCTGGCCGGTTCAGTTTCGGGCGGTTCCGCCACTTCTTATGTGAACGGGCCTCTTAAACGCAGTTTGCCCGAAAACCTAAGCACTGCGGCCGACTACCATTTCCCCTCGGGTAAAGGAGGGCTCTACCTGCCTTTTACCTTGGTCAATCCCACTACCGGCGCAGGTGCGGTTACTGCCCAGGTGGAAGCCTTCGCTGCAAACTGCGGAGGAACAGCCGACAAAACCACGCTGGATTCGATCAGTCAAAGCGAGTATTGGAACCTAAGTACTGTGGGCAATTTTACCAATAGCGGCGTTTCCTTGCATCGCTCTTCGGCGCTGAATGCGCTTAACGCCATCGGGGGCTGTACTACCCTGGCAGGCGTGTACAGTAATCTCAACGGTACGGTTCAGGGCAGTTCTATTCTGAATTCCGATCTGATCGGCAGCTATCGTTATTTTGTACTGGCTAAAAAATTTACGCAAATCACCTGGAACGGCTCCTCTTCCAGTGCCTGGTTTACGGCAACCAACTGGACCCCGCCTGTAGTGCCGGGCGTTTCCAGTCAGGTAATCATACCCAACGTGATGACTCTTCCCGTTATTTCGGGCAGCAGTCCGGCCAACGACCTGAGCCTGGCAGGGAGCCTGGAGATCAAAGATAACGCCACCTTAAGTTTGCAGGCGGGCCCGCTGCTCAGCTTGCAGCCGGGCATCACGGTAAATACCAACAACAGCGGAAAAATCGTTTTGGAATCGGGTGCCCGCTACCTGAATTTAAGCACCGCTACTCCTCGGCTCGAAGTACGGCGCGAGCTCAGCGGCGGAAAGGGTTGGCGCATGCTTTCCTCGCCGGTGCCGGTCACTTTTGCTCAATGGTTGCCCTCGCCCTTGGTCACCCAGGGCTACACCGGATCGACCTTTCCCACGCTGCAACCCAATCTGTTGTGGTGGGACGAAACCGACGCGGGAACCACTCTCCAGGGCTGGAGACAACCCGCCAACAGTGGCGACAGTATTGTGAAGGGCAGAGGCTATTTTTACTTTATTTTTAATGGCGCCGGGCGGCTCGATTCAGCCGGAAACTCTACCGGCCAGAATTATACCGATGTACTGCCAAAGACTCTCTCTGTGACAGGTGTCGAAGCCTTCGGCGGTTCCGGCGTTTTCAGCTACAACCTCCATTTTACGCCCCGCGACAGTTCCAGCCAGAATCCCCTGTTGGATACGATTTTTTACGATATCACCCGCTATGATCAGGGATGGAATCTCCTGGGCAATCCCACGGCCAGCACCCTCGACTGGGATTCAAGCTGGACCAAAGTGGCCGTAAGTAACGCTATATATATTTGGGATCCCTCGGCCAACAGCGGCAACGGCGATTATTTAACCTGGAACGGCAGCACCGGCAGCCTGGGTAGTGGAAGGATTGCACCCTTCCAGGCCTTCTGGGTGCATACCTCTTCCAGCCCTCAACTGAGTTTTGGCAATGCTGCCAAAAGCTCCGTATCCGGTAGTTTTTTTGCGATCGGCCGGGGCGAAAGATACTAAGTTGTCGGTGGCTTTGAAACTACAAGCCCAGGATTTGAATACCACTTCTTATCTCTCTTTTGGCGATCCGGCTGCTTTGGGTATCGATTATTGGGATGCCTTCCGCCTGGAACCCATGAGCGAGACCTGGTTGGAATTATTCAGTCTGAGCCCCGAAAACCCAAAAATACCATTGGTAATCAATAATTTGCCTCTGCCTTCGGGTGAGCAGGGAATGAATATTTCCCTCTTTGTCGACGGACAGCTCCGGGGGCAGGGTTTGAGCGGAAGCTATATATTGAGCTGGGAAATTCCGGCCGCCTGGCCTCCGGATTGGGAACTGAGCCTGCACGATCACAGCCGGCAACTGGCCGTATCGATGCACGAACAAAGTTCATACAGCTTTGAACATCGCAGTTCCGTTACCCGAGCACTTAAAGACAGCCGGCCCTTGATTTACAAAGCCCCCCGGCCGATAACCCGTATAGACCCGGGCAGCCTGACGCGCAGCAGCACCGAGTTGCCTCCATATACCATACGTGTATCCAAAGCGGGAAAAGCCTTGGAATACATAGCTCCTCAACCTAAGTTGCTCACGAATTACCCCAATCCTTTCACCGGGGTATCCCGTGTACGTTTTAGCCTGCCCAAGGCCGACAAAGCTGCTCTGAGGGTTTATAATGCTCAGGGGCTGTTGGTGGCCTTGCTCGCCGATGCCGAATTTCCGGAGGGGATCTCGGAATTGGAATGGAATGCCGGTGCTTTGCCTGCCGGTTTGTACTTTATTCGCTTTTCGTCCGGAGGGGTGTTGCAAACGAATAAGGCCATCATTAAAAATTAGAGACTTAACATAATAAAAACAAAGATTAAGACCGGAATAAACAAATAAAAAAAAATGGCACACTAATTGCCTTTGTTCAGGGTGTATAAACAATATCTAGATTTACCATGTCTAAGAAAATCCAAATACTATTGATTGTTTTTATGCTGCTTGCAGCCGGCAGGCCCGTAGAGGCGGCTTCCCCCACCTCTGCTTCCGTTAGCATACAGGCTTCGGCTACGGTGATGGACAAATCGGAAATAGAATTGATAACCGTCAAAAATATGGAGATCAATGCCTCCATGGCCGAAGAGGGACGCATTTATATTTCGGCTCAACGCAATCCCCATGCCGGCATGATGATGATCAAAGGGAAAGCCGGGTCGAGTTTTCGTATCAGTTTTTTGCCGGTGGCCGAAATTACCAACACGGTAGGTAAAGGCTCTTTGTTTTTCCAATACGAGGTTTACGGCTACGAAAACGACAATCAGGGAGCCAGCGAGCCCATCGATGCTGCAGAGCGTATTTTAAAAATGAACAAGGAAGGGCTGTATTATTTTTGGATAGGCGGCCGCATCGACATCAGAAAGGCCCGCCCCGGCAGTTACAGCGGAGAATTTACCATAGAAGTGGAATATATTTAAGCATAAAAGATGAACAAGTCCAGGCGCTATTTACTCGGTTTCTTGATCCTTGCTTTGATGCAGGCTGTACAGGCCTATGCCCAGCGGATCAGCTTCGGGACCTATGCCACGGACGATATTGTATTGACAGCTTTGGGGACAGGGGAACTCAATTTCAACAACAAACAGCCGGTGATCAAGTCGGGCGATGTAATTACCATCAACTTGACCGACAACTCCACCGCTGTTTTAAGTGTCACAGGCAACCGTCATTTGGACGTTACACTCACCGTCGAAGCCCCTACGGTCTTAGAGTTGGATGCCTCCAACACTATACCCCTGGTTCTGCGTTTTGCTTATTCCAACCAGGGCCTGGCCGAATCCTCCGCCAAAGCCGCCGCTGTAGAAGTGCCTCTGGGATTCAACTCGGCCACTTTTCCCTTGCAGCGAAGGGCTCCCGGTACGCCGCCCCCGCCACCGCCCACGCCGGGCCACGGTGGATACACGGCTCCCACCGCCACCGCCTACGTTTTTATTTACGGAACACTGGGTACGGTGCCGGGCAATGCCGCCGCCGGCCTTTATTCGGGTCAAATCAATATCAGGGTAGAGTACAGCACCTATGACTAACAACCACAGCACAATCAGGCTATGAAAAAAGCAACACAGATAGCGACTCAGAGCAAGACCACCGGGAGTCTCTTTTCCGGTCTAAACTCCGTCCTCCGGGCGGGGAGCTTGGCCCTGGCGTTGCTTTGGCTTTCTTTGGGTGTGCAGGCCCAGTTTATTAGCATCGACCTCGAAATAGAGCCCCAAACCAGCTTATCGGAAAGCAGCAATTTTGATCTATTGCTCAGGCCGGTCGACAGAACGGATTTGCCCGCCGAATGGATAAGCCTGTTCGACAAAAAAAAGAATTTCTATCGGGGACATTATTTTTTACAAATCCGGGGCAACGAAAACTTTTCGGTGCAGGCCAGGATTCGTAATAGTCCTGCTTTGCTCAGCGACCGGGGCGAAAGCCTGCCATTGATGGTTCAACTGGCCTACCGCAACGACGGAACCGGTCTGATGCCCCAAGAAACCGGCGGCGATTATTTATTTTTTCCCTTGAGCGACAGCGGTCTGCTCATTGAACATATGAAAGACAGTCCCCAGGTACTCGTTGCCTCCGTTTTTGTGCAGGTAACCATTGCCGCTCCTGCCTTAACCCAACATATTTATCGGGGAAATATTCATTTGCAACTGGAGTATAATTAAAAAATTGTATCTTTGGCACGGCATTTGTTTCTGAATGTATGTATAAAAATGCTTTTATCAACCTAAAACAAAGATTAGAACATAAAACATCAAACAAAACACGAAAAAAGTAAACTCAATTACTAACAAGAAAATGAAAATGAGTATGAAAAAAACAATGAAAACAACAATGAAAATCATGGCCGCCATGGCTGTGATGATGGGGTTCGCTTTTAATGCGATGGGGCAGAGCAATACAGATAACGATGCTATTGCCGGTAAGGCGCAAGTTCTGCAAGCTATGGAAGTGACAAAGCAAGTTGATCTGGATTTTGGGATGGTATCTCAGGGTTCTGCAAAGACAATAGGATTAACAAACAACGTAACAGGAACACCCAATTTAGGAACTCAAACGACAGGTCGTTTTCTGGTATCAGCTGCAGCCGGAACCAGTGTAAACCTGACGTTTACGACACCTACTAATCTAGTTTATGATGTGAATAATTTGCCAATCGGTACTTATGTATGTGGTTATGCAAACGACAATGCTTACTCCTCTAGTGCTGTCAGTTTTGGTGCGCCTGGCACAGTAACTAAAGACATCGCCAGTTTTCCTACTAATGACGTGGGTTCTAGTGTGAATGGAGTATATGTATTTATCGGTGCAACAGTTTCGCCTACTTCAAGTCAAGCTGTTGGATCTTACACTGCCAACATCACCCTCACCGCCACCTATAATTAATATTCATTTTTTTAATCATAGGGCGACCTCGGGTTGCCCTATGATTTTTTATGTTTTTTGCGTAAAACTTGTTGTAACGCAATTTTTTGTATATTTGGAACCGGTTAAATCAAGCCTTAACCGGGCTAAAGATGGTTGTAATAAAGTTTTAATCTAAGCCGCATGAAATCCTTAAGAACTTTGCTGATTTTGCTGGTATGCTTCGGTTTAGCCCCTCTGATGTGGGCCCAGGTAGCCTTGGCTCCCTCTTTTGTGTTTATAGACGAAAATTCGGGAGTGGGCAATGTTTTTGTGAGCAACAATAGCCAGGAGGCCTACGAAATTTCCATCGATTTTGCCTTTGGTTATCCCGACAGCGACGCCGAGGGTAATTTGGTGATGAATTACGAAGACAGCGGGGCCTATGCCATACATGCCCTCGATGAGATGATCCGGGCTTTTCCCCGCAGTTTTGTGTTGCAGGGAGGCGAACAGCGCACCGTCCGCATCCAGGTATTACCCAATCAGCGCCGCAAGGAAGGTGCCTTTTTTACCCGTATGAAAGTGTTGGCTCAACCTCAGGCCCGGGAAGTGACCGAAACGGTAGTCGAAGAGGGCATAGGAACCCGGATCACCTTCAATTTTGAACAGGTTACGGCTGTGTTTTATCACAAAGGCAGGGTGAGTACCGGTGTGGAAATCAAGGGGGTGGATGTACGTCAAAACGAAGGAGTGCTGGAACTACGGCCTCATTTGTTGCGCAGCGGTAATGCCCCTTTTCTGGGCAGTATGTATGCTCGTCTTAAAGATAAAAACGGCCGAGTGCTGGCCGAAACTCAAAGCACCACTACAGTATATTTCGATGAAATCCGTCGTATCGATCTCGATCTCGAAGGGGTGGAAACGGGTAGTTATGAGTTGGAATTAAGTTTCGAAACGAAACGCAACGATATGATGGCCTCCGATTTGGTGCAGGCAGCCCGTGTTGTGCACGTGCAGGAGGTAAGGGTTAATTAAGCTCCTGCGCATCCCTTGTTGCCGGTGCTTTTTTCTTTATTTCCCTATGAATCAAACAGCTTTTCTTACCGGCAATATTTTTAAAGAGCTAAAAGCTGTTCTTGCTTCTGTCTTCTTGTTTTTTATGCCTCTTTCGGCGAGAGCTGCACAGGAAGAGGTTCTGTTAACCTTCCAACACACAGGGATAGGTAATTTCTACGTCAACAGCTTATACGATTACGAAAGCGAAACGGTGTATCTTCCTTTTACCGAACTCTTTTCGCTGCTCGAAATCAATTATCAGCCCGATGCCCGAAATTTTACGGTCAAGGGAAATTTTTTAACACCAGATCAACCTTACACCATTAATTTTGCCGCAGCTAGGGCCAGCCTGGGCAAAGAAGTTTTTGAATTCAGTCTGGAGGAGGTGCGTTTGACCCAGACTGAATTTTATCTGCATCCCCGCGTATTCGAAGAAATTTTTGGTTTGAACTTTACGGTGAATATCAATCACCTGATGCTTACGCTCGAAACCCAACACAGCCTGCCGGTGCAGGAACGTATGGCCCGGGAACGCCTGCGCGAAAAAATGCAGGGCCGCGATCTGATCCGCGAAGATTATCCCTTGCTTTACGGCCGAGAGCGCGATTTGCTGGACGGGGCTATGCTGGATTATTCCATTACGGGTAATTATTCGGGCGATAACCGGAGCTTAGGTTATAGCCTGGTGGGAGGTATGGAACTGTTGGGGGGCGATTTGCAGGGGACATTCTACGGTAACCACGCCAACGGAGGATATAATTCTCTGGATGTAAGTAATTTACGTTGGCGCTACGCTATTTTGGACAATAAATACATTTCGGGTATTACTTTGGGCCAGACCAGCACGACCGGCTTGCAGTCGGTAGCTATCAGGGGTATTTCTATCAGCAACGATCCCATTGAGCCTCGTCAAATGTACGAAACCTACGTGGTGGACGGCAACACCGAGCCGGAATCGGAAGTGGAACTCTATATCAACGACCGCCTGTCGGGCTTTATACGTGCGGATGAGCTGGGTTATTACCGCTTTGATGTGCCTCTGAGTTACGGTACTACCCGGGTGAATCTGCGCATCTACACGCCCTCGGGCGAACTCATCGAAAACGACAAACAGATTCAGGTGCCTTTTACTTTTCTGCCCAAGGGCGTGTTCACTTACAACGTGCAAGCCGGCCAAGCCGAAGATTATGCTTACGATACGTTGCGAGGGCAGTGGCTGGGGCATGCCAATGTGGCTTTGGGTATCAACCGCTGGCTGACCGCTTCGCTGGGTACACAATACAGCGGCGCCGATTTGTCTGCGGGCAGGATGTCGTATTACGGCAGCGTGTCGGCACGCATTGCCAAACAATATTTGCTCAGTCTCGACCTGGCCCCTCAGGAATTCTATCGCATCATGAGCAGTGTGATGTATGCCAACAATTTGAGCATGAATCTTCAGTACACCAAGTACGAAGCCCAAAGTTTGTTCAATACCCGTAGAGCCAGCGACTACCTGAACGCCAATATCTATCTTCCCTTTAAACTTTTCGGCGCTCATTCGGGTATCCGCCTGGGTGGGGAGCATACGGTGTTCAAAAACAGCAGCCTGAGTTCACTTTTGGGCGATTTCACCCAGCGCATCGGTAAAGTAAACCTGCGTCTTAATTATCGCGAAAACTTTTCCTATTCCAATCGGCAAATCAATCCTTTGCAAAGCTTGCTGAGCACTACGCTTACCTATACTGTTTCTCGTTCGCCGGGCTTGCCGGTGTATATTCGTGGCATGTATATACGGGCTCAGAATCAGTTTGATTTTAGGAATCTGCGCTTGCGGGAAACTTCGCTGGAGCTTTCGCGTACGGTGTTTAAGATCGGCCGCTTGGACATTGGTGTGGCCTACAACCATATTATGAATCAATTCAGTACCCGTCTGGGCTTGATTGTTGACCTCGAAAAGATGCGCAGCAATACTACCCTTCATACACGAGGCAAAAGCTTTACTGCCCGCCAGAGCCTGAACGGCAGTATAGGCTACGACGCTACGCACCGTTATTTTACGGCCGACAACCGTCAACAGGTAGGACATTCCGCCTTGTCGGTGAATATGTATGTGGACGAAAACAATTCCGGCCGTTACGACGAGGGCGAAGAACGCCTGCCTTTCCAGGGTGTCAGAGTGGACCGGACAGCCCGCATGAAAGTGGGCCGCGACAGCGTGTTGCGTGTTAAGCAATTGATGAATTACTATCGCTACAATCTCAGCGTGAATCGTGATGCTATCGACGATCCTACCTTGGTGCCTCTGCAGGAGGAATTCTCCTTTATCGCCGATCCCAACCAGCACAAGTCGATAGAAATTGCTTTCTACAGGGGCGGCATTATTGAAGGTTATGTGGAGATACTTAGCAATGGCGAGTATGTGGGACAAAGTGGTCTGCGATTGAATCTGCGTTCGGACGACGCCGATTTTCAAACGGTGTTGAGAACCATGAACGACGGTAGTTTCTATGCCATGGAACTTCATCCGGGCAAATACACGCTCGAAGTAGATTCTACGCAATTGGGCTTTTTGAATGTGTGCAGCGAACCGGCTCAACTGCACTTCGAAATCAGAGCCCTCTCCGAAGGCGATTACCTCGAAGGGCTGAAACTGACGCTGATTCCGCTGGAGGAAAGCGAAGCCGAGGAGACAGAGATTGTTGAGGCCGGGACTAAAATCGAGAGAGTTGACTCAGGTAAAACCGCTGCTGAAACCGCTGCGGATACACCGGAGCCAAAAACAACCCAAGAGTTAAGTGCCGAACAGGAAAAACTCTTCAGTTCCGGAGTCACTCGCGAGCGCAGAGGAGTGATTGCTTTCACCTTTGCTTCGGCGGAATTAACCAAAGATTCGGCTCCTGCCGTCCTTTGGATGGCCAATAATCTCAAGAGCGGAGAGTGGAAAGCCCTGACCATTTACGGTAATGCCGACAGCACAGGCGAAGAAGCCTACAATATGATTCTTTCGATCAAGCGGGCCGATGCCGTCAAAGAGGCATTGGTCCGGCAAGGGATATCCGAACTGCGCATCCGCACCGTAGGCAACGGCGAAAATAAACCTTTTGCCACCAACGAAACAAAAGAGGGACGCCGGCTTAACCGGCGCATCGATCTGGAGATTGTGGAATAATGGAATTTCGTTTGAGGATTCGCCGGAATTAAGGTACATTTGTGTTCTTTAAATTTTAAATTCATTTTCTATGAAAGCAGACGCTATGCGTTATATTAAAACGCTGTGTTATATTTGTTTATGCTCGTTATTTGTATTCCTTTCCTCTTTGCCTCTGCAGGCCCAAAAAGCTTTGTATTCCGATCAGTTTCCTTTACAGGATGTTCGTTTGCTCGACGGCCCTTTTAAGCGGGCCTTTGACCTGAATGTTCAAACCCTGCTGAAGTACGATATGCCTCGTTTGCTGCAGCCCTTTTACAAACAAGCAGGTCTCGACAACGGAGCCCGGGCTTTCGGCAACTGGGCGGGTTTGGACGGTCACGTGGGCGGACATTACCTTTCGGCCCTGTCCATTCATTATGCCGCCTCGCAAGATCCCTACACCAGGGGCCTGCTCAAAGCCAGAATAGACAGCATGATTGCCTGCCTGAAAACATGTCAGGAGGCCGCCGTTCAACTGGATCCCAAAATGGAGCATTACCTGGGAGGTGTTCCCGACAGCAAAAACCTCTGGACTCGTTTTGCCCAGGGTGATTTCAGCATTTATAACCGGACTTGGGTGGCCTGGTATAATGTGCACAAGATGTTTGCCGGTTTGCGCGATGCCTGGCTGTATGCGGGCGACAGCACCGCTTTGCAAATGTTTTTTGATTATTGCGACTGGGCCCTTGCGATTACTTCAGGATTGTCTGATGCTCAGATGCAGACCATGCTGGATATTGAGCATGGAGGCATGAACGAGGTGCTGGCCGACGCTTACCGGCTCAGCGGCGACCTCAAGTATTTGAACGCAGCCAAACGGTTTACTCATAGATTATTCCTCGATGGCATGGCCAACGAGAATGCACGTTTTCTCGATAACAGGCACGCCAATACCCAAGTACCTAAATTTGTTGGAATTCAGCGAATTTATGAGCTCTCGCCCTCCTTGCTCAACTACGCCAAGGCGGCCGAATTTTTTTGGAAAGACGTTGTTTATAATCGTTCTCTGGCTTTAGGCGGCAACAGCCGCAGCGAGCATTTTATTGCACCTTCGGCCTGCGGTGATTACGTCACTTACCGCGAAGGCCCTGAAACTTGCAATACTTACAATATGCTCAAACTGACCGAAAACCTTTTTCGCCTCAATCAAAAGGCAGCTTACGCCGATTTTTACGAACAGGCGCTCTACAACCATATTTTATCGACTCAACACCCCGAACACGGGGGCTATGTGTATTTTACTTCGGCCCGGCCCCGGCATTACCGGGTGTATTCGCAGGTGAATCAGGCTATGTGGTGCTGCGTGGGAAGCGGTATGGAAAATCACGGCAAATACAACCAGTTTGTTTATACTCATCGTGGCGATTCCTTGTACGTGAATTTGTTTATCCCCACGGAACTTCAATGGCGCGACAAAGGAGTGGTTATTACCCAGGAAACGGCTTTTCCCTATGAAACAAGCAGCCGCCTGAGCATCCGGATTCCCGGGGGCGGATCACGGGATTTCAGCCTTTGGCTGCGTCATCCTTATTGGGCCGACAGCAGCGCCTATTGCTTGCGTATAAACGGGGAAATCGTTGCTCACAACAGTCGTCCGCAAACTTATGTTTGCATCAGCCGAAGCTGGCACCACGGCGATGTGCTGAGTATAGACCTGCCAATGAAAGTCCATTATAAAACTCTGCCCAATGTGAACGAATACCTGGCTTTGATGTACGGCCCCATTTTGTTGGGAGCCAATGTAAGTACCGACCGGCTGGACGGTTTGCTGGCCGCCGAGGGCCGTATGGATCACGTGGCCGAAGGGCCCCTGCTGCCCTTGAATCAGGCGCCGGTATTGGTAGGGAACCGCGATTCCCTTGCTCAGGCCGTACATTTGGTCGATTCGGCGACATTGAGCTTTGAGGTAACTGATTTTTTGAAACATAACTACGATACCACCTATCAGCATTTGAAGTTGCAACCTTTTTATTCCCTGCACGATGCCCGTTACATGATGTACTGGATGCAGTTGCGCCCCGATGAATACCGGGAAATTTACGATCTGCTGAACCGCGAAGAGCAGGAGCGTCTGGCTCTGGAAGCCCGCACGGTAGACCAGATTGCCACCGGCGAGCAACAACACGACCAGAATCACCATGTCGAGGGAGTGAATACCGGGGTAGGGGTGTATCAAAATACTTATTACAGAGAAGCCACTCAGGGAGGCTGGTTCAGTTATGAAATGAGCACTCTGGGCGTCGATACCCTGGTGTTGAGAGCTACTTATTGGGGTTACGAAAGCGGTAACAGAACTTTTGACATTCTGGTCGAAGGCGATACCATTGCCCGCGAAAACCTGGTCGGGAAATGGAATATTTCGGAGTTCAGATCGGTGGATTATGAAATTCCGGTAGCCCTGACGGCAGGCAAAAGCAGTATCAGAGTTACCTTTGACGCCTTAGAAGGGCATGTGGCCGGAGGCTTGTACCACCTTCGCCTGATGTCCGATCCGGGTAGGGCAGGCAGACTGCGCTATGAGCAAGTGTTGGTGGCGGACATCGATGCAGGCAATTCCGCTTCGGAAAGCAAATACAGGGTTTTCGTATCGGGTTCCAGCACCGGCAGCCATCAAGGCGAGACCTGGAGAGATGCCTACAACGGAGGATATATTCGTTACACCATTCCACTCGACGGTCAGGACAGTATGTTTTTGCGTGTGCGCTACTGGGGCAACGAAGGCCTGAGTCGCGAATTCGATATGTTGATAGACGAAGTGGTGTTTGCCAGCGAAAGCCTGGTGGGCAAATGGAATGTAAATGCTTTTCAGGAAGTTGATTACAACATCCCTTCGCACTTGTTTAAAGGGAAAAGCAAGATCAACCTGAAATTCAGGGCAAGGCCGGGCAATTACGCCGGTGGATTGTTTTACGTTTGGCTCTATGCCCTGCAAGCTCAGGAACCGGACGCTCTGGCTTACGAGTGTGAAGACAGCAGGGAAATGGATGTTTTAATCACCGACGGCATGCTTCGACTCAGGCTGCCCCTCGAAGACCGGGGTTTAAACAACAGTTTGCGTATTTTTGGGATGAACGGTTCGCTGATGTATTCAGGAACAATTCGGGAGGAGGTTAGGGACGAGGTTCAAGTGTTTGACCTTCGCCGACTGCCCCATCCGCAATGCTATGTGTTGCTCTGTTCCAACGAAAAAGGCTCCAGAGCTCAAAAGCTGATGATCCCCTAAAGTTTTACCAATTTATCCAATAAGCAGTTACGACGATACGAATTTACGGCGGTTATTCGGCCCGCCCGGCAAGTGACCAGGCGATTTACAAACAAGTGAGTACAAGTAGATTTTAAGACAAAATTTAAGATAAATTTTTAAGACAAAATAAAATGACAGAATTAGTAGAACAATATCCTTATTTGTTGCCTCTTCTGATTTTCTTCGGGAGAATTTTTGACGTTACATTAGGTACCTTGAGAATAATCTTTGTCTCCAAAGGGAAAAGGACTATAGCACCGGTTATCGGTTTCTTTGAGGTATTTATATGGATAGTAATTATTTCGCAGATTCTTTCTCATGCCAACGATTTGATATCTTATCTTTCCTACGCCGCCGGTTACGCCGCCGGTACCTACGCAGGTATGCTGATAGAGAGTAAATTGGCCTTCGGCGTGTTGTTATACAGAGTGTACACCAAAGAGAGTGGCGCCGAGCTTGTACAAATGCTGAGCAAAGACGGATTCGGGGCTACCATGATTCGCGGCGAAGGCTCGGTTGGTAAGGTGGATGTGGTAGAAACGGTAGTGGCACGGCAGCAAATGAAAAAGGTAGAAAGGGTGATAAATAATTTCGACGAACACGCCTTCTACGTAACCGAAGATGTCCTTACAGCCCAAAACGGCATTTTCCCCAAAACCGCCAATGTCTTTAAACGCTGGAGACCGGGGAAGTAAGTTAAGTTAAATAATGATGAATCACTCACGCAATCCATATTCTACATTGCGAGAATCCATCATAAATCTGGGTTACGAATGGCAGGAAAAAGATTATTTTTTCTGCCACGGTCTGCTTCCGAAAATCGACAACACGATTACCGACATGAAAGAGTATGTGGGTGTGTTGTTGTGTACGGATGGAGATATTGATATAAGTATCAATAAGGTAGATTATAACCTGACGGCATCGACTTTGCTTATCGCACATCCTTTGTCCATTGTACATATTATACGATCGAAAAGACAATACAAAGGCATTCTTTTGTTTGTGGCGCGAGACTTTTTGGCTAAAAACATTGTAAATGCTCAACTTGCAAAACCTTTTCGTCAAATCAGCCATCACCAATACACACTTACCAACCTTAACAGAGAACAGCAAAAGATTCTGATCGATATTTACAAATTGATTTACAGAAAAAGAGCAACCAAACAATCGGTGTTTCAGCTGGAAACCTTGCGCAATTTGTTTTTGGTTTTTATTTGCGAAGTGGCTGAAATTTTCCTGGAAAGTAAAGAAGTGGAAAGCCATTCAACAAGAAACGAAGAAATTGCCGATGCTTTTTTCAATTTACTTTTGCAGCCGGTAAAAATAACGAACAAAACGGCCTTCTTTGCCGACCAATTAAATATTTCCCCCAAACATCTGATTAAAGCGGTTAAAACAATAGCCGGAAAAGCTCCCGGCGTTTTTATCCATGAGAAAATTACCGACGATGCCAAGATAATGTTGACCGATAAAAAACTGTCTATCGGTCAGGTTTCAGAAAAATTGGGATTTTCCGAAACCTCGTCGTTCAGCAAATTTTTTAAAAAGCAAACAGGCACCTCTCCATCCTTATTTAGGGAGCAGTTCTAAAAGAGAATTTTAGGCAACTACATGTGAATTTCGGACAACGAAATGCCTGCTGTGTTTGTTAATTTTGTGGGTTATAATTCGCATTATTCAGGACTTGTTTCGTAAGTACCCAACTGCTGTGTTTTTGATATGTGTTTTGAGACAGCCCCGGAAAACATTACAAAGCAAAGCATTATAATTTATTGAAATGGATAAGAATAAAATCACCGACGATCCTTCACAAAGACCCAATAACAATTGGAAAAGTTTTTTGTGGACACTTGCCTTATTGCTGATACTTAATTCTTTGGTTTTTCCAAATCTGTTCAAACCCAAAATTATTCCGACAACCTACAGCGCTTTTATCAATAAAGTCGATTCCGGATTAATCAAGCAGGTAAACATTGATGGAAACAAAATTTATTTTGCTACACCCGGCGACACCATCGACCGTAAGGGCGACACCATCGACTTGATTTTTCAAACAGGAAAAATGAACGATGCCAATTTGGTTGACCGTTTATTAGTGGCAGACAGCCCCAACGAAAACGGAAAAATAGAATTTACCGAAACCATTCCCCGCGAAAATTCCCCCATATTGAGTTTCTTGCTTTACTGGGTATTGCCGGGAGCGATTTTCTTCTTTATTTGGAGAAATGCCATGAAGTCGATGGGTGGAAGAATGGGTGGAAATTATATGAGTTTCGGGAAAAACAAAGAGAAAATTTACGCCGAAGACGAGATAAAAACCACCTTTGCCGATGTGGCAGGGCAAGACGAAGCCAAAGAATCTTTAAACGAAATAATCGATTTTCTGCATAACCCCAAGAAATATAATGAAATGGGTGCTGCCTTGCCCAAAGGTGTTTTATTGGTTGGCCCTCCTGGAACAGGTAAAACGTTGATTGCAAGAGCTGTTGCAGGCGAAGCTAAAGTGCCGTTCTTTGCCCTTTCCGGATCTGAATTTGTTCAAATGTTTGTAGGAATGGGTGCTGCCAAAGTGCGCGATTTGTTTAGTCAAGCGAACCAAAAAGCACCCTGTATCATCTTTATCGATGAGATTGATGCCATCGGCAAAAGGCGCGACGGAATGACTTCCAACGATGAGCGTGAACAAACATTGAATCAATTGCTCACGGAAATGGACGGTTTCGACGGACGAAAAGGAGTGGTTATTCTGGCAGCGACCAATCGCCCCGAAAGTCTCGACAAAGCATTGCTCCGTCCCGGCAGGTTCGACCGGCGGGTTCAAATGGAACTTCCCGATTTGGAAGGACGTAAAGCCATCTTGCAGGTGCATCTGAAAAAAGTAAAGCACGAAGAAATAGATCTGGATTTGATTGCACGCGCCACCTCGGGTGCATCGGGTGCCGAACTGGCCAATATTGTGAATGAAGCCGCTCTGAGAGCCGTAAGAAACGAAAGCAGCAGCGTGACAACCGCCGACTTGGAAGAAAGCATAGAAACCGTAATCGCCGGAGCACAGAGGAAAGGAAAAGTAATTTCCGACGAAGAAAAACGCATTATTGCTTATCACGAAATCGGACACGCTATGGTTGCCGCTATGCAGTCGCATTCCGCTCCGGTGCATAAAATTACCATTATCCCACGTACATCGGGGGCGCTCGGTTATACCATGCAAATTGACGAAGGTGAACGTAATTTATATAGTAAAGAAGATTTGGAAAACAGAATAGCCACATTTACCGGTGGACGTGCCGCCGAAGAGGTTATTTTTAACCGAATTACCACAGGTGCATCCAACGACATTGAACAAGCCACAAAAATTGCCCGTGCCATGATTACCCGCTACGGTATGAGCGAGGAATTTGATATGGTGGCGTTGGAAACAATAAACAATCCCTATTTGAGCAGCGACACATCTTTAAGTTGTTCTCCTGAAACGGCAGCCCGTATCGACGATGTAGTGCTTTCCATAGTGAAAAATGCGCACGAAAAAGCGAAAAAAATCATTCGCGAAAACGAAGCCAAAATGCACGAGTTATCGGAATATCTCATTAAAAAAGAAACCATTACAGGAGAAGAGTTTATGAAAATATTGGAAGCTAAAAAATAAATAACGTATAAAATTCAACATCATGAGACAGTCATTTAAGAAAATAGAAAAAGCCATTAAACGATGGTATTTGATGCTCGTTGTAGGAGTGATATTTATAGTTTTAGGTATTTGGACACTAGCCACGCCGGTAGATGCCTACATAGCTTTGTCTTTTGTGTTTGCTATGGGATTTCTAGTTAGCGGAATTACCGAAATGGTTTTTGCCTTAAGCAACAAACATCAAAATTGGGGTTGGTCGCTGGTATTGGGGATATTGAGTACTGTTGTGGGGGTTCTTCTACTGATCAATCCTGCTGCGTCTATGGTAACTTTACCACTTTACGTTGGATTCACCTTGCTTTTCCGCTCCATATCGGGCATGACCGCGGCTTACGACATGAAGCAATACGGTATTTTAGATTGGGGTACCTTAATGGTAACCGCCGTATTGGGCTTGATTTTATCTTTTGTTTTGCTTTGGAATCCGGGGTTCGCAAGTATCAACGTGGTTATTTGGACGGCGGTAGCATTCATCGTCTTAGGAGGCTATTCCATTTATTTCTCCTTTGAATTGCGAAAGCTGAATAAATTGATGAAAGAGGAATAAAATTTCAATAATCTTTCATAGGTGTTCGTGCGGGCGCGCTTTTTTTTAAGCGTGCCCGCTGTTGTGTTTGTTTGTCAAGAATTATGAATAAATTTGTGGCAAATAGGGGTAGAATTAAACTAAAACACAATACTATGTACGAAAAATTTAAAGAATTTCTCAGTAATGAACTCGAAAGCATTCGTGCTTCGGGTTTGTATAAGGACGAAAGGGTGATTCACTCTCCTCAGGCGGCCAACATAAAATTAGCCGATAACCGTGAGGTGTTGAATTTTTGCGCCAATAATTACCTGGGATTGTCTAACCATCCTCTGGTGAGGGAAGCGGCGGCCCGGGTGCTCGAAGAGAGAGGATACGGCATGTCGTCGGTGCGTTTTATTTGCGGCACCCAGGATTTGCACAAAGAATTGGAAAAGGAAATCTCCTGCTTCTTCGGTACGGAAGATAGTATTCTCTACGCTTCTTGTTTTGATGCCAACGGAGGTTTGTTTGAACCTTTGCTGAGCGAGCAGGACGCCATTATTTCCGATGCGCTCAACCATGCTTCCATTATCGACGGGGTCAGGCTTTGCAAGGCCAAACGCTACCGTTACGCCAATGCCGATGTGGAGGATTTGGAAAAGCAATTGAAGGAAGCACAGTCTCAGCGTTTTAGGCTGATCGTAAGCGATGGAGTCTTTTCGATGGACGGCAACGTGGCTCCATTGGATAAAATCTACGCCCTAGCTCAGCAATACGATGCTATGCTGATGCTGGATGAATCGCATTCGGCAGGAGTGGTAGGGCAAACGGGCAGGGGAATAACCGAATTGTTTGGGCTCAAAGGCCGGCCTGAAATCATTACAGGCACCTTAGGTAAAGCTTTTGGCGGAGCCATAGGCGGTTTTACTACCGGGCGCCGCGAAATTATTCAGATGTTGCGTCAGCGATCCAGACCTTACCTGTTCTCCAATTCCATTCCGCCCATGGTGGCCGCTGCCGGTATCATAGTGTTCAGAATGCTGCAAAACACCAACGAACTCCAGGATAAACTGCATCGCAACACGGCCTATTTTGTGCAGAAAATGTCTGCTTTGGGCTTCGATTTAAAACCCACGGAATCGGCCATATGCGCTGTGATGCTTTACGATGCCAGGCTTTCGCAGGAATTTGCCGACCGCATGCTCGACGAAGGCATTTACGTGATAGGCTTCTCTTATCCGGTGGTACCCAGAGAGCAGGCCCGTATTCGTGTTCAGCTCTCGGCCGAACATGAAACCGAACACTTGGATCGTTGCATTGCTGCCTTTGCTAAAGTGGGCAAGGCTCTGGATGTGATATGATAATTTCAACTAGAGCGTTGAACTATAAGAGCTTATTGGTTTTATTTAACAGATTTCCAAGATGAAAGCTTTGGTAAAACTGCGCCCCGAAAAAGGCATCTGGATGTGTGAGAGACCCATTCCCACGCCCGGTATCAACGAGGTGCTGGTCAAAATTAACAAAACCTCCATTTGCGGCACTGATCTGCATATCTACAAATGGGACGACTGGTCGCAGCGTACCATCAAGACACCCATGATCATCGGACACGAGTACGCAGGAGAAATTGTGGAAATGGGTAAGGGTGTGGAAAATTTAAAAATCGGCGACCGGGTGACCGGCGAAGGGCACATCGCCTGCGGACATTGCCGCAATTGCCGTCGGGGCAAGCTGCATGTCTGCGAAAATGTGGTCGGTATTGGAGTGAATCGCGACGGAGCCTTTGCCGAATACCTGGCGGTTCCGGCTTCGAACATCGTAAGACTCGACCCTCGCATCAGCGACGAGATGGCATCGATCATGGATCCTTTCGGTAACGCAACGCATGCGGCTTTGTCGTTTCCCCTGACAGGCGAAGACGTGCTTATCACCGGAGCCGGCCTGATCGGCTCCATGGCAACGGCTGTTTGCCGCTTTGCCGGAGCCCGTTACATAGTGGTGAGCGATGTTATCGAATACCGTTTGGAGCTGGCTCGGAAAATGGGCGCCACCCTCACAGTGAATCCTGCCAAAGGCGAGAGCATCGAAGATGCGATTAAGTCGCTGCGCATGCGTGGTTTCGATATAGGCCTGGAAATGTCGGGTTCTCCGCAGGCCTTCGAAAGCATGATCGAAAATATGTACAACGGATCGAAGATTGCTCTTTTGGGTATTTTGCCCGATTCTACCCAAGTAAACTGGAACCAAATCATATTCAAGGCTTTGACCTTAAAGGGTATTTATGGCCGCGAAATGTGGGAAACCTGGTATCAGATGGAGCAAATGCTTATCACAGGCATCGATTTGAGCCCGGTTATTACACACCGTTTTGATGTAGACGATTTTCAAAAGGCCTTCGATGTAATGGAGTCTGCCGCCTGCGGCAAAGTTATTTTGAACTGGGCCTGAACACTTTGAACTGGGCCTGAACACTCGTTTAAGACAAAGGAGAGTCGGGCTCGGCTTTCATCATTTTGTATTCCATGCGGCTGACGAGCTTCGGGAAAAACTTGTTCACCAGCACTGCCGCTTTACCCAGGGGAGTGAGTATCATCTGATCTTTGCGTTTGCGCAGTCCCCGTAGCATATGACGGGCCACGGTTTCGGCCGACATCATTTTTTCTTCCTTGCGGGGAGTCTCGCCCTGAGGGCTGCCATCGGCTGTCAGGGCCGAAAAGCGCACATTGGAGGCTGTAAAACCCGGGGCAAAAATCATCACATGCAAGTCGTCGTACAGATGTTCGGTACGCAGGGTGTCGAGAAAGCCGTTCATGGCAAATTTTGAGGCCGAATAGCCTGTGCGGGCGGGCAGTCCCTTGAAGCCGGCTATGGAAGTAACGCCCACCACCGAGCCCTTGCGTTCGAGCAGGCTGGGCAAAGCGTATTTGGTGCAATAGACACAGCCCCAGAAATTTACATCCATCAATTGATGCAAGACTTTCAAGTCGAGGTCTTTGAAAACGGCCCGCATGGAAATACCGGCATTGTTTACCAGGATATCGATGCCTCCGTAGGTTGCTATGGTTTGCTCTATGAGTTTTCGGCAATCTTCTTCTTTGCTGACGTCGGTTTTAACGACCAGCACGGTTGTAGGGAGTTCCTTCTGCAAGACTTGCAGTTTGTCGAGGGATCTTGCTGCCAACGCGAGTTTTGCACCCTGAGCGGCAAAAAGCCGGGCACAAGCCAGGCCTATGCCCGACGACGCTCCGGTGATCACTACAACTTTGTCTTTAAAATACTGTTGTTTCATAACCTCAGTCTTAAATGTTTATAAACCCCTGCCGTGGCAATTTTTGTATTTTTTGCCCGAACCGCAGGGACAGGGATCGTTGCGACCCACCTTTTTTTCTACCCTGACCGGTTCCAGCTGGCGTTGCTCTCTGTCTGACCCAGCTCGGCGAGCCGGACTTCCGCCATCCAAAGAGTCTCTTTGAGCACGGTATTTACTGTAGTCGTGGCGTTTTTGCGTTTCGGCTTTGCGCACCGATTCGGGTTCGCGTATAGGAATTTGTCCGCGCATCAAAATAGAGATACTCTTCTTATTGATATTGTCGATCATGGTTTTGAAGAGGTTGTACGACTCCAGTTTGTAGATAAGAAGAGGGTCTTTTTGTTCGTAGCTGGCATTTTGTACCGATTGACGCAACTCGTCGAGCTCGCGGAGATTTTCTTTCCAGGCTTCGTCGATGGTATGCAACAGAATGGCTTTTTCGAACGTTTTTACCACTTCTTTCGACTGGCTTTCTGCGGCAGCCTTCAGGTTACAGGGGATGTTGTAAGTGCGTTTACCATCGGTGATGGGTATCAAAATGTTTTCGTATTGGGCAGCCTGCTTCTCGTAGACCTGCTGAATGACCGGATTGACTATGGAGGCCATTTTTTCGGTTTTACGCTTGTAGAGGTTCAGGGCTGCTTCGTATATTTCGTCTACGCTGTTTTCGGCTCTCTGATCGTAAAAATGCTCTTCGTCCATGGGGACTTCCATAGCCAGGTATTTGAGTATGTCCATTTTGAGACCCTCGAAGTCGCGTTGGTCGTAAGCTTCTTCGACTAAGCTTTTGATGGTGTCGTAAATGGTGTTGGCCAGGTGCATACCGATGCGTTCTCCCATCAGGGCATGGCGGCGCCTGGTGTAGATGACTTCGCGCTGGTTGTTCATAACGTCGTCGTATTCGAGTAGACGTTTACGTATGCCGAAGTTGTTTTCTTCCACTTTTTTCTGTGCCCTTTCGATGGCTTTCGAAATCATGGGGTTTTCGATGAGCTCGCCTTCTTCCAGGCCCATGCGGTCCATGATGCCCGAAATACGTTCCGATCCGAACAGACGCATCAGGTCGTCTTCGAGCGATACGTAAAACACCGAAGATCCGGGGTCGCCCTGACGGCCTGAACGTCCGCGCAGCTGACGGTCGACACGGCGCGATTCGTGACGTTCCGTGCCTATGATGGCCAAACCTCCGGCCTTTCTAACTTCTTCGGTGAGCTTGATGTCGGTACCACGTCCCGCCATGTTGGTGGCAATGGTTACCACGCCTTTTTGTCCGGCGTTGGCCACGATTTCGGCTTCGCGCTGGTGTAGCTTGGCGTTGAGCACGTCATGCTTGATTTTACGTAGTTTGAGTGTACGGCTCAACAATTCGGAGATTTCTACCGAAGTAGTACCTACCAGCACCGGTCGCCCGGCTTCGACCAAGCGGATGATTTCTTCGATAACGGCCGTGTACTTCTCTCTCTTGGTCTTGTAGAGGCGGTCGTCCATATCGTTACGGGCGATGGGCTTGTTGGTCGGAATCACCACTACATCCAGTTTATAAATATCCCAGAATTCACCTGCCTCGGTTTCGGCAGTACCGGTCATACCCGACAGCTTATGGTACATTCTGAAATAATTCTGCAGCGTGATGGTGGCAAAGGTCTGAGTGGCCGCTTCGACGGTAACTCTTTCCTTGGCTTCGATGGCCTGGTGCAAACCGTCGGAATAGCGGCGGCCTTCCATAATACGGCCGGTTTGTTCGTCAACAATTTTCACTTTGTTGTCGACTACCACATATTCGTCGTCACGGTCGAAGAGACAATAGGCTTTGAGCAATTGCTGAACCGTGTGAATGCGTTCCGATTTGATGGAGAAGTTTTGCAGCAGTTCGTCTTTTTTTGTCTGCTTGTCTTCCGGATTCAGCCCCTGGTTTTCGAGTTCCGACAGTTGTGCCGCTATGTCGGGCAAAACAAAGAACTGGCTGTCTTCGCTGTCGCCGGTGATGAAATCGATCCCTTTGTCGGTGAGCTCGATGGTATTGTTTTTTTCGTCGATGACAAAATACAGGGGGTCGGTCACAATATGCATTTGTTGGTTGTTGTTTTGCATATAAAACTCCTCGGTTCTTTGCATACTGGCTTTGATGCCCTGCTCGCTGAGGTATTTGATCAGAGCTTTGTTTTTGGGCATGGCCTTGTGAGTGCGGTAGAGCAGCAAAGAGCCTTCTTCCTGTTCTTTTTTGTCTTCCGAGGCCATGAGTTTTTTGGACTCAGCCAGCAATTTTGTGGCCATTTCGCGCTGAACGTTGACTACACGCTCTACCTTGGGACGAAATTCTTCGAAGAGTTGGTCGTCGCCCTTGGGCACCGGACCCGAAATGATGAGAGGGGTACGGGCATCGTCGATCAAAACGGAGTCGACTTCGTCCACAATGGCGAAATTGTGTTTGCGTTGCACCAGGTCGAGCGGGCTGCCGGCCATATTGTCGCGCAGGTAGTCGAAACCGAATTCGTTGTTGGTGCCAAAAGTGATGTCGGCCAGATAAGCTTGGCGCCGTTCTTCGGAATTGGGGCGGTGTTTGTCTATGCAATCTACCGACAAGCCGTGAAACATATAGAGCGGTCCCATCCACTCGGAGTCACGCTTGGAAAGATAATCGTTCACCGTTACCACGTGGACGCCGTTGCCGGTGAGGGCATTCAGAAAGACGGGCAGGGTGGCGACCAGGGTTTTACCTTCGCCGGTGGCCATCTCGGCAATTTTACCTTGATGCAGTACTACACCGCCAAAGAGTTGTACGTCGTAATGTACCATATCCCAGACTATTTCGTTGCCGCCGGCTAACCAGTGGTTTTGGTAGATGGCTTTATCACCTTCGATATGCACAAAGTCGTGAGTGGCAGCCAGGTTGCGGTCGAAATCGTTGGCGGTGACCACGATTTTTTCGTTTTCCTTGAAACGCCGGGCGGTATCCTTTACGATCGAAAAGACCTGTGGTAATGCATCGTTCAGAGCTTTTTCGAGTTTGTCCGTAATGTCCTTTTCTATTTTGTCGATTTGTTCGTAAGGTTTTTCGCGTTCTTCGAGTTCCAGTGTTTCGATTTCCTCCTTGAGGCGTTCGATCTCTGCTTTTTCGGCAGAAACCGATGCTTGGATGTTGTTGCGTATTTCGCTGCTCAGAGCCCGGAGTTGGTCGTTGCTTAGAGCTTCGACGGCAGGGTAAGCAGCTTTGATTGCTTCGACAAAGGGGTTGATCTCCTTTAAATCGCGTTGCGATTTGTTGCCGAAAAGTTTGGTTAATATATTGTTGAATCCCATAATGGTATAGTGTTAGTATTGTTTAGTCTGATGATGTTTGATATAGTATTTAAAATAAAACCTGTCCTGTGGATGCGGTGGGCGGACGAATATACAACTTTCCGCAGAGGGTAGGAGTCAGGTCAAAAATGGAAACAAGCTGGTTGTTACTGCCGGCCTTGATACTTGCTCCGTAAAAGACCAATATCGTGGTCTGGTTCGCATATTGTATTTGCCGGTTTTTGCCGGGATAGGATTCCCAGCGGATGTTGCGTCCGTTTTCAAGTTTCAGCAGTAAATCGCCGGAGCGTTCTTTATGAAAATTCAGGCTAAGAGCCGGTTCACTACTCCAATCGCCCAGCAGAAAGCGGTAAGCGGGCACCGCTTGCTGTATGCCCTCGACCTGGATCAGAAACAGAGCCGCTTTGTTGCAGATTTCTACGTAATCGAGGTTGAGCTCACTGATGCGTTTACGGTTGAGGTAAATTTCGTTTTCCGTGCAGCCTTGTACCCAGCGTTCGCTGCCGTAAACGGCTGTCAGGTATAGGTTTAGCAAGGCGGAAGTGCGTTCCGGATAATAATTGCCGTAAAATCCGGGAGCTTTTGGGTTTTCTTCCACAGCCAGCCTGGTCGCTCCGGTACCGCAGAGATAAACCAGGACATTGTCGAGTCCTATTTTCCGGTCGATTTCTTTGAGTAACCAGCCCAGATCCTGATCCAATCTGAAATACAGATCCTGCATTTCAAGGGCGGCCCGGCTGTCGTTGCCGCTCAGTTGGCTGCCGGTGTTGAAATGCAAGATCAACAGGTCCGGGTATTCGTCTTCTCCCAGCTTTTCTTGATCGATAAGTTCCAGAGCCAGCTGATTGAGTTCGGTATTGGCCATGGGGGTTTGTTTGAAGTCCCTGTAACCCGTACCGTTGATAAAAGAGAGAGCGTAACTGAAAAAGCCCGGATTTTTTTGGTGAGGCATATACACATAGCGGCTCAGAGGAAATTTCGGCCTCCAGCCGTTTTTGCCGTTGTTTGTTTCGAACAGTCCGTAATCGTTGATTTTTTGAAGCCACGACGGCATGTAATTGTAATAGGTGCTACTGCACCATTTGCCACTGGTATCGTCCATCCAGAGGGCTGCATCGGCGCTTCGCCCTCCGGCAACAATGGCGGCCTCGGCTTCCAGCCCTATCGAAAAGACTTTGGAACGTCCTTTGCAGGCTTTTTTGAGTTCATCGCCCAAGGTATTGCTTCTCAAACTCAGGGGCGAAAAGGTTGAAGTGGTGTAATTTCCCAGGTAATCTGTGTCGTAGACGCAGGACACGGGCCTTTCGAGTTGGCGGTCGTACCATTCACGGGCAATGATGCCGTGATGCATGGGGGCGCAGCCGCTCAACAGGCTGGCGTTGGTATTAGCCGCATCGGGACAGTTTAAACCATAGTTGCAATTATTGTATACTTTGCCCCGTTCCAGCAGCAACTTGAAGCCTTCCTCGCCAAATCCTTCCATAAACCATTTCAGGTATTCCTCCTGTAACTGATCCAGGTGTATGCCCAATACCAGGCGGGGCGGTTGTTTGCTGTCCTTAGGAGCGGAACAGACCTGAGAACTCAGGCTCAACATCAACAAAATAGGGAGTATATGTGAAAATGACTTCATAGATTTTTACCGGATTTGCCTGAGCCTTGCCCGGGCACTTTTTTGTTACGAATGCTCTTTGGAAGAGGATTGATCCAAGCCAACAGGCTACGCGACAATAAACTCAGCAAAAGCGGGATCATGGCCGGATGTACGTATTGCGGCAAAAAGCCGAAACCTGCCAGTGCAAAAACTAAAACGGGAGTATTTATTTTTAAGTAGCCATTGTAAAAAATGCTTCGCCTGAAAGGCCTGAACGCGATCAACAAAGCAAAAAGCAAATGCAGGGGGTGCAACCAAAGCAGGAGGTAATTGGTTTTGGTAACGGGATGTACCGAAATTAAGGCCAAAAAAGCAATAATCAAGCCCGCAATCCCTGCCAGTCCAAAAATAAGGGCGTTTACCAGAGGATACCGGCGGGCTGTTTTGAGTTCCCGCAGCCCCAGGGTCAGAACCAGCATAAACAAAATCCAACTGAATGTTACAGGTCCGGGCAGGGTATTTTTTTGTTCGGCCGGCACTGTTTTGATTTCGTTCAATATGCTTTGTTCGCTTATCAGAGAACGCTCCGCTTGCAGGCTGTCTTTAACGTTCGTTGCAGGAGCTGTGATTGTGGCCTTTTCAAAAGCTTCCATCATCAATTCGGGAGCGAAAAGCAGATCGAGGGCCGGAGCCGGAGCATCGGCCAGACTGCTCAGTGCAAGGGAAATACCGAACCAGGTCCAGGGATGTTTTACGGTGTAATGTTGAATTACTTCACGCATGCTGCCGTAGGCGGCCTCGTAGTGATAATCGACGGCTCCGTCCAGGCATCGTTCAATTATTTTGCGGGCCCGGGTGGAGCAATTGTCGTAGTAAAAATTGTAGCGATAAGTCCGGTTTTCGGGTAGGCTATTGATAACCAGAGCCTCCCATAGTCTTGCTTTTTCTTCTTGCGAGAGGTTCAGCTTTTGAGAAATCACTCGGCGATTTTCGTTGCGGTAGCTGTGCATAAAACCTTCGAAACTGCTGATTCCCAAAATATAGTCGATTTCCCCCCGCACAAAATTCCACAGGAAGTTGTCGGAGTTGAAGTCAAAAATACCGTAATTAAAGACCACATCGCGGCGGGTCGGCGGATCCAGCACCCGGATACCGGTATGTCCGTAATGCGCCCAGACTTCCTGCCCGGGAGAGCAAGTGAGCAGGTAAATCTCTGCCTGTCCGCTGAGTGCAGGAACTGTTTGTGCTTTGACACCGGGGCTGATACCCACAAAGAACAACATTCCCATTACGAATAAAATGAGGGATCGTTGTGCTTTGTTGATCAAAGAAAAAATCGATTTACGGCTTGCTGACATCGGTCTCTTAAAAATCAGGCAAAAATAGGCAATTTTAGCGAGATTGTTTGTATGATATGGAACTTGTTATGCCTTAAAAAAAGCAGTTTAGGCTTTGATATTCCGATAAAGTTACGAACTTTGCGAGTCTAATACGGGTTTCGGCGAAGATACCAACGAAACCGATAAACAGTTATAATGCCGGCAAAATATGAAAATTGATTACAGCCGATTGGGAGAATGGGTACAGAACAACACTCTGCTTATGGTATTCTTGCTGGGTTTTGTTGCCATACTGCTCTTTGTTTTTCTGATTGTTCGTTACAAAAACAACAAAAACCGTTTGCTGTTGGCGCAAGAATACCTGGCAGCAGGCAAGGAAATTCCTCGTTATTTGCTGAGAGAAAACAGCCTGTACGCCAGGGCTGTTAAGAATCTTTTTTTGGGTATCGGCCTGGTCTTTTTTCTGGGCTTTCTCACCGAGACCTGGGGCTGGGCTTCGGCCGGCTTGCTGTTTATTGCCCTGGGAGTGGGGCAAATGATCGTCTTTAAAAAATCCAGCAAAGATTTTACCGGCAGCGATTTAGACCGCTGATTTCGGCAGCCTGATTCTTTTTCCCATTTCTTACTGTTTTTGGTAAACTCTGACGTAATCGATCTCGTAGAGCAATGGAAAGGCAGATTCGTCGGGTTTTCCGCCGTTGCTGCCTATGGCCAGGTTTAGCAGCAGGTAATGTTCTTGCCGGAAAGGATTGCTGTAATTACCTATGCTACCGTTGCTTGTACGGTCTAAGGGAATTTCGTTGAGTAATTCGTCGTCCAGATAGAGCTTGATGGCTTGTTCGTCCCAATCCATACGCCAGATATGAAATTTGGAGCCCCAGTCGGGATCGGCGTTGGTGAAATGACTCAAAGGATAAACGGAGGAATCCCAAATAGCCTTGTAGCGCTGTTCTCCTCCCCAGGCTGCGTTGGCCAGAATATGGGGTTCTCCTTTGATGCGATAATACTCCATGATGTCTATTTCGCCGCACGAAGGCCATTCCATGGTATTACCCAGGGTCCAGATGGCAGGCCAGGATCCGCCGGCCAGCGGAATCCGGGCTCGAACTTCGAAGCGTCCGTAAAGAAAAGACCTCTTGTTCCGGGTAGTGATAGAGGAAGAAGTGTAATCGGCTTGCTGTCTGGAAGTTCGCCAATCTCGCGCCTGGGGATTATAGCGGGGATTGGGAACTTTCTCCTTGCGTCCTTCAATAATCAGGAGGCCTCCCCTGCAATAGGCGTTGCCGGGCTGGTACCACTGCAATTCCTCGTTGCGTACAAATCCGCGTTCGTAATTCCAACTGCCGGAATCGGGTGGCCCTTCTGTGTTGAATTCGTCGCTCCAGACTAATTTCCATTCCTGCGCCTGAAGTGTTCCGGCAAGGCTAAACAGCAGGCACAAGGCACAAAATCTCAATCTTGAACAAAATCTGATCGTTTGCATGTGTCGTTTTTTTATGGGACAAAAATAGGCTATATTCGTAGCTTTTTAAAAAATGTACTATGGATATGATTATTGAAAGGAGTTCTTGCTCTTGTCTGTTTAGAGCGGAAAAATTAACTTTGCAAAAAATAATAATTCAATGTCCGAAAAATTTAAAATAAACCGCTTTGTTCACTACGTAGGCGTGAACGACCGCAAAACTCATCTTTTTGAAAATCTCTGGCCTTTGCCTCTGGGTGTTTCGTACAACGCCTATTTGGTTGTTGGAGAAAAAATAGCTCTTATCGATACGGTTGAATCCTGTTATGCTTCGGAATTGCTCGAAATGATAGTCCGGACGGTGGGTAATCGTCCTTTGGATTATCTGATCGTCAATCATATGGAGCCCGATCATTCTTCTTCGATAAATGCCATACGTCAGGCTTATCCCGGCATTCAGATCCTGGGTAATGCCAAGACCATACAAATGCTCGAAGGCTATTACGGAGCACACCAGGGAATCATCGAGGTAAAAGAGGGTGATAGCCTTTGCCTGGGCGGCGAAACCCTGCGTTTTTACCTGACCCCTATGGTACATTGGCCCGAAACCATGATGACCTATTGCGAGCAGGAACAGTTGCTTTTTTCCGGCGATGCATTCGGCACTTTCGGGGCCCTGAATGGTGCCGTGTTGGATCAGGATATGGACCTGAGTCCTTATTGGGACGAAATGTACCGTTATTATGCCAATATTGTCGGTAAGTACGGATCGCCGGTACAGAAAGCCTTGCAAAAACTTTCGGGCCTGGATATTCGGGTAATTTGCCCTACCCATGGTCCCGTCTGGAAAAAAGAACTCAACAAGGTCGTCGACATTTACGATAAACTCAGTCGATACGAGGGAGAAAAAGGGGTGGTAATAGCCTATGGAAGCATGTATGGCAATACGGCCCGAACAGCCATGCGCATGTCTGAGGAGTTGGCAAGTCTGGGTTTAGAGACTGTTGTTATGCACAATCTGTCGGTAAGCTCTCTTTCGGATGTATTGCGTGATGTATTCAAGTACCGTGGTCTGGTGATAGGTTCTCCTACCTACAACGCCGGGCTGTTTCCTCCTGTAGAAGCTTTGGTGAATGCTCTGGCAGCCCGTAATGTCAAAAACAAAGTCTATGCCTGTTTCGGCTCTTTTACATGGGCAGGTGCGGCTGCCAAAAAGCTGCAGGAATTTGGTGTTACGATGAACTGGGAAATCGCCGGAGAAGCTGTAGAATTGAAACAAGGTTACAGTCGGGAAAAAACAGAGGCTTGTGCCATGTTGGCTAAAAACCTGGTGGCCAAACTTTGAGTGTTTTATAAAAATCATTATTTAGCCTTCGCCGGCTTGTGAGTGAACAAAAAAAACACGAAATTTGTGTCGTTTTTTTACGAACTTTATTTATTCCCTTTATGACCAAAAGTGCTTTACAAATTGCTCGTGCAGAGTATAAGCCCAAAATGCCCCTGGCATTGCTTGGGCCGGTAAAAATAAAAGAAGGTGCTCCCACAGAATCGGTTTCGGACAAAGAGGAGATTCAAAAGCTTTTTCCCAACACCTACGGGCAGCCCATTATTGAGTTTGAACCTTCCAGTCAACACAGTAGCTTTCCTCCCATAAACGTAGGAGTTATTTTATCGGGCGGTCAGGCTCCCGGTGGACACAACGTCATCGCCGGCATATTCGACGGCATTAAATCTCTGAACGCCGGATCCCGTTTGTTTGGCTTTATTTTGGGCCCTGCCGGTTTGATTGAGCACAATTATATGGAACTGACGGCTGACATCATCGATGAATATCGCAATACAGGCGGTTTCGACATGATAGGCTCGGGCCGCACCAAGCTCGAAACCAAAGAACAATTCGACAGGGGTTTGCTTATACTCAAGGCACTCGATATAAAAGCTTTGGTTATTATTGGGGGAGACGATTCCAATACCAATGCCTGCGTGCTGGCCGAATATTATAAATCCATCAATGCAGGAGTGCAGGTAATAGGTTGCCCCAAAACCATCGACGGCGATCTTAAGAACGAGATGATTGAATGCTCTTTTGGTTTTGATACCGCCTGCAGAGTATATTCCGAAGTTATTGGCAATATACAGCGCGACTGTAATTCATCGCGCAAATATTGGCATTTTATCAAGCTCATGGGACGTTCGGCTTCGCATATTGCGCTCGAATGCGCTTTACAGGTGCAGCCCAATGTCTGTCTTATTTCGGAGGAAATCGAAGCTAAGAATCAATCGCTCGATGATGTAGTGACGGAAATAGCCAAGATAGTAGCCCGCCGGGCCGAACAAGGAAATAATTTTGGTGTTGTTCTAATTCCCGAAGGCGTAATTGAATTTATTCCCGCCATGAAGGCTTTGATTGCGGAGTTAAATGAATTCCTGATGGAATACCAAAGCGAGTTCGGACTGATTCGTAAATCCGAACAACGTAATTACGTTATCAACAAACTGAGCCCCAAAAACTCGGCCGTATTTGCCTCATTACCCGAAAACGTGGCTATGCAGCTTACGCTGGACCGCGATCCTCACGGCAACGTGCAGGTTTCTATGATCGAAACCGAAAAGCTCCTGGCCGAGATGATAACAACCAAACTGGCTAAGTGGAAAGCCGAAGGTAAGTTTGTGGGCAAGTTTGCCACTCAAACTCACTTTTTCGGTTACGAAGGACGTTGTGCCGCTCCTTCCAACTACGATGCCGACTATTGCTATTCGTTGGGTTATACCGCTTCACGACTGATTGCCTACGGCAAAACCGGTTACATGTCTTCCGTACGCAACACCACCAAACCGGCCAAAGACTGGATTGCCGGCGGAGTACCCATCACCATGATGATGAATATGGAACGTCGTCACGGTGAAATGAAACCCGTAATTCAAAAAGCCTTGGTAGATCTTAAGGGTAAACCATTCAGAACTTTCGTTTCAAAACGAGCCGCCTGGGCCATTCAAACCGATTATGTTTATCCCGGTCCCATCCAGTATTTTGGTCCGACCGAGGTCTGCGATCAACCGAGCAAGACTCTGCAACTGGAGTCCGGCAGTTAATTGAATCAAGAAAGTGTTGATTAAAGCCTGTCGTCGACCAGTTTCCGTGGCAAAAAGCTCTTGACGTCGTAGACCAATCCGTTTTTGTTGAGCAGGCCTCTGATATCCAGCTCTCTGAATGCTTCGTGAGCTACTGCCAACACCACAACATCGAATTTTTCTTTACGATTTTCCAGGCCTTCTCTGAGTAAGGGGAGGCCGAATTCTTTTTGGAAACCGGCCGGGTCGGCGTGGGGGTCGTAAAGCACTATATTGGAGGTATATTCGCGGAGGGTATTGTACACATCCACCACTTTAGTGTTGCGTGTATCGGGACAGTTCTCCTTGAAAGTCACTCCCAGAATCAGTATTCTGGCGTCTTTCACCAACAGGCCCTTTTTGTTCATCAGTTTGAGCACCCGGTGGCCTACGTAGCTGCCCATGCTGTTGTTAAGTTGACGGGCATCGCTCATCATGCGGGGCAGGTAACCGTGAATATGCGCCTTTTCAATCAGATAGTAGGGGTCGACGCTTATGCAATGACCACCTACCAGTCCGGGGCTGAGGCGTATAAAATTCCATTTGGTGGCAGCGGCGTCCAGTACTTCTTTGGTATCGAGATTCATAGCGTTGAATATCCTAGCTAACTCGTTAATGAAAGCAATATTGACGTCGCGCTGTGCATTTTCGACGATTTTGGAGGCTTCGGCCACTCGTATCGACGACACTTTGTAGGTGCCGTTTAGTAAAACGGAATTGTACAAAGCATCCACTTTGTCGGCTGTTGCGGGAGTTGAGCCCGAGGTGACTTTGATGATTTTTTCTATGCTGTGGACACGATCGCCGGGGTTGACACGCTCGGGAGAATAACCTACAAAAAAATCCCTGTTAAACTGCAAGCCGGAATTTTTTTCCAGTACCGGTACGCAAATATCTTCGGTGACGCCCGGATAAACGGTAGATTCGTAAATAACAATATCCCCTTTTTTCAGCACTTTGGCCAGCAAGCCGCTGGCCTGAACGAGCGGTTCCAGTATAGGGTGGTTGTTCTTATCTATGGGCGTGGGAACGCATACAATGTAATAATTGCAGTCTTTTATATCAGACAGTTTGGAACTGCAGCTAAATCCCTTTCCAAGGGCTTCGGCCAGGACTTCGGGGCTTACTTCGCCGGTAGTGTCCCTGCCTTGCATGATGGCTTCCACCCTGAGCGGATCGATGTCGAATCCCCTGGTCGGATATTTGGTAGAGAAAAGCCTGGCCAGAGGCAAACCCACATAACCCAGTCCAACGACCGCAATGCGGATAGGGGAGTCTGAATGGTATTTTGTTTTCATGGCCGAAAATTTCTTGAATGGATGCCCGGGCATCCGTTATTTTTAACGCCTTTTTTTGGCTTGTTGTCGGATTTGCTCTCTTTGCATGCGTTGAGCCTCTTCGAGTCTCTTGGCAAAGCTCGATTTTTTGATGGGTTTATTCTTGTTTTCCATCAGTTGTTTAAGCATCTTTTCTTCGTCAATCGTTGCTCTGAAAATATAGGTTTGTCCAATGGTAAACAAAGTTGAAACGAAGTAGTAGAAGCTCAACCCGGAGGAATATTGATTGAAAATAAACAGGAACATTATGGGCATCATGTACATCATGGCCTTCATACCGGGCATTTGATTGCTTCCGCCGGTGTTGTCGCTGTTTATTTTGGTGTAAATCAGGTTGGTGATGGTCATCAGCAAACAAAACAAGCTGATGTGGTTGCCAAAGAATTTACTGATGAACGGAATATTGGCCTCCCAGCTAATGACGGCGTCGTAAGTGGACAAGTCCTTGGCCCAGAGGAAACTTTCCTGCCTTAGCTCAATGGAAGCAGGAAAAAACCAGAACATGGCAATCAGTATGGGGAATTGCAGCAACATAGGCAGACAGCCTCCCATAGGATTGACTCCGGCGCGTTTGTAGAGCTCCATGGTGGCGGCGGAACGTTCCTGAGCTTTGCTTTCGCCTGCAAATTTGGTGTTGATCTCATCAATCTGGGGCTTGAGCAAACGCATTTTGGCCGACGACTTATACGACTTAAAGGTCAGGGGCAGGATCAGCAGTTTGATACAGATGGTCATCAAAATGATGATGATACCGAAATTACCGATAAAGCTCCCGAAAAAATTGAACATGGGAATGATCAGGCCCACATTGACCCAACGGATAATGCTGCCTCCCAGGGGAACCAGGTTGTCCAGACCGAGTCGTTCCGATTTTTTGAGGCCTTTGTCAAATTTCTTGAGAATGGAATATTTGGTGGGGCCGAAATAAAAATTCAAGTTGGCTTCCCTGTTGCCTCGCATATCAAAATCAATGCCCGAACGTAGTTTGTAATCTTTGATATGGGGCGACAAATCGCTTTCTAATTTAGAGCTTAATTCATTGGAAATAAGACCTTTGTCGCAAATCAGTACGGAGGCGAAAAACTGATCCTTGAAAGCTATCCAGTGCAGGCGGTTGTTCACAATTTTGTTTTCGTCTTTGTTTACACTCATTTTTTCGACATCGTCTCCCATAAATTTATACTGCAGCATGGAATAACGTTGTTCAAATTTCCGGCCTTTTTCCTGACTGCGCATTTTGACGGCCCAATTCAGGTCCAGATTGCTCAGACTGGGCGAGAGCATATTTTCGAGTCCCTGTCCGCAGATATCCATAGACATCAAATAGCTGTCTTCTTGCAAGGTATACACAAAGTCAAGATACTGATCCTGAGCCAATGCCAACCTGAAAATAAATTCCAGAGGGTTTTGTCCCTGCACAGGAGTGAAATAGAGGTCTTTGGTGTTGATAATACGATTGTTGGAGCTTATAAGGGTAATATCAAACGAAGAATTCTTTTCGTCAAACAGAATCAAGGGTAGAGAATCGTGAGTGACGTAGTTTTTGATCCGGACGGAGGCGATGCGTCCTCCTTTGGAAGCCATGCTGACCACCATCAGGTCGTTTTCGATGTTGTAAATTTGGTTTTCGCCGGTAAGAAAAGCAGCAAACTGACCATAGTTGTCGTTGAGTGCCTGAGCTTCGGTTTGTCCGGCTTCTACCAGTTCTTGTTCGTAAGGGGCCGTTTGCTGGCTGAGCGGTTGTTGAGGTGTTGCTTGTATTATGCTGTCTTGTTGGATGGCTTGTTGCACTTTTTGCTCCGTGGGTTTTTGGAGCATGCTGAATCCGACAAGAATCAATAAAATAAGTCCAAATCCGATTAAAGTATTTTTATCCATAATATTATTTGTCGATGCAGGCTTTGATAAAGTCTACAAACAAAGGGTTGGGGTTAAGTACGGTACTATTGTATTCCGGATGGAATTGAGTGCCGAGATACCATTTTTTGTCGCTGAGTTCCACTATTTCCACCAATTGGGTGTCGGGATTGATGCCCACGCATTTCATGCCGGCAGTTTCAAATCTTTCCTTGTAGTTGTTGTTGAATTCAAAGCGGTGGCGATGTCTTTCCTGAATATGCTCGTTTTGGTAGGCGCGATAGGCGATGGAATTCTTGTCTACTTCGCAATCGAAATTACCCAAGCGCATGGTACCTACCATATTGGCGACGCTTTTTTGTTCATCCATCAGGTCGATGACATTATCGGCAGTATTGGGATTGAATTCGGTGGAGGTGGCATCCTTCAGGCCCAATACGTTACGGGCGAATTCTATGCACATGCATTGCATACCCAGGCCAATGCCGAAAGTGGGCAGGTTTTGTTCCCGTGCAAATTTTAAGGCAGAAATTTTACCTTCGATACCCCTTATTCCGTAACCGGGGCCGATCAATAGACCATCCAGCCCCGAGAGCGTTTTTTCCACATTGTTTTCTTCTATTTTTTCGGCCGATATCAAGCGCAGGTCCAGACAATGGTCGCTGTAAGCCGAGGCGTGTTTCAGCGATTCCGTAATGGAAATATAAGCGTCGGGCAGACTGGTATATTTGCCCACCAGACCTATGTGAACCTTTTCGCTGGCATTTTTCATCTTGTTGACGAAATCGATCCATGGCTGAAGGTCGGATTCTGTATTTACCGGCAGATTGAATTTCTCCAGAATAATAGTGTCCAGGTTTTCCTGGCGCACTTTAAGCGGAATTTCATAAATACTGGGCAAATCGATGCATTCGATAACGGCTTTTTCGTTTACGTTGCAGAATAAGGCTACCTTTTTGCGTATCTCTGTAGTCAGGGGGTGTTCGGTGCGCAGTACAAGAATGTCGGGTTGTACCCCCAATTCGAGCAGTAATTTGACGGAATGTTGTACTGGTTTGGTTTTTAGTTCCTTGGTTGCCGACAGATAGGGAACATAAGCCAGGTGGATGCACATGCAATTGCTGCTACCCAATTCCCAGGTTAACTGACGCACGCTTTCAATAAACGGCAAAGATTCAATGTCGCCTACGGTTCCGCCAATTTCGGTGATGATGAAATCGTATTGCCCTTTGAGGCTGAGTTGCCTAATGGAGCGTTTTATTTCGTCGGTTATATGAGGAACTACCTGCACGGTTTTGCCCATGTAATCGCCTCTTCTTTCTTTGTTGATGACTGTCTGATAAATACGTCCCGTAGTGATGTTGTTGGCACGAGTGGTTTTAATGTTGAGGAAACGCTCATAATGGCCCAGGTCGAGATCGGCTTCGTGACCGTCGCAGGTTACGTAACACTCTCCATGTTCCAGCGGATTGAGGGTGCCCGAGTCAACATTGATGTAAGGATCAAACTTTTGAATGGTTACTCTGTAGCCTCTTGCTTGCAGGAGCTTCCCCATAGCTGCCGACAAGGCTCCTTTTCCTAAAGAAGAAACTACACCTCCGGTGACGAAAATAAATTTGGTATTTTTCACAATCACAAGTAGTTATATTAACTTTACGTTCTGCGTTACTAAAAAAATCTAAAAGCGCAAAAGTACGAAAAAAGTTTTAAAAAGAAAGTCTTACTTTCGCAGAAAATCTCAAAGTATGCTAAACAGGATAATTGGTGGGTTTGTATTGCTTTTTGTTTTGCAAATATTACCAATGAATGCCCAAGAAAGTATCATATCCGGAAATTCATTGCATTTTAATGCTGTTCCGAGTTTTGATAATTATCTGCAGCCGACTCCGGAAAAAGATTCTTTGCCGAAAGCACCTTCTACCGAAATCGAAATTGAATATTCGCTCGAGCGCGCCTTGCTGGACAGCTTGTCGGCTATCCTAAGGAAAAGCCAGGGACTGGAATACGACCCTGATAGTCTTTGGTTTGACTCAGACAGTCTTTGGTTTGACTCAGATACTCTTAGATTTTATTCCGACAGTCTTGGATGGGAAAATGCACTCGACAGCCTTGGGAGAATCTTGAGCGACACGCTGAATCTTCAGCTTTCCGATAGTTTGTCGGTCGATACCATACCCCAAGAGGAGCTTGTTCCCAAAGAACCTGAACTATCGCCTTTACACCGTTACATAAGAGACTACGATATTTTCAAAGACCGCGTGTATCCCAAGCCCCCCATGGAATTACCGGAAGATACCGTGTTGGATTACCCGAAGATGAGCCCTTTGTTTATGCCTTTGGTCTTTAGCGCCAGAAAAAGAGAATTTAAACTGGAATGGAGAGAACCCAAAAGGCAAGTCATTCCCGAGAGTTGGCTCCAAACGCAAGAATTGGGGCAAAGCATCGGAATCCCTTATGTCAAGCGCCTTGCCAGACAAATCCTGCTTGCCTTCGAAGTGGAACAAATCGATAAGATCCGCTACCTGAATACGGATTTACCGGAACCCGAAAGGCTGGAAGTGCCTCTGGAAGCTAATCGCCCCATACAATGGAGTGCACCCCAGAGAGTTCTTCCCCGGAGTATTGAAGAGCCTCCCACCGCTCCCGTACGTTATACTCACTGGGTTGTCAAGGGCCGTTTATCCAACCAGTTGACACAGACGTACGTATCCCCCAACTGGTCCAGCGGAGGTGTGAGCAATATGTCTACCTTGTCGGCCTTCTACTGGGTAGCCAAATACGACAACAAAAAAGGTATACAGTTCGATAATTTTATTGATATCAAATTGGGATTCAATACTGTATCCAACGACAGCCTGCGTAAGGTGAATATCAGCAACGACCAGTTCCAGGCTTCCAGTAAATTGGGTATAAGAGCAATCAAGAATTTTTACTACTCGGCATCGGTCGATTTTACCACTCAATTTTTGAACAATTACAAGCCCAATACTTACGACATGAAAGCGGCCTTTTTGTCGCCGGCTAAACTGTATCTGGGTTTGGGTATGGACTACAAGATCAAAAACAAAGAAAAGGGTTATTCCTTTTCTGCCTTGCTGACCCCTTTTACTTACCGTCTGAATTACTTGCAAAACATAACCGCTTTCAATCCCAAAGCCTTTGGTATAGAGGAAGGAAAACATTTCGGGCAGGATATGGGTTTCAAGATTGCGACCACCATCGATATGCAAATCACGGAATTTATTAGCTGGAATTCTTATTTTTATTTCTATTCCGATTTTAAATACATAGATTCAGAGTGGAAAAACACCTTCAACTTTAACGTGAATCATTATCTCTCGACTCAATTGTTTATTCATATGAAAATGAACACCAAAAACGAAAGGCCCGAAGGTGAAAAACTCATACAATTCAAAGAGTTCCTTAGTTTTGGCCTGGTCTATTATTGGTAACATCAAAATATAAATTCAAATATTAACCGACAACCTTTGCAGATTTGTTATATCTTTGCCTCGTTTTATTACAGGACGAAGCAAAAGGAAGATCATGGATGAAATTCGCCATTACGGATTGGTGGAAAGTATTGATGAAAAAGGCCTGCATGTTCGAATAGACCAGTATTCGGCCTGCGGAGCTTGTCAGGCGAAAAATTATTGCTCTTCATCCGGGAAAAAAGAAAAAATCATCGACATTCTTAATTATCAGGGCCGATACAAGGTGGGGGATAAGGTAGAAATACTGGGCTCGACTGCCATGGGCTACAAAGCCGTGCTCTGGGCTTATGTGGTTCCTCTCTGTTTTACCGTGTTGATCCTGGTGTTGAGTCTGACTTTATTATTTCCCGGAAAAGAGGCGCCGGCAGCCCTGCTAGCCCTGTTCAGCCCCTTGGCCTATTATTTGGTGTTGTACCGTTTTCGTTCTGCTTTAAAAAAGGAATTCAGATTTAAGGTTCGATCGTTGGAAGACGACTTAAGTATTGAGCTATGAATGTTATATTGATTGCTGTTATTGTTTTGGGAGGTACCGGTATTATACTGGCCTCTGTCATATTTTTGACAGCCAAAAAATTCTGGGTTTTCGAAGATCCCAGAATCGATGAAGTACAAAATGTTTTGCCCGGAGCCAACTGCGGAGGTTGTGCTTATCCCGGTTGCCGGAATTTTGCCGAAGCCTGCGTCAAAAGCGAAAGCCTTGACGGACTTCTTTGTCCGGTAGGAGGTAACGATGTAATGAAGTCGGTGGCCTCTCTCCTGGGTCGGGAAGTGGTGGAGGCCGATCCTTTGGTGGCTGTTTTACGATGCAACGGGACTTGTGCCAACCGACCCAAAACCAGTCGCTACGAAGGAGTTTCAAGCTGTATGGCTGCCTCCCTGCTATACGGAGGAGACACTGCCTGCACCTATGGTTGCCTGGGTATGGGCGATTGCGTGGCCGTATGCCAGTTTGATGCTTTGTACATAGATAAGGAAACCGGTTTGCCGGTTGTGGACGAAGCTAAATGTACATCTTGCGGAGCCTGCGTTAGGGCCTGTCCCAGACATCTGTTTGAGTTACGCAAAAAAGGTCCCAAGTCGAGACGAATCTTCGTTTCCTGTATGAACAAGGACAGAGGGGCGCTGGCGCGTAAAGCTTGTTCCGTGGCTTGTATAGCTTGTGGAAAATGTGAACAGGTGTGTACCTTCGATGCAATCGCCATAAAAGATAACCTGGCCTACATCGACTACAATGCCTGTCGCTTGTGTCGCAAATGCGTGGAGGCTTGTCCGACCAATTCTATATGGGAATTGAATTTTCCGCCCAGGAAGAAAGCAGCCGAACAAGAAGTTTCGGCAACAAAAGTCGAAACAGGAAAAGACACAACAACAGTATAATTAACTATAGAATACCGGGAGAAATTAGAGGAAGACTCCGAAAATATATGTCAATGAGAACTTTTTCGATGGGGGGGATACATCCTCCCGAAAATAAAATCTCGGCCGGAAAGGCCATAGAGCAAGTGCCCCTGCCGGCGCAGGTGGCAATATTGCTGAACCAGCATTCAGGTGCACCTGCCGTTCCCTTGGTTCAAAGGGGGGACAGAGTCAAAACAGGACAGCTGATTGCCGAGGCGGCCGGATATATTTCGGCTAACATTCACTCTTCGGTGACGGGTAAAGTATTGAAACTCGATGAAGTCTACGATGCGAGCGGCTACCGTTGTCAGGCAGTTATTATCGAAGTGGAACCTGCCGATGAATGGGCCGAGGAAGTCGTTTTGAATTCCACCCTGAAAAGAGACTGTACACTGAGCCCCGAAGAGATTATTCAAAAAATTAAGGAAGCGGGCGTAGTGGGTATGGGAGGTGCCAGTTTTCCCAGTCATGTCAAGCTGAGCCCTCCTCCGGGTACCAAGCCCGAGGTGCTGATAGTGAACGCTGCGGAGTGTGAACCTTATCTTACCTCCGACCATCAGCTAATGTTGGAAAAAGGCATGGAAATCATTGTCGGAACCAAAATAACGATGATGGCTCTCAAGGTGAACCGGGCGGTAATTGCCATTGAAAACAATAAACCCGACGCCATTGCCTTACTCGAACGATTGGCTATTCCTTATTCTCAAATAGATGTGATGCCTCTGGCAGTTCATTATCCCCAGGGTGGAGAAAAACAACTTATTGAAGCTGTTCTTGGCCGTCACGTGCCTTCGGGAGCTTTACCGGTGGTTACCGGCGCCATAGTATTGAATGTTGGCAGTATTTTTGCCAACTATGAGGCAGTGCAAAAAAACAAACCTGTCATCGACCGGGTGGTCTGCGTAACGGGCAAAAGCGTTAAGAAGCCGGGCAACTATCTTTGCCGTATAGGAACTTCCGTACAAGATCTGATTGATTTTGCCGGCGGTATGCCGGATTCCACAGCCAAAGTAATTTCCGGCGGCCCCATGATGGGCAAAGCTTTGATAAATACGCAAGTTCCCGTCACCAAAGGGACTTCGGGTATTTTGCTCATGGATGGCAATGAAGCCCACCGTAACGAGGTATACAACTGCATACGCTGTGGAGATTGTATCGAGGCTTGTCCTATGGGTCTGGAACCCTATTTGTTGATGAGTCTTTCGGAATTGTCCGAATGGGAAGCTATGGAAAAAGAATGCATTATGAATTGTATTGAATGTGGTTGTTGTTCCTATGTTTGTCCTTCGAACCGGCCGTTGCTTGATCATTTAAGGGTAGGTAAATTCAAGGTGGGAGCCATAATCAGAGGAAGAAAAAACCAATAAGCTATGGAAAATAAACTCTATGTATCTATGTCACCCCATATTCACGGTGGTGATAGCATAAGCAGAAAAATGTGGGATGTCATCATTGCCTTGATACCTGCATTGCTGGTTTCGCTTTATTTCTTCGGGCTGGGTTCCCTGCTGGTAACTTCTGTTTCGATTGCTTCTTGTGTGCTGTTCGAATACCTGATTGCACGTTTTTTGCTCAAACAAGAAAGCACTCTGCGCGACGGTTCAGCTATATTGACAGGTTTACTGCTGGCTTTCAATTTGCCATCCAATCTCCCTTTGTGGATAGTGGTTATTGGCGCTTTGGTGGCCATTGGCATGGCTAAGATGTCGTTTGGCGGCCTGGGTAATAATATCTTTAACCCGGCCTTGGTGGGCAGGGTCTTTCTGTTGATTTCTTTTCCCCAGCAAATGACCTCGTGGCCTTTGCCCAAACCGTTTAATCTTCATTATCTGGATGCCGCTACGGGAGCTACTCCCTTGTCGGTTATGAAATCGAGTCGTTTTGATCGTTTACCCGATATGCTGGATATGTTCATCGGCAATACCGGAGGCAGTCTGGGCGAAGTTGCTGCGGCAGCGCTGATTCTGGGAGGCCTCTTTTTGTTGATCCGAAAAGTGATCACCTGGCATATTCCGGTATCGATATTGCTGACAGTCTATATTTTTACGGGCATACTCAGGGTGGCCAATCCCGAAGTTTATGCAGATCCGCTCAGCCATTTGCTTACGGGTGGCCTGATGCTGGGAGCTATTTTTATGGCTACCGATTACGTCACTTCACCTATGGTAAAAAAAGGCCAGGTAATATATGGGATAGGTATAGGAATTATCACAGTGTGCATAAGGGTTTTCGGCTCCTATCCCGAGGGAGTCTCTTTTGCCATTTTGATGATGAACGGGGTAACGCCTCTGATAAATGCCTATTGTAAACCTAAACGTTTTGGGGAGGTAAAAAAGAAATGAAAAAACTGGAATCTTCATTCAAAAACATGGTCCTGGTGCTGGGCAGTATCTCTATAGTGGCTGCCGCTGCCCTGGGATGGATAAACGAACTCACTTCCGAGCCGATACGATTGGCCGCCATAGCCAGACAGGAGAAGGCTATTCGCATGGTGTCGCCAGAGTTTGACAACCAGCCGGTAGAGGAACAATTCGAGTTGATCGATTACGAAGGCAACAGCCTGATCTGTTTTCCAGTTAAAAAAGAGGGAAAACTTCTGGGGGTGGCTATTGAAACTTTTTCTATGAAAGGTTTCAACGGTGAAGTCCGGCTGATGTTGGGTCTTAAGCCCGATGGCAGTATTAATAACTATGAGGTCTTGAAACAGAGCGAAACGCCTGGCCTGGGTACACAAATGACCTATTGGTTCAAGACCGACAAAAACAACCAAAGTATACTCAATAAAGATCCGGGAAAGGATAAAGTTTGGGTGGACAAAGATGGTGGAGATATTGATGCCATCACCGCTGCCACCATTACTTCCAGAGCCTTTCTGGATGCTGTAGACCGGGCGTACCGAGCTTATATGGAGCATGGAGGCACCGTGGTAGATGTAGTTACAACAGCAACTATCGAAGAAAAGGAGGCGCAAAAATGAAGAATAAAGTTGGTATAATTTTGAACGGGTTGATCAAAGAGAACCCTACTTTTGTACTTGTATTGGGCATGTGCCCGACCCTGGCCACCACCACTTCCGCCATTAACGGCATAGGCATGGGCCTGGCTACTGCATTTGTTTTGATTTTTTCCAATATGGTGATTTCGCTCATTAAAAACCTGGTACCCGACAACGTTCGTATACCTTCGTTCATTGTAGTGATAGCCACTTTTGTAACCATTCTTGAGTTGGTGATGCAGGCATATTTACCAGCATTGCACGAGAGTCTGGGGCTTTTCATTCCCCTAATCGTAGTCAACTGTATTGTGCTTGGCCGGGCGGAGGCCTTCGCCTCCAAAAACTCGGTGCTTGATTCGGCACTCGACGGTATAGGTATGGGCTTGGGTTTTACTTTTGCCCTGGGTTTGCTGGGTATGATACGTGAATTGCTGGGAGCAGGAACCTTATTTGGTTTACAGATCATCCCTGAAGATTACGGCATGCTCATGTTTATTCTGGCCCCCGGAGCCTTTGTCAGTCTGGCTTATTTGATAGCAATCGTCAACCGCATAAGAAAAGTATCATGATTTATATCACTATCTTCATTGCAGCCGTGTTTGTCAACAACATCGTGCTGTCGCAGTTTTTAGGGATTTGTCCTTTTTTGGGAGTATCAAAAAAGATCAGCACGGCTTTGGGAATGTCCGGAGGTGTGGCTTTTGTGCTTACTCTGTCGACTCTTATCACCTGGTTGATCTTTCGCTATTTGCTGGAACCTTTTGAATTGGCTTTTCTGCAAACAATCAGTTTTATTTTGGTTATAGCAGCCTTGGTTCAATTGGTCGAAATTATAATAAAGAAGATCTCTCAGCCACTCTATCAGGCCTTGGGCGTGTACCTGCCGCTTATTTCCACTAATTGCGCCATTCTCGGTGTAGCTATCCTCGTAATTCAAAAGGAATACAACTTATTGGAATCGGTGGTTTTTGCTTTTTCGACGGCCATAGGTTTTGGGCTGGCTCTGGTCTTGTTTGCGGGCATTCGTGAACAACTCAGCCACACCAAAATACCCAAGGGTATGCAGGGCACACCGATAGCTTTGCTGGTGGCCGGTTTGCTGGCCATGGCCTTTATGGGATTTTCGGGTATAGTTAAATTATAAATTATTAAAATATGGCAGCATCTATTCTTGTGACAGGCGGCACAGGCTACATAGGTTCTCATACCGTAGTTGAACTGCAGCAATCGGGTCACCGGGTAATAATTGTCGATAATCTTTCCAATTCAAATAAATCTGTGCTCGGAGGCATTGCAAAGATCACCGGCATCAGGCCCGATTTTGAACAGGCCGATTGTACCGATTTCAAAGCGATGGATGTTTTGTTTGCCAAGTACGGAGACATTAAGGCCGTCATACATTTTGCGGCCAGCAAAGCCGTAGGCGAATCGGTCGAAAAGCCCTTGCTTTATTACCGCAACAATTTGACATCACTGATAAATTTGCTGGAGCTGATGTCTAAATACGGGACGGAAGCGCTGGTTTTTTCCTCTTCCTGCACAGTTTATGGCCAGCCCGATGTATTGCCCGTCAACGAGGATGCTCCCATTAAGCCTGCGCTGTCGCCTTATGGCAATACCAAGCAGATTTCTGAGGAGATTATTACAGACAGCATCAAAGCCGGAGCTAGGTATAAAGCCAGTATTTTACGCTATTTCAATCCCATAGGCGCTCATCCTTCGGCAGAAATCGGAGAGTTACCCCTGGGAGTGCCCCAAAACCTGATCCCCTATGTTACCCAGACGGCTGCCGGTCTGCGCGAGATGCTCAGCGTATTTGGCAACGATTACAACACGCCCGACGGATCCTGTATCAGGGATTATATCCATGTGGTCGATCTGGCCAAGGCGCATGTCGTTGCTTTGGACAGGATGCTGGACGGCAAATCTGCCGATAAGCTGGAAATATTCAACCTGGGCACAGGCAAGGGACTGTCGGTGCTCGAGATTGTTGAAACTTTTCAACGGGTCACCGGTGTCAAGCTCAATTACCGGATTGTAGGACGCCGTCCCGGAGATATTGAGCAAGTTTGGGCCGATCCCGAAAAGGCCAATAAAGTATTGGGTTGGACTGCCCTCGAGACGGTAGAAGAGACCCTCTTGTCGGCCTGGCGCTGGCAACAAAAAATCAGTAGCCAACCGGAAGCCCTGTAATGTAAAGTTGGGTATTTACAACGACAGGGATAAATTTACCGTAATATAGTAGAGAGCATCGTCGTTTTTGGGTGCTACCATCCGGAAGTTGGGTGCGAGTTTAACACCTTTGACCGGTGCATATTGAACGCCCAGTATGGCCATTTGTTGATCTCCGGGATTCCAGACATCCAAGGGATTGTCGTAATCTTTGTTGGAGGCTGAATAGTCCCAACGGCCGAAGAGCTGAAAATCTCCAGGTAATTTGATCGTAGTGTAGGCGGAGTAACCGTGTTGATTTCTGTCGTCTCTGAATTGCGGGTGAAACATACGGAGATATTCGCCGCCCAGAGAGAAAGCTTGGTTTTGATAACCGGCAAAAAAGGAGGCGATTTGTTTGCTTTTTTCGTGGGTGAGATTATCCGGGTCTTTGTCGTGTCTGTCGTAGTAAAGCCTGAATATCAACTCTTTAATGGGAGTAATGCTGAGGCCGCCTCCGTAGCGGAAATACTTATCTGTATTGAGTTTTTTATAGCCCTCTCCGTTGGTGATGGTGGCATCTGCCGTCAGTAGATCGTTGATGCGGTATTGAACGCTCAGCCCCATATCGGCACTGTATCCGTAACCGTATTGATCCAGAAAAGATTTTAAGATATAGCGATAGCCCCAGAATTTTTCCTGAACACTGAACTGCTTCAAACCGATAAGTCCGGCATCCAGACTGAAGTTCCCTTTTTTCCAGCTAAGCATGGCGTTTTTGACGTAAGCAATGCGTTCCAGAGCCGATCCGGCCAATTTACTGCTGCCCATATCAAAAACCACCTTACCCGACAAACTCTCACTGAAAGCGTATTGATACCCCAGGTAAGCCCTTTCCAGTCCAAAGCCGGTTTCTTTTCCGGCAGCACCTATGCCTGTATGGAAATCACTGAAAACGGTAATAATGGCTTTTCCATTGGGTTTAAATTCGGGATTCGCTTGTTGCGCCTGAATAAAAAAGAAAGAGCTTGCTAGCCAAAGCAATAAGAATAATCTGGTTTTCATGGTTCATTTATTATCTAAATCCTGACAGCCGAATGTTTTTTTAGGCAGAATTTAAACATCAGTCCTCCTTCCGGTCTGTTTACTGCTATTATATTGCCCTGGTGAAACAACACAGCATGCTTCACTACCGACAGTCCCAGTCCGGTGCCTCCGGTACGGCGATCGCGGCTTTCTTCGAGTCGCACAAAGCGGTCGAAGATTTTTTGCAGGTATTTTTCTTTAATACCGTAGCCTGTATCGTAGTATTTAAAGTGGTAAAATTCAGTATCTTCTTTAGAGCATTCCACAACAATTGAGCTGTTTTTGCCGGCGTAGTTGATCGAGTTCTCGACCAGATTTCTGAAGATGGCGTGTACCAGGTTGTAGTTGCCCGAAATTTCAAGATCGGCACCTAATCTATTTTCGACCTTCATACCGGCTTTGTCCAGTTGGGCTTGCAGTTCGTTAATCACATCTTCGGCAATCCTACCGATGTTCACTTTTTCCCTCGGAAAGAGGTTTGAAGCTTCTTCGAGTTTGGTAATCAGAGCAATATCCTTGATTAATGCCGAAAGCCTCAAGGTTTGGGCGTAGGCACGTTCCACAAAGTATTTCCTTTTGGTACTCTCCAAATCTCCATTTTCGTTCAGAATTTCCAGATAGCCCTGAATGCTGCTCACAGGGGTTTTGAGTTCGTGAGCTATGTTGTTGGTCATTTCCTGTTTTATCAAGCGGTTGCGCTCTTTTTCCAGATCGGTTTGTTGCTTGCTTTTTTCGAGTTGTTCGTAGAGGCTTATTATTTTTTTACCAATAATGCCCGAATCGGAATCGGGAAATTGAAAACTTTTATAATCTACCGTACCCTTTTCGATATCCGAAGTAAAACGCCTGAGAGAACGCATTACCCGGCTGAATTTATCGGCTTTGTACAACAAAAGCGCCAGCACCACTATAAAGAGGACTGCCAGTCCGTAGAAAATCAGATTTTCTTGTTTCATGACATCGCTTAGTTTTACGTTATAGGGCAGTGCTAGTCGAATGTAATGTCCTGTATTACAGCGGTGGGCATAGTAGAGATAATCCGTTTGGGTCGAAACCGAACGGCGGATGGCGTAGCCCGAACCCTTGGTCCTCGCCGACAGTATCTCAGGCCGGTTGGCATGATTGCTCATGTCTTCGATATGGCCCATTACATTATCAAAAATAACCGACCCTTCACTATCGATGATGGTAAAGCGCAAATCTTCGGGCAGTATGTGGGTCACCTCTATGGTATCGCAGTTCTGCAGCAGGTATGCGTCTATCATCTCGGAATAGGCAGCGAGTTTGGATCGTATTTCCTCGGTTTTGTAGCGTTTTTCCCTGTCGAGCTGGAAGAGAATGGTGATAAACATAAAAGCCAGCGCAATCAGGCCGAAGTTAAGGTATAATCTGGTTTTGTAATGCATGATGTCGGGCTGTATTAAATGTTAGATTCAGGAAAGCCAGCGATAGCCGAAACCCGGACGGCTTTGCAAGTATTCGCCTGCCGCACCCATCTTTTTTCGTAATCTGGCAATATGTACGTCTACGGTTCTTTCCAATACGTAAGATTCGTCTCCCCAAACACTGTCGAGGATTTGTCCCCGCGTGAAATAACTGTCGGCCGAATGCATCAGCAAATCCAAAATCTGAAATTCCTTTTTAGTCAGTGCCAGTGTTTCTCCATCCAGACTGGCGGTTTTTGCTTTGCGATTCAGGATCAGCCCCCGGGATTGTAAGATTTCTTCATCTCCGGAAGGCTTGTTGCTCTCACTGCGACGGAAGATGGCTTTAATGCGTGCCAACACTTCCTGAATAGAAAAGGGTTTGGCAATATAATCGTCTCCACCCAGGCTAAAGCCCGTCAGGAGATCGTTTTCGGTGTTTTTGGCAGTCAAAAAAACGATGGGCAGTTGACTGTTCATTTCTGTCCTGATTTTTCTGGCCAGTTGATAGCCGGACATGCCACCCATCATGACATCGAGAATCAGCAAATCATAGTTCAAATTCTTGTCAAGCAGGAGTTCGAGGGCTTGTTCGGCAGAGTTGGCCGACACCACTTCGTAACCGGCGTTTTCCAGATTAAACTGAAGAATTTCGCAAATATCCTGTTCGTCGTCTACAACTAAGATGCGTTTCATTTCGATTTATATTTATCCGTGACGTATATCCCTGCCTTCGGAGAGGAAAATAACAGCCTCGGCGATATTGGTGGCTCCGTCTCCAATGCGTTCCATTCCGTACAAGATGCGGCCCAGGTCTAGAATATCGGCTATCCAGTAGGGATGATCTTTGTCTGTTTTTTCGTGTTCAAAAAGTTTCTTGTGGCTCAAATGATGAAGCTTATCCAATTCTTCGTCGCTGTTGATTATGCTGCGGGCCATGGTATTATCGGCCCATAAAAAGGCAAAGATGGCATTTTGCAACATGCTGTCGGCAAATTCAAATAAATTTACGGCGTATTTCTGGTATTCGGGGTAGATAGAGTCTTGCCTGTTCAGGTATTGCATCCTCCGGCTGATACTGTCCATGGTATCGGCAATGCGTTCCAGATCGATTACTGTATCGTAATATGAAACGATGCGCCTGAGGTCTCCGGCCCGGGGAGTATACAACACGATACTATTGATTATGTCATCACGAAGCTTGATCTCCATATCGTCGATAGAATGCTCGTTTTTCTGCATTTCATCCTTCAAGGCCTGGGTGGTATCGCCCGCCAGTTGTAGTTTAAGAATCTGCGCCTGACGCAAAACCAGATTAGCCATCGCCTTGAAATCCTGGGTCAGCCGGGCCAGATAAGTTTCTCTTATTGTATCCATAGTCCTGTAATTATCCGAATTTTCCTGTCAAATATTCTTCTGTGCGCTTATCTGAGGGATTGGTAAACATAATTTCGGTTCTGTCGTATTCCACCAGTTCTCCTAAGTACATAAACATGGAATAATCCGATATGCGCGCAGCTTGTGTCATATTATGCGTTACGATGACAATAGTAACTTCTTTTTTTAACTTGACCAACAATTCTTCGATCAGGTTGGTAGCAATAGGGTCCAGAGCCGAAGTGGGCTCGTCCATAAGCAGGATATCCGGCTTCAGGGCCAACGCTCTGGCTATGCACAAGCGTTGTTGCTGTCCGCCCGAAAGAAAAGAACCTCTTTTACTCAGGCCGTCTTTAACTTCATCCCAAAGTCCTACGCTTTTTAGAGAGCTTTCGACTAATTCATCTTTTTCATGACGCGATTGCTTGATGCCGATGAGTTTGTAGCCGGCCAGCACATTATCGTAAATGCTCATAGTGGGGAAGGGATTCGGGCGCTGAAACACCATACCGGCCATTCTCCTTACTTCGCTGGGGTTGATGTGCAGCAAATCCCGGCCTTTAAGCTCTATATTACCGCTGATGCGAATGTCGGGATAAAGTTCATGCATGCGGTTAATAGCCCTGATCAGGGTGCTTTTACCGCAACCCGATGGTCCCATTACCGAAGTAATTAAGCCTTCATAAATATCGGCAGATACGTTGTTGACGGCGAATTTACCGGGAGTATAAGATACACAGAGCTTTTTGAGACTCAGGATGGGTGTTTTATTTAAATTCTCCATTTTTTTGCAAGTTGTTTGGCCAGAATATTCAAACTCAAAACCAGCAAGAGTAAAAACAGGGAAGCACTCCAAATCATGCTTTGAAGGTTGGGATCGTTGTAAAATTCCCATATCAGCAATGAAACTGCCGAAGCGGGCTTAGTGATGTCCCATTGTATGGTTGTTGCTCCCAAAGCCGTCAGCATCAGCGGAGCGGTTTCGCCTATAACTCTGGACACAGCCAGCAGGATACCGGTAAAAACGCCTCCGAAAGCCGAAGGCAAAAGCACTTTCAACACTACCGATCTGTACGGAGAACCCAGAGCCAGTCCGGCTTCTTTGAGGCTGGCCGGCAAAAGGTTCATGGTTTCTTCGGTAGAACGGACAATCAGAGGTAACATCATAATAGCCAAAGCGACACTCCCCGCCAAAGCCGAATAGCCTTTAAGGGGAATAACCACCCAAAGATAAGCAATTATACCCAAAATAATAGAGGGAGTACCCTGCAATAAGTCGGTCAGGAAACGAACCACGGTCGAGAATTTGGTTTTTCGGTTCTCGGAAAGATAGATGCCGCACATCACCCCCAGGGGAATGGCAATAACCGAAGCTACAAGCACCATCATCAAGGTGCCCACAATACCGTTGGCAATACCGCCGGGAATGGGCTGGTTGTTGTTGATGGCCAGCAAGGCATCCAGGGTAGTGGGGGTGGTCTTTGTGAAAAAATCCCAATTGATTTGTCTCCAGCCCTTGAGAAAGACTTTTCCTATAATCAGAACCAGTGGTACTGCCGTGAGGGCAGAAAATATTACCACCGACAGCGTCAGTAACTTATTTTTGAATAATCTGTATTTTAATGAACTCATACACTGTGTCGTTTAATCATCAACCTGCCCAAAAAATTAACGATGGCCGTTATCAAAAATAGTAGCAGGCCGATAGCTATAAGCGAAGACAATTTAAGTCCGTCGGCTTCGCCAAATTGATTGGCTATAATGCTGGCCATGGTGTTGCCTGTGTCCATTAAACCGCGGGGAATTCTGCTGGTGTTACCTATAAGCATGGTTACGGCCATGGTTTCGCCGATGGCTCTCCCCAAGGCCAAAACATAGGCCGAAAAGATTCCCGAAAAACTGGTTGGAAAGATAATGTTGCGTATGACTTCGGCTCGGGTAGCTCCCAGGCTGTAGGCTCCTTCTTTCAACTCCTGGGGAACCATACGAATAAATTCGGCGCTCAGCGAAGCTGCATAAGGAATAATCATGATAGCCAGCACCAGCGATGAGGTCAATACGCCAAAACCCTGTTCCGATAAGCCCAGGGATTGGATCAATGGCCTTAGAGCATAAAAACCCCATAGGCCGTACACTATCGAAGGAATGCCGGCCAGCAGATCGACTATGCCGCCCAAAATACCCGCCACCTTTTTCCCCCTGAAGTATTCTCCTACAAAAAAAGCCACAGGCAAGGAAAAAGGCAAGCAAATTAACAGGGCCAGTATAGAGGTCATTAAGGTCCCCGCAATGAAAGCCAGGGCACCGTATTGTTCAGTGCTCTGGCCCGTTCCGGAAATCCACTTATCCGAAAAAATAAAGCCAAAAAATCCGAATTCTCTGAAGGCAGGAACCGCTCCTTTGCTCAAAGAAAAGAACATACCTGCAAAGATCAGCAAGAGGATCAAAGCTGAGACCAGGAGCAAGGATCTGAAGATTTTGTCCGACATCAGCAGCCCAAATTACAGAGACTTACCGTTATAAGTAATCTCCGACAAGGCCTTTTGTGCTTTGTCAATGACCTCTTTCGGGAGCGGAGCATAGTGTACCATGGTAGTTTGAGCTTGTGCTGCCGGGCTAAGTATAAAGTTCAGCAGGCTGAGCGTGGCCCGGGCCTGATCTTCGCTCCTATTGGCGTAAGCCTGATCTTTGTACACAATTATCCACGTTAGGCAACTGATAGGATAGGAGCCTTTTGCGCTGGAATTGGTTATCATGCTGCGAGTATCGTCGGCGATTCCCTCCTGAGCTGCGGCCGAGATAGAAAGACTAGAAGGCAAAATGAATTCTCCGGCTGCGTTTTGCATATAAGCGATGGGGCTATTAAGCGCAAAGGCATATTCAGAACCTATGTAACCTATGGCGCCTTCGGTCTGGCTGATGGTGCCGGCCACTCCGGGATTACCTTTGGCGGCTATGCCATGGGCAAAATTGAGCGATTTGCCTGTGCCGAGAGTATTTTCCCAGTCTTTGTTTATTTTGGTCATATAGTCGCTGAACACAAAAGTGGTACCGCTGCCGTCGGAGCGATATACAGGAGTAATCGCTTTATCGGGTAAATTTAATGCAGGATTGATTGCTTGGATGGCGGCATCGTTCCAGCGGGTGATTTTACCTAAGTAAATTCCGGCGATGATATCTCCGGTCAGATTCAGGGAACTTACATCCGGCAGGTTGTACGACAATACAACGGCTCCCAAGCAGGTGGGAACGTGAATGGTGGCTTTCATCTCCGCCATCTCCTCATCGCTGAGATAAGCGTCGCTGCCTGCAAAATCGACCACTTCGTCCTTAAGGCTGCGTATGCCTCCGCCGCTACCAATGCCTCCGTAAGAGACATCGATGCCTGCGTTTTCGGTAAAAGCTTTAAAGACTAAGTTGTAATAGGGCAGGGGAAAAGTGGCTCCTGCTCCGGACAAACTGGTTTTCTGACTACAACCGATCAACAGTAAACTGCTGACAGCCAAAAGGAAAATTGCTTTTTTCATTTTCTTCGTTTTGATTAAATTGAAAGGTTTAATTTTTACGCGAAAATCAACAAAGTATATGTCAGACCTGTTTCAAACTTGTTACGATCCTGTTAAGATGTTAAGTTTCGCTCGGGTTCAATCGCGTGAATATACCAGACCATTTTGGAGTTTATATTGTATAGGTCCGTAATTCTTAGCCAGATAGATTTCTTTTACCGTGTGATCTTCCCATTCCTCTGCCAGATCAAGGCAGCAAAAATGCATTACTCCCCTATAAATGCTGTTTCCTACCCGGAGGCTGTCCAGCAGGCTGAGTGTAGAAATGGTTTGGTATTCACAGGGCCGGCACCTGCTCATCAACAACAGGAAAACCAACAGCAGCACGACAACGAAGTTTTTGTTCATATACTAAAGAGATTAGTTGTTCCCGGCTGTCGTCCCAAAAATCCATCGGTTCGGGATAAAGCGACTCGAGCGGAATCAGTTGTTTTTCAGTGCGTTTGCTCGACCACTTGAGTTCCAGTACCTCTTGCCGTCCGGCCAGGCTTTCGATTACTATATTGTGCCGGTGACTGTTGAAAGGAGGCAGTTCTACCGCATATTCTACCGGCTCCCCGGTATGGGAGGTGTTCAGTAAAATCTTGCCATTGATATAGAGTCTGCTGGCTGCGGTGGTGTTCAGATACAGAGAGTAGGCTTCTCCGTACCGGGTTTCGAGGCTGCCCGACCAGCGCAGGCTTTTTACGTTGGTATTAAGGGGACTACCGGGGAGACTCAAGGCGGAATCGATGCAGTTTGAAAAACGGCTGTCCGAATAAAAAGATGCCTTAAGCCCGCTGCCTGTAGCCGGTTTTGGATTGTCCAACAAATAGTCTATAATGCTAAGCTCGTTGTTTCGGGCCAGATAGACAAAAGACAACAGACCTTCGTCGATGGCGTTCCGATCGATTTGCGGCTCTGAGCAAAAACGTCCCGCATCCAGGTCGGAAACCAACTCCCAATCACTGTAAGCGGCTGCCGAGGTGGCAGCGTAGATTTCTGCTCCGTTGGCAACGACATAGGCATTGTCGAAAGCATCGAGGATGATTTGAACCCGACAATAGGAATTTACTTTTTGACCCTTGTTGTAGATGTAATTGTGATGCCAGGTGCCGTCGGTATCGCGGAAGCGGTGGTGCAACACGGCTTTGCTCCTGGAGCTGCTCCAGTTGGACTCGGTGCCCGAGTCCATATAAGAGTTGACTATATGTACCCTCCCTTTGCTGTCGCAGGATTGCGTTTCCTGATTGATGTAGCCTTTGTTGTGGGGAATATCGGCTATTTTTAGTGTTGCGATGCCCTGCCTCAGGCAACTGCCCGGAGTCCGGCTGTCGGTATAATTGATGGCTTCGCTCGTAGCCACCCGGTTTCCGTAGGTGTCTTTCCAACTGCGGCCGTGGTCGTCGCTGTAAGCATAGCAAAGGTCGTGGTTGGTTTGTCCTCCAAAATCGTCTCTCCAGCACCAGGACACATGCAGACGACCTTGTTTGTCGTAATCCATGCGGTTGATGTAGGCGCAGGTATTGGGATTGGTGTCCATGCCCTGGATGTAACGGCCTATAAGACTCCAGGTATGGGTGTCGCCGTCGTATTCGCGCAGGTAGCTGTCGCCGTCGCCGCTCAGTTTGTAGCGGCACTCAAAAAGCAGGTTGCCGTCGGGCTTTTCGATAAAACGGGGATAGGTGACGTCGGGTACGGGCACGCCGGCTTCGAGTTGGTCGGTGAAAGGTCCGAAATTGCCAGCTGTCCAGGCAAGCTTGTCGTCGTTGGCCAGACCTGTAACCGAGCGGCAATAATGTAAAGGATCGTTGTGGTGGTCGCAGGCCAGGTGAATGCTGCCGTCCTTTTTGCAGATACCCATAGTTATGACGTTATGGGCGTCGTCCCGGTTGTTTTTGTAGGAGAGTATCACTTCGTCCCATTGGCCGGCCGGCCATTTGCGGCGAGCTATGCACACTTTTCGTTCCAGATTATAATAAACCGTGTACTGCCAACCCCGGTAACTCACCAGGGCATCTTGCTGAAAGGCCTGTCCGATAAGTTGCTCCCGGGAGTTTTGCATAACGTAGCAGCCCGAACCCGGTTTTGTTTCGGCTACCCGGTAGAGGGCGGGTTCTGCTCTGTTGTAAATAGTAAGGGAGAAAAAAAGAACGGTAAGTGTAGAGTACAATCTGGACATAATACAGTTATATAACGCTTTAAGTATCATTTCTCCGGCGAAGGTACGGTTTTATTTTATTTTGAGAAATACGGCTTTTTGATTTACTTTGTACACAAACACCCGAGATACCATGTCCGCCCGCCTTACTGGATTACTTGTTTTTGCAACACTGCTTGTTTTTCCCTTGCGGGGAGAAATGCAAATTTCATTTGAATACTTTCCTTATATGGACCAATTGCCTTCCAGTTCGGTTAGAAGAGTATTGCAGGACAGCGAAGGTTATATGTGGTTTGGCACTCTCGACGGGGTTTGCCGTTACGACGGCTATCAGGTAAGAACCTTCCGGTCCGATATGCATAATCCTTCGCTATTGACCAACAACGAGGTCCAAAGTCTGGCCGAAGATAAACAAAACCGCATTTGGATAGGCACTAAGCAAGGAATCAATCTTTTGGACCGCAACACCCTGAACATTACTCCCTTCGACGAATCCCCCGTACAGGGAGACAACATCAATGCACTCGCCTGCGACGATAAAGGCAATATGTGGATTGCCACCCCGCGGGGTTTGTTTTGCTACGACAACACCCGCAACTGTTTAAAAACTTACTGGAGCGATCCTTACGACGAAAAAAACCTGCCCGATCAGACCATAAGTCATGTTTCAAAAGACAAGCAGGGCAACGTCTGGATTATGTTCTGGAACGGGGGCTTATGCCGCTACCTGCCCGAAAGCGACAATTTTGAACGTTTTCCGCCCACGAAAGAAATGAGCGGCCCCTTTAGGATTTATCAGGACAAAAACGATCAGTACTGGCTCTGCACCTGGGGCAGCGGTTTCTTCAAATTCGATCCCGAAGCCCCGCCCGAAAACAGATATACCCGCATTCCCGTGTACAACACGGCAGGGGAGGAGGAAAACATCTTGTTCAGTATGGTGCAGGACGATCGCTACGGTTATTTTTGGTTGATGTCCCTAACCGGTTTGTATGTTTTTGATTACGACGAACAAAATACCAGGTTGATTCAGGTAGATATCTCCGAACATTTGATCGGATCCAGCAAGCTGTACAGCGAGATAATCAAAGACAAGGATAACAATTTGTGGATAGGCGCCTACAGCGAAGGAGTCATTTTTGTGAATTTCGACCTTCCTAATGTGCGTAATTACGGTATGGAAGTGCTTCGTCAAAAGCTGGGTTTCCCCGTAAGTATCAGGGCTATGTCGGAAGACTCCGATGGTTTGGTCTGGTTGGGGGTAAACCGTTACGGTGTGTTTTTTTACGATCGCCACGAAAACAGGGTATTCAGCATTGATGAAATATCCACCATTGAAAACCACCAGGAATTGAGCAACCTGAAAACAGTAAACTATATCCGCGAGATAAAAAGTCGTGGGGAGCATTGGATTTGTTGTGACGACCAGTGGATATATATATTTAGAAAAGACGGGCGAGGCGTATACTATGCCGGACGTCTCGACATAGACGTTAGTAATGAATTGAACTGGGCC
>Ga0209604_1000029_pt1 | contig 124330 bp, 109 predicted proteins | sample AD_UKC097_MetaG_FD_184405 | JGI IMG/M metagenome (GOLD analysis project Ga0209604, IMG submission 184405) | Active sludge microbial communities of municipal wastewater-treating anaerobic digesters from USA - AD_UKC097_MetaG (SPAdes) (version 2) | ecosystem: Engineered > Bioreactor > Anaerobic...
AAGAATGATTGGAGCCTTAGCACCTAATATAATTCCTGCATTTTTTGAATCAGCTAAATATGTTAATGTTTTATACATTACATTTCCTGCCTCAATATTCGGCATTAATAAAATATCTGCATCACCTGCAACTTCTCCCTTTACTCCTTTTAAAGCTGCCGCTTCCCTGGAAATTGCATTGTCAAGTCCAAAAGGTCCCTCTACCATACAGCCTTTTATTTCACCATTTTTGTTCATATTCACAAGAATTTCGGCATCAACGGTAGCCTGCATTTTAGGTGATACTTTTTCCTTTGCACATATTACAGCAACTTTTGGGTTTTCAATATTCAATGACCTGCATAAGGGAAGGGTATTTTCGATTATTTGTTTTTTTTCAGATGCAGAAGGTGCAATATTCATTGCCGCATCAGTTATTATGAACAGTTTATGGTATCTGTCCGATTCAAAAACTGCTGCATGACTTAAAATATTTCCTGTCCTAAGTCCGATTTCCTTATCGAGAACTGCTTTAAGAATAATTGCAGTATCGACTAATCCTTTCATCAGGATATCTGCCTTGCCGCTGCTGACCAAGGATACTGCCGTCCTAGCAGCTTCATTGTCGTCTTTTGACTCGATAATTTGAATATCATCGAGATTAAAGTTTATTTTTTGTGATAGTTCAATTATTTTTTCTTTATTGCCTATCAAAATTGGAATGCAGATTTTTTCAAGATAAGCTGATTTTACAGCCATTAACACATCTTCATCCTGTGCGGCTGCAATTGCTATTTTTTTTGGCACAGTGGTTTTTGCCATTTTTAATAACTCATCAAATCTATTCATATACAAACACCTCAAAATATAACTTGCAACAATTATGCCAAAAAAACAAAAAAATCGACCATTGAAATTTCAACGATAGATTTTTTTATTAAATCAGCTTGAACTTTTTTGCATGCAATTTTTTTCAAGAAAGTTGCATTTTGCAAAAAATTGCAAATTAAAAAATGCCGTATTTCTCCATTTTATAATATAAGGACCTTAAAGATATACCCAGCTCTTTGGCAGTTCGGGTTTTATTCTTGTCAAATTTCAAATATACACTTTCAATATATGCAGATTCTGTTTTACTCAGTACCCTATCCAAAGTTGAAACATCATCATCAGTTAATACTGTACTCTTAACCGTATTTTGAACTTTATTTGAATTCAGCTGGGGTAAATGTGTTGTCCTGATAACCCTTTCATTTATATTCATATATATTATCGCCCGGCCGATAATATTTTCCAATTCCCTTACGTTGCCCGGCCATTCATGAGACATCAAAACATCTAAAGCATCATTTGATATATCAACAATATTTCTTCCGTATTCATCATTAAACTTTGCAATAAAACTTTTTACCAATAAGGGGATATCTTCAATCCTTTCTCTAAGAGGAGGTATATTTATCGGCAGAATGCTGAGTCTGTAAAATAAGTCCTCTCTAAATTTTCCTTCCCTCACGGATTTTGCCAAATCTGCATTAGTTGCTGCAATTACCCTTACATCTACAGGAATATTCTTGTTGCTTCCAACACGCATTATTTCTTTTTCCTGCAGAACTCTCAAAAGTTTTGCCTGAGTATTTAAACTGATTTCAGAAATCTCATCAAGGAATATGGTACCTTTGTCTGCCTCTTCGAAAAGACCCTTTTTGCCTCCCTTTAATGCTCCGGTAAATGAGCCTTCATCATACCCGAAAAGCTCGCTTTCAAGAAGCGAATCAGTCAGTGCGGCACAATTTACCCTTACAAAATTTTTGTGTGAGCGGGAGCTTTGAGCATGGATTGAATTAGCGAACAATTCCTTGCCCGTACCGCTTTCGCCTCTTAAGAGAACAGTTGCCGGAACCTTAGCAGCCTTTTCTATCAGATTCCTTACTTGATTTATTGCTTTTGAGTTCCCGATAATATCTTCAGGTTTATATTTATAAGTTAGTTCTCTTAACTTTTTTTCAGCTTCCTCTAATTTATCGGTCAAGTCCTTTATAGTAGAAATATCATGAAGAACGGCAACACTTCCCTTCAATTTGCCATTTACATTAATTGGTGCTGCTTGAGCTACAACAGTCTTGCCGCTTGGTCTTAATTTTAATTTTGTATTTTCTACGGGTTTCTTTGTTGAAAGCACTTTCATATGCACGCTTTCTTCTCCGTCTTCAATATCATAGAGTGCATTCTTGCCTATTATATCGTCATGCTCAATTCCGGTTATTTTTGTATAAGCCGGATTAACTAAGATATGCTCGCCTTTTTCGTCTACAACACTTATTGCATCCTGTGTTGCAAGAAAAACCGCCTCTAACATTCCTTGGTAATCCATGCTGTTAAAATTAATTTTTTGCATCTTTAATACCTCTTCCTAAGGCTCTAAAGGCTCTTTTGAAACTTCTATTGTTACGGTTTCTTTGCTTAATGAAATTTCTTTGAAAGTGAATTCAGAAATGCAGTCTAAATTAACAGTGTTAATACCATTAACTGTTTCTGATAAATCCAGGGTTAAAATTAAATCTTCTTTTTTCAGTGAATTAACTAAGGTTGAAGTTCCCCGCACAGTAACCGTTATTTCTTCTTCTGTTTCCTTTATCTCTACATCACTGTTTTCAATTTTATTTATAAACTGAATATCATCATAGCTGTATCTTAGATCTCTTTCAATAATTTTTTCTACCACGGCATTTACAACCGGTTTAGTTTCCATATCCAAAAATACCAAACCTTCTGCATTCAAAATGTTTCTGGTTGAAAGTATATTGTTGTATGCACCGGTAATATCCAGTTCTTCTAAGGTAAGTTTCTTAAATGTATCTAATACATCCTGCTCTGCGGCTATCCTCACTCTTTCAGGTTTAACGGTTACATCGACCAATTCATAACCTTCTTCCGGTATTCCTGTAATTGTTGGTTCAAGAGCTACATATTTAGTAGGATATATCGGAACTGTAACCTTTACATTTCCTATTGGAGCCGATAAGAATATTTCATTGTCAGTATCATCATATATCCTTACCGGAACAGTCTTAACCACATCATCCATGGCACCTTCGATATTTATTGTAGCAACTGCTTTATCAGCTGAATTTACAACACTTCTTGGTCCTGTTATCTTTACTGATGACGGATTTGGAACTGTTTGTGCTCTGTAATAGTTCTTAGCATGTTCTCCTTCAAATTGAACCGTAACATCCATAACCTTAGAAATTACTCCTTCTATGTTGCATGCTATTTGCGAAGGATATACTCCTACCACATCAACACCGCTTGGTCCTACAACTTCTACCTTTGCATTTCTTATTCCTTCATTAAAACCCAAGACATCTATATAGGCAGAAAAATCCCTGCTGCTTATTTTTTCCAATTGCTCTGTTAATCCGGTTGCTTTTACTGTTACGGTTATATTTTCCTTGTCTTGATTCATTATTACTAAATTAGATTTTTCCAGGGCAGATAAGTTTCTTATTGTTACAGACACATTTGGATAAGACTGTTCAAGTGTTTGATTAGTTACAAGCATTACAATCATCCACAGAACAAATGCAACAATAAGACAGGTAATTTGAATGACTAATTTATCGTTTTTTATCTTCATTTCTGTTTCTCCACTTATCTATAATATTTACCTTTTCATTTTCAATATAAATACTCTGTAATAATGATTCAATTTCTTCATTTTGAATATTCCTGTATAGTCTTCCTTCCACAGCATATGAAATGTACCCTGTTTCTTCAGAAACTATCAAAGCAATGGAATCTGACCGTTCAGTCATTCCTATTGCCGCCCTATGCCTTGTCCCTATATCTTTACTGAGAAGGTTGTTTTCGGTAAGAGGCAAAAAACATCCTGCTGCTTTTATTGTATAATCCTTTATAATAACTGCTCCGTCGTGAAGGGGAGTATTAGGAATAAAAATATTTATTAATAGTCCGCTTGAAATATTGGCATTTATTACAGTCCCGCTTTCTATTATATCATTGAGACCTATCTGTTTTTCAAAAATAATTAGTGCACCGATTTTTTGTCTTGAAAGAGACGTTATTGCAGATATAATTTCTTTAATAATTTTTCTGGAAGTTTCATTAGTCTTTTCTACATTTGACAGGGTAAAAGAAGTTCTTCCCAAATATTCAAGAGCTTTTCTGATTTCAGGTTGAAAAACAATAACAAGCGCGATTAATCCGACTTGAAATGTATTGCTTAATATAAATTCAACCATATACAATTCAAATATTTGCGATATAGGAATTAATGCAACCAGTAGTACAATACCCTTAACCAATTGTTTTGCTCTCATATCTCTGATTAGAATATAACCTCGATAAAGAACATAGTAAACAATACCGATATCAACTATGGTATTTGGACCTATATTTGACATAATTAATCCCATTCGATGCATAATATCATACATAATAATCCCCCGCACTATTCAGCATTCATTTGCGCCATTGTATCGGCATATGACCTGCTCATTCTTGCTTTAGAATCTTCATCCAATTCTGCACTTTCAATATAATCCATAATGGGATAAACAATATGCTCGGCTGTACCGTTTTCTTTAACACCTTTATAAACCCATAACGGAATATAATTAATATTTTTAATGGAAATTTCTTTTGTACTGCCCTTTTTTTCTATTTCTATATCAATAATAATTCCATCTTCGGTATATTTTGAAACTTGCTCCGACATACCGTAAGGAACTAATGTTTCCACTCTTTGATTTGATAAAAAATTACCCATGGAATATGCTATAAATTTTGTTTTACCGTCATAATCCAATGTTTGCGTAGGTTGTATAACATGAGGATGGCTTCCGAGTATTATGTCAACTCCTGACCTGAAAAGCATGTCTGCCAAAATTTCCTGCCTTTGAGCTTGAATTCTTGAATATTCGTCTCCCCAATGAAGGTATGCTATTATTACATCGGCATTATTATCTTTGGCATAGATTATGTCTTCCTTCATTTTTTCTTCGTCTATAATATTTACCATTACATCCAAGTCTTCAGGAGTAAGAACCGTTTCAAGACCGTTTACCATTTCCGTATATGCCATAAATGCAAACCTTATACCCTTTACATCCTTAATTAATACCCTTGTTTCAGGCTTTGAAGTAAAGGTTCCGATTGGCTCCATTCCTCTTGCTTTAATTTGCTCTATTGTTCTTATAATACCTGCCTTTCTTGTATCAAGGCTGTGGTTGTTGGCAGTTGACAGTATGTCAAATCCCGCATTTTTTATAGCGTCCAATGCTTCATCGGGAGCATTAAACAAGGGATATCCCTGATATGCGTATACTTCATTTCCCGCTGTTGTTCCTTCAAAATTAGCGATTGCTATGTCTGCTTCTCGGATAATACTTTTTATAGCTTTAAAACTGTGTTCAAAATTATAGGTATTCGTTTTGTAATCATATGCTCCATCCAATTGTGAGGGATGAAACATTATGTCTCCTGTCGCTCTTATTCTAACAGTCACATCAGGTTCAGGCTGAGGCTCCTTAACTTCATTAGAGGCTTCTTCTCCGATTTGTTCTTCCGGATGCTCCTCCAGCGGCTGCTTGTCTTTTTTCCCGTCTTTACCTATACCCCTTACAACAAAAGAAGCTGCTAATACACCAACCAATAATACTAATGACCATGACATTAATTTAATTCTTTTTTTACGTCGTCTGACTTTTCTGTTCATATGCTACCTCTATGAATAATTACGTATTTATTCTATCCTACTATGAAAGATTTTGCAAGAAATTAAATTATTAAAATTAAATTAAAGATACCGGATGTTGGTGCCAGGCACCCTTACCCGGTGCCAGGCACCTTTAGTGCTTTTTTTGTCTTGGCTTTATTAAAGCTTTGGGACCGTATCCGATTAAATCATATCTGTTTTCCTTTTTTAAAGCTTTCAAAACCAGCTCATAATTTTCTTTTTTGGAATATTGAAGCAATGCTCTTTGCATTTTCTTTTCTTCTATATCTTTTGGAACATAAACTTCTTTATTTGTCAATGGGTTAAAGCCCGTATAATACATGCATGTTGACAGTGTCCCCGGTGTAGGATAAAAATCCTGTACCTGCTCGGGAATATGACCCATATCCCTTATATATTCAGCAAGCTCAATTGCATCTTTCAAGCGAGAACCGGGATGCGATGATATAAAATAAGGTACAATGTATTGATCTTTGTTAATCTTTTTGTTTACATCATTAAACTTTTCTACAAACTTATTGTATATTTTTATTGAAGGTTTGCCCATTAGTTTTAAAACTGATTCTGAAACGTGTTCCGGAGCGGTTCTTAATTGTCCGCTCACATGGTATTTGCATAATTCTTCAATAAAGTCATCATTATTATCATATATTGCATAATCGTATCTTATGCCTGAACGAATAAAAACTTTTTTGATACCTTCGATACTTCTCAGCTTCTTCAATAATTCTATATAATCTTTATGGTCGATCTGTAAATTTTCGCATTTTTGCGGAGTTAAACATTCTTTATTTTTGCACGCACCGTACTTTTCCTGTTTTTTGCAAGCCTTAATTCTGAAATTAGCAGTAGGTCCCCCCACATCATGAATATATCCTTTAAAGTCCTTGTCTTTCTTCATCTTATCAACTTCATTTAATATGGACTCATGACTTCTTGCTTGTATTATTCTTCCCTGATGGAAATTAAGGGAGCAAAAGCTGCAGCCTCCGAAGCATCCTCTTGTACTTGTAATGCTGAATTTTACTTCATTAAATGCAGGTACTCCCAAGTTTTTATACATAGGGTGGTAATCCCTCATATAATCCATGTCATAAATATCATCTAATTCATGCTGTGATAGAATTTCCATAGGGGGATTTTGTACCACATAGACTGTATTATACGGCTCAACTAAGGTCCTCGCACTTTTGGAGTCGGTATTTTCATATTGTATTTTAAAGCTTTCACCATACTTTTTCTTTGAAGATACAACTTCATTATAGTCAGGCAAAAATATCGGATTGTAGGGACGCTCTCTATCCTTTGTTTTGTATACCGTTCCATTTATAAATGTAATTTCTTCAACCGGAATACCGGATTCCAATGCTTCCGCAATTTCTATCAAAACTTTTTCACCCATGCCGTATACCAATAAATCCGCACCAGAATCCAATAAAACAGACCTTTTAACGCTGTCGCTCCAATAGTCATAATGGCTAAATCTTCTTAAGCTCGCTTCAATACCGCCTATTATTACGGGAATATCCTTGTATGCTTCTCTTATACGGTTTGAATATACCGTAACAGCTCTGTCAGGTCTTAATCCTGCTTTCCCGCCCGGAGAATAAGCATCTTGATGTCTTCTTTTCTTAAAAGTCGTATAATGATTAACCATTGTATCTATATTCCCTGAATTAACAAGAAAGGCTAAACGCGGCTTTCCCAACACTTTAAAAGAAGATAACTCTTTCCAGTCAGGCTGCGGAATGATTCCGACCTTGTAACCGAATTTTTCCAATGTTCTTGACAAAACAGCAGCGGCAAATGAAGAATGGTCAACATATGCATCACCTGTCACAAAGACAAAATCACACTCATCCCATCCTCTTTTTTTCATATCTTCCATATTAACGGGTAAAAAATCCATAATGCCTCCATATAATGTTAATGTGTTTATTATACCACCTGCATTATATTTAAAACAATAATAAAAGCAGAAGAATTACTCCTCTGCTTTTATATAAAAACATGTATCCAACAAACTATATAGAACCAAATACTTGCACAGAATTAACGGTCGGAGTTTACATAAATTATTTTATGTAAACTATTCCACTATTACTTCTACTAAATCCCCGTTTTTCAGTCCGGCAGCATTTCCTTCTTCAATGTCAACATGCATGTCTAATGCATATGCTTCATTTACTCTTACTAATACATTATCGAAAACCAGACCCCTCTGACCATCTACTTTAACAGAAACTATATCTTTATCTTTAAGGCCGTATTTTTCAGCATCTGTTGTATGCATATGTAAATGTCTTGCTGCAGCAATAGCACCTCTTTCAATCTCAACTTCACCCTTCGGTCCCACAAGTTTAAGACCCGGAGTACCTTCTGTTTTTCCTGAATCTCTCACAGGAAGGTCAGTAATACCTAATGTAAATCCATCAGAAAAAGATAATTCAACCTGTGTTTCTTTTCTTGCAGGTCCCAGAATCCTAACACCTTTGATTGTTCTTTTAGGTCCTACCAAATCAACTTTTTCATCGCATGCAAACTGTCCCGGTTGAGTTAAATCTTTAATAGGTGTAAGTTCATAGCCTTCCCCGAACAGTATATCAATATGTTCCTTGCTCAAATGTACATGTTTATTAGATAAACCGACTGTAACTTTAAATCTCATAACATCCTCCGTAAAATTAATGTATATATAAAAGCATTATAATATACAATAGTTAAAATTACAACAATTAATTAATTTAATTTGTTATTGCTCATAACTACCATATTTTTTCCCCCGCCTACCGAGGGAATCGTCTTCGTGTAATAAAACAGACCTTATATATTCAAGTCGAATCCTTGCTTTTTCATAACCTTCAGCATATCCGAGCGTTTCGGAATAAGATTTTTAAGCTTTGCAACAACCTGATTGCTGAAACTGTCCACCCTTTTGTTTGCTTCTCTTAAATCATAATAGGTCTGCATTTCTACATCATATTCTTTTATTTCTTCCAAATAATCATCAAATTTCTTATATGTATTTTCAAATAAGCGCAAATCCATACTCATTCTTGGTTTAAGCTGCGGATTTTGATTCGGATAACCTATCCCGAGTCCAAGCACCGGCATAGTGAGCTCCGGCAGTTCTAAAATTTCAATTATTTTTTCCGCATCATTTAAAATGCTTCCCAAATATACAACTCCCAAGTCTAAAGCTTCAGCAGCATTTACTATATTTTGCGCAGTTAAGCAAGCATCCGTAAAGCCCTGGAAGAATCTATCCATATCCCTGGCACTTGGCTCATAACCGCCCTTTTCATCCGCAATTCTGTAATTTCTGTACTGGTCGGCTATTAAAATTAACAGTTCGGGAGCTCTTGCCACATATTCCTGTTTACAAACATCTGCAATTTTCTTTCTTTTTTCCTTATCGGTCACTCGAATAATAGAGCTTGCCTGCATTCCGTTTGATGTAGGAGTCCGTCTAGCTACTTCAATTAATTTATTAAACACTTCTTCCGGTATTCCTCCATCCTTAAATTCACGAATTGTTCTGTGGTTTAACTGTCTTTCTAACATTAAATTACCCATACTCATCTACTCCTTTATATTTATATATATGGTATACCCTAAAATATCATATATAATCAATCTGATTTAATTAACGTATTTAAATTACTAAACTTGGCAACTTAACCTCTGTTCACTTTCTTATTATTATATTTATTTACTAAAAAGTATAATATATTTATAGTTGTCAATATAATAAAATAATATGAAATATATATAACTAATTTGTTTTCAGGCATCCAGACGGACGTCATATAAAAGAATATTGAAGCTGCAATATACAAATATACTTTTTTTATATTTAGTATATTTTCCTTGAAATCTTTTTTGGCAACAGTCTTTTCTTCGCATAATTTTTTAAAATAAAATGATTCATCAGGAAGCATATTGTATTTGTCTGCCAAATTATACATACCTTCTATATCAATTATTGTTATTTCAAATTTGTCTTTAAACTTTTCAATTAATTCAGCTGCATCTTTGCTTAATCCGGATGTAGTAACCAAAAAACCATTTCTTATATTGCTGTTTCCCATGAAGGTTAACAAACTTCTCACATCAAGTTTTTCTACTTCAATACCGCCATAAAGCTTAAATATTTTTATACAGGTTATATAACCATCCTTTTCCGCCAAATATAAGTTTCTTCCTTTTTTAATAAAATTATTGTATCCCTCATTCTTGAAAAATAATTTAATCAGCAATTCAAAATCACTTTGATTAATTTCTTCAATTTTTGATGAGAAATATTCCTCTTTCACTTTTTTAATTAAAATTTCCCTGCCTTTTTCATTCTTTTTGTTCACATTTATTTTGTTTATTAAAGTAAAAATGAAGAATACCAAGGAAGCAATCAGTAAAGATAATATAAGGTCCAAGTATATAAAATATGTTGCTATAAAAACTGCGAAGCTTACAAGTATCTTTAACAGTATTAAATCTGTGCGATAGCTTAAGTAATTTCTGTTTCCCAATGCCTCTTTTATATAAGTTTTCTTTAATTTATTGTCCTTTATCATAAAATCACCTCAATGGAATTATTTCCAAATTGAGGTAATTTATACGCTGCAGGGATAATTGACAGGGACATTCGCCATATTTTAATTGCTATTTACGGCTTCTTCAAGCTTATCTAAATACTTTATGGGGAAATATGCCAATAATTCTTTAAATTGTTCTACCGTAAGACCTTGTGTTGTAGTATAAATTTTAATTTTTTCTTCTAAGCTTGCATTAATAAATTTTTCTTTTATTTCTTCAAAATTTTTATCCATAATACACCTTTCCTTTGAAATTTCTCTATTTTTATATTATTTCACAATTATCAAAATGTATTATAGGAAAATTTTTTATTTTTTTTATTCATACATTAATGATACATACTTTTTTACTGCCTTTAAAGAGCCCTTTAAAATTCTAAATATATTAATAATTCCAAATTTTTTAATCATTTCAGTATTCTTATTGATAAATATATTGACATATAAATTTGTTTTCAATAATTCAAAATAATATTCCCTTAAGCTTATTTTTGAAGGTTTTATCATCACCTGTCCAAAACTCCACTTTTCAAAATCTTCTTTTTGATAAAGAAGTCTGTCTTCAAACTCTTCATACATGGGCATATTGGGAAAAGGAGTTAAGGGGCTTATGGAAGTAATCTGAGGTCTAAGCTTTTTAATATACTTTCTTAAAGAAATAAAATCATTCTTATTCCAGTCCGGATGAGCCATGAAAGAAGCCCATACATCAATTTTGTTCTTTCTCAGTATTTCTGAAGCCTTTAGATTATCGTCAGTCGATGAGCTCTTGCGATATTTTAATAATTCGTCATCATTAAATGTTTCATAGCCTACAAGAAGAGCTTTCAACCCTATTTCATGCAATTCTTTTAAATATTTTTCATACCGGATAACACCTTTTACGGAGCCATACATAATATAATTCTTTTTTAAATTCAGGTTTTTTACAATACTGATAAATGAATTGAGCTTTTCTTCGCTGCACAAAAAATCATTGTCAATAAACATTACTGTCGGCTCTTTAATATTTCTTAAATCATTTTTGGTTAACTCAATATCTATCAGTTTTTCTTCTGCACCTTCAATTCTCCACCTGAGACAAAAATCGCATACCTTTTTACAGCCTGTGCCGAATTCCATTATTGCAGCAGGTTTATAGCCAAAATATGAATATTCATTCCTATACTTATTCGTTGAACTTCTGTCAGGCAGCATATATTCATTTCTTCCTTTTTGTCCTGTTGATTTATATGACAAAGACCTCGTCCTAACTCCGTCAATCAATATTTTTTCTTCTTTTTTTAGTGAGTCAAAAAGAATATTAATGTTGTCTCTTGTTGTATATTCAAAAATATAGTCCACATTTTCATTATAAAAGCCTTCCGGATTCAAATAGGCTTGAGTTCCCCCCACAGCCGTTATTATATTTGAATTTATTTCTTTTGTTTCTTTGCAAAGTTTTAAAACCTTGATAACATCAATGCAAAGGGATGTAATTCCAACCAGTTCCGGTTTAAATTCAACTATTTTTACAGCTAGGCTGTCAGTTTCAATCATCATGTCGAAAATTTCAACTTCATGATCTTCTTTTAAAACACCGTAAATCATTTCCAAACCCAAGGGCTCGGAAAACATAAAGTCGCTCAGTGTTATTGCCTGTTTAATTCTCGGTGGTCTTACCAATAATATTCTCATTGTGGCTCCTATCTTTTGCTGTTTTAAAATGGGGTTAGGGCATTAAAATATATTCGGCGTAATTCTATTTTTTATCTGGTATCTGTAAAACAAATTTACAATTGTATAAAACAAATATTTGCTTGGATTTATTAAAAATTCTTTTCTTAATATATTCCTTTTTAAAATTGAGCTGAATGTAAACAATGAATCATACAATTCCCAGTATGCATTTGTTAATTCGTCGGGACTCATATTCTTAGGCATATGCACTGCTTCAGTACCATCAAAGGAATAAATGTCTTCTTTGATAATCCTTCCGGCTTTCATCATATCCTCAAAAAATTTAGTTCCTGGAATAGGAGTTAATATATAGAACCGCGGCACAGTGATTTTGTTATCTTCAATAAATCTCTTTGTATCCCTTATGGATTGCAGTGTGTCTCCCTCGCCACCTACAACCATTTCTGTTGAAACGTCTATACCGTGAGAATGTATGTTTTGTATAAGCTCAGTATATTCCAAAGGATTTACCCAGGATTTGTTCATCCCCTTTAAACTTTCCTTTGAAATACTTTCAAGTCCAAAACTTAATGTTGTACATCCGCTGTCAGCCAGTTTTTTTAACAGTTCATTCTCTCTGCCTATACGAATATCACACTGGCTCATCCACTGCATATTTAATTTTTTAATTTCAATCAACAGTTTGTCCAAATATTCTCTGTCAGAAAAAATATTGTCATCCAACAAAAGAAACTTTTTAAATCCTAACTCTTTTACCTGCTTAATATCTCTAACTACCTCTTCAAGAGGCTTTTTTATATAATGACCTTTATACAGGCATGCAACAGAACAGAAGCTGCATGTGTTGGGACAGCCCCTTCCTGCCTGAACAGGCAGAAAATTACCGATTCTTTTATTTATTATAAGGTCAAATCGAGGCATTGGAGTTGAAAAAAAGCCGCTTTCCAAATTATCCTTATATATTTTCTTGAGTCTTCCTTCATCGTAATCTTTTAATAGCTCATTCCAAACCAATTCTGCATCTCCCACTACAACACTGTCGCAGTGCTTCAATGCTTCATCAGCCATGATGCTTGCCATGTAGCCTCCCAGTATTACGGTCTTTCCCATTTCGCGAAATTTCCTTGCGATATCAATTGAGCGGATAACCCCGTGTCCCATGGTGCTGATTCCGATTAATTCGGCATCCGTATCAAAAGGAATATCTTCAATTACCTCTAATACAATTTCAGCTTCCCAGTCTTCAGGCATCATTGCTGCCAGTAAAGGCATGGCAAGTCCAACAAAATACAATTTGTTTTTCTTGATAGGTTTATGGTTTTTGTCATAGGGGCTTGGTTGTATCAATAATATTTTTTTCATTAATTACTCCTGATAATTTTTTGTAAATACTGAAAACTTACAAAGGTTGAGCCTGCAAGCATTTTAAAATTTGCTTTCAAGCCGTATTTCTTGATTAAATATCCTAAATGTTTCGGTCTCATTACAACCTTGTAATATGCTTTTAGAATTTCTGCATAAAAAGCTCTGATACTCATATATCTTGGTTTTAAAACAACATGTGCCATATCCCACACTTCAAATCTCTGTCTGTCTGCCAAGAGTGAGCCTTTATAAGACTCAAATATTTCAGTTCCGGGAAGAGGTGTAAGCGGCTGAAGGTTAACAAATTTTATATTTAATTTCCTGAGCCAACTTACCAACTCACTGAAATCTTCTTTTTTAAAATCAAGGGGAATTATCAATGTTGCATATAGTTCAATATCTAATTCCTGTAATATTTGAATGCATTTTTCGTTTATTTCAACCGTTGTTCCCTTCTTGTAATCCTTTAAATCACCTGCTCTTACTGATTCTATTCCGACTATTACGGCCTGCAAGCCGACTTCCTTAAGTTTTGCTATAATATCTTTGTTTTGTGCAATAAAATCAGCTCTTCCGTAAACCAAAAATTTCTTTTTTATATTATTTAACTTTAGTCCTGCAATGAAACTTTCAAGTTTGTTTCTATCATATAAAAAATCATCATCTACTATATATACTTCCTCTTCTTCAATTGAGGATAATTCTTTTATAATATCGTCCATTTCACGGGTAAAATATTGACCTTGGGTTATTTCTTTACAAAAACAAAACGAGCAGTTGTATGGGCAGCCAAAGGAAGTTTTAATCAAGGCGCAAGGGTTGTGAAACATATAGTAGTATTTTTTTCTATATTTTTTTACTGAATTTCTGTCAGGATATTTGTAATCAAATATGACTTTTTTATCTTCAATATTTATTTCTTCTTTTATTTCATTAATACTTTTTTTATTTATTAAACCTCTTAATGTTATATTAAAATTATCAATTCCGTTTTTATAATAAACAAAATCTATATATTCCGATTCAAAGTCCTCAGGTACAACTTCTGCATGAACTCCCCCTACTCCTGTCTTAACCGAAGGTATAATTTTTTTCGCAGTTTCTGCCATTTGCTTTATAATCCCGACATGGGTTATATAACCGGTAAATATTAAAAATTCAGGTTTCTTCTTGTATAAAATTTCTTCAAAACTTCTTTTTTCAAGTATCATATCTATAATTTCAGCATTTGTTTCACTTTTGATATCATCAGGAATATTCGAAATTAGATATTCTAGCTCTAAAGGCTCGCATATCATTACATGCTGCAAACCTATCGTTTCTTTATGAGGTCTTGGTCTTACGAGTAATACTTTCATAATTTCACCTTCTTAAGAGTGTAAACTGCTATTCGAGGCATAAAAAATTTCTTCCTGATTATTTTTAAATTTTCCACTTCGAAAAAGGGAAATATTATTTCTCTGAATTCATTATCCGAGGGATAATTGGCCTTGCCGGTGGTAAGCTTAACAAAGCCTAATATGAATTTGTCATATATGCTGTCACCGCTTGCAAACCCGACAAATAATTTTCCTTCATCGCTTAATAAATTATTCAGGTGTTTGAAAACATTCTTTGGCTCTTTGTAGTAAGGCATTGAATGGGTGCATAGTATTATGTCATACTTGCTATCCAAAATATATAACTCAGATGCATCCATTTGTAAATGTTTGGCTGAGGGATTTCTTTTTTTTGATATTTCAATCATTTTTTCCGAAAAATCAATTCCCGTAACTTCAAGATTATTAAATTTATTTGTTAATTCAAAAATTAATTCTCCTGTACCGCATCCTAAATCAAGTACTTTTATTCCATCATTTTTTATATATTTTGAAAGAGCTTTAACTATATAATTTCTCGTGGGTTTTAAAGAATATTTTTGCACCCACAGCTTATCATATTTATCAGCCCAAAAATTCCATATATTAAACATATGCTCTCCTCTTAATTGAACAGAAATTTTCTTACTCTTTTTGATTTTAGAAGTCTTATGTGAAGGCTGTAAAACAATGTATAAAAAATAAATTTCGGCAGTTTCGGTTTTATTAGCAAGTGCAAAAAATCATACTTTTCGGGTCTCTTATCAATCAATAACTCTTCCATTTCTTCATAAAGCTTTGTTTTCTTTAGAGGAGTCATAATTGAAATGGTGTACACATCTATTTTATTTGCTTTAATAAACTTTTTTAAATTCTTAAATTCTTTTAGGCCATAGCTGGGCTGCACCATAAAAAGGGCTGTTAATTCAATATTGTTTTCTTTTAATAAGGAAATTGCCAAGGGATAGTCCGCAGCATCGGTTGTTTTTTTGTATTCATTCAGCTCCTTGTTTCCTGTTGCTTCAAAGCCGGTAATAACCTCTCGAATGCCTGCATTTCTAAGCCTCTTTAACAAGTCCTTTTCCCTGCATATGAAATCTGCCCTTAAATATCCAATAATATTTAAGTTGGAATTTCTTTTTTCAACAATTTCAATAAATTTTAAAGCATCATTTCTTGTTGAAAACAATACATCATCAACTACCCAATAGTAATCTGCATTAATACTTTCCATTTCCTCAATCATTTTTTCATAATCTGCAGCTATGAAATGCCTGTTGTTAAGAAGTTTGCAGTAACAAAATGAGCAATTGTACGGACATCCTATGCTGCCTTTTATAAGGGACACATTTTTTTTATCTAAATATTTTAGTTTTGTTCCGGCTTTATAAAAAAAATCCCTGTCCGGTTTAATATTCTCAATTTCGTAAATACTCTCTTTTTCTCCCAGATGCCAGCCTCTCTTATAATTTGTATCAACACCACGGTTTAAAGGTTTACCGTCATTATCGATGATTTTATTAATCAACAGCCTAAATGTATTTAAGCTTGGTGAATGAAAAACATAGTCTATTGTATTTACCCTGAAATTTTCTGCATTTTCCTGCACATGAACTCCCCCTGCTATTATTTTTAGCATGGGATATTTATTCTTGTATACTTCAGACATCCTTATAATTTCATTTTCTGCCGTATTGTAACCCGTAAGCACTACAATATCAGGAGTAATGTCTTTTGGAGGGCTAAAATCAAACAGCTCGTCTACAATATAGCTATCAATATTCATATCATTTAAAACCGACTTCAAATAGCATAATTCCAAGGGCTCAACCCTTACAGGGTCTATGATTGAAAATATGGTTTTAACCCTTACTTTTTCTAAAAATACTATCATAATTTCATTCCTTAAAAACATGATGGACTGTCCTGTATGGTCTGTATGACATAAAAGGAAGCAATTTTTGTATTATAAAATTTAAAATAAAATTGCTGTGATGAACATAAAGGTATTTATATACTTCCTTGCAGCCGATTTTTAATTTGCTTTCTTCTGCTGTCTGTCCAAATTCTATAATGTGAGCTTTCTTTTCAATACCTGCTTCAATAATCTTTAAAAGCATATTGTAATATAAATCATATTTTTTTACATCGTCTTTATCAAATCCTCCAAATAAAAAGCACAGCCTGCCGTCAAATTCCTTCAGTTGTATAAATCCAATAACATTTAGGGTGCCTTTATCCAAAAACTCATAAATTTCAGATTCATAATTTCTAAAAAATTCAATCGGAAGAGTTTCCAATGGATTATCAGTTCTTTTCATAATGCTTAAATATAAATTGTAATGTTTTTCACTGAATTCCTTGTTTTGAATTTTATTGATTATTAAATTGCTCCTGTATTCAAGAGCTTTATTTATACGTCTTCTGTAAGAACTTCTGAGCTTATTTAAATAATCGTCAAATGTTTCAAAGTTATTTTCAAACACAAAGGTTGATAAAGTCCTTGCATTTTTAATAATTTCTTCATCAGCATTTAAAATTATTTTTAAACCTTTCCTTTTTTTGATAATTTCAATTGTTTTGTTTAAATCACCATAGTATCCTCTCTGAGATACCGATATGGGAAGCCCAATAATTTGAGCTTTTGCTTTTAATGGCAAAAGATTAATAAAATTTAATAAATTCAACTTTAGCTCATAGCTTATTATTAAACAGTCCTTGGTTGCTTCATAAAACTGATTGCAGGGGTTTATTTTTTCTAACAAGGACAAGAGTCTTATATATTCTTCATTTAAATCAAATATTTTTATTTTTTTAAGTTTATCCGCTTTATATATTATCATATAATTTCCTTAACGTATGCTTTATAATGTTTGAATTCACCATCAGCCCATTTTATGCCAAAACTTTTTGACTTTAGATTATCTGAAAGTATCCAGCTTGATTCCATAGTATCATATTTTCCCTTAACGCATTTATTGCAATAATCAAATAATGCAAGTATTGCACCCTTGTTTCTTTCTTCAGGTATAACGCCTATTTCAACTATTTTAAATGTTTTTATTCTATGAGGAAATAATTTATTTTTAAGCACCGTCTTAATACCGACAGTTTCATTCTTTTCAATTATTTCGTTAAAATCAGGATACCACAGCATGAAACCGACCGGCACTCCTTGTTTTTCAACAAATATTAAATTTTCCTCCCTCAATAAATATTTCAGCTCCTTGAACAGCTCATAATCTTCTTCTGTATTCCTTGTGTAATAAAATAAATGATTGCTGAATGCTTCATTGTTAATTTTTGTATATATTTCAATATCCTTTTTAAAATTTTTAAAATCTGCCTTCCTCACTGTGTAAATTTCTTTAAGTTTTTCTCTGACATTATTATTTATTATATCAGGAGATTTTGTCATATCTTTTTTATAAGAAACCATGTTAATTATTTCAAAACCGCTTTTTTCAAAATAATAATTATAAAATTCAGGATTGTGCGGTGCCCCGAAACTTTGTTTTTTATCAAAGTCGCTTGCTAAAAAACCAAGTCCGTAGTTAACATGTATATTCAAAGAGCCTGTTAGTTTGGCAGCTTTTTTTTCTTTTGCCATATCTTTGGCTCTGTCTAAAATTAGATTAAAAGCATCCATATTGTATTCTTCAGACTCAAAGAAGCATATTTGCAAATATTCAGGCATTCTATGCGCATGGGCAAGAAGAGAGACCATTATAATTTCATTGTTTTCCACTACCATAACAGGCTCCATATCTACGGAGCCGCACAGCTTGGATTTTCCATACAATAAGTTTTTCAGCATGCCTGACAATGTATCTCTTTTTAAATCATTATTCAAATATTGTTTTCTATAAAACTTTAAAAAATGCCTTCTGTTATTCTTGCTTGCAGTAATTAATTCCATGATTGCTCCATAAATTTTTATAGTTATTATAGCATAGCTTATAAAGTATTACAAAATAAAAAAGACTGTTTAACAGTCTTGAGATGACAATATATTCCCAATGAACCATTCTGAAGGGGCAGTCTGAGTAATCCTATGCGTTATATTTCACACTTACATCAATCGGGATTTTAACTGCCTTTGTAACCGGCTTCCAAATTGCTTTTGCCAAATAAAAGTCTACCATGCTGTGTACGACAGTTCCAACTCCCACCAACAAAATTACGGAAACAATAAATCCTTTGACGTAGTAAGCAGAGCTCATATTATTTCCAAAATAAAAAGGCATTACTATTAACACTTCGCTTATTCCGTGCAGCACTCCGATTGCCAACGAAAAAATTTGTGAAGATTTAAAAGAATTTAAGGCATTCGGATTCTTTTTCAAATAAATTGCTCCTAAAGTTGCAAAAACAATATGTGTTGCAGCACGTAATACTATTACTATTGGAAATCCTGCAATCATAAAACCTGCTGCTGTACCTGCTGCAACAAATAATGCAGAAGCAGGTGAAATAAACATTGCAATAAAAATTGCCACATGGCTGGCCAGTGTAAATGATGCCGGCTCCAATGTTATTTTAAGCGGTGATATTATCGGTATTATTATTCCGATAGCGCACAAAAGAGCAGATATTACCATTGAGCGACTATTATTCCTATTCATTATTCTATCCTTTCCAATAAATTATTGTCTTGACATATGTCTTGACACCTCTTGATAGGATTATAGAATAGTTTTTTAATTTTGTCAAGATATTATAAGCATAATATTATCAAGATAACTTCTTATGATTGCTATTTCTGCTCTAACATAATATTTTTTAATTTCAATACATTTATTATTCTGTTTTTTGTTTCTATATCTTTGCATTTAATAGTGTGGAGGTGTATACCGTCTGTAAGTCTCAAGAGAGGCTGAACTTTCTTTTCTGCAATTTTTTTTAAGAATAATTCTACGTCATATCTTGACCTAATGTGCAGTTCTCCGATAATTTCTCCATAGATAGGGTGCTCTACAATAACATCTTGCACTGTTCCTCCGTTATCAACAATAGCAAACAGTTCATCCCCCAGATTCTTTTCATCATGGCAGCATGCAATTGTAAATACACATTTGCTTTCTTCTTCTTTGTCAAAAACATAACCTCTTGGTGTTGCAGTTATTTTGAGACCGCCTGCCCGCATGAGAGCAATATCTCCTACTATAACCTGACGGCTTACGGAAAACTTTTTGGCAAAATATGAAGCAGTTACAGGCTCTGTGCTATTTTTTAATATTTCTTCAATTCGTGCTCTTCTTTCCTCTGAAGTCATAGTAAGCCTCCTTTACGCAGGGATTACCAATTTAGTCATATACAAATGCCGGCAAATATTTTGCCGGCACCTTGTTGAAAAATCGGAGTGAAAGGATTTGAACCTTCGGCCTCATGGTCCCGAACCATGCGCGATACCAAGCTTCGCTACACCCCGACAACACTAACATTATAAGCTCTATGAAAATTTTTGTCAATGGAATTTTCTTGTTGTCCACATTCGGTTCGTTAAATCTGCACATGAGATTAACCATCAATATTTAAAACACATTTAAACTTTTGACATATTATAATAATAAATTATATGTACTTTTTATTTTGTATTATTCTAAATTTTTTGGAGGTTACCAATGTATGACAGATATATGCCATATTTGGCAAATAATAAAATGCTTGACCTTACTTACAAGAAACTAAAAAGCCTCGAATCCCCGCAAATAGGGTATTTAAAGCTCAATACTTATCGCCATGACACAAGAAGTCCTATTTCCAATGCATTTGTCAGAATATCAAAACTTACCATAAGCGGTTATTATAGAGAAATAGGAACAGGCGTTTTTTTGGCTGCAAATTCTTCAGATGAAAATGGTTCGGTTCCAATTTTTGAACTTCCCGTATTAACGAATGAAAATGAAATGTATAATGTATCTGTTAATTATCTGGATTACTGCCCTGCTTATATAATTGATATTCCGATATATCCGGGTGTAACAACCACATATGATGTGTATATGCACCATTATTCTATGAACGGTGATACTGATATGGACTATCATTTTATTTTGCAGCCGCAAATACCGGGCCGAAATACAGGGCCCGAAATATTTTAAATCTGGTGTCATTCTTTCTATGTGCCGCAAAATGTCTTATAATTGCAAAATGACGGCGGCGGAAGCTCTGCATATTCTTTTTGGTCAGCTGAATGAGCAAAAGGATTTTTTAACACGCTTATTAATTTATCCATAACACTGTAATCCTCATTCTCGTCAGCTGTCCTTAGAGCTTCTTCTACCCTGTGATTGCGGGGTATGACAGCAGGGTTGGAATTTTTCATTAATTCAAATAATTTATCTTTTGTTTTATTTTGCCTTTGGAGGCGTGCCTGCCACTTATTATGCCATTCTTTATATTCTGCACTATCATTCAGTGTATTGCCAAAAGTTAACTTAATAAAAGTATTTGTATAGTCTTCATTATTTTTATGCATTATATAAAGAAGTTCCTCAATAAGAGCTTCATCTTCTGCTTCTTCATTGAAAATTCCCAATTTTTTTCTCATGCCTGAAATCCAATTGTTATGATATAATTCATAAAACTCGGCAACTGCATCCTGGGCAAGCTTAATTGCCTTATCATTTTTCTCATGCAAAAGCGGCAGAAGAGTTTCTGCAAATCTAGATAAATTCCAAACAGCTATTTTCGGCTGATTTTTGTAAGCATATCGACCATAGGTATCAATAGAAGAAAAAACAGTATCGGGGTTATAAGCATCCATGAAGGCGCAGGGACCATAATCGATTGTTTCACCGCTTAATGCCATATTATCCGTGTTCATAACACCGTGTATAAATCCAACCAGCTGCCATTTTGCAATTAATGATGCCTGCCTTTTTACAACCTCTTTCAAAAAACTAAGATATGGAAAATCATCCTTTTCAATTTCCTTATAGTGTCTATCAATGGTATAATCAGCCAGTTGCCTTACATTTTCTTCGGTTCCGAAATTTGCTGCATATTCAAATGTACCGACACGAATATGACTGCTTGCTACGCGGGTTAAAATTGCGACTTTAAGTATTTTTTCTCTTATTACAGGCTCACCGGTTGTCACAACCGCTAAACTTCTGCTTGTAGGAATATCCAGAGCATGCATTGCTTCGCTTACAATGTATTCACGAAGCATGGGACCAAGCGCAGCTCTTCCGTCTCCTCCCCGCGAATATGGAGTCCTGCCGGAGCCTTTTAACTGAATATCATATTTTCCATTCGGTGTAATTTGTTCTCCCAAGAGCATAGCTCTTCCGTCTCCAAGCATTGTAAAGTAACCGAATTGGTGTCCTGCATATGCTTGCGCTATGGGTATGGAGCCTTTAGGCACGGAGTTTCCCGCAAAATAAGATACTCCCTCCTTACTTTGGAGTTCATTTATATCAAAACCTAAATATTCAGCTAATTCATTGTTTAAAACCACTAATTTTGGTGAGCTGACTTTGCTTAAATTTATTTTGGAATAAAAAAATTCAGGTAGCTCGGCATAACTGTTTTCTAAATTCCAGCTTGTTTTTATCCTTGTATTTGTCATTATGTCTCCAATATTATCTTTTTATCTATTATATACGTGAAGGCTTCTGTTTAACCTGTATTTTTATTTGCAAATTTACAAAATATAGGTTATTTTTTTTATAGATTTAAAAAAAATGCAGCAAAAGCTGCATAAAAGACTTAAGACATACTACTTGCCAATCCCGTTTTCGCGAGCGTAGAAAAAAAGATATTGCTGAGCAAATCCTGAATATTTGCCGAATTTATTTTCTGCAAACTTTCTTATATCTGCATCCTTTGTCTCTTTACTTACATATAGTGTCTGCATTACTCTTCTTACCCAAACATCAACAGGAAATGTGTCAAAATGTTTCATCGAAAATAATAATATGCAGTTAGCAACCTTGTCCCCTATTCCTTTATACGTTTTAAGATAAGCCAGTCCTTCATCATAGCTCATATTTTTAATATTATAAATTTTATCTTTTTCAGTTAAAAATCTTGTTGCTGCTGCCTTAATTCTCGGAGCTCTAAACCCTGCCTTACATTCAAGAATTCTTTCAACAGGTGCAGCCGATAATCTTTCTGCAGTCGGGAAACTGAAATATTCCTTTCCTCTATAATTACCTATATAATCCCCAAAACTAACACTTAAATTTTCAATTACTTTTTTTATCATTGGAATTCTGTTGTTTGCTGAAATCATAAAGGAAACCATTGTTTCCCATTCTTCTTGGTTTAAAATTCTTATACCTTCACCGAATTTTATAGCTTCCGCCATTATTTCATCCGTATTCAATGTATTCTTAATCGTTTCATAATCGGTATCAAAATCAAAATAATTTTTTATAATATCAAAATCATCCGTATTTATATTATTAAACTCAACAGTATTTTTTTGCTGCAAAACATTTATCACTTTATTCTTAACAACCCCGGTATAAGAGCCGTCTTCTTCTCTATTCCATCTAAAGCATTGTCCGCACTCAAAAATATGAGTTATATTAAAATCTCTTATATCATGTACAATAATTTTGTTGTCTTTTTGTATAATATTCATCATTTACACCTTAATTTCTGTCTTTTATCATTATAGCTTTGGGCTAGTCCTACAATTCCCATCCGTCATATAGAATCATAACTTACAGGGAAACTTTATTATTAATTGTATCATAATTAGTCAAATTAATAAAGGGAGTAATACTCCCTTTTCCTACCTTTTTATTGATTTTATAATCTTAATCCTCCATTAACCGATAAAACATGACCGGTTATATAAGAAGACTCTGTACTTGCAAGAAACAGTGCGGCATTTGCTATTTCAGCCGGCTCTCCAAGCCTTTTAAGCATTGTTTTTTCTGTAATGGAATTTATAACATTTTCAGGAACCGTAGCCATCATATCAGTGTTTATGAAACCCGGTGCAATTGCATTTACTCTGATATTTTCTCCTTTTCTTGAAAACTCCTTAGCCCATGTCTTTGTCAGCCCAATTATCCCGGCTTTTGATGCAGCATAATTTGATTGACCGATATTGCCATATTCACCGACTATAGATGATATGTTAATTATCGAAGCATATTCAGCTTCCTTCATAAAAGAATATAAAGCTTTTGTTATTCTAAACACTGACCTCAAATTAACATTTATAACCTCTTCCCACATATCATCTGTCATTTTTTCAATCAAAGCATCCCTTGTAATACCTGCATTATTAACCAAAATATCTATCTTCCCATATTTGTTTAAAATAAATTCTTTTAATCTTTCTATGTCACTGTCTGAACATACATCAGCTTTATAACCTTCAACATTGGCCTTTTCATAATTAAAATTAGTTTTATACAATGCAATAACATGTGCTCCTTCATCAGCAAACAATTCGCAAATACTTCTGCCGATACCTCTTGAGCCTCCCGTAACAACTGCTACTTTATCTTTTAACCTCTTCATTTTTTACCTCTATGCATTTAATTTACTTATTATATGAACCATTTTCAATGCCAAATTCTTCATAATGCCTATTCCTTCTTCATCCTCATGTGCATTGAAAGCTCCGCCTTTGCCTGCAACCCCAACATTCCAATAAGTGTTGCCTGCAATAATACAATCATTTGCTGCAGCCCAAAGCAATATTTCTGCGAAAGCAAAATTTTGTCCGGCTCTTCTTGCTACGGTTACAGGTGCCACAACTTTTCCGGATAAAACGCTTCCACTCCAAACATAAGATGTCTTGGTATCCTTCATTTCATTCTTAGCCCATCTGCCTGAAAATCCCGCTCTGTCTAAGACGCATTTTAGCTGCGGAGTAATACAGGAATGATAAACAGGTGATCCCAATAATAAACCATCTGCGTCTACAATTTTGTCAAAGATTTCTTGAAAATCATCTTCTACAACACATCTCTTTGCTTTCACACAGCTGTAACAAGCTTTACATCCTGAAATATTCTTGCCTGCAAGCTTTATAAGCTCAATTTCAGCACCTAATTTCTCTGCTTCAGACAATGCAGTATTTAAATAATAAAATGTGTTTCCTTCTAATCTTGGACTTGAACAAATGCCTAAAATCTTCATATAACGCTCCTTTCATTATTACCCCACCTTACAACAGTTGCTGCCCAGGTATATCCTGTACCTGCTCCTAAAAGAACTGCTATAGCTCCTTCTTTCAGCCTTCCTCTTTTAAACCCCTCCATTAAAGAAATAAATGCATCTGATGACTGACAATGTCCATATTCTTCAAGTACAAATGAATTTTCCTCGGTTAGATTATACCTTTCCAGTATGCTTGTTAAAATGGATCTTTTCATAAATATAGGTGCAATAAAGTCTATATCTTCATTTTTATATCCGCTTTTTTTAATTGATTCTTCTATTACATTATTAAAGTTATCCTGAGTTATAAGGTCTAACCTTTGCTTCATATCCCGAAAATTTGGAACATCCAGGAACTTATCTTCATATTTTATATCTTTATATTTACTGAAATTTTTGCAGCCTACTCCATATACCGCAACATCATCTGCAAATCGACCGTCACTAATCATGTGCGTTTCTAATATAACGTTTTTATTTAATCCTTTTTCAAGCAATACAGCTGCGGCACCATCTCCAAAATTAAACATAAATCGAGAATTATGATTTTTGTAATTTATTATTTGTGATTCCTTTGATGAAGAAACCAGCAAAACATTATTTAAATTATCATCACAAATCATCATGCTTTTGAGTATTTTAAGAGAATATACACCTGCAGAACATAAAGAATGAATTTCAAATGCGTTAGCATTTACTGCTCCCAATTCATGCTGTATTTTTGCTGCACAGTTGAATAAGTAATAATCCTTATATTCGCTTCCGCAATAAACAACTAAATCTAACTTTTTTGGGTCAAAACCATCTAATGCCCTTTTTGATGCTTCAATCCCCATATATGACACTGTTTCTTCGTCATTAGCTTCATGTACATGCAATATACCAAACTTTTCCTTTATTATTTCTTCAGGTATTCCTGATAATTCTGATATTTTAGCGCTGTCCTTTATTTTAGGAGGCATATATATACCAATATTTCTGATTCCTACGATGCTCATAAATACCCTCCTTAGTCTCTACATTCTCCATACAACTCCATAATTTTAGATACAACAATTTTACCGACGTTATTTTTCGGAATATCGTCTATAAATTGAATATATTTTGGAATTTTATATCCTGCAAGCTTATTTCGTAGAATTTTTATTATTTCTTCTTTTGTAATACTTTGGCCCTTTTTCAAAGATATTACAGCCTTTCCGACTTCCCCCCATTTCTCATCAGGTACGCCAAATACACATACTTCTTGTACCTGGGGTATTTCATAAATTGCACTTTCTACTTCCGGAGGAAATACATTTTCTCCCCCGCTTATATACATATTTTTCTTTCTTCCAACTATATAGTAATACCCATCTTCATCAACCTTTGCCATATCGCCTGTATATACCCATCCATCCGCAAGAGTTTTATTTGTTTCAATTTCATGATTCCAATATCCGGAGAAAATTTGCGGACCGCTCCATAACAATTCTCCTACTTCATTTACCCCTACGGATTCACCTTTTTCATCTACAACTTTAACCATAGTCATATACATTGGTTTTCCAACTGAAGCATATTTATCTCTAATCATCTGGTCTGTCATAAACTGGGGCGTACTTGACAAATTATTAGGGCCGGCTTCTGTCATTCCGTATCCCAAAATAAATTTCAGTCCTTTATTCCAATATCTTTCCATTATATTGATAGGTGTAGGAGCAGCGCCTGCCATAACCCATTTTAAGCTTGATAAATCAGCTTTTTCAAATTCAGGTAAATCAGAAATCATTCTAAATATTGTCGCAGCTCCAAAAAGTAAAGTAGTTTTCTCTTTTTCTATAACTTCCAATGTTAGTCTTGGATCAAATTGTTTATTAATTATGATTCTGCCTCCGCAGTGTAATAACGGTAGTGTAAGTAAATTCCATCCTCCTGTGTGATATAAGGGAAGTATGATAAAAGCACTGTCCTGATAATTCAACCCCCAGGTGCATATTTCATTAAAGGAATTAAATATCAATGATTGATGAGAAATCATTGCTCCCTTTGGAAGTCCGGTTGTTCCTCCTGTATGTATGATTAAATGAATATCATCCAATTCAAGAGTACTGCAATAAACCATGTTTTTATTCTCATAATTTATAACTTCACTGTATGGAATGTCTTCGTCAAAACCATCATTTTCATTTAGAACAATATAGCTTTCGATATTAACCTTGCTCCTAAATTGAGATACTAAATCCTTAAATGCAACTTCATAAAATAGAATTTTAGGTGTTTCATTATTTAATAGTTTTTCAAATTCAACGGAAGATAACCTTACATTGTAAGGTATCAATACCGCTCCTAACTTTGCTGTTGCATAATAGGCATCAATCATTTCAATTCTATTTCTTGAGATGAATGCTATCCTATCTCCTTTTTTAATACCGAGCTTTTCTTTTAAATAATTTGCCAGGATATTAGCTCTTTCATCCAAATCATTATATGTATAGCGAATATTATTATCTAAATCATATACTGCTTCACTGTTTCCATTTATTCTCGCTCTAAAATATGAATAATTGCCTATCCAACCTTTGTTTTCCATCATGCACCTCCATATAATTTAGGTTTGAGGCAGTATTTAAAATCTAAATACTGCCTCAAAATTTTATAATTCAATAACAGCTTCCAATTTTTTATTTATCTCTTGTTCTTTTGTTACTAATGAAACAAAAACAGTTACTGCTATACTTAATGCCACAACATTGAAATACCAAGGAAGTGCGCCAGGCCATTTAAATCCGGCAAATGAAATTATATTTAATGCCAATCCAACTACCGAGCCGCACATTACGCCTTTTTCATTTGCTCTGCGCCATAACAAACCTATAACAAACACGGGGAAAGTGGCAGACATTAATGTACCCCAGCCAAATGTTCCCAAAATACCAACCATTTCGCCCTGAGTTATTGAAAATATTATTGAAGCAATTCCAAGTACAAGCATCGAAATTCTTGATATTTGAACTTGTTTTTTAGGCTCAAACTTAAACCCTAAAGCATTTGGAATATCTCTCGAAACAACTGTTGAGCATATTGATAAAAACAAGCTTGCAGATGACATTGCAGCAGCTAAAACTCCTGCATATACAAATAACTGAGCTACAACACCGGAATAATCTGCTAAAGCATATATTGCTCTGTCCCCGCTTACCAGTGGATCTATTTTTCCGGTAGCTACTAAGTACAATGCTCCATTTGCTACTACCAATGTGAGCAAACCCACCATTGTATGAGACAAAGCTGTATACATACCCATCTTAGGCATATCCCTAGGGTCTTTTAAAGCGTACATTCTTGTTATAACCTGTGGTTGTCCGACAGTACCGAGTATCGGTATGAGCATCCAGGACATTGCAACGACTCTTGGCATACTTCCCCAGGCATTAAGCATGTCGGGACTAAAATCTTTTGTGATATTATTAACCGTTACTGCTTCCGCTTCGGCTGTAACCCTTAAAACCTCTCCAAATCCGCCTGTTATGTTAAAAAACGCTGCGATAATTACAGCTCCTGCTACTATCATTACTAATCCTTGAAATGCTTGAGTCAACAATCCGCCTACTTCTCCGCTGATTGCCATATATAAAGCCAATACACCAAATATAACAAAGCCGGTCAACAAGGGATCCCAACCCATTAAATGTGCAAACAATTCGGAGCCTGCTTTTATTTGGGCCGCTAAATAAGCAACACAACCCAAAAATAACGTAAGAGACATAGTAATTTTGATAACCTTGTTATTATTATATCTTAAATCACTTAAATCTCCTAGACTTGCAACCTTTCCTATTTCAGACATAGCTCTTACTTTTTTTCCGAGAATTAAGTATGCCATCGCAAATGCAGCAGATGATAACATCCAAAAACACATAGCATTGCCTGTACTATACATCAAACCGGGCACACCTACTAATGCAAAGGCGCTTGCAACTGCTGCCGTACTTGACAATCCAACTGTAAACGGTCCAAACATTCCTGTGCTTCCAAAATATGCTTCAGACGTGGTAACCTTTTTTTTAGCCCACCATCCTATAAGGAAGGATACAATTATCATTAAAAATGAAAATGATACTATTATGGTTTTTGTCATAGTACTCATTAGAGTGCACCTCCTTCTTCCGGCTCTTCAATTTTATCAATTTCTTTAATTTTTTTGGTAAAATCATCCCAATATTCTTGAGACATCCACTCATCTTTAAATGTCATATACATTAATGTCAACGTTAACATTCCGCCAATCCAGTATCCAAATACAGTTGCCGCAAACGAAGGATGAAAACCTAACACTGTAAATGTAGGTACAACTCCGGTAAACAAGTTGGCATAGTAATCTGCTAAAGAAAAGCTCACTATCCATAAAATCGCCCATGGAAATAAACAATAGAAAAATAATTTTTTAGAAACCTTGCCTTGCTTGGCAGTACCAAGCATCATATAAAGCAACATTAATACTACGCCTAAGTACATTGAAACTAAATATGCATTATTCCAGCCTAAAAATGTAATTATTAACCACAATGCTGTAGTTATCATAATAATGGCTGTCTTCTTCCCTGATAAATCCATATGCTAACCTCCTATTATATTATATGACACATGAGTCATGTTTCATGTTCATTATAATATGGGGGTTTTTTGTTTGTCAACGTTTTCTTTTCGACAATTAATATTTTTTTTGAATCAAATCTATGGAATAAAAAAAAACAGCATATTAGGAGTAAATCTTAATATGCTGATTTTATCAAACAAAAGCGCCATTCTTAATAAATTTCATTACCTCTTCTACTACTTCTTCATAATTATTTTTGTTGTCGAATTCTATAAACTTCAATGCTGTAAAATTTGCAATACCAATTAAACAATACGATAAAATAACCGGGTCAATATCATTCATTTCTCCTTTAGTTTGCGCCTTTTTAATATTTTTGACATATCCTTTTGAAAATGATTCATAATATTCTTTGAATAATTCAGGATCAACAAATTGAGCCTGCCATACGATTTTAAAAAGACCAATGTGTTCACCTACAAAATTTAAGAATGTTTTAATTCCCATATACTCTTCATCGTACCTGTCTTTGCTCACTCTTATGTTGGCTCTAATACTTTCTTTCAATTCACTGCCCAGTTTTCTTATCAGATAAACGAATACACTTTTTTTATCGTTAAAATATATGTAAAATGTCCCTTGAGCAATACCGGCTCTCGTAACAATATCTGTAATACCGGTATCATAATAACCTTTTTCGCTGAATAATTCTTCAGCAGCTATACATATTCTATCTAATGTTTCCATTCCACGCTTCGTTTTAGGTTCATTGACTAATTCCATATTTTCACCTGCTTATAATCGTTATTACACCATTAATTCAAATTATAGACGATTTGCACATAAAAATACAACTATTTTTTAATTATTTTTTTAACATTTAAATAATATAGTGCAAAAAAATTATGATATAATGTAAAAAACGACTTGGCAGTCGTTTTGTGTTTTAATTATTCATCATCTTTTTTTCTGTTATTCTCTTCCTTTATATGTTCAAGCTTTGTTATTGAAACTTCATAGGCTGTCTTTGTTTCATAGATATCATGCTCATTTTTCTTTTGGTATTTCCTGCTTTGTATTCTTCCCCAAAGTTTAATATGATCTCCAACCTCCAACTTTTCACAATACCTTGCATTCCTCCCCCATGCAATGCAAGGTATGTAATCGGACTTATTATATGAACGATTGACTGCAATCAGCATATCAGTAATTTCCCTGCCGAACGGAGTAGTCCTGAATTTAGTTTCTTTGCAAAGATATCCGTTTAAAAAAACTTCGTTTGGATGCCTTTTCATTTCTTCAAGTTCAGTTTCATCAGGTACATATATATCTCTTACAAATATTCTTAACAAAAGCCTGTTTGAATCATCCTCATACCGGTTGTATGACCTGAACTGACCTTCAATTACTATGTGATTTCCAATGTCCATATTTATATCATTAATTATCCTTTCGGATATAATAACAGGCAGTATATCCTTGGTTTCACTTAATCTTGGAACTTCTATAAAAAATTCGTAAAATTTTTCACCAAATACTTCATGACTGTACTCCAAATTGCTGAATATGCTCCCGACTATTTTTATATAATTGGACTGCATCTGTTTATCATTCATATAATTTTTTCCCCCTATAATTTGTCTTATATATTTTATTAATATTCATTGCAATAAAATATATGCTTTAAAAGCCAAAAAGTTGTCTATTTTTTAGTATTCCTAATGCAAATTTATTTAATGTTGAACTTTAAAATTTAATATTATATAATGAATATTATTAAAAATCAGTTTGCGTAACAGGATAACAAATAAGAACATATTCATTTATTGTAAGTACTAACGTGTAAATTTGAAGAAAGGATGGTCACACCATCATGAAATTAGGTATAGTAGGACTTCCTAATGTAGGCAAAAGCACCTTGTTTAATGCAATTACTTCAGCAGGTGCAGATTCGGCTAATTATCCCTTTTGCACGATAGAGCCTAATATCGGAGTAGTTGAAGTTCCCGATAAAAGATTAAATTTTTTAACTAAAATGAGCAATTCAGGGAAGACAGTTCCTGCAGTTATAGAATTCTTTGATATTGCAGGCTTGGTAAAAGGGGCAAGCAAAGGAGAAGGATTAGGAAATAAATTTCTTTCGCATATAAGAGAGGTCGAAGCTGTTGTTCATGTAGTGAGATGCTTTGAAGACGAAAATGTAATACATGTTGAAACTACGGTTGACCCTAAAAGAGATATAGAAATAATAGAATTAGAATTGGTTTTAGCTGATTTGGAAGTAATGTCAAAACGACTTGATAAGCTTTCAAAGATGGTTAAAAATGATAAGTCCCTGCAGGCAGAATTTGAATTGGTTCAAAAAATTGTTCAAGGACTTGAAAATGAAAAACAGGCACGTTACCTAAGCTATACTGACGAGGAACAAAAGCTTTTAAAAACTTTTAATTTGATAACCTCAAAACCGGTTTTATACGTAGCTAATGTTGATGAAAGCTATCTTTCAGACCCTTCAGGCAATAAATACGTGGATATTGTAAAGGAGTATGCTTCTCGGGATAATTCAGAGGTAATTGTTATTTGCGGAAAAATAGAAGAAGAAATATCGGTTTTAGATGAGGATGAAAAGAAAGAATTTTTAGAGGAAATGGGACTAAAAGAGTCAGGGCTTGATAAACTTATTAGAGCAAGCTACCGCTTACTTGGACTTATAAGCTTTTTTACGACAGGACCAATGGAATCAAAGGCTTGGACAATTGTAAAAGGTACCAAAGCTCCTCAAGCTGCAGGCAAAATACACTCGGACATGGAAAGAGGTTTCATACGTGCAGAAGTTACAAAATACGATGATGTTGTAAAATTAGGCTCAATGCATGCGGCAAAGGAAAAAGGATTGATGCGTCTTGAAGGTAAAGATTATGTAATGGAAGACGGAGATATAGTATTATTCAGATTCAACGTTTAATTGTCATTTTTCTTTACTAGAGAGAAATACATAATTATTTGTTGTCTTATATTTGAAATTACTAAAAAGCTGCCTTTCGGCAGCTTTTGGTTATTACAATCCTAACTCTTCTTTCAATTTATTTATTTCATCGTCTACTGAAGCATTGCCCATTTTTGCATATTTTTCTTCTAGAGCTTTTGCCTCATCTATGGGCTCCATATTCAGCTCTGCCATGGCATTTGCTTCGTCTAACATTCTGTTTGCTTTGTCTTCCATACGCTCAAAAGCACTTTTTGCACCGGCTATTTTCTTTGTTGCCTGAGTTGCTTCATTTAGTGTTTCCTGTGTTTTAGCTACTTTAACTTTTGATTTGATAACTTGTCGCCTAGCTCTTAAAGTTTCAATGTCTGCAGTTAACTTATCATGCATCTGTCGCATTTTAATTGCATTTTCATGAGCAGCCGCATAAGCAGTCATTAGTCCTGCTCCCGCATTTTCCAGTTCTTGTTTTTTGTTAATAAATGTTCTAGCATCATCCTCATTACCGGCAACTAATGCTTTCTTGGCAAATTCGTTATACTTCGCAACTTCTGCCTCATTTTGCTCAACTAATCTCTTTGTACGTGTTTCTTCAGCTATAACTTCTGCCGTGCTTTGTTTTACCTCTGCAAGATCTTTCATCATATCTTCCAAGTACTGGTCAATCATTTTTTCCGGGTCTTCCATTTTTTCCAGCAATACATTTATGTTTGCCTTGATAATATCTCCAAACCTTTCCAATATAGCCATTTTTTCCTCCTTTTAATTTAACCCTGCCTTTTGGCAGATTATTGTTCATTATCATCCTGATATTTTTTCATCAGGTCTTCAGCTTCTGTTGTACCAAACCTTTCAAGAGGGGTATTTAGCATTTCTTCCCTTCTTTTTGCTTCCAAATTTTTTTGCTCTTTATGCTTTTTCCACCATATGAAAAGTACAATAACTAAAACAACTACACCTAATACAATAAACACCGTAATCCATGGCGACCTGGTTACCGTCATTATTCTGTCAGCTGCATCAGTGAAAGCTTTGCTGAAAAATTCTTCATTGCTCAAACTGCTATCATAATAATATCTGTCTATATAATCAGCCAAAATATTACCGGCTTCAGCATCAATTACACTTTTTGCCTGTGTTCCGACGATGTACCAGCCTTTGTACTGACCTTCATATTCAAAAAATACTATAAGTAAATGTGCTTCATCAGTAAACAACTCATCATATAAATCAGTCGCAAAAGCCTCTAAATCTTGCTCGGTCGGAAAATGAGAACCGTTAATCGTATCCGTCAAATATAAATATGGCTGAACTCCCGTTTTCTCATAAAAATGTTTTAAGCCGCTGATAAGTTTTGTTTCATTATTAATCCAACCCAGGCGATCCGTATAGTACTCCGTTTCATTTACAGACCCCTTTGGGAGCGGATCTCTTTTAACAGATGAAAAAGTAATGTCGCCGCCGCCGCTTGAGTTCATGGAGCCCCATAATGAAAAAATTACAATAAAAATAACCGCAATCACAATTAAAACAACAATTAATGTAACGCATCCGCAGCCTCCGCCACCGCTTGACCTCTGCGGTCTACCGCCGCCGAATCCTCCGCCCATGGGGATTCTGGGACCAAATACCGGACCAAATCCGGTACCGGTACTTTTACTGCTGCCAAATATTCCTCCGCTGCTTGAGCCTCTGAATGAGCCGCCGCTGCGTCCACCAAATGAGCCGCCGCTGCGTCCGCCAAAAGACCCGCCGCCACGGCTACCGCCAAATGAACCTCCCCCGCGACTACCGCCAAATGAGCCGCCTCCACGGCCGCCGCCGCCGAATGAACCTCCGCCTCTAGCCAATGAAATCTCCTCCAATTATATCAAAGATACTGTATTAATTTTTATCATAATCATCAAGAAAATTACGGTACACATTCCCTTTTCGATAGCCGATAATTGTATCTAAATTCACATTGTGAATGCTCTTAAATATATTTGTATCGATATTCGGATTGATTTGTCTTAACTTATTTATTAATATTTTCATTTCCTGCCTTTTAGAACCTGTACCCTCAGCCTTAATTCTTTCCGTAATGCGGCAGGCACATTGAATAAACTGCAAATTATTGTATCTTTTCCAAGCAATTATATCATCTTCCCGTACTTTATACATAGGTCTTATCAGCTCCATACCCTCATGATTTGTACTGTGAAGTTTGGGCATCATTGTTTTTATTTCTGCAGCATAAAATAAGCTCATTAGAACTGTCTCAATTACATCGTCAAAATGGTGCCCTAAGGCTATTTTATTGCAGCCTAATTCTCTTGCATTTCTGTACAAATAACCTCTTCTCATTCTTGCGCATAAATAACACGGGGTTTCTTCAACTCTGTCTACTATTTCAAATATTGGTGTATTAAAAATTTTTATTGGGATATTTAATATTTCTGCATTTTCAATGATACGTTTTTTGTTAGCATCATTGTATCCCGGGTCCATTACCAAATATTCTGTTTTAAAATGAATTTCACTGTATTTTTGAAGTTGCTGCATGCATTTAGCCATAAGCATTGAATCCTTGCCGCCTGATATGCACACTGCAATTTTGTCATTGTCTTGGATTAATTTATATTCTTTTATTGCTGATATAAATTTTGCCCATATTAATTTTCTAAACCTTTTTGTGATACTTCTTTCAATTTCCTCATATTTATCCATTTTGTCCTGCTTAATAATATGATAGTAATAATAATAGTTATACTCTATTATATTAACATAATCTACATAAAACAAGATATTTTTATATTGCATTTCATGAAAATGTTTGCTATCCTAATATTGGATTTAGGGGTTAAATACTTTTTAAACAAGGAGGATTTATGGGAATAGCTCACGAGGTGGATTATAAGATTTACGGAGACGATATTCAGTTTGTAGAAATCGGTCTCGATTACGGAGAAACTATCGTTGCAGAGCCCGGAGCAATGATGTACATGGATTCAAGCATTGAAATGGATACTATGTTTGGAGATGGAAGTGAAAAAAAGCAAGGGCTTTAAGGGAATGTTGGCAACAGCAGGCAAAAGGGTTCTTACCGGAGAAAATTTATTTACTGCAACATTTACTAACACGAGTATTGATAAAAAGGTAGTTGCTTTTGCAGCACCCTATCCCGGAAAAATAATACCTGTTAATTTGCCTGATTACGGCGGACGGCTTATTTGTCAACGAGATGCCTATTTATGTTCTGCAAAAGGGATTGAAATAACCATTGCATTCCAGAAAAAAATCGGTGCAGGACTTTTCGGCGGTGAAGGATTTATAATGCAGAAATTGGTTGGAGATGGTTTTGCATTCCTTCACGCAGGCGGCACAATTGTTAAAAAGGAATTAGCTTCAGGAGAAATGCTTAAATTAGATACAGGATGTTTGGTGGCATTTACTGAAGGAGTAGACTATGATGTTCAATTTGCAAGCAATGTAAAAAGTGCCTTGTTTGGAGGTGAAGGTTTATTCCTGGCTACATTAAGAGGTCCCGGAACTGTATGGATGCAGTCATTGCCATTCAGCAGAATAGCTGACAGAATTTATTCGGCAAGCAGAAAAAGCGGCGGAGGCGGCTCAAAAGGAGAAGCAAGTTTACTTGGAAATATTGGAATAGGTAACTTATTCGGTGGTGATTAAAGATGCCCTAACCCTATTTGTTAGAGGTATGGGGATACACATTTTTTCTGAAGGTGCTCAGCGAGCACCTTCTTTTTCATTCTTAAATATATTACAAACTGCCTTGGTTGTTGAAATATCTTCTTCTATTATTTCATAAGAGTCCAGCCTTTTTTTTATTTCATCCTTATATGCTGAAAGCATGATAGAGCTGTTGTGGAAAACTCCTCCTTTTAGACCTATATTAGCAGTTCCCTTAAAATTTTTCTTTTTATACGCCACTGATGTAAGCTCAGCCAGATATTTGCCTGCATTCTCTAAGAGCATGGTTGCATAAGCATCTCCTTTCTCAGCATAATCTGAAATTATGGGAAAAAGCGATGCTATTTTATTTTTTTCATTATTATATATAAAATTCATTATATCCGAGCGTGTAGAGCCGCCTATTTCTTCCATAACAGCCTTGCTTAAGTCATCAAAGGGAAGAGCCCTGTCATATTTATAAACTATATTTTTAATAACATTTATAACCGTATGATAACCGCTTCCTTCATCGCCCAAAATATGTCCCCATCCTCCAACCATTTCACCTGCTCCGTCTTTTTGAGCAAAGCAAGAAGACCCTGTTCCGGAAATTGCCAGAATTCCGTCCTTATCTCCAAAATATGCTTTGCAAGCCATTTCGGCATCATTCAATACTATAGTCTTAATTACAAAAGCACCTTCGACATATTTTTTAATCAGCTCAGCATAGTTTCCTGTTTCAACACCTGCCATTCCGACAGCTATAAGCTGACATTCTTCTCTTCCTAATTCATTAACGCAGTCATAAATTAATGAAATTAAGTTGTTGACAGTCTTGTCCAAGTTTACCGCAGGATTACCAAATTCTCCTATTAAGTTGAAAACCTGAGCATTATTAAGGTCATAAGCCGTAAGCTCTGACTTTGTTCCGCCCGAATCAATTCCAATTAAATATTTCATACTCTCACCACCCGATATTAGTATAGCAAAAACTACTTTATTTTTCCATATAAATTATAAATATTATTAATTATTTATAGTTAAAACAACTCATCAATAAAGATTATATGAAATAATAAAACTGCTCCTCTAATCTAGGGGAGCAGTCTTGCATACATTTATTCCACATGAATTGCATCTGTAGGGCACTCTTCTTCAGCTTCTTTTGCACAATCCTCGAATTCTGAAGGTACGGGGTCAACCTTTACTACAGAGATACCTTCATCGTCCAGTTCGAAAACATCCGGGCAAATTGATTCACACAGCCCGCAGCTTATGCAAGCATCTCGGTCAACATTAGCTCTCATAATTTCCTCCTTTTAAGCAAATAATATTTTATTATTAATTCATTTTAATTCTTTTGGTGTCGCATTAAATATTATCTAATGCTTATATTTCCTTGTAGCTGCCTTATATTTAAAGAACCGTTAGCGATACTCTAATATTGTTCTAAAAATTAATATATTTATTCATTATTGAAATTTTCAATAATGATACATTCTATAAGCTTAGATTTACAGCAGTTTATCCAAAGCTTGTTTTAAATCATCAATTATATCGTCTGCATGCTCCAAACCAACCGATAGTCTCACAAGACCTTCAGATATTCCGCTTAAAGCCCTTTCTTCAGGAGTATAAGGTGAATGAGTCATGGAAGCTGGATGCTGAATCAATGTTTCGGTATCTCCTAAGCTTACTGCTAATGAGCAAAGCTCAACGGTATTCATTAATTTCTTTCCTGATTCAAGACCTCCCTTAAGTTCAAATGCAATCATTGCTCCCGGCAAAGACATTTGCTTTTTGGCAAGTTCATATTGCGGAAAACTTTTTAATCCCGGATAACCTATCCACTCTATTGCAGGATGAGACTCAAGGAATTCAGCTACCTTTTGAGCATTGGAGCAGTGTTTTTCCATTCTGACTTCTAATGTTTTCATTCCCCTGTTAATCAAGTATGCATCAAAAGGACTCATAACCGAGCCTGTCATATCTTTTATTCCAAATAGTCTTACCTTGTCAATAAATTCTTTTTTACCGGCTGCAAAACCGGCGATAACATCACCGTGGCCATTTAAATACTTTGTTGCAGAATGAACAACCACATCTGCACCAAGATCAATTGGTCTTTGTATATAAGGTGTGCAATAAGTATTATCCACTACAACCATACAGCCTTCTGTCTCGTGAGCGATTTTAGAAATTACCGAAATATCGGACAAAAGCATATTCGGGTTTGCCGGACTTTCCAAGTATACAATTTTAGTGTTAGGCTTCATAGCCTTCCTAACATTTTCAGGATCTGAAGTATCAACAAAATCTACTTCAACACCGAATTTTGTCAACCCATGGCTCATGAAAGCAAACGTGCATCCATATAATGTCTTAGCCGCAACAATATGGTCTCCAGCACTTACTATAGACCATATAACGGATGTAATGGCTCCCATACCTGAAGCCATTGCAACTGCAGCTTCAGCATTTTCAAGTGAAGCTAATTTATCTTCAACCTGAGAGCATGTTGGATTTCCAAGTCTGGTATAAATATAACCTTCTTCTTCCAATGCAAATCTTCTTCCGCCTTGTTCTGCCGAATCAAATATAAATGTAGAAGTTTGATATATTGGTGTTGCTAGAGCTCCATACTCGTTTGGTTTGTACCCGGCGTGTACCGCCCTTGTAGAAAAATGCATTCTACTTAACTTGTCCTTATCCATATTTCCTCCTTATAAAAAATGACGATAAGTAAACGTTTCTATATATAAATTGTATACTACTTTTAAATATAAATCAATCCATATTTATCAAAAAGTTGTCCATTAATCTAAATGGTACCGTCCACTCATTTAAATAACAAAGTGCATCATATAAAAAAATTTTGCCCCAGGAAAAGCGGTTTCATAAGGTATTTTACTTAAATTCATCAAACACCAAGAGGTAATAAGTGGACAGCAAATTATTATAAGGGGCTGCAGGATATAATTTAATGTTGCCTAATTGGATTTTGCTTGATTTTTTAAGGAATGATTATATAATTATATTAAATATATTTAATGGAGATTTTAATGGACTTTATAATAGCAGTCATAATTTTTATCTTTTCTCTTATATATAACATTTCGAAACAATATTCCTTAATTATTCCTTTACTGATTGGTATGCTTGCTTTTTCTTCCGTTGCCTTTTACAGGGGATTTAAGCTTAGAAACATTGTTGTAATGTTAATGAAGGGCATGAAAAAGTCACTGTATATATTGTCTATTTTTGCTTTAATAGGAATGATTACAGCTCTGTGGCGTGCCGGCGGAACAATTCCGTTTTTTGTTTATTACGGCATAAAAATTATGAATCCGGATTATTTTATATTATTTGCATTTTTACTTACATGTTTCGTTGCATTTGCTCTTGGTACATGCATAGGAACTGCCGGAACAGTGGGAGTTGTATTGATAATATTGGCCAGAAGCGGCGGAGTAAACATCTATGTTGCAGCAGGCGCCATTTTATCGGGAGCTTTTTTTGGAGACAGAAGCTCGCCCTTATCCTCCAGTGCAAATTTAGTAGCGATTATTACGGAAACAGATTTGTATGATAATATAAAAAAGATGTTTATTACAGGCGCTCTGCCATTTCTCGCAACTATAGTTGTCTATTTGTTATTATCAAAAAATAATCCCATAAATGTCACAAATAATGAATTGATAGAGAAATTTTCCGTTAATTTCAATCTGCATATATCAACAGTTCTTCCTGCCGTCATAATTCTCTTGTTGGCAATATCCAAAAATGACGTTCGGGCAGCAATGCTTTTTAGTATAATAACTGCTGTCTTTATATGCCTGTATATTCAAAATTTGAGCATACAGGAAATTTTAAAATATATGATTTTTGGTTTTGTCAACACTGACCCTGCGCTTTCCGAAATTATTTCGGGAGGCGGATTAATATCAATGCTCAACGTTACATTTGTCGTATTGATAGCATCATCATATTCCGGCATATTTGAAGGAACCGGCATGCTAAAAGATATTCAGGGAGCTTTAATAAAGATGAGCAATAAAATAGGTGTTTACTTAACAACAGTCTTTACAAGCCTCGTCACTTGTGCTTGCTGCTGTAATCAAACACTTTCCGTATTGCTTACCCACGACTTAATGAATAATATTTATAAAGAAAATAACCTTACAAAAGATAATTTAGCTATTGATATTGAAAATACCGCAATTCTTATTGCTGCGATTTTCCCGTGGAGCGTTGCGGTAGCTGTACCGCTTGCAACCATGGACGTTGGCGCTAAAGCAATATTCTATGCAGTATATCTGTTCTTTGTTCCCTTAATGGCTCCATTGATACCCAAATCCAAGGTTTACAACCTTGGGGACGGAAATTGATATACAATTAAAATTATCCCGTCCCCGGTGCCCCTATAGTTTTTTGATTTGGAAATTATCGGCAAGCAAGGGGAAGTTTTGAGGGAATTCATATCCTAACCCCCAGTAGCTTATTCCTCTTAAACCGTATTGTTTCACTGTATCAAACTTTGCCTGTGCACTTCTTGCATCTTCAAACCAAACTACATGAGAATTTCCTTCAGCATCCGTATAATAAAAATACGGTGACTGACTTACATAATCATAATGAATTTCAGACATATGCTCATATGCTAAATTATATGCATCCTGAACGCTGATTGTTTCAGCTTCATCGCCTTCTTGAAAAGGAATTCTCCAGTCTCTTGCATATATTTGAAAACCCATCAATATTTTATCTCTCGGGATTACAGTTACTGCGTAATCCAACACCCTTCTTATTTCATTTATCGGAGAAATGGCTCTTGGTTCTCCTCCCCTCCAGCCCCATTCGTAGGTCATGAGAACGACAAAATCTGCCAATCTTCCATGAGCCGGATAGTCGTGCGCTTCATATAAAAGCCCTACTTGCTCTCCGCTTATTTTAGGAGCTAATGATGTGGAAACAAAAAATCCTTCATTATGCAATCTGTTAACGGTGCTTTCCAAAAAACTGTTGTAGGCTTCCCTGTCTTCCGGAAGAACGTATTCAAAATCAATGTTTAGTCCCTGATATCCTTTTTCTCTCATAATATTTATAATATTTTCCTGTAATGTATCAATCGTATCAGGATTATTCAATACTATGTTTGCAAGATTTTCTCCTTCCACATTGACTGTAAAATTTACTATTGCCATCATGGGCACCACCCCTTGTGAATAAGCTTCAGCTATTGCCGGCTCATCGGCAATATTCACCAAGGTTCCGTCTTCATTAATCAGGTATGCAAAAGGGCTCAAATAAGTTAAATAGGGTCCTGCTCCTCTTACTATTGGAACAGCTTCGCTTCCAAGAAAATATGTAAATGCATTTACATCTATTTCAGGCTTAGGCCTTTGAGGTATTGTAAGTACATTACCTGGATATATCAAATCCGGATTAATATTTCTGTTTTCCGCCAGTAAGTCTTGGATATTAACCCCAAACTTTTGCGCTATTTTCCAAATCGTATCTCCTCGTCTAACTGTATAGGTATTTTTTGTTGGTATAAGAAGTGCATGGCCGGGCAGTAAAATATTTGGATTACTCAATTTGTTAAGATCTACAATATCTTGTATGCTGACATTATAACGGTCTGCAATTTTCCACAATACATCTCCCTTTTGAACAACATGAATATACATAGTTTCCCCCTTTATTTCTTTGTTATTATAACATGAAACTGTAATGCAATTTTAATGACAATACCCCCGTCCCCTTGTCATATATATATCTCTCCATGTTATAATATATTCAATTGTCCACCTATAATGATAAAAATAAATGTTGCCGGAGAGTAATTTCTCCGGCAACAAATCTGACAAGGGGACGGGGGTATTGTCATCTGTTTTTTGCGATGTTTTGTTCATAATTTTAGATTTTAGCAATGTCGGTTCTATATTCCATTTTTTCAAAATTAATTTTGGGAATATTTTTATATACTTTATTTCGCGCTTCCTCTAAGGATTTTCCCATGGCTGTTACTGCCAACACCCTTCCTCCGTTTGTAATTGTTTTATTCCCTGATAATTTGGTCCCTCCATGGAAAATTATTATATCATCATCAACCTCGTTTAATCCTGTTATTTCCTTGCCTTTTTTATAGCTTTCAGGATAACCTCCCGAGGCTAATATTACGGTTACACATTTATTATCTTCCCACTGCAAATCATCTTCTGATAAATTGCCCTCAATACACTTAAGCATTAAATCAATTAAATCGGACTTTAGTCTCGGAAGAACCACTTCTGTTTCAGGGTCTCCAAAACGAGCGTTGTATTCTAATACCTTAGCTTGATTGTTTTCAATCATGAGACCTATAAACAAAACTCCTTTAAATTCAATATTTTCATTCAGAAAACCATTCAGAGTCCTGTCTAATATATTTTCTTTAATATATTTATTTAATTCTTCTGTAAATATGGTGTTTGGCGAAAAGCATCCCATTCCTCCCGTATTGAGCCCTTTGTCCTGGTCATATGCTTTTTTGTAATCTCTTGCACTTTCCATGGGAATCATATTTTTGCCATCAACAAAGCATAGTAGCGAAGCTTCCGTACCTTTTAGGAATTCTTCTATAACAACTGTATTTCCTGCTTCACCAAAGAGCTTTTTAACCATTATACTTTTAATGGCTTCTTTGGCTTCCTCATGTGTTTCACATATTAAAACGCCTTTACCTGCAGCTAAACCGTCAGCCTTTACAACAATCGGAGTATTAAATTTGTAAAGTTCACCGATTGCTTTTTCACTATCCGTATAAATTTCATAATTAGCAGATGGTATTGAATATTTTTTCATGAAATCCTTTGAATAGGATTTGCTCCCTTCAAATTTTGCTCCGGCTTTTGCAGGTCCGAATGCCTTTATTCCTTTCTCATTAAGCATGTCGACCAACCCTGCTACCAATGGCACTTCAGGACCTACAACTACCAAATCGATACTGTTTTTTACCGAATATTCAACTAACTTACTTAGCTCATCTGCTTTAATATCAACACATTCTGCAATTTGAGATATGCCTGCATTTCCTGGAGCACAGTATAACTTGGACAGTTTGCTGCTTTGTTTTAATTTCCAGCAAATTGCATGCTCTCTTGCTCCTCTTCCAACTACAAGAATTTTCATAAGACCTCCTAATGTTTAAAGTGTCTCATACCGGTGAAAACCATGGATATGTTGTATTTGTTGCACACTTCTATTGATTCATCATCCTTTAATGAGCCGCCCGGCTGAATAATAGCTCTTATTCCGGCTTTTGCCGCTTCTTGTGCACAATCGGGGAATGGGAAAAATGCATCCGATGCAAGGGAAGCTCCCTTTGTGCTATCTTTTCCCAAAAATTCATGTGCATGCTCAATTGCCTGTTTGCATGCCCATATACGGTTTACCTGCCCCGGACCAATTCCAAGGGACTGTCCGTCTTTAACAATGACTATGGCGTTGGATTTTGTATGCTTTACAATTTTCCAGGCCATCAGCAAGTCCTTCATTTCCTTTTCGGTCGGTTTGGAGAAAGTTACTGTTTTTAACTCTTCACCTTCAGGAAGGAGCTTTGAATCAATTTCCTGAACCAATATGCCGCCGGCAACCTTTTTAATATCGTAGGAATATTCATCCTGCTTTTGTAATATATTTTCTATTTGCAAAAGTCTTATATTTTTCTTTGACTTAAGTATTGACAAAGCTTCTTGGCTGTATGAAGGAGCAACAATTATTTCAACAAAGATTTTATTGATTTCCTGCGCGGTTTTTTCATCGATTTCTCTGTTAAATACAACTATGCCGCCAAATATTGAAGTAGGGTCTGCATTGAATGCCTTCGTGTAAGCTTCATAAATATTGTCCCCGCATCCTACTCCGCATGGGTTTGCATGCTTGCATGCGACAACACAAGGCTCGTCAAATTCTTTTAACAGTTCCAAAGCTCCGTTGGTATCATTTATATTATTAAAAGACAACTCCTTGCCGTGAAGCTGTAGAGCAGAAGCCAAAAGACCGTCAACATTTTTAACTTCTTTATAAAATGCGGCTTTTTGGTGAGGATTTTCACCATATCGCATTTCCTGGAATTTTTCAAAAGTCATTGTGTATGTATCAGGCAAAGTATTGTCCTTTCTTTCTCTTTTAATATAAGATGCAATCAATGTGTCATAATGAGCAGTGTGAGAAAAAACCTTTGAGCAAAGATAAAATTTAGTGTCTAAGGAAACTTCTTTATTTTCTTTTAATTCATTAAGAACCAATTCATAATCCTTAGGGTCAACTATAACAGCCACATCCTGATAGTTTTTAGCTGCGGAGCGAAGCATCGTAGGACCGCCTATATCAATATTTTCAATTGCCTCTTCCCTGCTTACGCCTTCTTTTAACACAGTTTGTTTAAAGGGATATAAATTTACAACCACCAGGTCTATTGTCTTAATATTTAAATCTAATAGCTGTTTCATATGCTCAGGGTTTGAGCGCATTGCAAGTAATCCTGCATGAATGTTCGGGTGCAAAGTTTTTACCCTTCCGTCGAGGCATTCAGGAAAATTTGTTACTTCAGAAATTCCTCTTACTTTAATTCCTGCCTCCTTTAATTTTTTGTGAGTGCCTCCCGTTGATATAATCTCGACTCCTAATTTTTCTAATTCTTTAGCAAATTCGACTATTCCTGTTTTATCGGATACACTTATTAAAGCTCTCATCATTTTACTCCTTAATTTTTACTTTTCTTCCGCTTATTTGAATTTTTCCTTCGCAGTAATACTTCACGGCTAAAGGAAGTATTTTATGCTCTATTTGAAGTACTTTCTGCTGTAATGTCTCGGCAGTATCTTCATAGCTTACTTCAACTGCCTCTTGAATGATAATTGGACCCGTGTCTGCTTCTTCATCTACAAAATGTACTGTTGCTCCGCTTAGTTTAACGCCGTATTTTATAACTTCTTCATGAACCTTAATACCGTAATAACCCTTCCCGCAAAATGCCGGTATTAAAGACGGATGAATATTAATTATTCTATTTCTATACTCGTCAATAAATTTAGAAGTTAATATTTTTAAATATCCTGCCAGTACTACCAATTCAACATTATGTCTTTTTAACTCATCAATAATAGCGTCATTGAAAATTTCAAAGCTTTCATAATCCTTTTGCCTTATATATACGGCGTCAATGTTTTTTTGTCTTGCTCTTTCCAAACCATAAGCATCTTTTCTGTTTGATATGACAACAGCAATTCTGCCCTTTATATTTCCTGTCTCGATATTATCAATCAAGGACTGAAGGTTAGTTCCTGAACCTGAAATTAATACACCGATTTTTACCTGTGGCATATTTTAAGCCCGCCTTCCCTTTTTACTGTTCTTCCTATTATTACAGGGGTTTCACCGACGCTTTTCAGGTAGCTTATAATATCGTCCGCAGTATCTTTTGCAACAGTCAAAACAATTCCGATACCCATGTTAAATGTACCATACATTTCATCAATGTCAATATTCCCTTCTTTTTGCAACAGCTTAAATATTGGAAGCACATTTATATTTGCCGTATCAATATCTGCTGTTATACCGTCCGGAAACATCCTTGGAATATTTTCATAAAATCCCCCGCCTGTAATATTTGATAAACCTTTTATTTCAAATTTACATATAAGGTCAAGTATCAGCTTGGCATAAATTCTTGTCGGAGTTAACAACTCTTCTCCCAAGGTTTTTCCCAGCTCCTCTACATAGTCTGCAACATCATAGTTTTTATGACTGAAAAAAACTTTTCGCACCAAGGAGTATCCGTTGCTGTGAATTCCGCTTGAAGGAATACCTATTAAAATATCCCCTTCTATTATTTTTGAGCCGTCGATTATTTTCTTTTTATCAACAATTCCAACACAAAATCCCGCAATATCATATTCTCCCTCGTCGTAAAGACCCGGCATTTCGGCAGTTTCTCCTCCTATTAAGGCACAGCCTGCCTTAATGCAGCCCTCCGATACACCTTTAACAATGCTTGCTGCTTTTTTTGGCTCTAATTTTCCTGTTGCTATATAATCCAGGAAAAATAAAGGTTTTGCACCCTGGCATATAACATCATTTACACACATGGCTACCGCGTCTTCGCCGATAGTGTCGTGCTTGTCTGCCATAAATGCAATCATGAGTTTTGTTCCCACACCGTCTGTTCCAGAAACTAATACCGGCTCTTCGTATTCATCCTTATCAATTTCAAACATTCCTCCAAAACCGCCTATGTTTGAAATCACACCCTTTATATGTGTTTTTCTTACATGCTCCTTAAAGAGCTTTACCGTTTCATAGCCGGAATTTACATCCACGCCTGAATCTTTATAAGTCAGTTTATCAGTCATAATACCTCCTTATATACCGTTATTGGGTACTTCCATGGGATAATCGCCGTTTAAACATGCCTTACAGTAGCCAAGATTTGAACCTGTAGATTTGATTAAATTTTCTAAACTTAAAAAATGTATGCTATCTGCTTTAATATAATCTTTTATTTCTTCTATTGTTTTATTTGCACCTAACAATTCTTTTCTGTCTGGGGTATTTATGCCGAAGAAACAAGAATGGGTTACCGGAGGTGAAGCTATTCGTACATGAACCTCTTTTGCCCCTGCTTCCCTAACCATATTAACAATTTGTTTTGTAGTTGTCCCTCTTACTATGCTGTCATCAACCATGACTACAACTTTATCCTGAACAATTTCCTTTAAAATGCTTAGTTTTGTTTTGACTCCCTGCTGTCTTAATTTATCTGTGGGCTCAATGAAAGTCCTCTTTGCATATCTGTTTTTTATAATTCCAAGACCATATGGAATACTTAATTCTTCTGCATATCCCAATGCAGCCGGTGTTCCCGAGTCTGGCACGCAAAATACCAAGTCTGCTTTCACGGGGGCTTCCTGTGCCAACAATCTTCCTGATTTATATCTGGTCTCATAAACATTTACACCATCTAAATTGCTGTCCGGTCTTGCAAAATATACATGCTCAAATATACACAATCTTTGTTGTGCATATTTAGTGGTTTTTATGCTGTTAACTCCTTCTTCATTTATTACAACAATCTCACCCGGCTCGATATCTCTTATAAATTCACCGCCCATTGCAGTAATTCCGCAGCTTTCCGAAGCAAGCAAATATCCGTCTTCCCTTTTCCCAAGGCAAAGAGGTCTAAGGCCATAGTTGTCCCTTACGCCGATAAGTTCTTTATCTGTCATAACTACAAATGCATATGCTCCTTTTACAACCTCCATTGTAGTTTGTATAGATTTAATTATACTGCCTCTGTAATGTCTTGAAATTAAATTGGCTACAACCTCAGAATCAGTGGAAGTCTGAAATATTACTCCTTCATTTTCAAGGATTTCTCTAATAGAATCTGCATTTACCAAATTTCCGTTATGGGCTAATGCTATCGAGCCTTCTTTATATCGCACTACTAAAGGTTGTGCATTTTGCTTTTCGCTTTCTCCGGATGTGGAATATCTGTCATGCCCTATTGCAATATTACCTTTTAAACTATCTATTACCTTTTGCGAAAGAACATCGGCAACCAATCCCATATCCTTATGAAATTCAATTCTTTTTCCTGTATGAATTGCAATACCTGCACTTTCCTGGCCTCTATGCTGAAGTGCAAATAAACCGTAATATATAAGCTGACTTGTAATATCCGGATTGTCTGAATATACTCCAACAACCCCGCATTCCTCATGTAATTTATCTTCTTCTAAATTGAACATAGTATCTCCTTCTTGTCATTGGTATGAATGTTTGTCTTATAGTATCCTTCGCTGCGCTTAGGATGACATCAATTTTTCGTTTAATTTCTTGTCTTTTTCAAATACTTTTTCAGCTACTTGTTTTTTATAATCCAAAAACTTATTTCTTAAATCATCGTATTTCACCGACAATATCTGGATAGCCAGCAATGCAGCATTTTCTGCGGCATTTATACCCACTGTTGCAACCGGCACTCCCGGAGGCATCTGTACTATCGATAACAAAGCATCCATTCCGTCTAATTCCGAAGATTTAATCGGAAGTCCTATTACCGGTACAGTCGTGCATCCTGCCAATACTCCCGGCAAATGGGCAGCTTTTCCTGCTGCAGCTATAATGACTTCATAACCGTTTTTATATGCATTTCTTGCAAATTCCAAAGCTTCATACGGTGTTCTGTGGGCTGATATAACCCTAACATCAGCCATTACTTCGAAATCTTTCAAAATTTTGTAACCCTTTTCAACTACCGGAAAGTCTGAATCACTTCCCATAACTATTGCTATTTTCATTACTCCTCCATTATTTAAAATATTTTACGCCTGATTCAAATATCGGCTGGTTCTTGTTTCCGGGAATATTTTTATATATATTTTCGTCCAGTCTTTCAGAATGTGCCATCTTGCCGAAAACCCTTCCGTCAGGGCTTGTTATTCCTTCTATTGCTTCCACAGAGCCGTTTGGATTGTAAAAACCGTCATATGTCGGGTTATTTTTTAAATCAACATATTGAGTTGCTATTTGACCATTTGTTTTCAACTTTTCTATCCATTTTTTATTTGCTGCAAATCGTCCTTCTCCGTGAGACACAGGCAAATAGTGGGTGTCTCCCACACTGCACAAGCTTAACCATGGGGATAGGTTGCTCACAACCTTTGTTTTAACAAATGTTGCTATATGCCTTCCTATTCTATTATAAGTTAAAGTCGGATAATCAGCCTCCATATCAGTGATTTCGCCAAATGGTACCAATCCCAATTTAATAAGTGCTTGGAAGCCGTTGCATATACCAATAATCAAACCGTCTCTATTGTTTAACAGATCTGTAACTGCATCCTTTAACAATTCATTTCTGAATACTGCCGCAATAAACTTTCCGGAGCCTTCAGGTTCATCTCCGGCACTAAATCCTCCTGGAAATGCAATAATCTGAGACTGCCTTATGAGTGAATTCATTTTTTTTATTGAGTCCTTAATATCCTGTGAGCTTAAATTTTTAAAAACGAAAATATCAGCTTTTGCTCCGGCTCTTTCAAAGGCTCTTTTGGTTTCATATTCGCAATTTGTTCCCGGGAATACCGGAATAAATACTCTTGGTTTTGCAATGGATATGGAGGATTTAGCAGTATTTTTAACACTGAAACTATAGTTCCCAATCTCTCCTGCTCCATCCTTTTTCACCGGGAATATATTATTTAAAGGTTTAAGCCAATTAGTCTTGATTTCTTCCAAGGATATGCAAATATCGTTAACCCATATTTCCTTTTCATTTATTGTTTTTCCTATTTCAATGCAATCCGCAAATGGTAAAAATGAGTTGTCAACCTCTAAAACAATGTCGCCATAGCTTGAATCAAACCAATCATCAGCAATTGTAAAATCACTTCCGAATCCTATTTCATTTCCCAAGGTCATCTTGCTTATGGCTTCAGCAATTCCTCCGTATCCTACGGTGTGTGCACTTAAAACCTTCCCTGTTTTTATTGCTTCATGAATAGCCGAATATTTTATACCGATATCATCAAAATCAGGAATATTTTTTTCATCTTTTTTAATCTTTATTAATACAACCTTGTTATTTGCTCTCTTGAATTCCGGTGAAATAATATTTTTTACATCTGACACTGTTACTGCAAAGCTTATTAATGTAGGCGGTACATTGAGTTCGTTAAATGTACCTGACATACTGTCCTTTCCGCCGATGGATGGAATTTTAAGTTCATGCTGGACCTTAAATGCTCCTAACAAGGCGCTTAAGGGTTTTCCCCATCTTTCAGACTCTTTGTTCAACTTTTCATAGTATTCTTGGAATGATAGCCTAATATTTTTATAGTCTCCTCCCATTGCTACAATTCTGGCGATAGAATGTATTACCGCGTACATTGCTCCGTGGTAAGGGCTTTCCTTAGAAAGATAAGGGTCAAATCCATAGGCCATCAGCGAGCAGGTATTTGTAATTCCTTCTTCCACAGGAATTTTGGCGGCCATTCCTTCTGCGGGCGTAAGCTGTGTCTTGCCTCCGAAGGGCACTAATACTGAGCCAGCACCCACTGTAGAATCAAATCTTTCAATCATTCCTTTTTGACTTGCAACATTTAAATCATTTAAATTTTCAAGCCATATTTCTCTTATATTATTACTTTTAAAACTTCTTTTATATTTTGAGTTTACAGGTTCTTTTATTCTTGCATTTGTTTTTTGCTTTACACCGTTTGTATCCAAAAAATCTCTGCTAATATCAAGTATCGTCCTGCCTCTCCATGTCATTTTTAGCCTTCTGTCATCAGTAACCTCTGCAACCACTGTTGACTCAAGGTTTTCTTCTTTAGCATATTTATTAAATTTATCTGCATCTTCTTTACTTACAACAAGAGCCATTCTTTCCTGAGATTCGGAAATAGCTAATTCAGTTCCGTCAAGTCCGTCATATTTTTTTGGCACCAAGTCCAAATTTATATTTAAACCGTCGGCTAATTCTCCTATGGCGACAGATACTCCTCCTGCACCAAAATCATTGCATTTTTTTATAAGTGTGCTTACTTCTTTTTTTCTGAACAGTCTTTGAATTTTTCTTTCCGTAGGAGCATTACCCTTTTGCACTTCCGAACCTCTTAATAATATTGATTCTTCCGTATGCTCCATGGATGAACCGGTTGCTCCCCCTATACCGTCTCTGCCTGTTCTACCGCCCAATAGAATTACAAGATCACCTTTTTTAGGAGTTTCTCTTTTGACATTTTTTCTGGGTGCTGCAGCAATGACTGCACCAACCTCCATTCTTTTAGCAACATAATCAGGATGATATATTTCATTTACAAAACCGGTTGCAAGTCCGATTTGATTTCCGTAGGAGCTGTATCCGGCTGCTGCTTCCGTAGTGATCTTCCTTTGAGGAAGCTTTCCCTGTAATGTATCTTCAATTTTTTGTCTGGGGTCAGCACTTCCTGTAACACGCATTGCCTGATATACATATGAGCGCCCTGACAGAGGGTCTCTTATGGCTCCCCCAAGGCATGTGGCTGCTCCTCCGAAGGGCTCGATTTCTGTTGGATGGTTATGTGTTTCGTTTTTAAACATTAAAAGCCACTCTTCATTTTTCCCGTCTATATCTGCGTTTATTATAATGCTGCATGCATTGATTTCTTCCGATATTTCCAAGTCATCCAAAAGACCTGCTTTTCTTAATTCCTTTGCACCTATTGTTGCCAGGTCCATTAATGTGATATCTTTTTTGCCTTCATAAACATACTTTCTTACATTCAAATACTCATCATATGTGTTTTTTATTTCTTCAGTTATTTTTCCTTTTTCAAATTCAATATTTTCTATAATCGTAGAAAATGTTGTATGTCTGCAGTGGTCTGACCAATAGGTATCAATAACTTTAATTTCGGTAATTGTCGGATTTCTTTTTTCAATATTTTTAAAGTATTCCTGACAAAAAGCTAAATCTTCAAAGCTCATTGCAAGCCCTGTATCATTTCGGAACTCTTCTAATTCTTGTTTAGATTTATTTATAAAGTTTATTGTTTGTACATCCTCTGCCACCGGATATTCATCATCCAAAGTATGCGGTTTATCTAACTGCGCTTCTCTTGAATCAACAGGGTTAATGTAGTATTTCTTAATTTTATCAATATCATCTTTTGATAAATCCCCTTCAAGAACAAAAACTCGTGCATATTTAACGGTAGGTTTTTCTTTTCCGGTGACTATTTGTATGCATTGAGCCGCAAAATCTGCTCTTTGGTCATATTGTCCGGGCAGGTATTCAACTGCAAAAACATGTCCTTCAAGCTCAACATCTTCAAAATACACAATATCCTGATTAGGCTCTGAAAAAACAGTATTTACACTTCTTTCAAAATCATCTTCATCAATATTTGATACCGTATATCTGTTTAATATTCTAAGGTTATTTAATTTTTCAATATTTAAATTTTCCTTTAAGCTACTCAATAAATTTAATGCTTCGGTGTTAAATCCTGCTTTTTTTTCAACATATACCCTCTTGACATCAAAGTTCATAAATAAACCTTCCTTTTTATCATTTTACAAAAATATAATAACAAATATAAAAATCCTTGTCAACGGTTTATATAGTAATTTCAACAAAAAATATATTTTATGTTCGTACTATACCGAATTATTAATTAATCATGTTTCCTTATATTCGTATTATTCTGAACCTTGCAAAATATTCCAATTAATAGAGGGAATGGGGGTTAACTATAAAAAAAACAGTAACCTTACGATTACTGTTTTTATTATTACCCTTCCTTTTCTATTCAATATACTCTTTAGCTTTTTCTTCACCTCTAAGAACCCTTAGAGCGCCGTAAGCCAAAGCTTCCATTTCATTTTCACCGGGCATTATTTCTACATGAGATATGAAAGATACTCTGTTTTTTATCCAGGAAGTAAGCATCTCAGAATGTGCAATACCTCCGGTAAGAATTATAACATCAACCTTGCCTTCTACCACTGTAGCCAGTTCTCCGATTCCTTTTGCTATTTGATATGCCATTGCTTCATAAATCAATTTTGCATATTCATTGCCCTCTTTAATCATAGACTCGACTTCTCTTGCATCAACGGTGTTTAAATATGCTTTTAAGCCCCCGTTTCCTCTTAGCTTGCGCTGCATTGTTTTTTTGTCAAATTTCCCTGAATAACAAAGATTTATCAGCTCTCTGCACGGTACTCTTCCTGCTCTTTCAGGCGAAAAGGGTCCTTCATCATCAGAAACCAAGTCTATTATCTGACCCTTGTGATGAATATTGATTGAAATTCCTCCTCCTAAATGCGCAACGATAGTATTCAGCTCTTCGTAACTTTTACCGATACTTTTAGCGTATTTTATAGCCATTGCCCTTGTATTTAAAACATGGCTTGCGCTTTTTCTGGGTATATCAGGCATGCCGGATATACGAGAAATGTCAGGAAATTCATCTGTCATCACGGAGTCATATATATATGAAGTTACGCCGGCTTCCTTTGCAATACCGTAAGCAATCGGAGCTGCAAGATTTGATGCATGCTCCATTACGGGACGATTTTCCACCCTGTCGAGCATAATATCATTAATAACATATGCTCCCGATTTTACCGGAAGAAGCATTCCCCCTCTTGCAACAACACAAGATAATTCCTTAATGTCAAATTGCTTTTCTTTTAAATAGGATCTGATAAATTCCAATCTCATGTCAAGCTGGTCCTTGACATCGTCGAATTTATTGATTAATTCATCAGGATGACTGAGATTCTTTGTGAATACTTCATTTTCATCTTCATATAATGCTATTTTGGTAGAGGTTGAACCTGTATTGACCGCAAATATTTTATAGCCCATAGTTGCCTTCCTTATACAGCATCCATTCCTGCATTGAATGCTTTAATGTTAATATCTATAAATTTTTCTTTTACCTGGCTTTTTATTACAGCTTCCCAATCAATATCGGTTAAGTTCATAGACTTAATCAAGGCCCCTAATAAAACCACGTTCATAACTTTCTGATTACCTAGTTTTTCAGCTGTTTCTCCGGCATTTATAACCTTTGTTTTAGCTTTCCCTTTAATCAATTCGATTATTCCCTCGGGATAATCAGCTTTTCCCATTAATATGGGTGCGGAAGCAATTTCGAAATCATTGATTACAACAACTCCGTCAGGCTTTAAGTATTCAAGCCATCTCAATGTTTCCATAGTTTCAAAGGAAACCAGAATATCGGCTTCACCGATTCCTATAATAGGCGAAAATACTTCACTTCCATATCTTACCTGAGTCGAAACACTGCCTCCTCTTTGTGCCATTCCGTGAATTTCTGACATTTTAACGTCATAACCGGCTGTCATAAGACCTGTTGATAATATTTTACTTACCAATATTGTTCCCTGACCGCCAACACCTACCAATAAAATATTTTTAGTATCCTTCATTTTATTCACCTACCTTACTGATTGCCTTAGTCGGGCATAACTGTAGACAAAGCTCACAACCGACACATTGAAATTTATTTATTGAAGATTTTTTAATGTCTTTTTTAAACACTATAGCCGGACAACCTGTTCCTACGCAAATTTTACATCCTATACATGTTTCTTCGTCAACTTCGCAATAACCTTGAATAGGTCCAAATTCTTCCAGGTCTTCTTTTGAATATTTCTTAAGAGCACATGGGTATCTTGAAATTATTACCGATGGTTCGTTTAAATCGTAAGCCCAATTAAGAGCAGCTTTCATTTCAGCTTGATTCATCGGATTTACTGTTTTTATGTTTTTAACACCTAAAGCTCTGACTATAGGCTCAATTTGAACCGCATCAGTACTATCTCCCTGAAGCGTATAGCCTGTTCCCGGATTATCCTGATGTCCTGTCATTGCTGTTATTCTATTGTCTAAAATACAAGTTATGGTATTTCCTTTGTTAAACACCACGTCCAGCAAGCTTGTCATACCTGAATGGAAGAATGTTGAATCTCCTATAACTGCAACTACTCTTTTATCATCATTGTTCCTTTCAAATACCTTTTTAGCACCATGTGCCATGCTGACGCTAGCCCCCATACATACGCATGTATCCATTGAATTTAACGGGGGTGCTCCGCCCAATGTATAACATCCTATATCACCTGTTACCATTGTGTTCTTTTTCTTTGACAATTGATAATAGAATGCACGGTGAGGACAACCGGCACATAGTGTAGGAGGTCTTCCCACTGCTAATGTTCTGTCATAATCAATTACTTCATTTTCAGTACCGAAAATTGATTTTTTTACAATATCCGGATTAAGCTCCCATGTATTGGGGATTTTTTCTTTGCCTATACATTTAATACCGGCAGCTTTTATCTGTTCTTCCATAAAAGGTTCTAATTCTTCAACTACATAAAGAGTTTCAACCTCTTCTGCAAATTTTTTAATTTTTTCCATTGGTAGCGGGAAAGTAAATCCTAATTTTAAATATGATGCATTCTTGCCAAATACTTCCTTTGCATATTGATAAGCAACTCCGGCCGAAATAATACCGATTTTTTTGTCATTCCATTCTATATAATTCAACTCAGTTTCATTTGAAAACTTTTCAAGTTCCTTAAGCTTTTTCTCAACTACCACATGTGCCGCTTTTGCATTAGCAGGTGCCATAATATATTTTGGCGCATTTTTCACGTATGGTTTTACAGGAACTTCTATTCTTTCGCCTGTTTCAACAATTGATTTACTGTGACAAACTCTTGTTGTCATTCTCAGCATTACCAAGACATCATACTTTTCGCTTATTTCCATGGCTCTTATTACCATGTCCTTACATTCCTGTGAGTTGCTTGGCTCAAGCATAGCTACCTTTGCCATTCTTGCGTAATACCTGTTATCCTGCTCATTTTGAGAAGAATGAAGCCCCGGGTCGTCTGCGCTTACCAGTACCATTCCGCCGTTTACACCTGTGTAACCGATTGTGAAAAACGGGTCGGCTGCAACATTAAGCCCAACATGTTTCATAGCTGTTAAAGTTCTTGCTCCTGCAAGGCTTGCTCCAAATGCAGACTCAACTGCCACTTTTTCATTTGGTGCCCATTCTGCTGTTATCTCCTTGCGAAGGGCTATGTTTTCCAATATTTCTGTACTAGGCGTTCCGGGATATGCTGCAGCAAAATGAATTCCTGCTTCATAAGCTCCCTGAGCAACTGCTTCATTTCCTGTCATTAAAACTTTCATGTTCTTCCTCCTATAACTTTTTTTCAAGAAATCTATTTTGCACTAATAATAGTTAAATTCATAATTTCATTTTCAAGACTTTTAATATTGTTGTTAATTTTTCTGAATTTGTCGATGTCTAAATCATCAAGCAACAGACAACCTTCCGTGTTTATCAATGCATTTTCAAATGCCTTCTTTAGCTCTTCAACTTCTTTTAATAATTCTTGTATATACCTATCCTTTATTTTTTGGTTTTCATCTACCAGGACTACTTCATTTATCAAGTTTTTCTTTTTAATTTCATAAACGACGTCGTATTCCGGTATTATACAGTCTATATTAAATTTCTCTTTTACATCAATGCAAAAGGATTCTTTTGATTCCTTTTCTCCGTGAACTATAAAGATTCTCCCCGGCTTTTCCTTAAAGCTGCCAATCCAGTTGAGAAGAGCAGGTTTATCGGCATGTCCCGAAAACCCCTCAACATTATAAATTTCAGCATTAACCATTATATCTTCGCCAAATAATTTAACGCATTTTTCACCGTCCAATAACCTTCTGCCTAATGTTCCTTCAGCTTGGTAGCCTACAAATACAATGCTAGCTTCCTTTTTCCAGAGATTATGTTTCAGATGATGTCTTATTCTTCCTGCATCACACATTCCACTGGCTGAAATAATAATTTTCGGCTCTGATAAAAAATTCAACTGCTTGGATTCTTCTGCGGTATGAGTAAAATGCAGGTTTTCAAAATCCAAGGGGTTGTCCCCTTTCATTATATAGTCTTTTGCTTCTTTATCAAAAGCGTGGCTGTTTCTTTTAAATACTTCCGTTGCCTTAATTGCAAGCGGGCTGTCAATATAGACCGGTATTTTTCTTAATTCATTTTCCTTAGTACCGATTTCATTCAAATGGCTGTCATAATATTTATTCAGCTCATAAATCAGTTCCTGTGTTCTACCTACCGCAAAGGACGGGATAATTACACTGCCTCCCCTTTTAGTTGTTTTTAATATTATATTGATAAGCTCTTCTGTTCTTTTTTCGATGTTTTCGTGAACTCTGTTGCCATAAGTTGCTTCCATTATTAAATAATCAGCCCTGTCTATTTGAGCAGGGTCTTTTAAAATAGGTTTTTCACGCATTCCTATATCACCGGAATACACCAGCTTAATTGTATCTTTTTCATCTTTAAACCATATTTCAATGATTGAAGAGCCTAAAATATGGCCGGCATCGTTAAATTTCACAGTTATATTTTCATCAATATTTATAATTTGATCGTATAAAACAGGTTTGAAATACTGCATGCTGTCTAAAGCATCTTGCTGCGTGTACAAAGGCTCCACTAATTTTCTCCCTGAACGTTTTGCCTTGTTGTTCTTCCACTGTGCTTCTGTTTCTTGAATATGTGCCGAATCCAAGAGCATTATCTCACAAAGTTCATAAGTAGGCTTTGAGCAATAAATTAATCCCTTAAAACCCTTTTTTACCAGCAAAGGAATTCTTCCGCTGTGGTCGATATGACTGTGACTCAATAAAAGGCAATCAATATCTGCCGGATTTATTGCAAATTCTTCTGCATTCAGCTCCTCATCCTTGCCTTGATACATACCGCAATCAAGCATGATATTTTTGCCTCTGACCTGAATTAAGTGGTTTGAACCGGTAACACCGTTTACTGCACCTAAAAACCTGATTTTCATTATATACCTCTTTCCGGTTAAAAATAAAAAAGTCTTAAAAAATTTAACCCATATTAAGTATGACAAAAAAACTCATTTATGTCAATGGCTTGTACCAAAAAACCCATTGTTAAAATATAGTGTTAATTTATAAATATTTAAGGTGCTTCCAAATTATTGGAAACACCTATCAGTATTAGACAATCTAACATATACCGCAGTCTCATTCACCAATTTATAATATTTGGGGACATTCCTCATGCCCTCAAAGACTTATGGCATCTTCAACTCTCCATTTGTCTCGATAAAAATATACTTGCCGTTTTTATTAATTTTTCTTCAACTTCAGACATCTTAGAGCCTTTGTCCTTCGATAAAAGTATAACAGCTCCTATAGGGTCTCCGTGTACCATAATCGGTGCTATCACCTGACTTGTATAATTGTCAGGATTAAATTCATTGGCAGTAATTCTGATTGGCTTTGAAGTTGCACTGGTTTGATACATTTCTCTGCTTTCAATTATTTTTTCTAATTCAGGACTCAGCCTTTTTTCTGCATAATCTTTCTTTGAGCTTCCCGAAACGGCAATTACGCCGTCTCTATCCGTAATTATTGCAATATGCCTCGTAGTTTCAAATAATGATTCCACATATTCTCCTGCAAATTCAGTCAACTCTCCAATAGGTGAATATTTCTTCAATATTATTTCACCTTCTCTATCGGTGAATATTTCTAAAGGATCGCCTTCTCTTATTCTCAAGGTCCTTCTTATTTCTTTAGGAATAACTACTCTGCCTAAGTCGTCAATTCTTCTGACAATTCCTGTTGCTTTCATTACTTACGTTCCTCCAATTACATATTTTTATATTTTTATGACATTTCTTTTAATATTTTCTATTATTTACACTTTCATAAATTTTATCCAACAGATAAAATAATGTTGAAAATATTTTTAAAAAAGAAACATTAATTCATTATAATGGAAGGAATTAAAAATATCAACATTTTTTTACATAAATTAACAAATTTTTAATTTTTTACTATTACCGCATCATTTTTCAGCTGTTCTAAAAGATCTTCGTATTTGTTCAATTTATAATATTGAATAAGCTTTTCTTTTTCAGATTCTACGGTAGTTTCTTCATCAACAATCTTATCTGTCAGCTTAATAATATGATATCCAAAATCAGATTGTACAGGCTGGCTCACTTCTCCTATTTCCAGTGCAAATGCTGCTTCTGAGAAAGGCTTAACCATATCCGTATATTTAAAGTAATCCAAATCTCCTCCGTTTGCTCCGCTTGCTGTATCAATGGATAATTCTTTTGCAAGCTCACCGAAGTCTTCACCCTTATTAATTCTTTCAACTATTTTTACAGCTTCTTCTTCCGTATCCACAAGTATATGGCTTGCTTTTATCAGAACATTTAATTTCATTTCTTCAAATAGATTTTTCAGCTCTTCATTATTTGGATTTAAGGAATCAATTTTTGATGTTATATAATTATTAATTAATATTTCTTTGGTTAACTCTTGTATAATAAAATCTTCCGTTATACCTCTTTGCTCCATAAAACTTTTATATTCTTCATCGTTTTCGAAATTAATTTTAAAGTTTTCCAATGAATGCTGTACTTCTTCTTCACTTGCCTTTATTCCTTCTTTTTCGGCAGCATCAAGCAGAAGCAATGATTTAGTCATTTCATCCCATACGTATTCTTCATAAATTTCTTTATAAGTACCCCTTGGTGTTTCTGTTTCCCATGCATCTTCGCCTAATTGATACTCAACATAATCCTTATAATATGCCAATGCATCATCATAATCTTTCTGCATAATCGGCTTGCCGTTTACAGTTGCCATTACACCCTCTTTATCGACATCTTTGCCGCCTGAGTTTGAGCAAGCTGTAAATACTAAAGCTATGCATAATAAAGTAATTAAAAATAATGATTTTTCAAATTTGTTCATGTTTTTCCTCCACAGCAGTTTTTCCTGCTTTAAAATTATTTAGTGTTTCTAAAAACTCTTCCAGTTCCCTAAGAATTTTCATTTGCTCAAGAGAATCCAGTTTATATTTAATAATCGGTTCGTTAGTTCCAACAAAGCTTATTTTTTCATAATAATTCTTTATTAAAAACTCAATGATATCTTGACTCAGGTAATCTTTCGTCATTTCTATGTTTACGGTATTGCCTGCCTGAGCTATTGATTTTATTTTAATTCTTTTGCTCAATGATTTAATGTATGATATTTTTAAAAGATTATCTACTTGAACAGGAATATTGCCAAACCTGTCAATAATTTCTTCAGTTATATCAAATATATCATCTTTATTCTCTGCTGCTGCTATTTTTTTGTAAATTTCTATTTTTTGCTCTTCATTTTCAATAAATGATGAAGGAATATAACCGTCAACATTTAAATCAACCGACGTTTCAATATCTTCCTCAACTTGTTTTCCTTGAATTTCTTTAACTGCCCGGTCTAAGAACTTAACATATAAATCATATCCTATTGCCAGCATATGACCATGCTGCTCCGGACCCAATATATTTCCGCTGCCTCTTATTTCCAAGTCGCGCATAGCTATTTTAAATCCTGAGCCAAACTCGGTAAATTCCTTTATTGCCTTAAGTCTTTTGTCGGCAACTTCAGACAGCATTTTGTCCTTCTCGTAGGTAAGGTATGCAAAAGCAACTTTGTTTGACCTGCCTATCCTTCCCCGAAGCTGATACAGTTGTGAAAGTCCCAAATAATCGGCATTATCAATAATCAATGTATTTACATTGGGTATGTCCATTCCGGTTTCAATTATGGTTGTACAAACCAAAATATCATATTCCTTATTTACAAATTCAAGCATTATATTTTCAAGATGTCTTTCGCTCATCTGGCCGTGAGCCACTGCTATTCGTGCCTCAGGAAGCAGCTTTCTCAACTTTGCTGCTGTTTGGTCTATGTCTGCCACTCTGTTGTGTACGTAATAAACCTGACCCTTTCTTGAAATTTCCTTTTCAATTGCATCCTTTATCAATCCTTCGTTATATTCAATAACATAAGTTTGTATAGGAAGTCTGTCTCCGGGCGGTTCAGATATGATGCTCATGTCCCTTACACCAATCATAGACATATGAAGTGTTCGGGGTATTGGTGTTGCCGACAGCGTCAGAACATCAATATTTGATTTAAGCTGTTTTATCAATTCCTTATGTCTTACACCGAATCTTTGCTCCTCATCTATTATCAAAAGTCCTAAATCCTTAAATTTAAGCTCTTTGGAAAGAAGTTTATGTGTTCCTATTACAATATCAATCAAACCCTTATTTAAATCGTTGATTATTTTGTTTTGTTGGTAATGTGTTCGAAAACGGCTCAGCATTTCAATTTTAATGGGATATCCTCTGAATCTTTCAACTAAATTTGTATAATGCTGCTGCGCCAATATGGTTGTAGGTACCAACATCGCCACTTGCTTTGAATCCATAACTGCTTTAAATGCGGCTCTCATTGCCACTTCGGTTTTTCCGAACCCGACATCGCCGCAAAGAAGTCTGTCCATGCAAATAGGCTTTTCCATATCTTTTTTGATTTCTTTTACGCAACGAAGCTGGTCTTCCGTTTCTTCAAAAGGAAATTTATACTCAAATTCTTTCTGCCACTCGGTATCTTTTGAAAAAGCATATCCCTTTAATACCTTTCTTTCAGCATACAGCTTAATCAGCTCACTTGCCATATTTTCTATGGCTGCCTTTGAGCGCTCCTTGGTTTTTATCCAGTCTGAGCTGCCCATTTTGTTAAGCTTGGGTTTTTCGGAATCTGTTCCGATATACTTTTGTATAAGAGACATTTGGTCAACAGGAACATATAACTTGTCTTCACCTTTATACTTGATGCACAAATAATCCTTTTGAATATTCTGTACTTCTATTTTTTCAATTCCTATATATTGACCGATTCCATGATGCTCATGTACTACATAATCTCCTACTTTTAAATCGGTGAAAATTTCAATTGCAGCACCCTTGCGTTTTTTCGTCTTGCGGGATTTGCGCTTGACAGAGCCAAGCACCTCATTTTCTGTAAGCACAAGGAGCTTATTGTCGTAGTATTCAAATCCTTTTGTTAATTCTCCCGGTGCAATTACCACTTGTCCGCTTTCTGCTGCGTTGGTATCTTTAGACAATGTGGTTGTGCATTCATAATCATTTAATAAATTATAAAGTTTCCTGCAGCTTTCATAGGTGCTTAGTATAATATCTACTTTATAGCCCTTGTATTTCAGCCTGTTTAAATCTTTTGACAGCTCTTCAATCTTGCCGTAGTAAGAAGGAGCTTCTTTAAAAAGCATATGAACAGAATCATCTGTTTTAATTATTTTCTCTTTACCGTTTATAGAAATGAAAGGTTTTTTGGAAATCTTCGTCAATAGTTCATGCTCGCTTATATATACTTCACTTTGATTTGAAAAAATTTCTCCTCTTTCAAATAATTCAGTATATTTCAGCTGAAAGCTTTCATTTAAATCATTAAGTTCTTCAAATATTCTTTCAGGCTCATCAAGAAGAAGAATAGAATCATCTTCAAAATAATCTATAATATTTGAAAAAGATTCCTTTATAAATGGTATCAAAAGGTCGGCATTTTCAATACCCATACCGCCCATAAGCTTATCTTGATAGCTCTTGTAAAGGTTCTTTAAATTCTTAAAAGCTTCTTTGCTTAAGCTTTGGTTTTGACTCTGCTTATCATAATCCTTTTCAATTTCAGATAAAATAATTTTTATTTCTTCTTTTTTAAACAAGATGTCGCTGCAAGGAAGAATCTTAGCAGATTTAATGTTCTTAACCGAGCGCTGTGTTTTTAAATCGATTAATCTTATTGAATCTACTTCATCATCAAAAAATTCTACCCTGAACGGATTTGCTTCTGAAGGAGAAAAAATATCAATAATTCCGCCTCTTACAGAAAATTGGCCAACCCCTTCGATGGCATCCACTCTCTCATATTTAAGCTTAACCAAATTGCTTCTTAATTCATTTAAATCATAACTGTCGCCATATTTTAATTCTATAATGCTTTCCTTAAATCTATCTTTAGACATTACTCTTGTAATTATTGAATTAATTGAAGCAGTTACAATACATTTCCGCTTATTTAAAATGTTATTTAACAGATTTGCCCTTTTATACTCCACATCCTTGCTTAAAGCATCAACATTATACAAAATAAATTCTTTAGGCTGAAGGCGTTCTGAATGCTCTGTATAAGCTCTAATAATCTCTTCGTACTTTTTCGATTTTGCTTCACTGCTTGTTAGAATTAATATTTTATCGGATGTATCTAAAAGATTGCATGCTAAATAAGCTAATCCTTCCTCATTGAGTCCTTGGATAAGCTGGCTTTTTTCCTTATTATAATTTGAACAAATCTTTTTGAATTTTTCTGTTCTTTGAAACTGGTCAAACAAAATTCTGTTCATATTTTTCCTTTATTTGTCATTGCTGATAAACTAGTTATATGGTACACGTACCTTACGTTAAGGTGTGTCCCCCTTCATATTGAATTTCTGCATTGCGCTGTCTATACCATTTTCAATAATTTCTACCGCTGCTTCAGCTGCCCTTTCAATAATGGGAGTGACTATATCTTTTTCATTCCTTGAAAATTTCTGCAGCACAAAATCTGCCAAATCCATTTCCTCATTTCTTCCTATTCCTATTCTTATGCGCGGAAACTCGCTCCCGATACTGTCAACTATTGATTTCATCCCATTATGAGTGCCGGCACTTCCACTCGGTCTTATTCTTAAAGCCCCCAGGGGTATATCTATATCATCGTAAATAACTATGAGATTTGACGTTGAAATTTTATAAAATTTAACTATTTCTGCTATGGCAATTCCGCTTTTATTCATGTAGGTTACGGGTTTAACAAGCATGACTTTTTCTCCGTTTATGGAAGTATCCCCATATACGGAGTTAAATTTTAGTTTATTCAATTTAGTATTAAGTTTTCCAGCTAAATATTCTACTGCCATATAACCTGCATTATGTCTTGAGCTTGCATATTCCTTACCTGGATTTCCAAGTCCTGCAATTACATACATATTAACCTCTTTAAAATCTGTTTTTGCCTCTTCCTTCTTTATTGACCTGCCTAGCTCTTGCAATTGCTAAATCTCCCTCTTTGACATCTTCCGTAATGGTAGAGCCTGCAGCCACATATCCGCCTTTTTCAATAGTAACGGGAGCAACTAAATTTGAATTGCTTCCTACGAAAGCACCGTCGCCGACTATTGTTTTATGCTTCTTCTTCCCATCATAATTAACAAATACAACTCCGCATCCTATATTAACATTTTTACCTACCTCTGCATCACCTATGTAAGCCAAATGAGATGATTTTGAATTATCACCAATGATTGATTTCTTTACTTCAACAAAATCACCAATTTTTACATTTTTACCTAAATTGCTGCCGGGTCTTAAATATGCAAATGGTCCTACATTTGTTCCGTCATCGATATAAGATTCAATAACCTTTGAGCTTTCAACGGTTACATTATTTCTTACGGTGGAATCAATTATCCTTGAGTTAGGTCCGATTGTGCAGTTGCTTCCTATAACCGTTCCTCCCTCCAAATATGTATTAGGATAAATAACCGTATCTCTGCCTATTTTAACCGAATCATCTATATATGTGCTATCCGGGTCAATGATTGTAACACCTGAATACATATGTCTTTGATTTATTCTTTTTTGCATTATTTTTGTTACTTCAGCAAGTTGTACCCTGTCATTTACAGCCTTGATATCATCTGAGTCCTCTAATAGCCACCCTCCTATATTAGCACCTTCATTATTTAAAACCTTTATGGTATCCGTAAGATAATACTCATTCTGTGAGTTATTCTTGGTAATTTTCTTCAAAGCATATTTTAAGAGCTCACCCTTAAAACAGTATATCCCCGTATTTATTTCCTTTATATTTTTAATTTCTTCAGATGCATCCTTTTCTTCTACTATTTCATCGATAGACATATCCGACTTTCTTACTATTCTTCCGTATCCCCTTGGATTATCTAAATAAGCTGTCATTATCGATGCAGCACAGTTACTTTCAAAATGATAGTTCATAAAGTCAATTAATGTTTCTTTTTTAACAAGCGGTCCGTCAGCACAAAGTATTAAAACCGTTTCCCCGTCATCGATGTGGTTTTCTGCAGCCATAACGGCATAGCCCGTTCCATAGGGATGCCCTTCACCGATAGGCTGTTCAACAGTTTGTACATTCATATCCTTAATATTGTGTCCAACTTTTTCTTTTCCATGTCCCAAAACAACAATATTTTTCTCTATACCTGAATTTAAAGATGCTTCAATTATGTATTTTATCATTTCTTTTCCACATACTTTATGCAGCGTTTTCGGTAGATCTGATTTCATTCTGGTACCTTCGCCTGCTGCCAAAATTATTGACATACTCATAATAAATTCTCCTTAATGCGAATCTGTAATACTGAGTTATTATATATCATAATATTTAGTAAGTCAAAAAATATTCAGGGACATTACTCTAATATTTAAAAAAAATTGATAGAGGAAATTCACCAATTTTGATTCATATTACCTTTAGACACAATAAAAGGGTCTATGAAAGACCCGAGTACTGTTGACTGTAAATCATCAGTAACAGCGCTACATAAGAGCGGCTTCTTCCACGTTTTCGCTTTCTTCTGTGCGCTTTTCTTCATATGCTTTAAATACAGCCTCTGCAACAAGATTCCTTGTTTCAGAATTGATTGGATGAGCTATATCTTTAAACTCTCCGTCCGGCATCTTCCTACTGGGCATTGCTATAAACAACCCTTCTTGACCTTCAATTATTTTAATATCATGTACCACGAAACAATCATCAAAGGTTACGGAAACGATTGCCTTCATCTTGCCCTCAGAATTAATTTTTCTTACCCTTACGTCTGATATTTTCATACTGTCACCACCTTCCCCAATAATTATGTCCAATTTTTATTCATTATACTATAAATACCCAAAAATAGCAAAAAAACATTTTCATAAATATATGAAATTATTTTAACAATTTCGGATTTGGTTTTATTTCGATAACACCTTCTTTTATACTTTTATTATTAAGTATCAATAATGAAGTATAATTATCTACTAATTTCTTTTCCGGCTCTATAGTTTCAATAACAACAGCAGTCCCTACAACATTTGCATTAAATTCCCTCATCATATCCTCCATTCCCTTGCAGGTTCCGCCGCCTTTCATAAAGTCGTCAACTATTAGAATTTCAGCATTTTCTTTTAAAGACCTCTTTGATAATGACATGGTTTGAATATTGTTTGATGAACCCGAAACATAGTTTATGCTGACTGTTGCCCCTTCTGTAATTTTGTTGTTTCTCCTGATTACGGCCACAGGAACATTCAGCTTATGGCCTGTCATAATAGCTACGGGTATACCTTTCGTCTCTACGGTAACTATATAATCAATATGTTTATTACTAAATTGTGAAGAAATTACTTCGGCAATATTCGACACAATTCGAGGGTTGTTGAAAATATCGGTCATATAAATAAAACCGCCGGGCAGTATTCGGTTTTTTTGCGAAAATAATGAGCATAACTGCTCAAGTATTTCATTTAATTCCTTCTTACCCAATATAGGTATAAACATAACTCCGCCTGAAACTCCTGAAATGGTTTCAATCCTGCCAAAATTCATCTCTGCAGCCAATTCCTTGACTATTGCCACATCTTCACTTATTGTTGATTTTGCTGCATTGAAAATTTCACAAAAATAATTATATGAAAACAAACAATTTGGTTTTTCGGCAAAAATTTTCATCAATGCACCGATTCTTTGATTTCTTTTGTATTTTTTCATTTTATCACCAGCGAATGTTTTTATATAATTATATTACAAATGTTCGTATAAATCAAGACTTAATTCAGCTGCCCTCCTGCAAATATTATTGAGGTTTCAGCCAAAATCTCCATGGGGTTAATAAAGTTTCCTTCCAATTTATATATATATTGTGCTGACGAAAGTTCAGTGCAGCCTAACAAAAATACGTTTGCTCCCAATTCCTTTAATTCATCTTCGCATTCAAAGAAAAGACTTGTACCTGCATCGTAATTGCCTTTTTTTATAACATCATAAATGAATTCCATTATTTTTCCCTGTGTTTTTATTGGTACAACTGTTTTTATCCCCAACCCGGCATAATACTTTTCATAAATTTTTGTTTTAATAGTTCCATCAGTAGCCATTATTCCAACTACCGCATCCTTTCCATATTTGTCATATGTATGCTTAACTGCCTCTTCAGGCATATTAATAAAGGGAATGCTGATATTTTTCTTTATTTCCTCTATAAAGTAATGTGCAGTATTGCAGGGCATTATTAAAAAGTCCGCACCGCTGTTTTCAAGCATCTTCGCTGAATTAACCAATTCATTTACCGGACTTTCTTCATTACCGAGTATGGCTAAAGTTCTGTCCGGAATTTTTGTATTGTTATCAATTAAGATACGAATGTGATCTTGGTCCTTTTCTGCCTTTGTTCTTAAAACAATTCTTTCAAATAAGTGTACTGTGGCAAGAGGCCCCATACCGCCTATAATTCCTATTATTTTCATAGTCCACCTCATAATTTTTATTGCTAGATTATATCATATTACTTACATTGTGACAAGGGGACGGGGGTGTATAAAAAAAACAAGCACAAATGCTTGCTTAGATTATACAAATCCCTTGAGATTCTTCGGTCTAGCCCTCAAAAATTATTAACATAAATCCAAATAATTTACTCCGTCTTCAGGTACAATAATTTTTATGCTGCCATCATTTTTCATCCCTACAATAAACAAGGTATAATGCATGTAAGGTGCAGCATCTATCCAATGATCTAAGATTTCAGTGCCGTCGGGTTTCTTTAATTGCAATGTATATCTTCCCGATGGGATTGCCACATTACACGATACTTTTCCATACTTAATATCAGAAAATAGAATAGTTCCGTCCGACGCCGACATTACTACTTCTGGTTCATCGATACACAAATTTGCCAACCGCAATGCTGACATATTACTTGTCATATTATGTACTTTTTGCTCGGGTACCATTAAAATGCAAATATCCTTCTTATTTTCTTCATCAGCTGAGACGACTGCTGTGTATGCCAAGTTATAATCTATGTCTATATCCGATTCAAATAACAAATTACCATTTGGAGAGTGTATTAAAACATGATAAGAATTCGGAGGAAACTTAACATATTTTGTGAATTCTCCGATTTTTAAATTCTCTGCCATAAGTATGTCATTTACCTGTATATCCAAAGGCTGATTAACAGTATTTAACACTCTTACATAAGATTTTTTGCAAAAACAACTTGCCATCATTGCATAATAACCCATATATCCTGTATATGGATATGTATTATAATACTTTTTTATATCAAACATAAATTCACCCCTCTCTCCAATATATGAATTTCCCCTGTTAATAGTTATAAAAAGATGTTTGACAAATACTGACAATAACATAAAAAAAATCTCCCGACCTTGTCGAGAGATTTCCTAATATTTATTTTACTACTATATTGTATATTTTCCCCGGTACATATATTTCTTTTATGGTTGTTTTGCCTTCTATATATTTAAAAATATTCTCATCAGCTTCAGCCAATTTCCTTGCAGTATTTACATCCGCATCCTTCGGCAATAAAATTTTCCCTCTTACCTTTCCGCTTACCTGGACAGGAAGCTCTATAACATCCTCAACTGTTTTTTCTTCATCCCATACAGGCCATTCTGTCTGATTTAACATGCCTTCAAAACCTTGTTCCTGCCATATTTCTTCAGTTATATGGGGAGCCACGGGATAAAGCAGTGTAATGAATGTTTTTAATTCATCCCTTGTAATACTTCCATCGTTGTAAATTTCATTAATAAAGCTCATCATGGCAGCTATTGCAGTATTATATTTCATAGCTTCGAAATCTTCGCTGACCTTTTTTATTGTTTTATGCATAAGAGTTAAATGTTTATGAGAATATCCCTTTTCTTCATTTACAAACTCCTGCATTTTCCAGACTCTGTCTAAAAATCTTTTACATCCTTTTACACTTGCATCATTCCAAATAGCATACTTTTCATAGTCTCCGATAAACATAATGTATGTTCTTAAAGTATCTGCACCGTACTCATCTATTATATCGTTTGGATTTACCACATTTCCTCTCGACTTTGACATTTTTTCTCCGTCTGCACCAAGGATTAAGCCTTGAGCGGTACGTTTAGCATATGGCTCCTTAAAGGGTACAACTCCTATGTCATAGAGGAACCTGTGCCAGAACCTTGAATAAATCATGTGTCTTGTAACGTGCTCCATCCCTCCGTTGTACCAGTCGATGGGACCCCAGTATTCTAACTTTTCTTTTGATGCTATTTGCTCTTTATTATGGGGGTCAATATATCTTAAAAAATACCATGATGACCCTGCCCATTGAGGCATAGTGTCAGTTTCTCTTTTTGCATCTTCATCGCATACGGGACATTTTACATTTACCCATTCAGGTATATTGGCAAGCGGTGATTCTCCCGTTTCGGCAGGACGATAATTTTCGACTTCAGGCAGTAACAAGGGAAGCTCTTCTTCCGGCACGGGAACCATACCGCAATGAGGACAATGAATAATAGGAATCGGCTCACCCCAGTATCTCTGCCTGTTAAAGGCCCAATCCTTCATCTTGTAATTTACTTTTCTTTCTCCTAAATTATTTTCAACCAAATAATTTGTAATTTTTTCAATTGCATCCTTAACTCTCAAACCGTTAATCATACCGGAATTTACCAATATTCCGTCTTCTACATCCGTAAATGCTTCTTCTTCGATATTTCCTCCGCCGATTACTTCAATTATGGGAATATTGTATTTTTTTGCAAACTCCCAGTCTCTTTGGTCATGACCGGGAACACCCATAATAGCACCTGTTCCATAACCCATCATAACATAGTCGGCAACCCAAATAGGCACTTCTTCCCCATTAACGGGATTAAGAGCAGTCAGTCCTTTTATTTCTACTCCTGTCTTTCCTTTTGCTAACTGCACCCTTTCAAATTCGGTTTTCTTTTTGGACTCTTCCTGGTATTCTTTTATTTCATCCAGATTTTGGATTATATTTTCATACTTTTTAATCAAAGGATGTTCGGGAGCCATTACCATAAATGTAACTCCGTACAAGGTATCCGGTCTTGTAGTAAATACTCTTAAATTGTCCTCTGTGTCCTTTAATTTAAAATCAACTTCGGCACCATAAGAACGACCTATCCAGTTTTCCTGCTCAATTCTTATACGCGGCAAATAATCAACTTCATCCAGACCCTCTAAAAGCTTATCCGCATAATCTCTGATTTTTAGAAACCATACATCTTTTTCCATCTGCACCACCTGGCTGCCGCATCTGTCGCATATGCCGTTTTGCGAATCTTCATTTGCAAGTACAACCTTACAGCTGTTGCAGAAGTTTACATATGTTTTATCCTTATAAGCCAGCCCATGCTTAAATAATTGAACAAATATCCATTGAGTCCATTTATAGTATTCAGGGTCTGTCGTATCAACACTTCTGGACCAGTCAAATGAATATCCTGCAGCATTAAGCTGTGCAGTGAAAATCTTGATATTATCATCCGTAACCTTTCTTGGATGTTTTCCTGTCTGCATTGCATAATTTTCCGTAGGAAGACCAAAAGCATCCCATCCTATGGGAAACAATACATTGTATCCTTCTAATCTCCTTTTTCTTGATATTACTTCAAGGGATGTATAGGCACGAATGTGCCCTACGTGCAGTCCTACCCCTGAAGGATATGGAAATTCCACAAGACCATAAAACTTTTTCTGGTCTGTATTGTCTTTCGCTTTAAAAGTTTCATTCTTTCTCCATATTTCCTGCCATTTTTTTTCAATAGCTTGTGGATTATATGATTTCATTTTTCGCCTCCATGTTTTTACTAAATCGCAGCTCCATCACCAATTTGTTGACAATAAAAATCTTCCTCCCGATTGGGACGAAGATTCCGCGGTACCACCCAAATTAGACCTAAGCCTCACTCAATATTATAACGGTATCACCGTTTGAAACTACTTTTTTCGCTTCAAATACTCCCGGACGAGTTCAGCATTAGCAATACCGTCTCACACCACCCGACGACGGCTCTCTTTGATTGTTTACAGCCTACTACTTCCATTCATTGTATTTTATTAACTTTTCATTCGATTATATCAGAACAAAAAACGTATTGCAATAACAAAATTGTAAATCTTTACAATTTAGCTTTGCCGCATCTGTTTCTGTGACAGCATCTTGTGCTGTGAAAATCTCCTTCGCCGTCGCAAAGCTTATAATCTCCGCCTTCTATTCGCAAAACTTTCCCGTTTACCAGTGATTCTGCAATTTTCTTTCTGGCTTCCTGGTAAATACCCTGGACGGTAGTTCTTGCCACATGCATTAAACTTGCACATTCCTCTTGGGAAAGGCCTTCTAAATCTATAAGTCTTATAGTTTCATATTCATCAACGGACATAATAACAACATGTTCCTTTTCTACCGCAAAATCCAAAGGTCCAAAGCGATTTACATCAGGCAGGCTGCAGACCCTTCTCCATTTTCTCGGTCTAGGCATTAATAACACCCCATTTCTTATTATAGCTTATATTATATCTGATTTATGAAATATGTCAATAAATCAGAATATCAATCCTTTGGATTCTCATTTTCACAGGGAACACATACCTGGCATTTGCCGCAGCCATAATAAGGTTTATGCTTTTCCTTAACCTTATCCAAAAAGTCGGAACACTTTTTATGGTCTTTTCCATTTTCTAAGGATATTGCACCTGCAGGACAATTTTCTGCACATATACCGCAATTTATGCAGTATTCATATATATTATTATATTTTTTATATCCGATTTTAATTTTAATTCCGTCACTATACTTCCTAATCTTCCGGCCATTCCTTTTTGAGTAATTATCCCTTTTGATAATCCAAAAGTCCCAAGCCCGCAAATAAAAGCTACATGCCTTTCTGACCAATTGCTGGAGAAACCCTCTGACTTGAACCTTGAATCCAATCCGGGAACCAAGCTTTTATAGCCTTCTTCATTCAGTTTGGAATTTAGAAATAAGTTGAATTCATTCATAAAATTTTGTCCATCAATGCGTCCGTGAAGCCATTCATTTGAAGGCCAGCTCATATCTGTTCTGTTACCTTCTCTGATTTCATCCGTAAACGGAAAGAAATAAACTATAACTGTATTTGCACTTTGAAGCCATTCCTTCGGCATCATAAAATGTTCTCCGATAACTGAAGGTGATTTTAATAATTGAAAACCTTCATCGTCTGCAGCTCCATAAGCAAATATTGGTTCATCAAAAATTTTCAACCCTGCCAACTCTTCATTTAATGCCTTGTCATTTGATACATAATTTATCTCTTTTTGCACAAATTCTGCTGCTAATCTTGCAATTGTTTGTTTATCCATGCTTCCCCCTTTATAGTTTTAAATTTATATGCTCCTATTATATAATATTTCTCTTCTTATGTGTTACTTAATTTCATATTAAATTCTAACATTCTTATAATTGTTTAAAATTATTACTAACGGGTAACATTTATTTAATTAAATGATAGTGTGACTATATAGAGGAGTGTCTGCTTAACACTACCAAAAATAACAAGGAGTACAAAACTATGATAACTTATAATAAACACATCGAGTATCTGCATGAACTTAAGCGGAAGATTATGCTGCACAGACATAGATTGACGATTATCATGATGCTGGTCATCCTGCTTGGAACAATGGCATCCGGCTGCGCCATAGGAGAAACCGACGTTACAAACCCGGACACAACAACAGGAGAGTCCATTGTGGTAACGATAACCGACCCGCCCGACGAACTGGAGCCCATCGTTGTGCCGACTATGCCTGAAGTTATTCCACCCTACCTCGGTGCTGATCCGGAGACCGGTCTAACAATGACTGGGACACCGACATTGGTTGATTTCGATACCTACAGGCTCAAAGTGAGCGGTAAGGTCGACCAAGAGCTGAGCCTGACCTATGATGATTTGCGGCGCATGCCAAAGCTGACTGCTACTCCGACATTGGAATGCGTTGGATATTTCAAGGATGTTGCTACCTGGTCGGGCGCATCGCTCAAGACAATCCTCGAGATGGCAAAAGTGCAGCCCGGGAGCACCAGGGTTGCCTTTAAGGGCGCTGACGGCTACGAAATTTCTATGATTCTGGAGAATGCCCTCGCCCCCGAGAATTTCCTTGCCTACGAATTAGAGGGTAAGACACTTCCGGTGCTGCAAGGCTTTCCGTTACGAGTAGTCATCCCCAGTTATGACGGCTCCGTATGGGTCAAGTGGTTGCTTGAGATAGTGGTGGAGTAAATATAAAGTATTAAATTCGGGAAGGATTAATTATGAAAAGGCTTTTGATTATACTATTTATAATAATTACATTAACTATAACAATTACAGGATGTACATCAATGGAAAAAAATAAAACAGGTACAGAGACTGCTTACAAAAAAATTTCTGCTGAAGAAGCAAAAGCAATAATTGACAGTGAAGATGTTATTATTTTAGATGTTCGAACACAGGAAGAATACAATGAAGGTCACATTGAGAATTCTGTCTTGCTGCCGGTAAATGATATAACAGGTAAAGCAGGAGAAATACTGGCTGACAAGGATGCAAAAATACTTGTATATTGCAGGACCGGAAACAGAAGTGCCACAGCAGCCAAACAATTAATCAAAATGGGTTATACAAATGTCTATGATTTTGGCGGAATAAATTCCTGGCCATATGGAACAGTGAAATAATAAAAAAATGTCATCCTGAGCATATGCGAAGGATCTCATGAGATTCTTCACTGCGTTCAGAATGACACTTACGTGTATTAATAACAAGACAATGTGTTGTATACTTGTTTATAAACTTAACGCCTTCTTATACAAAGAAGGCGTCTTAATAAGCTTATGTCTATGCAATTAATAACTGATTGAGTAGTCGTGAGAATACTGGAGATAAATATTCTGGTGTGCAGGACCAAATGGTAGGGGAACTGCTCCCTCCGCACAATTCTGATTCTCGTTTATACCTTGTTTCATATGGGTCCCATAATCTATTACAGAGAAGAACTTACCATAGTCGTCGTGGGGACTGTTAATATCCTTTGGAGGATAATAGCGTATGAGATTGTCATATCCTAAGTGTTTAACCCTAAGAGCAGTAATAGGTCTTCCCTTGGTGCTTGTCACATAATAAAGCTTTAATCTGTCTGCGTAGGAACTGATTTCATTCTTCAGACTGGGGTCGGATTTTGCTTCTCCCCCATCACCCCAAAGCTTGGCCGTTGGGTCATTGCCCCAATATTTTTTAAATATTTCCTTGGCATTTTCACCCTGGCTTTCATTTACCAAGAATACTGCAACAACAGGCGGCCTTGAAGCCAAATCGCTGAAACCTGTTCTAATATATATTTGTTGTTGTATTTCATCGCGATAAAAATCGTGAGCGGTGATATTAGCTACTAAATACCATTTATCATTTGTTATGGGGTCAATAATAACTTGTTCGTCCAAACCGTCTAAAGTTCTGCCGACAGGTTGGGGATTCAGGCGAATACCATTTATACAGGTTATGGCGGCCGTGGGAATATATTGATTTTCTTCCGCATATCTTTCATAAGCCTTCTTAAGTTCATACCTTCTAAAAGGATTTTTAGCCAAATTATAAATTGGTATTAAGGGTGTGTCTTCTCCAAAATCACACATTGCCGGGTATTTTCGCACATATTCTCCCCATGCCGTATATTGTGAAGGAGTAATAGTATTTGAGCCCAGGTAATCAGGATAAGCTTTAATATTAATCTCACAATTCTCGTTAAAAGAAGTGGTGGTTTCTTTCTGGCTTGTTGAATGACTGGCTCCGGCTGAAGCAAAGGCCATATTAAAAGAAGCTTTTACTTCTGATTCAAATGTATGACTCCCGCTGTGATAGGAACTGTTGGCTTGAACATTATAGTCTAAACGACCTCCCATTTTAACAGCCCTTATCACATGAGTGCCATATCGGTTAAAGATTTCTTCCGGCGTAACACTATCATCTTCTATATCCTTTTTGAATGAAGAGTCATAGTATTTAGAGTAGTCCAAATAGTTGTCATCAAATTCAATCAGATACTGAGATAAATCACTGACTAAGGTTGCATATCTACTGTTAGTTTCCGTGTAAGTCTGAGAGCCGAAACTAGCATTGATACTTCCGCTGAAATACAGATAACCTCCGCTTACGCCTATTTTTCTGGCCATTTCCTTAGAATATGAATATAAACTTTTACCTTCGGTAAAGCGGCTGATACTCTGTCTTCCGTCAGTTTTAAACACTCTCTTAGCTTCTAAAAGCTTATTAGTACTAAGTACAGAGTCTTTTAAACTGTATGGGTCAGCGAATTTTCCCTTTATTACATCATATCCCTTGCCTAAACAGTCTACTCCCAATACATTGTCACTTGCTTTAACCCAATCAGTTGATGGTTCATAATCACTTTCGTCGGGAAAGTCATAGTATTCATCCCAGTATTTCTCAATTTCTTCCGGTGTTAAGAGTCGCAGATCTGAACCCGGTTTTTCTTTTAGTGAGTCAATAATATCCATACCCGGTCCTGTAGGACTGATAACAATACCGCCGGACAAGGCAGTACCTGCGGTGAACTGCGAATAGGATGAGGAACCTGAGTCATTGGCCGGAACAAAAGGCTTGAATACATTCTTATTTAATGCAGGAGCTCTGCCGTTTAATAAACTTGAATAATATTCATTGGGATCGCCTTGGCCCTGGGCTTCAGGTGCTTCCGAATACTTGGTAAAGGTACGTTTCAACAAAACAATGGCCTGCTCTCGGTTGGTATTATTCAGAGGTGATATGGTAGTTGCGCTGGTTCCCTTCATAATATCATTTTTGTAGGCAAATTTCATTGCATCAAGGGCCCAGGAAGCTATGCTTGACGAATCCTGGAATGGAAAATCGCTGCCAAGACTTGTGTCGATACCCGGTTTGGCAGCCTTTAAAGCCCTTAATATCATTACACAAATTTCCTGCCTGGTAATATTGTTCGCAGGTGCAAAAGTTGTATCAGACGTTCCTTTTACAATACCCAGGGCATAGGCTTTTAATATTTCTGCATTATCGGTGTCCGTAAAAGGGTTGGTTCCCAATACGGGGGCTTTCCCCCCTAACTTTTCATATAGCTTCACAACAATTACACAAAATTCCTCACGGGTAATAGGTTTTTGATAATTATTTTCTATTTGACCGTAAGTAAGACCGTTTTCATATGCTTCTTTAAGCTCTGACTCTGCCCAGGAACTCTGAGTGCCATCAAAATTTATAGACTCGGTTTCGAATTTTGGTATAAAGGATAAGGCAGAAGCAGGTAAGCATATTAGTACCCCAAACAAAACTATCAGTGAAATGCTTCTGTGAAAAAATCCCGTCCCTTTTTTCATACTTTTTCCCCCTTATTAATTGTGTTAAATAATTATTGCGTTTTTTCCATATAATGTCAATCACCCTAAGGGTGATTATTAAAAATTTCATAAAAAAAGCATCAATTAAGATGCTCTAATTTATACCCTCCACAGTCTATGTTAATATCCTTATTTTTTTTATCCTGTTTCTATCAATGTTTTCTATTATAAACCTTATATTTTCATACTCAATTTCTTCTCCTGCTTCAGGAAGCCTGTCAATAATACCGATTACAAAACCTGCTATTGTATCAAAGTCCTTAGACTCTATATGAGTTCCAATTAATTCGTTTATTGTATCAATTCTTACATTACCGTTAACAAGATATTCATCTTCTTTTATTACTTCGATTTCTTTAATTTTTTTATCATATTCATCTTCTATATCACCGACTATTTCTTCTACTACATCCTCGATTGTTACAATTCCTTCTGTTCCGCCATATTCATCTATAATAACAACCATATGATTTCGGTTTGTTCTCATTTCCTTAAACAGCTCTTTAATGGATTTGTATTCGGGAGTGAAATATGGTTGGCGTATATATTTCCTTAAATCAAAGGGAGATTCTTTATTAACATCCATAAATAACAAATCTTTTACATACAAAATTCCTATTATATTATCAATTGTGTTTTCATATACCGGAATTCTGGAATATTGCTCTTTATTTATTATTTTTATAATTTCTTCATAAGGCAAATCAACGTCAATGGCAACAATTTCTGTCCTTGGAACCATCACATCATTAACTTGTGAATCACTGAAATCAAACACATTGTAAATCATATCCTTTTCTTCGCCTTCTAAAACTCCTTCTTTGTAACTTACATTTACTATAGTTTTTAATTCTTCTTGTGTAATAAAGGGCTTTTTTTTATCAACTTCGCCACCCAATAATTTAACCAAAAAATCAGTTATAATATTTAACACAAAACTGATTGGAGTTAAAAGATTTGTAACAAATTCTATAAAACCGGATAGTCTTACCGATATCTTTTCTGAATTTTTAGCTGCTAATGATTTCGGAGTTATTTCTCCAAATACCAGGATTAATAAGGTCATTATTCCGGTTGCGACACCTACGCCGGTATTGCCGAATGCATCGATAGCTAATGATGTCATTAATGATGATGCACCGATATTAACCACGTTGTTACCGATAAGTATTGCGCTTAACAGCCTGCTTGGGTCACTAAGCAATTTATTTATCCTATTTGCACCTTTTTCCCTATTTTCAATCATTTGCTTAACACGAATTTTGCTTAAGGACATCAAAGCCGTCTCTGATGCCGAAAATAAGGCGGATAATACTAAACATATAATTAATATAACTATTTTCCATACTCTATCCGAATCCAAAACCATCGCTCCTAATACATAAAAAACATACCTTATCTGTATTTATGCTCTGTTTTCTTTGAAAATTGTTTTATATCTATTGTTAGTTCTTCTTAGATGAAATAGTATTTTCATCTATGAGAATTTTAACAGAAATATTATTTTACATCTTTTGATAATCAAGTAATATTGTAATAACCAACCTCTGCGCCTTTGCATTTTTGCTTCCAAGGGTTTTCTAAAAGGTATCATACTATAGATATAATACAAAAAGACGATTCATTGATTGTTTAACCAAGAAATCGTCTTTATAACTTTATAATTGCTTTTCATTAATTATTCACATTCACCGTGATGTCTATGTTCATGACAAATTGAGCCCGTTGATTTTAAGTTACCTTTTAAATATTCTTCTGCGGCGATTTTTGCTTCACCTAGAGCACCCGTTATTACTTCGATGCCTTTTTCATTAAATATATCAATTGCTCCCTGACCCATTCCTCCTGATATGATTACATTTACACCCATATCGTTTAAAAAGTTTGGGAGAAATCCCGGTCTGTGACCCGGATTTTTAACTGACTCGCTTTTTACTATTTTATTTCCATCTGTTTCATAAATATTAAAATTCTCACAATGACCGAAATGCTCCGTAACTATTTCCTTTTCACTTGCAACTGCTATTTTCATTCTAACCCTCCATCTCTTCTAAAAATTCAGCTATACCGGTAAATGGTTCATCTCCATAAAGCTCAATCAATCCCTTGTCGCACATGGATGATATTTTTGGATCTATGGGTAGTTTGGCAATAACATTCAAACCGTGTTTCTTTGCTACATCTTCAATTTTACTGTCGCCGAATATTTTGTATTCTTTATTGCAGTCAGGACATTTGAAATATGACATATTTTCAACTATTCCAATGATTGGAATATTCATCGATTCAGCCATTTTCACCGCTTTCTCCACAATCATTGACACCAATTCCTGAGGAGATGTTAATACAATGATTCCATCAACCGGTATGGATTGAAATACAGTAAGTGGCACATCACCTGTTCCCGGGGGCATGTCAATGAACATAAAATCTATGTCTTTCCAAATTACATCTGTCCAAAACTGTTTTACCGTTCCTGCTATTATGGGGCCTCTCCATACAACAGGGTCGGTAGTGTTTTCCAACAGAAGATTAATTGACATTACTTCTATGCCGGTCTTACTTTTCACAGGCAGTACCCCATTGGAACCACCCCTTGCTTTTTCGGTTATACCAAATAATTTTGGTATTGAAGGCCCTGTAATATCAGCATCCAATATTGCAACATTATGATTTCTTCTCTTCATGGTAACTGCCAGCAAGGATGTTACCAATGATTTGCCTACTCCACCCTTACCGCTTATAATACCAATTACTTTTTTGATGTTGCTTTGAGGATGCGGCCTTTCCAAAAAACTAGTTTGTTCTTCTTTTCTGCTGTCGCATTCCTGACTGCAGGAATTACAGCTTTCATTACAATTTTCACTCATTTTCTTCTCCTAATTGAATAAAATTTTCATTGTCTTTTTATATATTTTTCGCACGGCTTCACCTGCCGCGCAATCAATATCAACAATTGTTAATCCATTATTTACAGCTTCCACGGCTTTTTTATCGAAAGGAATTTCCCCCACAAAATCAATTTTATTACCTTGACAAAATTGTTTTATTGTTTCATTGTTTTCAATATTGGTATCATATTTATTTACGCAAACGGCTAATTTTGTATTAAATTTTTTTGCTGTTTCTATAATTCTTTTCATATCGCTGATTCCCGACAAAGAAGGCTCGGCAACAACCAGTACCATAGTGACACCGCTTATTGATGCAATAACAGGACACCCTATGCCCGGCGAGCCGTCAATTATTGCAAAATCAGCATCCGCTGCTGCAAACCTCATGTTTTTCTTTACTTCTGTTACAAGCATGCCTGAATTCCCGCTTCCCATCTTTAATTCGGCGGTTGAAAAAACTTGATTGCCTCGGTATAATGTCATATCTCCTGCTTTATAAGGCATCAAATTTATGGCTGAAGCAGGACAAACAGCTTCACAGACTCCGCATCCTTCACAATCATAGAGACTGACAGTGTAATCATTGATTGCATCAAATCTGCAGCTATCATAACACAAATTACACATTAGGCATTTATCCTTATCAATCACTGCTTTATCTAATCCGTAATAATCCGAATTCTCCGGTATGGATTCTTGTTGCATAATCAAATGCAGATTAGGAGCATCTATGTCGCAGTCAGCGTAAGCTTTTACATTTGAAAGTTTGATAAATGCACCGGCAACGGTTGTCTTCCCTGTGCCGCCTTTACCGCTTAGAATTAACAGCTGCTTCATTTAACCTCCTCCTTTATTGTTTTTAGAAGAGAGGAGAATAGACTTTTGTATTTTTCATTTTTTTCAGATGCAATTTCTGCATTCGAATTTAATTTGCCTAATTCATGCTCGAAAGGTATTTTGCATAAAACTTTAATATTTTTTTCATTACAATATTTTTCCGCCGGATTTTCTCCGTCTAGGCATTTATTTAAAACTACGCCGAAAGGTTTATCAAATAATTTAACTAAATTATAAACCATGTTGAAATTATGTACGCCAAATAAGGTGGGCTCAGCCACCAATATGCAGTAATCAACATCCTTTATGCTTTCCATAACGCTGCAGGAGCTTCCCGGAGGACAGTCGATAAAGGTATATGGTTTATTGTCGGTGATTTTTAACAATTTCTTGATTATGCTTACTCCGGTTTCTTCACCGGGATTTAAAATTCCGGTATAAATATTTGAATTATTAAAAACGCCCTCCTGTATTTCTCCTATTTCTTTATCTTTTTCCGATATAGCTTTTTCGGGGCATAACAGCATGCATCCTCCGCAAGAATGACATATCTCATCAAATACATGTACTTTGTCTTTTATATATGCCAAAGCATTGAATTTGCAAAAATCTACGCATCTTCTGCAGCCACTGCAAAGCTCATTGTTTATGTTTGGAATTTTAACGTGTACCTTTTCACTTTTAATAATATTAGGCTTAAAGAAAAGATGTCCGTTAGGTTCTTCCACATCACAATCAATGTAATTTGAATTATCGGCAACAAAAGATAAATTTACAGATACAAATGTTTTGCCTGTTCCGCCCTTGCCGCTTAAAACAGCAATCATCATTATTTCTCTCCACCATGAAAACCTGAATGTATTTCAGTCAGTATTTTTAGTTTATCATTTTTAAATGCGGTTAAATTTTCTTCAATTGAATCATTTAATGCTTTATAAATTTTAACATTAGCTGCTGTTAACACCTCTGCTGCATTTTGCCCGCATCTTGGAGTTATTAATATATCTGCATTATTATCTACAATAATCTGAGCTGCTTTAATACCTGCACCGCCTTGACTGTTTGCCGCACTGTTATTAATAAAACTACTTTCGTTATTTTCTGTATCATAAAGCATAAAATATGGCGTCCTGCCAAATGATACACATACACTTCCATCATCTACCGGGATTGCTATTCTCATAATTTCCTCCATATTTATGACATATGCCAATAATAAATTATATATTTATAATCGGCATATGTCAATATTTATTTTTCTTTGCCGTGAAAGCTTGAGTGAAATTCATTTAATAAAGAAAGTTTATTTTCATTAAAATATGCTATATTTTCCTCTGCAGTGCCTTTTTGGGCTGCATAAATAAAGACCTCAGCATTTCTGAATAATTTTTCTGCATTCTCTCCACACCGATTTGTAATTACAGCTTTTACACCATTGTCCGCAATCACTTGTGCAGCTCTAATACCTGCACCTCCCTGTTCAACTACTGCCCTGTTATCCAAAAATTCGTATTCTTTTGTAACAGTGCTGTAGATAAGGAAATACGGTGCACGACCAAAATAATCATAAATATTTGATTTAATAGACTTTTCTTCTGTTGGGATTGCTATTTTCATATTATCTCCAACCTTTCTAATCGTCTTTTAAATCTTCCAATTCTTTTTCAAGTAGCTCTATTTGTGATTCCAAGAATTCTTTTTGGTTTTTCAGAAATTCTTTCTCTGTCATATCCTGTTTAAAATATCCCTGTCCATATCCCGGTGCAAATCCATAACCTGCACCATACCAGGGTCCAAAACCTCTTCCAAAGCAATTTCTTCTGCCATAAAACCTATGACCGCAGAATCCAAAACCTCTTCCTGTCATTGGTCCCATTCCTATAGGACCCGTTCCATCTCTACGTGGCATCTTTATCCTCCTTTCATTTTCGACATATGTCATTTATCTTATATTATACACTATATCCGACATATGTCAATAACTTTTTTAAAAAAACTGCAAAGAAATTTTTGCAGTTTTAATTATTTTATATGAATACATGTTAGTGTCTTGCAATGATTAACATTTTTATCATTGCTATGAATAAGCTATGTGTCATTCTGAGAGCTTAAGCTCGAAGAATCTCATTTTTTAAACCCTGAGATCCTTCGCTTACGCTCAGGATGACAAATGGTATTTGTTCCTACAGTTTTTCTAATTCTCTTACATAAACATCTTCATATGTATCTAAGCCTGTTACTTGTGCTGCTAAATCAGTCAATGGGAAGATGTCGCTTCTGTCTATATATTTTATGTCAAATTTACGGTTCAAGGCCATTAATTGCTTTATTCCTGCAGCTATTCTGCTTATATATGAATACACTCCTACGGCTCCTGTCGGTAAGTCTTGTGCATTGTCATAATAAAGCTTTAATTCTCTTATGTCAGCAAAAATTTCTTCCTTTGTGCTTCCGAAACTTTGATATTCTTTAGGTATATTGCCTGCTTCAATCAATTCGCCCACTTGTTTTCCTACCATGGCCGCAGCCATTGCGGCTCTTCCGACAGCTACAAATTGAATATATGGAGCTCCTAGAGCCAATCCCTTAAATATGTGGTCTTCTAAAGTAAATCCTCCCGTAATTGCAACTTGAGGCAAGAAATATCCTTTCTTATCCATTCGTTTCAGTATATCATACAGCATACTTTCCAAATAAACGGTAGGCATTCCCCATTCATTCATCATTTTAACGGGGCTGTTCCCTGTGCCTCCTCCGGCACCGTCAAATGTAACCAAATCCACTTCATTTTCTGATGCAATTTTTAAAATCCTGATTAAGTCTTTTGGGTCGAAGGGACCTGTTTTAAAGCAAATCCTTTCTGCTCCCAATTCTCTTAAATGTGCAATGCGGTTTTTGAGAATTTCTTCATTCCATATAGGAAGCTTCCCGATTTTTTCAAATATAGGTCCTTTTCCATTTTTGAAATTTTCAGCAACTTTTTCGTCCGATGGGTCAGGATACACCAAATATCCTTTATTTTGAAGTTTTAGAGCTTCCTCTAATGAATTAGTCCTTCCCATTCCTTGAATTCCTTTTGCAGCTTGGCCGAATTTAAGCTCCACGGATTTTACGCCTAATTTTGGTATAACGTAATCTAATACTCCGGAATTCTCATCATCATAGTTTGCCTGCATAATGATTTCCCCATACCCTCTGGAGTATTTCCTGAACATGTCTACCATTTCTCCAACTAGAGGAGCTGAAACTACTTTTCCGTTTTCCAATACTAAATTTTTATCATTTGGAATAGCATCTTCGCCGATTACCACCGATACTCCTGCAAGAGCAGCCCCTACAAAGTAATCTTTCCAATTTAATTTTGCAATGGCAGGCAAAATTATCGGCATTTTCATTTTTACTTTGTTTTTTATGCCAAATTCAGTTTCAGTTTTCACATTCGTGTATGTAGCTTTATTAGCATCCTCTTCACATCCCAATGCTCCGAATACTCTTCCATTAATAGATAGATGAGAAAAGTCTAACGGATAATCTTTTTCTGAAGCAAATTGATTTATATCTCTACGATATGGAAAAGTTGCTTCTGAGCCTCTCACTGCCGATAATCCTATTTCACAGGTACCGATACAATTAGCTGTGCATACTGAACACATTCCGGAATACGGAGAAACGTTTTCCGGCGTCCTCATTTTTGTATTGCTTATCGTACTTCCTAAAGCAGGGCTATAAGTCATAATAAACCTCCTAATTCATTGTTTATATTAATTATACCTCTATTGTGACATATGTCAATAATATATTTGATTTTTCTATATTTTATTTATGCTATCTCAAAGTTAATGTGAGCACTCAGTTTTCTAGACTATCATTATGACTCAAGTTAAATATTTTTCTGTTATCTTCTTTATTGTGCCGTCTTTTTCTAATTCTTTAAATCTCTTATTAAACAAATCAAGAAGGTGCTTGTTATTTTTAGCTTTAACAAACCCTATTCTTGATTCACTTGTATCCGGGTGAGCATATTTGTATTTTTCTTCCTTTACTCTATCAACAAGATTTAACTTATTAAATAAGTAATTTCCGGAATACGAATTCAAAATTACTACATCTATTTGCCCTTTCAATAATTTTTGAAACATTATTTCCTCTTTAAAGCTATAATTTCTATCGAAGGAGGTGTTTTGATCAAATTCTGCGTAATATTTATATCCTGTTAATACCCCTACACGTTTACCGCTTAAATCATCTATATTGCCAATAGAAATATTATTTTCTTTGCTTGTATAAAAATTGTATCTGCTTTCATTTCTATAATTAATAGAAAAATCCAAAAATTCTTCTCTTTCTTCATTAATTTCTATTGTAGGAAGAATATCTACTAAACCCTTTTTGGCCATATTAATAGAAGTTTCCCATGGTACTATTTTATATTCAACTTGATAACCTGCTTCTGAATAGATTTCATTAATCATATCAATATCTATTCCCGAAACAATATTTTTTTCAATATCATAAATTATAAATGGCTCATAAGGCATCGTAGCTATAATAATCCTGTTATCAGGATAATAATCCTTTACTAATTGTAAAAATTCAAAATTTACTTCTTCGAATTTACTGATACTGCTATTTAAATTATCTACTGATTTAGTTTCTAATAATACTGATTGATTAACATCAACAATTGATTTTGTTACTTCTTCAACTGAAAGTGTTGTTGAATTAATGAATTCTTTAAGATTATATATTTGTTCAACAATCTTTTGTGAATTAAATGATATATCACTGGTTTTATTATATAGCTCCTTGGATATGTTTTCTATATTTTTAAAACTTACAATGGTTTTATCAATACTTATAGTTTGTTCTTCGATTTTGTCAAGAACATCTATTAACTCTTTTTTAGTATTGACAAATGAACTTCTTAACTCTTTTATTATCTCAGATATAACATTAGAAACTTCATTAGTTTCAGCTGCTAATGACCTAATCTCAACTGCTATTACAGAAAAACCCTTACCATATTCGCCGGCTCTTGAAGCTTCAATAGATGCATTTATTGCTAATAAATTAGTTTGCTGTGAAATATTATTTATTCTACTTATTAAGGATTCCGCATTTAAAGTCTTCGTTTCTAAATCTGCAATTAAATTGCTTATATTATCTAATAAACTTCTTACTCTTGATAATTCATCAATGTTGTCTTGAAGCTGCATTATTTTTTTGTATATTTCTTCATGAGTTTTTTTTGATATTTCAGATGAAGTTTGTGAACCGGCAAGATTTATTTCAACATTATTATAAATGTTTTCTATTACTTCTGATATGGATATCATACTGGCTGTCTGTTCTTCTGATTCTGATATTATATTTTCAACTTTACCTGATATTTCCTTCATTTCCATATATATTTCCTCAACTGAAAATGAGAACCTGCTTATGAGCTCTAAATATTTGCCGGATAAATCGTTTTCCTTGTTAATAATTTTTTCTGCATTAATTGGTTGACTAAATAATCTTTTATTATTTTTCATAATTAGTTTATAAATGATTAAACCTTCAATTAAAATAAGCACTCCAAATGCAATTAATAAATATACCATAATTTTAATTCCTCCAAGATTTTTGAATCCATATAGAATTTTGCATTTTATTTATGTCTTGCCTAGCCCCTTGTAAAGTAATTATTGATATAAATATACAATAATTGACTATTTATGTCAATGTACTTTTCACGGATTATCCTTTATGTCACTAACTTGAAAGTTAGTTGGCTGTCACTTTCTACACAATAGCCTTGAAATAAACAATATTGAATGATATAATTTTTGTATTAAACAAATTATAATATAGTTATAAACCATATAGAAAAACTCAATAATATGAGCTATAAACTTTGGAGGCAAAATGAGTTCCATAACACTAATATTTACATCCTTAGGATTATCCATGGACGCTTGTGCCGTATCAATATCAAACGGTATGTGCTACGGAAATATACATAAAAAACAAATTATTACAACTGCGGCTGCTTTCGGTTTCTTTCAAGCATTTATGCCTGTTTTAGGTTTCTTTATAGGCTCAGCATTCAGTAATGCCATATCATTTTTAGACCATTGGATTGCACTGGTTTTACTTGGTTTCATAGGCGTAAAAATGATTGTTGAAGCATTTCGCGAGCTTAAATATCCGGAAGTATGCATAACAGGTGCAAAACACCTAACATCAAAAACATTGTTCTTTCAAGCTTTAGCAACAAGTATAGATGCATTAGCTGTAGGTATAGGATTTGCCGTTATGAAAGTGAACATTTTCAGTGCTGCCCTGTTCATAGGTATAATTACTTTTGTTAATTCTATAATAGGTTCTAATTTAGGGAAAAAATGTGGGCAATTGTTTAAACAAAAAGCAGAAATTCTCGGTGGAGTAATCTTGGTAGGAATAGGAATTAAAATTTTTTTAGAACACACTTTGGTATAAAAAAATTTGATTAATTTGAGAACATTTATTGAGACAAGTCATATTATATATTAACCATAGATTATGTATGGTTTAATAAATATTTTCGGAGATGATTTTATGGCATGTGATTTAATACCTCGTCTTAACAGTCTTAGTACGGAGTTTGGAATAACGAGGGAATTAAATGAAGAAAGAGATTTGCGTTGTGTAGATATTTGTGTACCTCATGTTTTACTAATACACGCATTTGATCCATTTGAAAAATTTATTCCTTGGCCAAATGCAACAACAAATCCAAACCGTGATTGCAGGGGCGTATTTGATATACCACCGGGGTTACCGCCTGAAAACTGTTTCTTTAGAGTAACTTGTGCAAATGAAGAATTTAATTGCGTTGAGGGAGTGCCTACTATTACAGTAACCGTTGAAGGTCAGCTTGTATTAGAATTTGTTGTTAACGGCACCTCTATATTCTGGGTAAAAGAAATTACAGTACTTGATGAAACTTTAAATGCTGCGTCTAATTGGTACAGAACTGATACAGGTAATGAAATTGTTGATACTGGTTTCGCTTTCTTTATGACTTTAATAGATGGATCATGCATAGTAATTGATTCACAATGTGAAATTGATACAGAAGGGCAACAAGTTATATTTACAGCAAATGTAGTTGATAAATTATGGAAGCATGAAAATGTATGGGTAGAAGGCGTAACACCTTATCTGCAACTAAGATTCAATCAACCTCCTACAGCTACTAATATCACAGTGCATGAAGAATTTGTTGATCACGCAATACCAAGTTGTATTATTCCATGATAATATAATAGCCAGAAAATTCTGGCTATTTTTTATCTGTTTACCACATTTTTATTTTATCTTTCCATGTAGAATTAGTTTTATAATTAGTTGCGTTATTGATTCCGGCATTGGTTCCTGTATTGGGTTCAATTTGTTCAAGTTTTTTTACTACATAATCAATTTTTTCTTCTAGTTTTCTTATTTCAGCAATTATTTCCTGCTTATTTTTTTGTTCTGCTTCTATATCTTTCATACTTTTGGTCCATTGCTTAATATTGCTGAATTGTTCTTTGCCGTCACCTAATTGTTTGCCGCTTAAAAAATTCATATTATTTAGTTCATCTGCTGTTACAAATATTCCTCCTGAAAAGCTGTTGGAAGTATTTTTATTATCTTTACTATTCAATTATTACACCTCCATGCAATAGACATCTTCCATTATGATTGATTCAGTATATAAAAACTCCAGAAAAAACCGGAGCTTTTATAATTCAACTTATATATAAATTTTGATTTGAATCAACATTGTCTTGGGCATCTATTTTCAAAACAATCTGTTGATAATCCGTCATTTGCTCTTGCAGTGGCATTAAAAGTGATAGGCACTTGCACACACAGTTTTTGAGTTACTAAAAATTTACAAATCCCATTTCTGCTCAAGCTTGAGCAAGGAAGCGGTCTAACGCACGGCTCGCCTACAACGGTCACAGCAGCATTACCAACTTCTACCTCTGGGGCAACCGTTACCGGTACTAATACTTCCAATATTTCTTTTATTTCTGTAGTATTACATGTCTCATTTCCATATACGGGAGGGCAATAAGGATGCCCTTTTTCAAATTTATTTTCATTATACATATTATCAAACTCCAATATTTTGTTTTAATATATATTATGAAGACATGCCGGCTTGGTTACAAAATATCATATAGTTTTAATTTTTTCTATTAATTATCTTCTCCGGTTTCTGATAAGAATTAATCTCATGAGCTGTGCCAAACCGCTTGCCATAGCCGCCACATAAGTTAATGCCGCAGCATTAAGTACATTCTTGGCTCCTTTTATTTCTTCATCGTAGATATATCCGTTAGCATCCAGCATTTCTAAAGCCCTGCTGCTTGCGTTAAACTCTACGGGAAGAGTAATTGTTTGGAATAAAACGGCAGCTCCAAACAATAGGATACCTATATCCATTAAACCTACAAGGTTGGGAATCATTAATCCAACCAATATAAATATCCAAGCTGCAGATGAACCAAATCTTGCAACAGGAAAAACCACATTCCTTAAGGATAATGGTATATAGCCGTTTGCATGCTGTATGGCATGACCCACTTCATGGGCAGCCACACTGACTGATGCTATGGAACTTCCTTGATATACTTCCCCGGATAGCCTTAAAACACGTTTAGTGGGGTCGTAATGGTCTCCTAATTGACCCCGTGCTGTTTCTATAGGTACATCATGCAAGCCGTTTTGGTTTAAAAGCATTCTGGCAACTTCTGCTCCTGTGTAACCTCTTCGTGTTTGAACTCTCATATATTTTGCAAAATTAGTTTTCACTTTACTTTGAGCATACAAAGTAAATATAATGGCAGGAATCAAAATTAGCATTGTCGGATCGAATAAACCGTATGGTACATACACTTTACATCACTCCTTTATAATCGTGTAACTATATATTATTATATTTTATATTTACTATCTATATTGTACCATAGTTTGCATAAAAAAACCTTAAAAATTATTAAGCGTTTCATGCATATAAAATTTAAGGCAATTTCGTTAAATTAGTATTCTTATTCTTCCTCTTCCTCAGGCTCATCCCAGTTGTGGTAAACTTCTTGAACGTCATCATTTTCTTCTAATGCATCAATTAATTTTTCAAGGTTTTTTATTGCAGCCTCATCTTCAACTTTCACGTAAGTTTGAGGAATATACATGATATCTCCTTTGATATTTTCGTAGCCTGCTTCCTTTAAACTGTTTAGAACTTGGATAAAATCTTCAGGTATGGTTGTTATTTCATAGCTGTCATCTTGGGCTTCAAAGTCTTCGGCACCTGCTTCAAGTGCTGCCATCATAAGTTCTTCTTCATCAATTCCGTCTGATTCAATGGAAATTACACCTTTTTTATCAAACAAATAGCTTACGCAGCCTGTTGTTCCTAAGTTTCCGTTATGCTTGGAAAAATAATGCCTTATGTCTGCTGCAGTTCTATTTTTATTGTCTGTTAAGCACTGAACCATAAATGCCGTACCGCTCGGTCCGTATCCTTCATAAGTGATTGTTTCAAAGTTTTCTCCTGCCGATGCTGCAAGTCCTGCTTTTATTGCTCTATCTATATTGTCATTGGGCATATTTTGTGCCTTTGCTTTTTCAATTGCTGTTGCCAATGATGAATTATAATCCGGGTCTGCTCCGCCTTCTCTCGCTGCAACAGTTATTGCACGTGCAAGCTTAGTAAATATTTTACCTCTTAACGCATCTTGTTTTCCTTTGCGATTTTTTATATTACTCCATTTTGAATGTCCAGACATATTTTCCTCCTTACTTTACTGTTAATTGCGATGTGACATTTTATCATCTTATGAGATCCTTCGCTTCGCTCAGGATGACAATGACCTTCGCTTCGCTCAGGATGACAATAATCAATCAACTATCTTTCCATTTTTTGTGGAATAGTATTTTGCCTGTCCCACAGAAATTTCAGCTTTACCGCTTGAAATCTCTCCAACCAAGGCATTGATTTTGTCTAAATTTTCCTTTTCGACTATCAGTTTAAACAGCACTTGTTCCTCATATTCTTTATCTCTGATAATAACATTGTTTTTCAAAAGTTCATTATCCATTTTCCCTAATAATGTGTAGTCTAACTTAAATAATACATCATAAAACAATTTCTTGTCTACTATTTTTCCACTTTCCAAAGCAATTTTTGAGCTTTTTGTATAAGCTCTAACAAGTCCTCCCGCTCCTAAAAGAACACCACCAAAATACCTTGTGACAACAACTGCGACATTTTTAATGTTTTCCTGCTTTATTACATTTAAAACAGGCATTCCTGCAGTTCCCGAAGGCTCACCGTCATCGGAAAATCTTTGTATGTTTGAATTTTCTCCTATTACATAAGCATACACGTTATGAGTCGCATCCTTGAATTCTTTCTTGATTTTGTCTATAAATTCCAATGCTTCTTCTTCTGTTTCAACGGGACATGCAGTACCAATGAATCTTGACCTATTAATAATTATTTCGTCTCTTCCTTCTTTATGGATAGATTTATAATTACTCATCCTTTTCTCCGATAAAATCTTTGTACTTATCCTTTTCATTTTCGTACAATAAAACTCTAAGCGAAACACCGTCACCGTCAAATTCCACATTTTCAGTCACTCTGTTTTCATAAAGCCAGTAATAAATTTTTATATTATCATTCGGTATTTTTAAATCATAAAAGTTTTTTGGACCGTTAATCTTATTATCCACAGCTTCTAGCAGCTCTTGAATATTATATTTATATTTTGCTGAAATGTAAATAATACCATTGTTTAAAACAGATACTTTTTCATTCAAAATTTTATCCACCTTATTATAAACGGTAAGAATAGGTATTTCACTTCCCGTAATTTTTTCAATCAGCTCAATAGTAGTTTCCTTATGAGCCGACAAATTTTCATCATTTATGTCAATAAGATGAATTATTAAGTCAGCATATTTGATTTCTTCCAATGTTCCCTTGAAGGCCTCCACAATTTGTGTGGGAAGCTTTTTAATGAATCCTACTGTATCGGAAAAGACAGCACTCCTTCCCCCGGGCAATCTCACTCTTCTAAGCTCCGTATCAAGGGTTGCAAAAAGCATGTCATGGGCGAAAACCTTCTTGTTTTCTCCTTCTTCCCTGTATTCATTATCCATCAGTGCATTTAGCAAGGTTGATTTCCCTGCATTGGTATAACCCACAATGGAAACTATCGGCACCTGGTCCTTCATTCTTTTCTTTCTTTTGGTTTCCCTTACCTTTTCCAATACTTCCAACTGATTTTGTATATCGGTGATTTTTTCTTTTATTCTTCTTCTGTCAATTTCCAGCTTTTGCTCTCCTGGTCCTCTTGTGCCTATTCCTCCGCCTAATCGAGACAGGTTTTTATTTACACCAATAAGTCTCGGAAGGCTGTATTTTAACTGCGCCAATTCCACTTGAAGCTGTCCTTCCTTGGTTAAGGCTCTTTTTGCAAATATATCAAGTATGAGGTTAGTCCTGTCTATTACCTTTGCTTCGACAATCTCCTCAATATTTCGTATTTGAGAACCACTTAATTCATCATTGAAAATTACTGTATCAATATCTAATTCTTTCACATAATTAGCTATTTCTTCAATTTTCCCCTGACCTGCATAAAATCTGTTGTCAATACTTTGTTTGTTTTGAACAATGCTTGAAATAACTTCGCCGCCTGCAGCTTCAACCAATTGCTCCAATTCTTCCATATCGTTTTCTTCTTCGCCCGGCAGTTGAACTGCAACCAGCAAACATCTTTCTTTTTCCATTAAACCTCCGTAATATATAGCAATCTAAAAAATTCCTTTATGTCATCCTGAATATACCCTAAGCAATGATACTGCGGGATTATATATAATATAACATTACAAATGTCTTTTTGCAATTACTCTTTATTTCTTACAATTTTCATAATTTTTCCTGAGTAATTTTTAAACTATTGCTTTCAAGCTTTTTCTATTATATAATTATTAAGATGAAAATCTTTGACAATATTTGCTTTAAATGTGGTATACTAACTAATGCAAACGCGGAGGTAGTTATGTCAAAAGAAAAAAAGAATAATGAAATAAATGAAAATAATTCAGATTCTATAAATAAAAATGACAAGAAAAAAAGAACCGCAAAAAAGAAAAGAAAGGTTATTATCAGAGTAACCCTTCTTTTAATACTTGTGGCAGTGATTATTGCTGGGGGAGCCGTTCTGGGAATGGTGATGGGAATAATAAGAAACGCTCCTGAAATCGATCCTAGGAATGTTCTTGGTACTCTTACGGAAAGCTCAGTTATCGTAGATGAAAACGGAAATGTTATTGAGCAAATCCACGACCCAAACGAAAACAGAGAAATAGTACCGCTAAAACAAATACCTAAATACTTAAAAGATGCTTTTATTGCAATAGAAGATCATCGTTTTGAAGACCATCCCGGTATTGACATAAGACGTATTATGGGAGCTGTTATACATAATGTGCGAGAAGGAGACCCTACTGCACAAGGTGCAAGCACGATTACCCAACAGCTTGTTAAAAATTTATACCTTACTAGCGATAAAGTTTGGGAGCGAAAAATAACGGAAATTTATTTGGCTATTAAGATGGAAAGAGTTCTTTCCAAGGAACAAATTCTAGAAAATTACCTTAACACCATACCACTAGGGCAAAGCCAATATGGGGTTCAAGCTGCATCATATGCTTATTTTTCAAAAGATGTAAGTGATCTTACCTTAGCTGAAAGTGCATTGTTAGCAGCGGCTGCAAAAAGTACGGTGAAATACGCACCGTTTAATCGTTATAACTTGGAGGATATAAGCGATATTCCCGAAGAAGATATAGTAGGAAATGTATTTATCGGCTCTGTTCAATATGCCTGTGTGTACAATCAAAACGCAATAGACAGGCAGCATACTATTTTAAACAGAATGCTTGAATTAGAATACATTACCCAAGAAGAATATGATGCTGCGATGGCAGAGGATATGCGGGTTGCATTAAATCCGGGGCAGACAAAGATGGAAGGTATTTCATCAACACCTATGGACTATGTGAAAGAAAAGGTTGTGGAAGACTTAATAGCTACTCGAGGCATGTCTTATGAGGAAGCTGAAAACTATCTGTATAAAGGCGGTTTAACCATTACTTCTACAATTGATGTAAATATTCAAAAATCCTTAGAGCAGTCTTATGATAATTTCCCTGTATTATATTTGGGTGCCGAGCCTACAGGAGATAAACCTATCGCCCAGGACTGGAGATATTTCAGATGGTCAGGAGGGGAAGGAACCGGAATGCTTGATGCAGGATTAAATATCCTTAATGAAAGCGGCCAGCTTATATTCTTTGCCAAAGAAAATATAATGGATGAAGAAAACAACATTTACTTGAATCCTGATGAGTACAGCATTGATGAAAACGGAAACTTGGTAATTAACTCTAAAAAATTCGATATATATACTTCAACTATAGATATCGTTGATGCTTATACAATTGACGATAAAATGAACTTTGTTTCTCACACCATCGGAGCTCTAAATGTGGGAAATAATTATGAAATAATTGAGAAAAAAGGCTCAAAAGGGACCTTTTTGATACCTAAAAACTATTTGGATAAAAATAAGGAAATGTTCAATATAGGAAGTGACGGTATTTTAAAAATACCGGAAGGATATTTCTTCTACCAGGAAAAAGGTATTGTACAGCCTCAATCAGCAGCAGTAATAATCGATTACAAAACAGGAAAAATTAAAGCAATGATTGGCGGAAGGCAGATTGAAGGCAGTAAGACCTTTAATCGTGCTGTAGATGCTGCAAGACAGCCGGGCTCAACAATCAAACCGTTATCGGTATATTTGGCGGCTCTTGATTTAGGATATTCAGCTGCTTACCCAATTGATGACCTCCCAAAATACAATCAAAGCGGTGAAAGGTGGCCTAAAAACTGGTATGAACACAGAAATATAAAATATTGGGGCATACAAACCCTTAGAAGGTCGATAGAGCAGTCAATAAATACAAATGCTGTTACCATGCTTGAAACAATCGGACTTGATGCTGCTATAAACTCATTATCAAGATTAAGACTAATCGACCAAGATAACCCTGACAAAGATACCTTTGTATCTCCGCAGGAAGATCCTTATTACAATGACGTGAATTTGGCATCTCTTGCTTTGGGCGGACTTACTAAAGGATTTTCTCCATTGGCAATGACTGCTGCATACGGTGCGATTGCCAATGATGGAGTATATGTAGAGCCGATAGTATATACGCGAGTTGTTAATACTAAGGGTGAAACAATACTGGAAAATATCCCTGAAACACATGTGGCATACAGTCCTGAAGTTGCTTCGCTGATGAAGGATATTTTAAGAACAACAGTAAATCCCGGACTTTCATATAGGGCAAGACTTCCCCAGGAATTAGGTATCGAAGTTGCAGGAAAAACAGGTACAACACAGGCAAACGGAGATTTCTGGTATGTCGGTTTTTCGCCATACTATGTAGGAGGAATTTGGGTTGGTAATGATAATGTTCAAATGAAGCTTTCCGGAGACAGCGGCAACAACGCAAGACTTTGGAGTGCAATTATGACTCCGATTCATCAAGGTCTGCCTCCTGCAACATTTACACGAAATCCAAACTTAATACCAATTAGTGTTTGTAAAGTATCAGGAAAACTGCCGGGTGACCTTTGTGCACTTGACCAGAGAGGAAGCCAGATTATTACGGAATATTTTATACCCGGAACTCAACCTACTGAAACCTGCGACGTACATGTTAAAGCTGAAGTATGTACCAGCTCAAATATGAAAAAATCCATATACTGTCCGGGTAATTTGGTGGAAGAAAGAGTGTTCTTTACGAGAGACCCGCTTTTTGACCCTGAAGAAAAGACAGATAACTATGAAGCAAAAAAATTATATCAGCAAATTTTAGAAGACAGAATTATTTTCACTATGGAAGAACTTCAGCAAATATATGCCGGTCAGATGTCAGTTGATGAAAATTATCAAATAACTCATGTTTTAGGAATTGAAGTTGAAAAGTTAGGCCCTTCCGGATTTATAACCGAAGACTATCAGTATCAGGTTCCAACCAGGACTTGTTATTATCACACTAAATGGCATTACGACCAGTGGTTGAATGAAGGCGACGGAAACGGTAATAATGGTAATGGAAACGGTAATAACGGCAATGGTCATAATGGAAACGGCAACGGCAATAACGGCAATGGTGATACATTGGAAGATATTATAAATCAGATAATCGATGAATTTGAGAATTCGGAAGAAGACCCTGATAAACCGATAGATGAAATATTGGAATCCATAGAAAATTAAGCAGACGACCCAAATCTTTGATTTGGTGTCGGTCGCTTATCCTGAGCAAAGCGAAGGATCTCATACGTCATCCTGAGCAAAGCGAAGGATCTCATGAGATTCTTCGGGCTAAAGCCCTCAGAATGACACTTTATGGAATAACAATTATTTATAATGGTAATTATGAATATAAAAGAGTTCAGAATTTCGATTCTGAACTCTTTTATTTATCACCATGAGGATTGAATATAACAGCAACGATATATCCGAATAACAATGCTGCAGCAACTCCGGGTGCTGTTTTTATCACTCCTCCGCTCAATGCTCCCATAAACCCTTTATTTGCGGCTTCTTCCATAGCTCCCTTGGCTAAGGAGTTGCCAAAGCCGAGAAGAGGAACGGTAGCTCCCGAATGCCCTATTTCTACAAGCTTATCATAAACTCCGAAGAATCCCAATATTGCACCTGTCACAACGAAAAACACAAGCAGATAAGCATTATTCTTTTTGAATGTATCGATTATTATCTGGCCGACTACACATATCAAACCGCCTATTACAAAACTCATCAAATAATTCATATGCCCTCCTAAACTTCAATACCCAAGCAGTGAGCGATTCCGGGTATACTTTCACCCTGAAGATTTGCAGTAGGCGAATGAAGTGCTCCCGTAGCTGTAAACAGAAGTTTTTTTATTTCATTATTCAATAATTTCTTGTATAAAAAGGAGCCGAATACTGCTGCTGAACATCCGCAGCCGCTTCCTCCCGCATGTACATCCTGTTTGTTAATATCAAAAATAATTGTACCGCAGTCATCGTATTTTGATTCGATACTCTTATTATCTTCATTGAACATCTTATTAACTATGCCTTTACCCACTGTTCCCAAATCTCCGGTAACAATTAAATCATAATCAATGCCTGTATCCTGAAGATGCTGATTTAATGAGTCGTAAGCAGCCGGTGCCATGGCAGCTCCCATATTATTTGCATCTTTTACACCTAAATCAACGATTTTTCCAAAGGTAACATGTTTTATTTTTGGTCCCTTTCCGCTTTTTGAGAGCCATACCGCAGCTGCGCCGGTTACTGTCCACTGTGCTGACATATGGCGCTGTCCTCCCATTTCAAGCGGAAGTCTGTACTGCCTTTCTGCACTGCAAAAATGGCTTGATGTAACACAAATTACATTTTCAGCAAATCCTCCGTCTATTATCATTGCGCCTAAACCCATTGTCAATGTCATGGTGGAGCAGGCGCCGTATACTCCTATGTATGGCAGTTCCAAGGCTCTTGCAGCAAATGAAGAAGATGTGATTTGATTTAACAAATCTCCTGAAATTAAAAGGTCAATGTTTTCATTTATTAAACTATTTTTGTTTTTCAAATTTTCTACTGCAATTTTCTGCATTTTTAATTCACATTTTTCCCATGTGTCTTCTCCCCATAAATCATCTTCTATTACCATATCAAATTTATCTTTTAAAGGTCCCTGTCCTTCCTTTTTGCCGACTATGGTGTAAGTATCTCTTATTACTACATCGTCTTTAATTATATAAGTTTTTCCTGTCTTTTTCATTTTTCCTCCTTACTTAAATAACATACTTAACAAACCTGCTATAAATGAAGAAAAGTACCCGAATACCAAGACAGGTCCTGCTAACTTAAAAATATTTGCAGCCGTACCTAAAATCAATCCTTCTCTCTTAAATTCCAAGGCAGGAGAAACTACCGAATTTGCAAATCCGGTTATTGGAACGACTGTACCGGCTCCTCCTATTTTGCCTAGTTTATCATACCAGCCCAAACCCGTCAAAAGTGCACTAATACCTATTAGTACCACAGCTGTCATGGGTGATGCTTCTTCATCTGATATACCTAACCAGGCAACAAAAGAGTCATTGATAATTTCTCCCACCAAACATATGGCTCCCCCAAAAATAAATGCCATCACACAGTTTTTAAGCATTTTGTTTTTAGGTGTAAACTCATCAACTACTTGTTTATAGTTGTCTTTATTATATTTCATTTTACCTCCTAATGTATAATTAAAGGTATTACAGTAAGACTGCGCTTTCAGGTATTCTTTTCAGGGATCTGTCAATTCCGCTGCCGAAATAAACAGCTGTTAAGCCGATAATTAAAAGTATTACTAATAAAAATATCTTTTTTTTCATATAAATCACCTCATAAGTATTATTTACAAAAATAGTTTTTTGAATACTAAAAAAAAGCACTAACAGTGCCTTTTTTTTAAAGAAATGTTAAATAGTACCTTTTGAGTCACATAGATATTTATATTTGTTCAAGATAAAAATTTCTATTTCGCTTAATTATTTATTAATCATCTTCTGATTTTTCATCATCAAATTCTTCATTTAATGTCTTTTGTTTTTTTTCAGATATTTTTTTTCTTAATATCACTTTTGTTCCAACATCCTTTTCTGACAAAACCACCAATTCATCCATAAATGATTCCATAACGGAAAAACCCATTCCGGAACGCTCCAGCTCCGGTCGTGTGGTAAATAACGGCTCTCTTGCCTTTTCTACATCTGCAATTCCGCAGCCGAAATCCTCAACTATTATTTCAACTACCTGCCCCTTAATTCTACATTGAATTTCAATTTCTCCAATTTCATTTTCATAGGCATGTACCACTGCATTGGTTACTGCTTCGGACACTGCTGTCTTAATATCGGATATTTCGCTCATTGTTGGATTCAAGCTTGAGCAAAATGCTGCAACCGCAGCCCTTGCAAAGGATTCATTAACAGATAGACTTGGTATTTTAATATATACGTAGTTATTATGCATTTTGTCCCCCTATTTTATTTTTATTATTTTTCCAATGCCGCTCATGTCCAAAATCTTTCGTACCTTTTTGCCTGCATTTATTATTTCTATTACACCATTACGCTTTCTTATGACTTTGTATCGACCGATTACAAAGCCGATACCTGAGCTGTCGATAAAATCAAGACCTTTTAAATCTATTACCAATTTATTGTACTTTTCATTTTTGATTTTTTCATCAATTAATACCCTAGCTTCGTCGGCGCTGTGATGGTCTAACTCGCCCCTTAATTTGATTGTCAATACTTGTCCCGTTTCAATAAACTGAATATTCACAAAATCATCCTTTCTGCATAATGTACAAGCTATTATACTACTAGGGAAAGGATATTTCCTTGACTTATTTTAATGTTTTTTGTCGATTATGGTAAATTTAAATCAACTGTCAATATAAGGAAAAAGTAATTTAAATTCGGAACCTTTTCCGGGTGTGCTTTTAACCTTTATTTTACCCTTATGACCTAATACGATTATTTTAGCAATTGACAACCCCAGTCCATGACCGCTTACTTGCTTGCTTCTTGATTGCTCTGCCCTATAAAGTCTGTCAAATATTTTATTTAAATCATCTTTTTTAATTCCTACACCGGTGTCCTCTACTTTTATAACATAGTATTCATCCTGGATGAAGCCTGAAATCATAATATATTCGCCGGGAGGAGTATATTTCATGGCATTATCGAGAAGTATTCTCACAGCCTGTTTAATCCTCATTTTATCGCCGTAAATGGTTGCATCATCATAAAATTTAAAATACAGTTTGTGCGCTGTGTCAATCATCTTTGTTTCTTTTTCAATTTCTTCAAGAAGGGCACGAATTCTGAAATCTTCCTTTGTAAAATTCAAAGTGCTTATATCGCTTCTTGCAATAAATAATAATTTTTCAATTAAATCTTGCATATTTTCGGTTTCATTTTTTATTGCTACGATAGATTCTTCAAGCACTGCTTTATCATCTTTGCCCCATCTGTCAAGCATATTAACATAGCCCTTTATAACAGCTATCGGTGTCCTGAGTTCATGGGATGCATCTGAAACAAACTGCTGCTGTGTTTTATATCCGCTTTCTATCCTATCCATCATTTCATTGAAGGTTTGCGACAATTCCTTCAATTCATCCTGTGTTCCTTTCACGTCGAGCCTGGTGTTTATGTTGTTTACTGTGATAGTCTTGGTAATTTCAGTCATGTTTTTTATGGGACCGATGAGTTTGTAACTTGTGCTTGATACTATTGGTGCGAAAAACATAAGACCAATGGCTCCGGATATTAAAACCATAAAACTTATTCTCCACGCATCCCTGAGCATATCTTCCATCGGGTAATTTATATTCATATAATAAATAGAATTGTTTTTTGTAAAGCTTTCCGAATGAACATATTCATTGTCAAAAATTATTTTTTCCGTAATGACAATAATGCTGTCCGCATATCTTCCCGGTCTTCCTGTCGAAAAGTATGTGTTAAGATTATTGTCAAATATTTCAAAAGAATTATAGCTTCTTTCATTTACATTTATAGTGTTAAAATTCGGGTAACTGTTTATTATATTTTCTGAATCGATTGCTGCTGTTGTATCTTCAAATTTCTGCAGTTCAAATATTAAATAGCCTACAGAGGTTGTAAGGGCAACTGTCATAATTATTATAACGTACAAAATTAAATATGTTGTAGAAATTTTAAATGCAATTGAAAATTTAAGCCTTTTTAACAGACTTATTAGCAATTTTACGGTTATTCTAAATGGGTAAAGTATTAAGTTTAACAGTTTTCTAAGAATTGTCTTTACCATTTGTCTTCCTTCAATCTCTGATTATGTAGCCTACTCCCCTGACAGTTTCAATAAGACTTACATTATATTTCTGGTCTATCTTGCTTCTTAAATATCTTATATATACATCAATAATATTTGTGTCTCCATAATAATCATATCCCCAAACATTATCCAAAATCTTTTCTCTTGATATTACTATGTTTTTGTTTTTCATAAGGTATTCCAATAATTCAAATTCTTTTTTGGTAAGCTCAATATTTTCATTGTCGAATTCAACCTTATAATTGTTTTTGCATAGTGTAAGTTTCCCGATTTTCAATATATCTTGTTCATTGGTTTTATGGTATTTTCTTTTTAACAATACTCTGATGCGCGCCAATAATTCTTCTACGGCAAAGGGCTTTGTCATATAATCGTCGGCACCTATGTCCAGCCCTGTTACTTTATCAGAAATATCATCTTTTGCAGTCAGCATTATTATGGGTACATCAGATGTTTGTCTTAATCTTCTGCACACTTCAATGCCGCTTAATCCGGGCAGCATTAAATCAAGTATTATCAAATCAACATCAGGGGATTTCCCTTTTTCAAATCCTTCTCTTCCGTTGTTTGCAATATCTACATCATAGCCCTCATATTTTAATTCAAGCTCCAAAAACCGCGCAATCTTTTGCTCATCCTCCACAATTAAAATCTTTTTTTTACCCATAATAACCTCGTTTTTGATTTATTGTACTATTTTTTTCCTTTTTTATCAATCAGTTTTTACTATTCTTATATCTTCTCTATCGCGAGTACATTATGTCATTAATGAATAATATCAGGCCTAAGACCTGATATTATTTTTTATTCAATGATTATTTCATTTTCTGATTCATCTTGTTCGTCTGTTGGCTCTTCTTCGTCATCCTTAAAGATTTCTTCTGACTTGTCTTTTATTTTTTCCACCGTTTCCTGCATATTTTTCTTTATATTGTTTACATTTATTGCTTTATCCCTGTAAACAGTTATTTTGCAGGATGTCAATATTGCCAGTACCAATCCGAAGATTACAACCCAAAATGCCATCAAAAATGCAGCTAATATTACTACCACGGGCACATTTAAAATTGTATTTCCGTCCTTGTTTTTAACAGACATCCTAAGAGCCAAAAGCTTGTTTGCGGCTGCTGTAAAGCCTCCATGATGTTTTTCGTTTCTTCTTCCTTTTTTCTTTTCAAGCTCTATGATCGATTTAATTAAATCTCCGTCATTTTTTTCGAGGGTTTTTTTAGCTTCCTCGTAGCTTACATTAACTCTGTTTCTGAGTTCATCGATTTGTTCCAATGTAACTTTCATAGTTCCTCCTATATATAAATTTTATTTTTTTCTTATATATAAGGTACCACCAAAGTATTAATTAAGTTTTAGGTATAAATTAAAATTAGATTAAAATATGAAAAATAATTTTAAGAAATATGAAAAGTATGAATTTTCAGACTTTTATACTTTTCCACTTTCCTGAATTATACCTTAAAAGAACAAGTGCCGAGCGTACAGTTTGATCAACTATAAAAGCAAACCAAGCTCCTTCCAGTCCCATGTTCCATACATTTATTAAATATATTGCCAAAAAAGGTCTTATTAAAAGTACCGTTATAAAAATAATTATTGCAGTTGCTCTTGTATCTCCGGCACCCCTTAATGAGCCTGCCAAAATAAACTGGGAAGACTGCAAGGGCTGCGTAAATCCTACGAACATCATTATCCTTGCACCTTGTGAAACTATTGCCGGGGCATCATTGTATAAGGATACTATATTACCGCCCCAGAATATAAAGATTATTCCCAATATAATTGAAACAGACATTCCAAGTCTTCTTGTTCTGTGAACATAGGCATGTGCCATATCGGGGCGGTTTTTACCCAGGCTTTGTCCCGTAAGTGCAGTAGCTGACACGGCAAAACCCTGACCGTTCATAAATGATAATGCCTGAATGCTCATACATATTTGATGGACTGCATATGCAACAGTACCAAGACCCGCAATTGCTCTTACGTATATTATGACTCCGGCGCGCATCAACAGCTGTTCAAACATTGCCGGAGTCCCTATGGTTATTATTTGCTTGAGGGAACGAGAATCAGGCCTAAACCCATCTGTAAAGCGAAAGTGCAAATACTGGTCGCCCCTCATAATATAAATTAAAGCAAAAACAAATGCAACAAATTGTCCGATAATAGTTGCTAAAGAAGCACCTGCAACTTCCATGCGCGGAAAACCAAAATTCCCTTCAATTAAAAGGTAATTTAAAACTACATTTACAACATTAGCTATAAGATTATATGTCAATGCTGTTCTTGAGTTCCCGACACCTCTTAATGTTGCCGTGATTGTAGTGGTCAATGCCATGAATGCAAAGCCAACCATTTGAATTTTAAAATATACTGTACCGCCTGCCAATGTTTTTTCTTCGGCTGCACCCATGAAAAGGATAAATTCTTCCGCAAAAATATAACCTAACAAAGAAGAAATCAAAGAAAGTATAAAAGTAATCATCAGGGCTTGCCTAAGAATTAAGTTTGCTCTTTTACAATCTCCTGCTCCTTTGTATCTTGCCACCATTGCAGTTGCGCCGACATTCAAGGCCATGAAAGTTGTCATGAGAAGAAATTTAGGCTGAATTGTAAGACCGACGGAAGTAAGTGCCCAGGCTCCCAAACCTCCAACCATCATCAAGTCTACCATTGATGCAAGCTGAGTTAAGGTAAGCTCAACAACAGATGGCCATGCTATCTTTACAATGTCTTTATAAAGCATTTTGGAAGTCACATTCGGGGGAAGCTGATTTTTTTTAATTTCTTTTATATGAATATCCTTGCCGTCTTCTACCAAGTCCAAGGCAAAGCTATAATTAGTAGATTTTTTTGTTGTTTCCATTGTTGCTCCTTGTCGCATAAATAAAGTCGCATAGATGCGACTTTTTTGCGGTTTGAGCCGCTAAAATTCGTTATAATTTATGATATCATGATTTGTTTGCAATGTCAACAAAACCGGCTGCTAAAGCTACCAATAAAATTCAATAAATCCGGTATTATTTTTCCTCTTTTATTAAAATTCGCAGCGCTTCAATTGCAGTAACAATAGCTCCCTCAGTATCGTGCTCCTGCGGGTCATCAAGACCCAGACGTCTTCTTTCTTGGTTTGCCACTACAAGAAATACAGAGCCTGCCCTAACCTTTCTGTAAGCTGCAACCGTAAACAATGCCGCTGATTCCATCTCAGATGCCAAGGCCCCCATTTTCAGCCATGCTCCCCATTTATTTGTCAACTCATAGCTTACAGGTTTTGACTCCGGTGCATGCTGTCCGTAAAAAGAATCCTTGCAATGTACAACACCTACATGATATTTTTTATTTAAATTTTCTGCTGCTTTTACCAATGCATTAACAATTCCATAATCAGCAACTGCCGGAAATTCTATGGGGGCATATTCTCTGCTTGTACCTTCCATACGGATTGCTCCTGTGGCTATTACCAAGTCGCCGCCGGTAACATCAATATTTATGCCTCCACTGGTACCAACTCTTATAAATGTATCCGCTCCTATGTTTGCCAGTTCTTCCATTGCAATTGCAGCAGAAGGTCCTCCGATTCCTGTTGATGTCACACTTACCTTTACTCCATCAAGGTAGCCTGTATATGTAACATATTCTCTTTTGTCAGCTACTAACACGGGATTATCAAAGTATTTAGCAATTTTACCGCATCTTTTGGGATCTCCGGGCAATAATACATACCTGCCCACGTCTCCTTCTTTCAAATTTATATGATATTGAGCATCCGAGTATACTGTTCCCATGCTGCATACCTCCATAATTTTAATTATCTACATAATATATAAAATATTGGTAAAATTCAATATCTTTTTTATTATTAAAAAAGAGGCTGCAGATTGCATGCCTCATTTTTCAATCAAACCAGTTGTGGGGAGTCATTTTCCCTATTCTGAATCTTTTTTAAAATAATGCTGCTTATTTCATCAACACTCATGCTTCCAATATCTCCTTGTTGTCTTTCTCTTACGGAAACGGTGTCGCTTTCAGCTTCTTTTTCCCCTACTATCAACATGTACGGAATTTTTTCCATCTGAGCTTCTCTGATTTTATATCCTATCTTTTCTGCCCTTGAGTCTAATTCAACCCTTATATCAAGATCATCAAGTTCTTTTTCAACCTTTTTTGCATAGTCCATAAACTTATCCGAAATAGGCAGTATTTTTACCTGCACCGGTGCAAGCCATGTCGGGAATGCTCCTGCATATTGCTCAATAAGAATTCCAAAGAATCTTTCAATACTTCCAAATGCGGTTCTGTGAATCATTATCGGTCTGTGCTTTTGCCCGTCTGCTCCCACATATTCCATTTCAAAACGCTGAGGAAGCTGGTAATCCAGTTGAATTGTTCCGCACTGCCAGGTTCTTCCTATGCAGTCTGTTAAGTGGAAGTCAATTTTTGGTCCGTAGAAAGCTCCATCACCTTCATTTATAACATAATCTAAATTCAACTCATCCAATGCTGCTTTTAGAGATGCTTCCGCTAAATCCCAGTCCTTGATTTCTCCCAAAAACTTTTCCGGTCTTGTTGAAAGCTCCAATTTATATGAGAAACCAAATTGCTTATAAATTTCATCGATTAACTTTATTACGCCTTTAATTTCATCCTTAATTTGCTCAGGAAGTATATATAAATGAGCATCATCCTGTGTAAATGCTCTTACACGCATCAAGCCGTGCAAAGCACCCGATAATTCATGTCTGTGAACTCTTCCTGCTTCTGCAACTCTCATGGGGAAATCTTTATATGAGTGCATGGAATTCTTATATGCTAAGATTCCACCCGGGCAGTTCATAGGCTTAATAGCAAAGTCTTGCTCATCTATTGAAGTAATATACATGTTTTCTCTATAATTGTACCAATGTCCGGATACTTCCCATAAATGCTGATTTAGAATTAAAGGTGTTTCTATTTCAACATAACCTGCTTTTTTATGAAGTTTTCTCCAATATTTCATAAGTTCATTTTTTACTACAACGCCTTTTGGTAGGAAGAAAGGAAATCCGGGACCTTCTTCGGACATCATGAATAAATTCAATTCTTTTCCAAGTTTTCTGTGGTCACGTCTTTTTGCCTCTTCCAACATTTTCAAATAATCTTCCAAGTCTTTTGCCTTTTCAAATGAAATACCGTATATACGCTGGAGCATCTTATTGTTTTCATTTCCTCTCCAGTATGCTCCTGCAATGCTGAGAAGTTTAAAAGCCTTTGGTTTTTTTGTGCTTTCAAGATGAGGTCCTGCACACAAATCAACAAAATCACCATGCTTGTAAAATGATATTACCGCATCTTCAGGCAAGTCGTTAATTAACTCGACTTTGTAATCTTCTTTTGCTTCTTCCATAAACTTAATTGCTTCTTCTCTGGGAAGTTCAAAACGTTCTAATTCATAGCCGGCTTTTACAATTTTCTTCATTTCAGCTTCGATTTTTTCAAAGTCTTCCTGCACAAATCGGTGTTCTAAATCAATATCATAATAAAACCCGTTTTCAATTGCAGGTCCTATGGCAAGCTTTGCCTCCGGCCACAGTCTTTTAATGGCATGAGCCATAATATGAGATGAAGTATGCCAGAAAATATCTTTTCCTTCCTTGTCCTCAAATTTCAGAAATTTAATATTTCCATCTTCGTTTAATGCGGTTTGAAGTCCGATTGTTTCTCCATTATATACGGCTCCCACCACATTCCTTGCCAATCCTTCACTGATACTTTTGGCAACATCCAAAGCTTTAATTCCTTTTTCATATTCTCTGACGCTTTTGTCAGGAAATTTAATCTTAATCATAACTATTCCTCCTCTTAGAAATTAGTGTAATTGCTATTAATAACCCGTCAGGATGACAGTCGTTAATAAAATAAAATCTCGTTCCTAAACATAGTTTAAGGACGAGATACCGTGGTTCCACCTTAGTTGCTTCTCAAAGGATTTAAGGCATCCATACCAAGACATTACGCCATTTGACTTTCTGTCTTAACTCCGGATTAGTTTTCAAACAGTCATACATGGGAAACTTCCACCAACATTCCCTCTCTGTTAAGCTGTGTCTGTTCTACTCGATCCATCACAGTTCATTTTGACCATTATATTACCGGTAAATTTTTTTGTCAACAGTAAATTTATATTTTTTAATCTTTAAAATATCCTCACTGTACTTCAATATAGACATCTACATTGTAATTAGGCTTCAGAAATGAATCATTATTATCTAATGATATTTTAATTGGCACTACTGTCCCGCCATTTTTGCTGTAAGCAATATCAGAAACATAGATAACACGACCCTCACATTCTATAGTCCTGTCCGCAGCCGGAACTATTTTTACCTTTAAGCCTTCCCGTACATCTTTAATAAACTCTTCAACAACTTCCGCCTCAATTGTTAAGCTGTCAAGATTTGCTATTGAAAAAGCCTTTTTTGAAACATCGGTTATATGTCCCGGTTGATATTGTATATCGTATACTACTGCATTATCATACATGGAAACAATTTGATTTCCTGCAATATACGGTTTATTTAATTTATTTTGTAAAATATTTAATCTGTTTTTAATTTGAGCTATATATTCCGATTGAACAGCATATTTTGCCTTTTCTGATTGAGTTTTTTTATAAATTGCATCTTCTGCATTGCTCAACTCAAACTTGAGGTTCTCTAAATTATTTTCTGCTTCTTCAGCTTTTAACTTTGATTGATTATATTTTTCCTCAGAAATTACTCCTTCTTCAAAGAGCTTTTTATTTATGTCAAGTTCTTTTATTGTATTTTGATGCAAGCCTTCGGTATATTTTATATTATTTTTAAGCTTGTTAACTTCAGCGCTTAAATCTTCAAATCCCATACTGATTTGTTGATATTCCAATTCAGCAATATTTAATTCGCTTACAGTGTCTGATATATCTGCTTCATATTGTGACAAATCCAATAAGAGTATTGGTTCGTTCAATTTCAGATACTGTCCTTCATTTACAGAAACTTCCTTAACCACGGAATTAAAATCAATTATAATATCCATGAATTCCTCCGGTTTAACTACTCCAAAGGCTTCAATTGATTTTTTTTCTTGGGATAAATCTATTTCCTCAACAGTTGTCTGCGGGTCTTCAGCTTTGCAGCCGGCAACACTTATTATTATAACAAGAAGCATCAATATTGCTTTAATTCTCATTGCACCACACCTTTCCATCCCTTACATTAATGATTCTATCACTATATTTAGCCGTTTCCAGCGAATGACTTACCTGTAATATGGTTTTTCCTTTCACTTTATTTATTCTTTGTAACAGTTTCATAACTTCTTCCGATGATTTACTGTCTAAATTTCCAGTAGGCTCATCGGCTAATATAATATCCGGCTCATTAATTAATGCACGAGCTATTGCAACACGCTGCTGCTGTCCTCCGGATAACTCTCTAGGAGTATGATTTATTCTGTCTGACAATCCTACTGTTTCAAGTATTTCATCCAATTTTTCCCGGTAATCCTTAATCTTCTTCCCGTCCAATAATACCGGGAGCATAACATTATCTTCTACAGTCAGGTTAGGAACTAAATTGTAAAATTGAAATACGAATCCGATTATTCTTCGTCTTAATGTACTTTGCTCCTCATCACTCAATGCGGAAATATCCTTATTATTTATAAGTATTTTCCCTGATGTAGGTTTATCCAATCCTCCCAACAAGTATAGCAATGTGCTTTTACCTGAACCTGAAGGACCCATTATTGTTATAAACTCTCCCCTGTTTATTGTAAAGTTTATTTCCTGCAAAATTTCTACGGGTACATTTCCTAACATATACGTTTTATTTAAATTTTCAACCTCAATAATTTTCTCCATAACTATCCCCTATTCATATTTAATTGATTCGATAATGTCTAACTTAGTTGTTTTTAATGCAGGACTTACAGAAGCAATAACAGAGATTATAATTCCTGTAAATAATGAGGCTGCAAATAAATCTGACTTATAATGTATGGCTAAGGGAACACCTATTGTCTGCATCAATTCAGGTACTATCCAAAGCATGAACATTGCACCTATAATTCCAACTGTTGCACCAATACATCCGCCTGTCAAAGCCTCCACAAATATCATTTTCAATGTTTGCTTTTTGCTCAGTCCTATGGAACGCTTAATTGCAATATAACGTCTGCGCTCTAAAAAACTAATCATATAATTGTTAAAGACCCCGAAGATACCTATGAGCATAGCTAAAAGAGAAAATGCCTGAAGGATAATCATGAATTGACTATTTTGCTCATAATTTGTTTTTTCCATGTTTGAAATTGAATTACCCCATACGCCCTGTCTCATAAACTTTTCCTTGATTTCTGATAGGACTAACTCCGGCTCCTTAGATGTTTTTACAAAAAATCTGTTATAATATGGCTGCTCCATATCTGTTTTAAAATATTTCTGAGATATAATTGCATTACTCCCGTTTTGCATTATTGAATCGTAAAAACCGATTATATTATAGGTTTTTTCGCCGGAATTCATATCTAATGTAAGTTTGTCGCCTATTTTTAATCCCAGGCTGTCTTTCATCATAAGAGTAACCATTATATTTCTGCCGTCATCAAGCTTTTTGAACAGCTCGTCAACATCTTCATTGCCCTCCAGACGAAAAGCTGCATAATCCCTGTACTTGATGATATCAATACCCTGCATATATCCAATGCTGTAATCGGTATCCACAACTTTTATTCCTTGAAAACTTTCAAAGGCTCCGTAAGTTCCTTCCACTCCGTCAATACTTCTAAGTACCTGTTCCGTATTTCTATCGCCGTTTAAGGAAAGCATTATATCAAACTTCCAGTCCTTATAAGCATTTAACACTTCTATACCTACGCTGTAACTGATTATATTAATCATGAGAATAACCGAAATTCCAATTGCCAGCAATGATATATTATTATATATATTTTTGTTATCCTTTAAATTTTTAACCGCAAGAATTCCTTCATTTCCAAATACAGCTCCATAGACTTGCTGAAAAAACTTTAATAAAAATGATGTAATAAAAGGAATATAGATTATTACAAGAGCAAATATTATCAATAAAGACAAAAGATTGAATATCATTGATGCTATATTTTGTGTTATGAAAGATAAAATTATCGATATAGCAAACATAACAGTCAATATAATGACCTTTTTGTTTTTTTTGATTATTTCTCTATCAATCAAATTCAATACCAATTCTTTTATTGGTATTTTTGAAGCCCTACTTATTGGAATCCAAGAACTGACAGTTGCAACCATAAGGGCTAAAATAAAGGTCGTCAGCATATGGACTAAGCCAAATTTAATCGATACATCCAACTGTCCGTTATAAGGGTCTGAAGCCATTATTCGGGCAATAAGATATAAAACTCCCATTCCTGTTAATACTCCTAATATTCCCCCCACAATTCCATACAATAAGCTTTCGCCTATGAGTATAATATCCGTCATTTTTCTTGTAGCACCAATGCTTCGAAAAGTACCTATGACAGGAAGCCTTTCTGTTGTTATTACCTTAAATGTGGAATAAATAATAAAAACACTGATAAATAACACCATAATGGTCATTAAATACAAAGGTACAACTAAAAATTGCAGATACTCATTCAAAACTTCCGCTGTAAAAGGCTCCTCTACAACATATCTGCTATACAAGGTGCTTATTTCTTCTTTTACATTTAAAATATCATATCCTTCTTCAACAACAATATAAGCAGTATCAACCCAACCTCTCCGATTATATAAAGAAGTAAGAGTATCTAGAGGCATTACTGCGGCTATAGAATTTGACTGCGGATTATGCTGAAATACACCTGTAGGTCTTGAAATACCCCATACGGTTAAAACTCTGTCAACACCGCCGATTTCTATGTGTATACTGTCTCCCGTATTATAATCATATTTTTTTGCAAATATTTCGCTTAAAATAATATGATTGTCTGAAAACTCCCTGCCTGTTGCCTTTTGACCATAATTTATGGGATTAAGTTTTTCCAATTCATCTATATTAAACCCTTTTATATATAGCAGCTCTGTCTTTTTTCTTTCAATTTGATATTCTTCCTCTGACAATTTATAAATTCCGCCAACCGAAAAAGTTCCTACAATATAATCAGCACCCTTTACTTGATTGGGCAATATTTTAAAAGTGGAAGAAGGTGATTCCCTGCCGGGATAAATCAATAAATCTGCTTTGCCGGTCTGCATTCTAATAAGAGCTTCATACATGGAACTCATGGTACCTGCCAAAGCACTTGAAGCAAAAAATAAGGCTGCTGAAATTGTAACTGAGAAAATAATTATAAAAGACCTGAACTTTTTTTCTAAAATACTTTTTGTTATAAATTTAACAATAATATTCATTAAAACACCGCCAAAAAAATACATTAGCTTTAATATTTTCCATTAATTGTTATACCATATATGCATATTTATTACAAGAATTTTTTTATTTTTTTGTTGCTCTTAAAAGCGCTTTTATTATGAATTCATTATATGAGAAGAAAAATAAAATAAAAAGTGACTTAGGTCATCATATAAGTCACATTTTTATTACTGCATAAAGATGGGTTAGTTAATCATTTTCGTTTCTTTCTTTTTCGGGATGAGTTGTCATCTGATGATTTATCTCTTCCAAATCGTGATTTTTTTTCTTTAGATAATTCTACAACAACATCCATTCCTTTTATTTGCGAGCGGTTCATTCTATCAAGAATTCTTTTTTTATGCTCCTTTGAAGCAGCAAAGAATGAAAAATTATCCAGTACATCTATTTCTCCGATATCATAGCCGGGAATATCGCACTCTCCTGCTACTGCTCCTAATATGTCACCCGGTCGAATCCCTTGCTTTTTCCCGAGATTAATATGGAATCTTTCTGTATTTTCAAGCTTTCCGCCTCTCTTTTTTCTTTCGGGAATCACTTCATTTAAATCTCTCTCTTCCGATAAATCAAATTTAACAAGCTTTTTAATCATAGCTGCAATTACAGTCTCGGCATCATAGCCCTTATCCATAAGTTTTTCTGCCAGTTCTCTGTTTTCCCCTAAATCTCCGCTTTCTATTACATTTACTATATCTCTTATAAATTTATCCTGTTTAACTTCATTTACCCTGTCCACTGTGGGTATTGCTCTTTTTCGGATTGATTTTTTGGTATATTTTTCAATATCCTCTATTTTTCTTAATTCTTTTGCACTTACCAAGGTAAATGATGCTCCTTCTCTTCCGGCCCTCCCCGTCCTGCCTATACGGTGAACATAATAATCTTCTTTTGAAGGAACTTCGTAGTTTATTACAAGATCTACTTCTTTTATGTCAAGGCCTCTTGCAGCCACGTCTGTAGCTATAAGTATATCAATAAGCCCATTGTTAAACTTGTTTAAAGTATCTAATCTTTGTGATTGTTTTATATCTCCGTGAATTTTATCGCAGTTATACCCTTTATCGATAAGCTTGTTATATAACTCATCCACTGCCTTCTTTGTATTGCAAAATACCAATGTAAGTTTTGGTGTATAGGTGTCAATTAACCTGGAAAGTGCTTCAACCTTATCGGAATGCTTCACCAAAAAATAACTTTGTTTAACTTCCTTGGCTGTTATTCCTTCTCTTAAAACCTTCACGTAAACAGGGGAATTAAGAAATCTCTTAATTATTTTTCTGATATCATCGGGAATTGTTGCGGAAAACAATAAGGATTGAACGGGATGGTCAATTTTGCTTAAAATAAGCTCTATATCCTCTCTAAATCCCATTTTAAGCATTTCATCAGCTTCGTCCAAAACAGCAATTCTTAGCTCGCTAAGTTTTATTACATGTCTTTCAATCAAATCTATAATCCTGCCGGGGGTTCCAACAATTATTTGAGCTCCTCCCTTAAGTTTATTTATCTGTTCTCTGATATCAGCTCCTCCATACACTGTTACAGCTTTGATACCTTCCATATATTTGCCTATTTTTCTTACTTCATTGGCAACCTGGACAGCCAGCTCTCTCGTTGGCAGAAGGATTAATGCCTGGGGCACTCTCAATTCTTTGTCTATTTTTTCAAGAATAGGAATTGCATAAGCTGCTGTTTTTCCGGTTCCCGTATTTGACTGTCCTACAACATCTTTCCCTTCCAATATTAAAGGAATTGCCTCTTGCTGGATTTGGGTGCTTTCTTCAAAGCCCATATCATCCAAAGCTCTTTGAATGTTATTATTTAAAACTATATTTTCAATTTTCATTGATTTTTTTACCTCTTTCCATTTTTTTCAACTTCTCATTATATAATGCGGATTTAATAATTACAAACATTTATTTTGTAATTACAAAAATTTATGAGCATACTGTCTTAAGTTATATTTAATTATAGTATTGCTCATAATTTAGGATTATATTATAATTAAGAAACTCATATATATTTGTGGAGGTATTATGATAATTCGATATATTTACCATAGCTGTTTTCTGATAGAAACAATGAATTCATTTTTGCTTTTTGATTATTTCAATCACAAAAATGATAAAACTGATTTTGATTTTTCTAAATTGCTCAAAGATGTATTCTCAAGCCCTAAATCTCTTTATATATTCAGCTCTCATTCACATCAAGACCATTTTAATTATAATGTTTTATCCTGGATAAATAAAAAACCGAGTACATATTACATATTATCCTCTGATATAAAAATTTATAATAAAATTGATAATCTATTTATAGTAAGACCAAGAGACGAACTTACAATCAATGAAATAAAACTGAATATTTTTGGTTCTACTGATGAAGGAGTTAGTTTTATGGTCAATATAGACGGTTTAAACTTATTTCATGCCGGTGATTTAAACTGGTGGAAATGGTATGATGATACGCCTGAAGAAGAAAAAACTATGGAAGATAATTTCAAAAGCATTATGGCAGATATTGTAAAGCACGGCGTGAAAATTGATATTGCATTCTTTCCTGTTGACAGAAGGCTTGAAAATAATTACTTGTGCGGCGCTCAATACTTTATTGATAAATTAAACCCTAAGCTGTTTATTCCAATGCATTTTTGGGATGATTACAAAGTTACATCAGACTTTAAAAATGCAATTGCCGGGCATGGCACAAATATAATAGAAATCAAGCACCCCAATGAAATATTGTATGCAAATATATAGTATTATCTTCTTCATTGTCATTTCTATGGATAGCCCGTTCTTGTCGTTGCCTTCTAATGAAAGTTATTCATAGAATGACCTTTTTTTTTGACTCAATTCAAATAACAAACAAAATATTTATTCTCTGTTTTCACTAATCATAAACATAATATGTATTTGGGCGCATAAAATTTTACTAACAGTTATGGTGGCAAGGGGGAGTAATATGAGAGTAACAATAATCAGTGAAAGCGGAGATTGGAAAGAAATGCTTTACACCAAGGATATAGTAACATATGAAATTAAAAATAAGGAAATATTGGATTTTTTTGTAAAATTGGGCGATGCATATGCAAACAATGATACACTTGATGATATGTTTGAATGTTTGTACAATTTGATAAATTACGGTTATCTATATACTGATGAAAATGAAGATGATAATTATTATGATGATTTTGATTATGATGAAGATTATTATGATTTTGATGATGAAGAACAAAACTATTTTAGCCAAGATGGTTTTAAATTAATTAAAACAGAAGTTGAATACTATGTTGATAATGAATTGGTATCAAAAGACGAATACGACGATGCATGGGATGACAGGTTGGGTTATCTCGGCTCATCAAATTGGGAAGAAAAGGGTCTTACTATTATTAATGCTGATACCGATGAAATCATTTTTTTAGGTAAGTTGTCATAATAAAAAAGGGCACAAAGCCCTCGCAGGGGAATGCATCAAATTTGTTTGCTCCTTTCGTCGCACAAATTTGGCATTCTGTGCGGTTGACCTACCAACCATTTATCAGAAAAAATACTCTGATAAATGGGGTTAGGGCATACTTAATCTTCATCAAATTTCAAAACTGCAAGGAATGCTTCCTGTGGAACCTCCACCATTCCTATTTGTCTCATTCGTTTCTTGCCTTCTTTTTGCTTTTCCAAAAGCTTTTTCTTTCTGGTTATATCTCCGCCGTAACACTTTGCAAGAACATCTTTTCTGAGTGCTTTTACGGTCTCTCTTGCAATTATTTTATTTCCTATTGCAGCTTGAAGAGGCACTGCAAACAAATGCCTCGGGATTACATCTCTAAGTCTTTCAACTATTGCTCTTCCTCTTTCATAAGCTTTATCTTTATGAACAATTATTGAAAAGGCATCTACCAATTCGGAATTTATTAGAATATCCATTTTAACCAATTCGGAGCGTACATAACCGTCAAGCTCGTAATCCAATGATGCATATCCTCTTGTTTTTGATTTTAAGGAATCAAAGAAATCATAGATTACTTCATTCAAAGGTAATTTATAATGTAGAATAACTCTTTTCGCTTCCATATATTCCATATTTACAAATGTACCTCTGCGGTTTTGGCATAGCTCCATAATTGCTCCCACATACTCGGTAGGACTCATTATGGATGCAGCAACTATCGGTTCTTCCATATATTCGATTTCCTGTACGGGAGGCATATTTGTAGGATTTTGCAAAACCATCATTTCTCCGTCAGTCTTATATACTTTGTATATTACGCTTGGAGTTGTTGCTATAATATTTAAATCAAATTCCCTTTCAAGCCTTTCCTGAATTATTTCCATATGCAAAAGACCCAAAAATCCGCATCTGAATCCAAATCCTAAGGCAACTGATGTTTCCGGCTCAAAAATTAAGGAAGCATCATTTACCTGAAGTTTTTCCAATGCATCTCTCACACTGTTGTATTCCTCTCCCTCTGCCGGATAAATACCGCAGAAAACCATGGACGTAACCTTTTTATATCCCGGCAAAGGCTCTTTTGCAGGATTTGCATTATTAGTTATTGTATCTCCAACCTGACAGCTTTTTACTTCCTTCATGCTGGCACACAAATAACCCACATCTCCCGAATAAAGACAAGGTACCGGCTTCTGTGTAGGTGAAATTATTCCAACCTCTGTGACATCAAAGGTTTTACCTGTTGACATCATTTTTATTTTATCTCCCTTTTTAACCTGACCTTCTTTGATTCTTATATATGCCACAACACCTCGGTAGCTGTCATAATAGGAATCAAATACCAAAGCTTTTAAGGGTGCATCTTCATCCCCTGTCGGAGGCGGTATTTTTGTTACTATGGCTTCTAAAACTTGTTCGATATTTATATTGTCCTTCGCTGAAATAAGAGGTGCATCAGAGCAATCGAGACCTATTACATCTTCAATTTCCTGTTTTATTTCATCGGGTCTTGCGCTGGGTAAATCAATTTTATTTATAACAGGAACTATTTCAAGGTCCTGGTCTAAGGCCAAATATACATTTGCCAGTGTCTGTGCCTCAATTCCCTGAGCTGCATCCACGACTAAAACAGCTCCTTCACAAGCTGCTAAGCTCCTTGAAACTTCGTAGTTAAAATCGACATGCCCCGGAGTATCTATTAAATTAAGAGTGTAATTATTTCCGTCCTTAGCCTTGTACAATAAACTTATGGTTTGGAGCTTAATTGTAATTCCTCTTTCTCTTTCCAGGTCCATATTGTCCAAAACCTGCTCCTGCATTTGCCTGTGTGTAAGAAGCCCCGTATTTTCTATCAACCTGTCTGCTAATGTAGATTTCCCATGGTCTATATGGGCGATTATCGAAAAGTTCCTTATATATTTTTTTCTGTCCAAATAAGTTACCCTCCCAAATTTAAGCTATGGGTATTATATCAAATGTTGACGTAATTGTAAAAGATTATTATTCAATTTCATTAATATACTCATATAATACTTCAGTTAATAAATCCGCGGTATATTCAATTTCTTCATATGTATTTAATGTGCATCCCACCTCTATGAGGAAAGAATAATCTGATAAATACTGATTAAAATATGCTCCTTCCCTAAAAATAATTTTTCGCATAAGTCCCGGATACATCTCATACGCTATTTCATACAGTCTTCCTGCATTTTCTTTTAATTTCGAAGCGTTTGAATTCTTATTCCCCACAACCAGGGTACAGGTTGCAGCTTTTTTACCGTTTATCTCGGTAGTTTTCACTTCCGAAAGAATTGCTTCATAATTGGAATTTTCTTCGGCACCGTCACGGTGTAAATCAATTAGTATATTTTTTTTGCTGTCTGACAAAACTTGTCTTACCGCATAATTTGAATTTGCATATGATGAGTTGTAATCGGGATAATCGTTGTAATCTTTTAAGTGAGTATTCTTAATGCCTTTATTAAGCAAATTATTGGAAATCTTTGATCCTATTCCCAAAATATTTAATTTTTCATCCAAGGAGCGATAATTCGTTTCATAACTTTCTTCAAATGCTTCGGTTCCATGAGTGTGAAACAACACAATATTAAAATTATTAATAACAGAAGCAGCGTTTATGAATAATTTTCTTCTTGGAGCGCTGCTTCTTGATGTTTTTGAAATAACTTTAAAAAAATTCTCTTTTCGTTTACTTGTCAGGTATACTTCACTGTCAGATTCAGGTTCATACCGGCTTTCATTAAAAATTTCCAAATCTTTCTTCGTATCCTCGCTGGCTATTGTTCTAACGATATCTTTTTCATAAGATTGTGTATCAATGTTCTCGATTAACTCTACATCATTACTCTTTTTCCCTTTAAAAGTTCTTTCAAGAAATAAGTTGAAATAAGACATAACCTTATCAAATGTACTCAAATTTCCGTCTTTACTTTTATCAGTATTATAATTAATGAAAATTGTCGTAACTTCTTTACCTGTCTTCCTCTCCTCAGATAAATTGTACACAAAACTGTATCCCAAAAAAAGTGCTGTCAAACAAAATATAGACATCACCATGTAAAAAGACCTTCCATCCTTGTTTTTTCTTCGTCTCTTCATGATATCAACTCCACATATTTTCTTCATAGTAATATACTACTCCATAAAATATCTATAAAGTAATATATTAATGTATATGTGTATTGTTTCCTGAATAACACTGTTAATTTTTACAATTATATTACGAATTTACATATCCGGGATGTACTGCTCTGTTTATGGATTCTGCCAATAAACTTGACAATGAATCAATTATTTCATCCACATAACTTGGCGTTACAATTGATTCTCCATACATGGGGCTTAAAATTTCCTTTATAAATGCATGTTTCTCATTATACTCCAAATCGCTTAAAATACCCATTATCTTTCCTACGTCATCAGTTTTATTGCTTAATTTTTTCTCCATCAATTCAATTGTATCATTTACAATGGTGGCAGTATCAACCACAGTGGGTATGCCTAAGGCTATAACCTTTGTGCCTATGGTTTCTTTATTTAATGAGCCCTGCATATTTCCAATTCCTGATCCCGGCTCTATACCTGCATCTGTTATTTGAACAACTGCACAAAGTCTTCTCATTTTTCGTGATGCTAATGCATCTATGATAATTAATAATGAAGGTTTGATTTTTTCGACAACTCCAACAATTGTATTAATCGTTTCAATTCCCGTCGTGCCTAATACCCCCGGCTCTAATATAGAAACCTCGTTAAAATCCTCGTCAAAGTCCTTATTATATGCTTTGAAGTACTGAGCCGTAACTTTAATTTTATCCAGGGTCTTAGGTCCTAAGGAATCAGCCGTAATATTTCTGTTTCCCAATCCCACCACCAATATTTTCTCCCTGCCGAGTCCGGATATATCCCTTATAGCTTTTGACAATATATCTATAACTTCATTTCTTGATTTCTCCGAAAGACTTTTAAGGCTTTTAGTTTCATAAGTAATATATTTTCCCATCTTCTTTCCTACTGCCTTTTCTGCTTCCTTATCTTTTATTTCAAGTTCTACAACTTCACCATGGCTATAACTGTGAGTATTTAATGTTATACCCTCTATTTTTTTTGCAAGTGACTCATTAGCTTCATACGCCAAATCCGTTCTGTACATAATTCCTCCTATCATAGTTCCTCCGCTGCCGCTCAGGATATGCAAAATTCTATATAAAATTTACATCTGATTTTTATTCTGAGTTTTTTTGTATTTTTTATTCTTTTTACTTGATTTTTGCATTAATAGTCTGTATAATTGATTTGCTGTCAAAGATGCCCTAGCGATAATATTGGTGAATGAGACTGCGAAATTCTGAAATAGGAGGTGGATATTTTGGCAAATATTAAATCTGCAAAGAAAAGAATCTTAATTATAAACAAAAAAACTCAGGCAAATAAGAGCAGAAAATCTGAAATTAAAACATATATTAAGAAATTTGAAACAGCCTTAAGTGAAGGCAACTACGAAAAAGCTAAAGAATATTTAAAAATATGCGAAAAGAAATTATATCAGGCTGCTGCAAAGAATACTATTCATAAGAACGCTGCAGCAAGAAAAGTAAGTAGATTAACAAAGAAATTTAATAAAGTAGCATAATTATAAAGACCTGATTGGTCTTTTTAATTTGTCCCCGTACCTATTATCCCGTTTGATATCAACTCAAGACCTACTCTGCTGTCGATTTCACCGGTTTTTATTTTACTGTCTATTTCCAAAAACCTCTTCATATAGTATTCGATAGTTTCCATATTTAAATTTTTGGATTGTTTAGCAAGCTTGGAAGCTACAAAATTCTTTATTTTCATTTTGCTCATTATTTCATTGTAACTATATCCTTTTTTTTGTAGCATTACATATTGATACAGCATTCTGTACTGCCTTGTAATCATATGAAATATATATTGCTCGGGGGTATTGTTTAAAAGCATCTCATTCAATATCTCAAATGAACTTTTCTTATCATTTTCGCATATGCAGTCAACTAATCTGAATATATTGCTTTCAATGGATTTAACCATTAACAAATCTAAATCGGAAGTTGTTATATTCTTTTTTTCTTTATTATAAGACATAATTTTATTAATTTCATTATTGACATGATACAGGCTTACTGTGCTTTCATATTCCAAATAACCGGTGTTATTTGCCATATAATTTGCATCAGACATTGAAATTTTAAAGTTGTTTTTCTTGAATTCTTCTGTAATATATTTTGTCAGCTCGCCTTCCGTCAGCCTGTTAAACTCAAATACTGCCTTATTATCCTTCAGCTTCTTTACAATTTTCTTCCTTGAATCCGCTTTCCCGTCCTTAATTACAAAAATTGATATGCAAGTTTCATTCTCATCAATGAAATTTAATAGTCTATCTTCTTCTTTTTTATCTAAGGATCCCGTCGATGTAAAAAAACCGGCTTCCTTAATTACGCATAATTTTTTTTCTGACATAAAAGGAAATGTGTAGGCAAACTCAAAATAGTCTTTCAAGCTTGCCGGCTTTTCAAATTCGGCATAATTCATATCCTCATAGTTTTTATCAATATATTTGTATTTTATATACTTTATAGAATAATCAATAAAATATTCTTCGTTCCCGTAAAGCAGCAGGCAATTGGGAAGCTTATTTTTATCTGCCATGTTTTTAATCAAATTAAAGCTCATAACTTTCACCTTTCAACATCCAAAATAATAAAAAACAAAATATGCTCAGCTTGTATATTATTCCGATTAAATACAATTTATAATAATTGTCGGATTTTTCATTCATATAAGTATTATAATATAAATTGTTATCTTTTAAAACTATATTTATTTCTCCATCCTCAAATGTGGAAAAAATCTTGCTGCCTGTATTTCTGTACCTCGATATAACTTCTTCATGAGGAATCCCGTAAAAATTTCTTCCATAGCTTAAAACAGCAATTTTCGGCCTTACGGCATCAACAAACTGCACTGTTGAAGATGTGTTGCTTCCGTGATGAGGAACCAAGACTATATCATAAGCATTTAAACCATTATAAATAGCGTATTCCGCTTCCTCTTCTATATCTCCGGGAAGCAAAATCCTTCTGCCCTTATAATTCAAAGAAATCACCAAGGATGAATTATTAGTATTGTTTAAAGATAAATCTTTATAAGGCCACAGTATTTCCATACTTAAATTATCATCATACTTCATTTGACAGCCTGCATTTAATTTCTGCACATTTGTATAATTTTCATTGCTGTTTGATGAGAATATATTATTAACCTTTATATGGCTGTTTAAAATGTCATTTAAGCCGGAATAATGGTCTTCGTCCCAATGGCTTATAAATATTCCATCAACTTGTGCTATTCCTCTTTTTGTCAAGTAAGGGACAGCAATGTATTCTCCCATTTGCTTATTAGTTGTACTGCCGCAGTCGCAAATCATATTTAATCCTTTATACTTGATTGTTGTAAATAATCCTTGTCCCACATCTGCAATATTTAAATAAAGACTGTCATCCATCATTGGAAATGCAATATAGGTAATGGAATAAAGACTGACAATTGCAAAAATACCGATTTTTTTGCAATTGCATTTTTTATTATTATGTATGTATATCATATAAAATAATGTAATATAGAAAAATATAGTTTGACATAAAGATAAAGTAGGCATTATTAAGCCGTTAAAAGCAGACTTATCTGAAATATCAATAATATATCTAAGGCTGTGCAAAATATAATCATATATATTAAAAGGAATAATTAATATAATATGAGCAAATGAATTTAATATCAAAAGAATAAATCCATAAATCATAATAAATGTAAATACGGGCAAAAGCAGCAAGTTATAAAGAACACCCATGACAGGGACAAAATTAAAATAATATACTATTACAGGCAAGGTAAATATTTGAAGAAATAAATACATATATACGGTTCTTAAAACAGTGGTTTTTGTCTTTATATATTTGCCGTATATTATGAAACTTAGTGCTGCCGAAAAGGATAGTAGAAATCCTGCATCAAAAATCCAAAAAGGGTTGTAAATAGTCAACACAAGAGCTGCAAGGCCGATGGAATTCAGTGAATTGTATTTTCTGTACAAAACCTCGGAGCCGAAAAGCAGAGTAAACATAACCAAAGCCCTCATAATTGACAAGGGAAACCCGATTAAAAACCCGTAAAACCATATAATACACCAAGACAATAACCAGCTGAATCTTCTGCTTAAAACAAATTTAAAGACATTTAATAAGAAAATATACATGAGAACAATATGTGTTCCCGAAACAGCAAATATATGGGCAAGACCCATTACCTTTATATTATCGTAAAGCTCTTCCTCCAAATAGTTTACATCACCTAATATTATTGACAATATTATTTCCGCATTCTTTTTATTTAAATTATAATAAAATGTTTTTTCGGTATATTTTCTGAATTTGCTTGATATATTGTTTAAAAACGAATAATTTTCCTCGATAACATAAGCATCTTCGTCGGCAAACACCGTTGCATTGATTTTCTTGCTCCTCAAATAATTTTCATAATTAAAAAGCATTTTATTTTTGTTTAATTGACTGCCGGCAACATTGACCCTTGCTTTTATTATGCTGTTTTCCTGAAAATTTTTATATTTACCTGTATAGAGAATAATATTTTCTTCATTTAAAATAGGAGTGTTGTTTATGCCTATAACTGAAGCATAGTAGCTTTCGCTGCCGGACTTTTTTTGCTTTTTTACCTTTGCTTCAACTACAATACTTTCATTTTTGTATTGAGAAAGAACCGAGCTTGAATTATAATTACAGTTAATGTATGATAATATCACAAATGCAATAATTACGGCATTGTACATATATTTTTTATTTATTAATGAATTATAAATAAGTATTGCAAGAAGAGCTGTAAAATAATAGCCGTACAGATTTAACTCATAACTGATTATTCCAAATGCATATGCTGTAAATATTGAAATTATTATATACATTCACAACACCCTCTAATATTTTACCAAATATTAGGAAAAATTTAAAGTTATTATTAAAGGAAAACTATGTTTATTAATGAGTATGAAGTAAATAATATAACGGATAACCCTTATTTAAATGAAATTTATAAGGAAGCAGTATTCATAGATATTGAAACTACCGGTTTGTCGAGTATATTTTCAGATATTATATCGATAACTTTTTTGCTTTATAAGGATGACAAATATAGAATATATCAAATATTTTGTCAATATAAGCAAGACCAGCCGGATGCCCTTAAATATTTAAACGAGCTGATAAAATTGAAGAAATATATGGTAACTTTCAACGGCAATAGCTTTGATATCCCTTTCCTAGCAGAAAAAGCAAAACAATTAAACATTACTCTTGTTTTTGATTCATTCAATAAGATTGATTTATATAATTGTATAAAAAAATTTAGATATAAAATCAATACCGTAGATTTAAAACTAAAAACCGTAGAAAAGTATTTCTCCATTGATAGAAATGATACTCTGGATGGCAAAGATGTGATTACATTGTATGAAGCTTACAGATTAGAGCAGCGTAAGGAATTTTCATATTTGATATTAAAGCATAATTACGAGGATGTATATAATTTGCCATTTGTTATGAATAATATTTTTAGTTTGTATGATTTTGTTATATATACAAAAAACCTTATTATCACAATTAATAATGAGGATATTACAATCAAAAAGAATTCTATTAAATGCAAATTCAATATTTTATCTCTTATAGCAAAAGATTATATTAATCATAGCATAAATTATGACATGGTATTGTCAGTTAAACCTCAAACATTGAAAATTGATATTCCTCTTAATATTTATAAGGATAATAATATAAGAGAGTTTTACTATTTAGACAATGATGAATATAATATTGACAACTATACTTCTATAAAGGGATTAAAAAGAAACCTGATACCGATTAAACTAAATAATAAGATGTATTATGACAATATAAATCGCATTGTTAAAGAAATCGTAGAAGAAGGATTTGGTTGTTCCGAAAAGCAGGTACCGTCATTCTGACAACCAAAAAAGGGAACATTCCTTCAACAATGAGCTATCTAGAAGGTGTGTCCCCATAACTTATAAATAAAAAAAGACCTAAGGGTCTTTTTTGATGCCCAAACGCGGAATCGAACCACGGACACGGAGATTTTCAGTCTCCTGCTCTACCGACTGAGCTATCTGGGCATAATATTTAGAAATAAAAGTGGGCCTTCAAGGACTCGAACCTTGGACCTACCGGTTATGAGCCGGGCGCTCTAACCAACTGAGCTAAAGGCCCAAAAATATTTTTGGATGGGCTTGGATGGACTCGAACCATCGACCTCACGCTTATCAGGCGTGCGCTCTAACCACCTGAGCTACAAGCCCCAAACGGGAACTATCCCATTAGAAAGGGGTGTGCCGCTTTTCCTGAAATCGGGGCGGCAGGATTTGAACCCGCGGCCCTCTGGTCCCAAACCAGATGCGCTACCAAGCTGCGCTACGCCCCGTTAATATTATGCGACTTTCTGTTTCAACGGAGAGGGTGGGATTCGAACCCACGTGGGCTTTCGCCCAAACGGTTTTCAAGACCGCCTCGTTATGACCGCTTCGATACCTCTCCATTATGGTGATCCATCGGCGATTCGAACGCCGGACACCTTGATTAAAAGTCAAGTGCTCTGCCTGCTGAGCTAATGGATCTAATCCTTAAGTAGAGGTTTATTCCCCTTCCTCAAATGACCCATCAGGGACTCGAACCCTGGACACCCTGATTAAGAGTCAGGTGCTCTACCAACTGAGCTAATGAGTCAGTCATATGGTGCACCCAGGAGGATTCGAACCCCCGGCACACGGATTAGAAGTCCGTTGCTCTATCCTACTGAGCTATGAGTGCATAGGAAGCTGGTGGGAGGACTTGAACCCCTAACCTACTGATTACAAGTCAGTTGCTCTACCTATTGAGCTACACCAGCAAATGGCGACCTGGATGGGGCTCGAACCCACGACCTCCAGCGTGACAGGCTGGCATTCTAACCTACTGAACTACCAGGCCGCATAATGACCCTACCGGGACTCGAACCCGGGTTATCGCCGTGAAAGGGCGGTGTCTTAACCGCTTGACCATAGGGCCTTATGGTAGCGGCGAACGGATTTGAACCGCTGACACTGCGGGTATGAACCGCATGCTCTAGCCACCTGAGCTACGCCGCCATGCTTCAATTATCCAAATCATGTTTGATTTGGTGTAAGTGGAGTACTCAGAAGTGCTAAACTTATGAGTTTCCTATATTGGTGCCGAAGACCGGACTCGAACCGGTACGAATTTGTGGTTCGCAGGATTTTAAGTCCTGTGCGTCTGCCAATTCCGCCACTTCGGCAATATATGGCTCCGAGGGTGGGGCTCGAA
>Ga0209604_1000031_pt1 | contig 120886 bp, 108 predicted proteins | sample AD_UKC097_MetaG_FD_184405 | JGI IMG/M metagenome (GOLD analysis project Ga0209604, IMG submission 184405) | Active sludge microbial communities of municipal wastewater-treating anaerobic digesters from USA - AD_UKC097_MetaG (SPAdes) (version 2) | ecosystem: Engineered > Bioreactor > Anaerobic...
CGCCATTTTCGAGAGGTCCACCGGGCCGAGACCGTCCACCGGCCTGCCGACCACGTTGAGGATCCGCCCGAGGCCCGCCTTGCCGACGGGAACCGTGATGGGTTTTCCCGTGTCCTTGGCCGCCATACCGCGGATGAGACCGTCGGTGATATCCATGGCGATACACCGCACGACGTTGTCTCCCAGGTGCTGGGCGACTTCGATGACCAGGTTGTCCTCTTCATTGTTGATCGCGGGGTTCGTTACGAAAAGGGCCGTCAATATGGTCGGCAGTTTTCCCTCCTCAAACTCGACGTCCACGACCGGTCCGATTACTTGTACGATTTTTCCAATATTCATGCCCATCTCCTTCGAAGGTTGATTGCTTGTTCCGGGGCGCTCCCCCGAGGGGCCGCCCGCTGTGCCGTCATGCCCCTATCCCTTTGCAAGGGCCTCCGTGCCGCCGACGATATCCATGAGTTCCGCCGTAATCGCCTGCTGTCTTGCCTTGTTGAACCGGAGGGTGAGATTCGAGATCATCTCCTCGCAGTTCTTCGTGGCGTTGTCCATGGCGACCATTCGGGCGCCGTTCTCCCCGGCGGACGTCTCCAGGAGGGACCGGAAAACCATGATTTTCAGGTACTCCGGGAGAAGCACGTCGATGAGGGCTTCCTCGGAAGGTTCGTAGATGTAATCGATCCGTCTTTCCGGGGGCAGGTCCTCCACGGCCTCCGTCTGCGCGATGGGAAGGAGCCGGACGATCCGGGCCCTCTGGACTGCGATGTTCCGAAATTCGTTGTACGCGATGTAGAGCTCGTCGTACTCCTCCTTCACAAAGGCAGACACGAGTTCTTCGGCGATCTTTCCGCCGAGCGAGATGTCAAACTGCCTCAGAACATCAAGGTACTGCCCGACGACGGATGTTTTCTTCCGGAAGCTGTCCCGGCCCTTCCTGCCGACCGTGATCAGTGACATTTCCTTTGCCTCCGCCTTGCGATGGCGGATAAACCCCTCCACGGCGCGGATGACGTTGGAGTTGAAGCCCCCGCAGAGTCCCCGGTCGGACGTGAAGACCACGACACGGATCCGCTTGGGCTCCCGGACGGTGAGCAGGGGGTGCATCTTCGGGTTGACCCTGAGGGCAACGCTGTTCAGCACCTCCATGAACTTTTCCGAATAGGGCCGGAAATTCTCCATCCGCACCTGGGCGCTCTTCAGTTTCGAGGCAGCGACCATGTTCATGGCCCGCGTGATCTGCTTGGTCTTCTGGACTGCCTGTATTTTTCGTTTGATATCTCTTAACGCCGCCATTCAACCATCTCCCTGATCTGTCTGCCCGGACCGGCCTGTCAGGCCGCCGCGAAAACCGAATCGAATTCCTTCAGGGCTTCCCGGATTTTCTTGTCCAGATCCGCGCTGATTTCCTGCTTCGTGTTGATCTCGGTCATCATGTCGGAGTACTTGGAGTACATGAATCGGAGAAGTTCCTCTTCGTAGGTTTTCAGCCGGTCCACGGGATATTTGTCGATGAATCCGCGGACGCCCGCGAAAAGAATCACGATTTCTTCCGCCAGGGACATGGGCTTGTACTGGGGCTGTTTGAGGAGTTCCACGAGGCGGACCCCCCGGTCCAGCTGGGCCTGGGTGGCCTTGTCCAGGTCGCTTCCGAACTGGGCGAAAGCCGCCAGTTCCCGGAACTGGGCCAGGTCGAGTTTCAGGGTTCCCGCAACCTGCTTCATCGCCTTCACCTGGGCGGCGCCGCCGACGCGGGAAACGGAGAGGCCGACGTTGATGGCGGGCCGGATGCCGGCGAAGAAGAGGCTCGGTTCCAGGTACACCTGGCCGTCGGTGATCGAGATCACGTTCGTCGGGATGTAGGCGGACACGTCACCGGCCTGGGTTTCGATGATGGGCAGGGCCGTCAGGGTCCCGGCGCCGAGTTCGTCGTTCAATTTGGCCGCCCGTTCGAGCAGGCGGGAGTGGTTGTAGAAGATGTCCCCGGGGAAGGCTTCCCGTCCGGGGGGCCGGCGCAGCAGAAGGGAGATCTGCCGGTAGGCGACGGCCTGCTTGGAAAGATCGTCGTAAATGATGAGGGCGTCCTGCTTGTTGTCGCGGAAATACTCCCCGATGGCGCAGCCGGAGAACGCGGCGATGTACTGCAGGGTCGCGGGGTCGCTGGCGCAGGCGGCGACGACGCAGGTATAACTCATGGCGTCGTTCTTCCGGAGGGCCTCGACGACCTGGGCGACGGTGGACTTCTTCTGGCCGATGGCCACGTAGATGCACTTCAGGCCCGTGTCCTTCTGCCGGATGATTGCGTCAATGCAGATGGCCGTTTTCCCGATCTGGCGGTCGCCGATGATCAGTTCCCGCTGGCCCCGTCCGATGGGCGTCATGGCGTCGATGGCCTTGAGCCCCGTGTACATGGGCTGCTTCACGGGCTGGCGGTGGATCACGCCGGGGGCCACCATTTCGATTCTCCGGAATTCCTGCGCCTCGATGGGCCCCTTTCCGTCGATGGGCGCCCCGGTGGCGTCGATGACCCGGCCCAGAACGGCCTCCCCCACGGGAACCTGGGCGATTCTTCCCGTCCTCTTGACGATGTCGCCCTCCTTGATGTGGATGTCTTCACCGAGAATGGCCACACCCACGTTGTCCCGTTCGAGGTTCAGCACCATTCCGAGGATCCCGCCGGGGAACTCCACCAGCTCCATGGCCATGACGTTTTCGAGCCCGTAGATCCGGGCGATCCCGTCGCCGACGGAGAGGACGGTTCCCACCTCGCTCACGTCGAGCTTCTTTTCATAATCCTTGATCTGTTTGGTGATGATCTGGGTTATTTCTTCTGCCTTGATCGCTTCCATCCTTTATATCTCCTCCCTTAAGAGTTCCCTGATACTGTTGAGCTGGGCCAGGATACTCCCGTCATACAGGGTATCCCCGACCTTTACAACGATGCCCCCGATGAGGGACTGGTCGCGTTCCACGTTCATTTCAACCTGTTTCCCGGTCACCTCTGCCATCTTCAGCCGGAGTTTCTCCTCGAGATCCGCTGTAAGTTTGTAGGCCGTGACCACCTGAACGCGCACCCGGCCGGAAATCCGGTCCAGCGACTCCTGGTACCAGTCCTGGATTTCAGCGAGAGAGCCGATCCTGCCCTTTTCTATCAGTATTCTTAAAAAATTGCGCATGATGGGAGACAGGGCCGCCTTGTCGGCGACTTGATCGAGAACGATCATCTTGTCGGCCTTCGCAAAAACCGGATTGACCATGAAGCCCTTCAGGCTGGCGTTCTGCTCGAGAAGATCGTTGAATCCCTTCAGCTCGGCGAAGTATTCCTCCGATTTCCCTTCCTCGCGGGCGATGTCGAAGATCGCCTTCGCATATCGCTTTGAAATCTCGCTCCGTTTCAATTCAGCCTCCCCATCCTGTCGATAAACTCAGAGACCATGGCATCATGATCGCTTTTCTTGGATTCTTTCTTCAGGATCGACTCGGCCATCTGGACGGACAGCGCCACCGCTTCCTCCCTGAGTTCCTTCCTCGCCCTCTTGTATTCCTGATCGATCCGGGTCTTGGCGTCTTCTTTCATCTTTTCCGCCGTGGCCTTGGCGTCCTCGAGGATCTTCACCCGCTCCGCCTCGCCCTGGTCCTTGATCATGGCCGTGAGCGCCTCGATCTCCCCGGTGGCCTTGGTCAGCTTCGCGTCGTACTCCTTGAATTTCCTCTCCGCCTCCTCCTTCATGGAGATGGCGTTTTCCATGGATTCCCGGATCTTGTCCCGCCTGCCCGTGAAGAATCCCTTAACGCCCTTCGCCGCAAGCTTGTAGAGGATCACCGCGAGAATGACGAAGTTCACGACCCGCCAGACGAAATCCATGAGCTTGCCGCCCCCGTGGGACCCCTCCCCTTCCGCGCCCCCGGAAGCGTAAGCCACCGCGGCGACGAGGAGAATCATCCCCAAAGCCGGCAGGAACGTCCCCAGGATGAATGATTTCGACAGTTTCTCACGAAATGTCCCTTTCATTGAATGGCCCTCCCCAGCACCTTTTCGGATATCTCCATCGAAATCTTCTTCGCCTGGGACTTCAGAACGGATCTGGCTCCCTCCATTTCCGTCGCCATCTTCGCCTTCAGCTCCTCCATCATCCCGGAAATCTCACCCCTCGCCTTGTCGGTGACGGCCTTCCCTTCGTCGGAAGCCTTCTTGCGGATCCCCTCCCGTTCGGCCATCGCCTGCTGCCGCGCAAGACGGAGCTTGTCCTCGTAGGCAGCCACCTTGTCCTGGACGGTCTTGTCGAGGGATTTCACTTCTTCATCCAGATCCTGAAGGTGCTTCTTCCTCCTCTCCAGGACCCCGAGAATGGGCTTGTAGAGGATTGCGTTCAGCAGGAAGATCATCACCAGGAAATTCACCAGCTGGATCAAAAGCGAACTGTTCAATTCAACCATTGGCTTTCACCCCTTATTTCAATGGAATGCCCATGAGGACAAAAAAAAACCGAGTGTGCAGAGTCCCACCCGGTTCGTCTCCTGGAGAATCGATCCCTCTTTCAGGAGCCAGAACGGCATTTTTGCGCAGAACATAGCAGTTGGATTGGTACTTTGCTGTGCTCACCGTTCTGTCCTTGTGAAAGGGATTCCTGAAAACCGGGCACTACTAACCACAACTGACCATCCTTGTCAAGCATTTTTTGCCTCCCCGCCGCGAAGTATTTCAAGGGAAACAGGGGGGTTTCCGGGATGTAAAGTCTCCTTACTCCCGCTTCGGCTCCTCGCTCCCCGCCGCCCGGACGGCCCCCATCTGGCAGTCCCCGACGAACATCGCCCCCTCCTGGATGACCAGGACGGGCGTCCGGATGTTCCCCTGGACCTTTCCGGTGCTGCAGATCTCCAGGCGCTCCTTCGCCTCCAGGTTCCCCTCCACGTTGCCGTGGACGATGAGGTGGCCGACGGTGACGGAGGCCTCGATACTGGCCCCCTCCCCGATCGTCAGGATGCCCCCGCCGACGATCTCCCCCTTGAAAATCCCCTCGATCCGGATGGAACCGTTCAGAATCAGCTTGCCGGAAAATTCCGTCCCCCTTCCCAGAAACGCGACGACGTCTCCGTCCGTTTTCTTGTTCAGCATTCCCTGAGCACCTCCTTTGATTCATTCCTGACGGCTTCGTAAAAAGTCCATATGCTGCGTTCCCCTTCTTCCCTCTCATGATCCCCGGCGGCTTGGCAACCCCGAAATCGCGTCCGGGACTTTTTCACGGTCCCTTCAACCGTTTTCCGCCGGGTACGGGCAACCCGGCCCGTCTTCCGTCACGGCTGCAGGATGTATCTTCTCATGCTCACGTTCATGAGGAGCCCGATCCCGATCATCATGGCGGCCATGGACGATCCCCCGTAGCTGAAGAACGGCAGCGGGATGCCCACCACGGGAAGAACGCCGAGAACCATGCAGATGTTGATGAAGACCCCCCAGAACATCATGGCCGTCACGCCGAACGCGATCAGTGTGCCGGCCAAGTCCCTCGAATTCCGGGCGATCTTGATTCCCCACTGGAGCAGGAACAGGAAAAGGGCCAGAAGGACGAGCGCTCCGAGGAATCCCCATTCCTCCGCGAAGACGGAAAAGACGAAGTCCGTCTGCTGTTCCGGGAGAAACTTGAGCTGGCTCTGGGTTCCCTTGAGAAATCCTTTTCCCAGGACCCCGCCGGAACCGATGGCGATGACCGACTGGATGATGTGGTATCCCGCACCGAGGGGGTCCCTTTCGGGATTGAAGAAGGTAAAGATGCGCTCCCTCTGGTAGTCCTTCAGGCAGAACCACAGAATGGGCAGAAGGACGACGCCGGAGGAGGCGAACAGCAGGATGGTCTTCCGTTTCACGCCGATGAAGAAGATCATGGAGGCCGCGACGATCACGAGAAACAGCGCCGTTCCGAGGTCTGGCTGGCGGGCGATGAGGACCACGGGAAGGAAGAGGATGCCGAGGGGGACGAGGAGGTTCCGGATTTCATAGGCCTCCCCCGCCTGGTTGTTCGTGATGTACCGCGTGAGGACCAGGACGAGGCCGATCTTGGCGAACTCGGATGGCTGGAGGGAAACCGGCCCGAGGGACAGCCACCGCTGGGACCCGTGGACCGTGTTCCCGTAAATCATGACGAGAAGGAGAAGGAGCATGATCGCGCCGTAAATCCAGTAGGCGTTGCGGACGATGAACCGGTAGTCCACGGCCGCCGCGACCAGCATGAATCCCAGCCCCGCGCAGAACCAGTAGAGCTGCTTCATGTAGAGGGTTTTCGCTCCCGACGGGGCGAAGCCGGAACCGGTGCTGTACAGGTTGACGATTCCGGCCATGGAAATCAGCAGTACCAGGCCGAGAAGCACCCAGTCGAAGTGGACGATGAGCCGGCGGTCGACCTTCATCCCGCTCCCCCCGCCCCGGCGGAAGTCCGGACCTCCGTCCCCGCCGGAAGGACCCTGTCCTTCTTCATCTTGAAATACTTCATGAGGATCTCCCGGGCGATGGGGGCCGCCACGGAACCGCCGCCCCCCCCGTGTTCGACCACCACCATGACGGCGATCTCCGGATTCGGGTAGGGGGCGAGGGAGACGAAAAGAGCATGATCCCGGTACTTGTAGGGAATCTTTTCCAGGTCCTGATCCTCCTGGCCCAGTTTCACGACCTGGGCCGTTCCCGTCTTCCCGCAGGCCTCGACGCCCAGGGTCTCCAGTTCCCTCAGGGCCTTCCCCGTTCCCCTTTCCCCGTGAACGGTGTCTCGGAGGGCCGAAAGGAGAAACTTGCGGTTCCCCTCGTCCAGGGGCAGGATCCTCTCGACCTCGGAAGGGAGTTCCCGGATCGTCTCCCCGCCGGGGGAGACGATCCGATCCACCGTTCTCGGCATGAAGAGAACACCGCCGTTCCCGATGGCGCAGTAGGTCCGGAGCAGTTGGATGGGGGTCACGAGAATGAATCCCTGACCGATGGAAAGGGAAACGGTTTCCCCGATCTGCCAGGGCTCCTTCAATTTTCTCATTTTCCACTCCCGGGACGGGATCAGTCCCTCCTGCTCTCCCGGCATGCCGATCTCCGTCCTTTTTCCCAGGCCGAACATCCGGGCGTACCAGGCGATGGTGTCCACGCCGAGCTTTTCCCCGAGTTCGTAGAAGTAGACGTCGCAGGACTCGACGATGGCCCTCCTGAGATCGACGGAGCCGTGCCCGTCGCGGTTCCAGCACCGGAAGGTGCGGTCGCCGACGACATGGCTTCCGGTGCAGAAGGTCTTTTTCTCCGGCGTGACCGCCTTTTCCTCCAGCCCGGCCGCGGCGATGACGAGCTTGAAAAGCGAACCGGGGGGGTACAGGCCGAGGAGGGGACGGTTCTGAAGGGGGCACAGGGGATCCTCGAGAAGCTTTCGCCAGGCCTCCCCCGAGATCCCCCGGTTGAACAGGTTCGGGTCGTAGGAGGGCTTGCTCACCATGGCCAGGACGGAACCGTCCCTGGGATCCATCGCGACGACCGATCCCGCCTTCTCCCGGAAGGCTTCCCAGCAGATCCGCTGCAGATCGGCCCGGAGGGTGAGCACCACCGTGTTCCCGGGCCGGGGGGGCATGACGCCCAGCACCCGGATCTTCCGCCCGTTCACGTTGACCTCGATCTGCTCCCCGCCGCTCGCGCCGCGGAGTTCCTGGTCCATCATCTTCTCGATGCCCGTCTTGCCCACCATGTCGCCCGGCCTGTATCCCTCGGGGGATCCGCCGTTGGTTTCATCGCAGCACGCCTCCCCCACGTAGCCGAGGATGTGGGCCGCCATTTCCCCGAACCGGTAATCCCGGACGGGCACCACGTCGACCACGACGCCGGGCAGGTGGAAGGCGTTCGATTCGATCAGCGCGAGATTCTGCCAGGAAACGTCTCTTTCGAGCCTCACGGGAACGAAGGGCTTCCTGTCCTCGTTCCGCTCGAGCTGCCTTTTCCACCGGTCGGTGCGTTCGCTCTCCAGAAAAGTCATCCGTTCCAGCACGTCCCGGGAATTCTTCGCCAGTTCGGGGATCATGGACACGTCGAAGGAGGGCATGTTGTCCACCAGGATGTTCCCGTCCCTGTCGAGGACCTGCCCCCTCAGGGGCCGGACCTCCTGAAAACGGATCCGGTTGCTTTCCGACCGGAGTTTCAGCTCGTCCCCCCGGATGACCTGAAAAAACCACAGCTTTCCCGCGAGGAAAAAGAACGCCAGAAAGACGATCCAGACAATCACGTCGAAACGTCCCCGGAAGGTTCCGGGATCATATTTTGTTAATCGAACGCGCTCTTTCGCCATGAATCATTCCCGCAATGCGGTCGAAGACCGGGAAAACGAAGGGACAGATCATACCGGCAACGGCAGCCTGGGGCAAATAAATACGAAGAAACTCTCCGGACAGGTCCTTTCCGTAGAAAATCCCGTAAGCGGCATAGAGAACGAGAAACTCGGGAAAGGAAACCACGAAGGAGAAGAGGGCCAGCGTCCACGGCTTTCCCGGGTTCATTTTCCCGGACATCCAGCGGGTGAGGAAAAAGACGGACACATACACGATCACGTAGATCCCCGGAATGATGGAAAGAAGCCCGTCCATGAAAACGCCCAGATACAGGGCGAGCAGAAACCCTTCCCTTTCCTCCAGGGAAAAACCCCCGTAAACGACGAGAAGGAAGGCGAGGTTGATCCGTACCGTATCGAAGGTCAGGGAAAGGAGGATCGTTTCCTGGAAGACGGCGGTGCAAAGGGCCACGATGGGGAGGATGACAAAAGCCGTCATTGTTCCTGTTTCCCCTGGGCCAGAAGCACCATGACCTCCTCCAGCAGGGCCGGGTCCACGGCGGGCTTCACCACGATCTTCTGGAACAGCCCCGTCTTCTCCTTCTCGACCCGGGACACCGTTCCGAGGAGAAAGCCCTTGGGGAAAATCCCCACGAGGCCGGACGTGATCACTTCGTCGCCCGCCTGAACATCCCCGGACGACGGCACGTATTTCAGGACGCACCCCTCGGGTCCCGCACCCTGGAGAATGCCCTGGACCCGGCTTCTCTGGACGAGGGCGTCCACATTGCTGTTGAAATCCGTGATGAGGAGAACCTTCGATGCGTGCCAGGAGGCCTCGATGATCCTTCCCCCCACGCCGATGTCGGTGAGGACGGGCATCCCCGGACGGATCCCATGGGCCGTCCCCTTGCTGATGTAAAGGACGTGAAACACCGACGTCCTCTCCGCACCGGTGACCCGGGCCGCCGTCATGGGAAGGGAGACCGCCTCCGAGAGGCCCATCAGCCTGCGAAGCCTCCTGGATTCCAGGTCCGCTTCCCGCAGTTCGTTGATCCTGTTTTTCAGGCGGTTCACTTCGCTCCGGAGTTCCTGGTTCTCCTTTTCCGCATGGACCAGAAGGAGGTACCGTTTCCAGGATTCCCCGACCTTGCGGATGGATTCCTGAAAAACGCCTTCCAGGGGAAGAACGACCTCGAGGACCATTTTCCGGAAATAGCCCGTCGTCCCGGAAGGTTTGACGAGAAAGGCGAGGGGGATGAGGAAAAGGACGGCCATGAAGGCAGCGAGGAGGGCGACCTTGTACTTTCTATTGGCCATCGCTTGATCGAAGATGGATCAGGGACGGAATGCTCCCGTGACGGATTGGAAACTTCATGGACGGTTTCGCAATGAATCGTTCATCAAACTCACGATCGACGAACCGTAATACGCCCCGCAATCGCCCATCCGGACGGCATTGCGGAAAAGCCCCGGGGCCGGGCGCCCGGTTCCCGGCGAATGAAGCGCGCCCATCCCCGCACCGCGGCGGCGGGGGATGAAGCCGGCCGACGCTGCGGAAACCGTCACAACTGGATCGTCACTTCCTTCAGGAGATCCAGTTCCTCCAGGGCCATGCCCGCGCCCCTGGCAACGGTGGACAGCGGATCGTCGGCGATCTTGATGGGAAGGGCCGTTTCCTCCCGGAGCAGGACGTCGAGGTTTCTCAGGAGGGCACCCCCTCCCGTGAGGACGATGCCGCGCTCCACGATGTCCCCGGCCAGTTCCGGCGGGGCGTGTTCCAGGGCGTCACGGACGGCGTCCACGATGATGACCACCGGCTCCATGATGGCCTCCCGGATCTCCTCCGAGTTGATCTCGACGATTTTCGGAATGCCCGAGATGAGGTCCCGCCCCTTCACTTCCACGGTCCGGACCTCCGGGTCCGGATAGGCGCAGCCGATGGTCGTCTTGATCTGTTCGCCCGTTCTCTCTCCCACGAGGAGGCTGTACTTGCGCTTCATGTGCTGGACGATGGCCTCGTCGATCCGGTCCCCGGCAACCCTGACGGATTTCGCGTAGACGATGCCGGAAAGTGAGATGACGGCCACCTCCGTGGTGCCTCCCCCGATGTCGACGACCATGGAACTCACGGGTTCCGTGATGGGAAGGCCGCAGCCGATGGCGGCGGCCATGGGCTCCTCGATGAGATAGACCTCCCGGGCTCCCGCCGACTCGGCCGTCTCCTTCACCGCCCTCTTTTCCACCTGGGTGATGCCGGAGGGGATGGAGATAATGATCCGCGGCCGGACGAGGGCCTTCCGGTTGTGAACCCGGAGGATGAAGTGGCGGAGCATGGCCTCGGTGATCTCGAAGTCCGCGATCACGCCGTCCTTCATGGGCCGGATCGCGACGATGTTGCCCGGCGTCCTTCCGAGCATGCGTTTCGCTTCCTCTCCCACGGCCAGGACCTTCTGCATGCCCCGGGAGTCCCGGTGGACAGCGACGACGGAAGGTTCGCTGAGAACGACGCCCTTCCCCCGTACATAAACCAGCGTATTGGCCGTTCCGAGATCGATGGCCAGATCGTTGGAAAACATCCCCAAAATGAAGTCGAAAAGCAAACCCTTCCCTCCTGACGGAAATCAGAAGGTTGTATACAGCATTTCCCTGTGCTAATCAAATGATTTCTAAAAAATATTGATTTTTCCCGGGGACTATACTAAGAGGGTCACTTCGGCACAAGGCCCCGAATCCGCTTCCGGAAACATGGGCCGGGGGCCGCCGGTAAAGCGGAAAAGAAACGCACCTTTCCTGGAGGAAAGTCTTCATGCTCACCTTCATGCGGAAACATGCCAAGAACTGGATGATGAAGGCCATCCTGGTCATCATCATCGTCGTCTTCATCTTTTATTTCGGGTCCACGGGAGGAAACCGCAAGGCTGAAATGATCGCCCTCGTGAACGATACGCCGGTAAGCTACGGCCAGTACCGCGAGGCCTACGAAACGCTGCTGAACTTCTACCGCGAACAGTTGAAGGGCGCCTTCACGGAGGAGGTCCTCAAGTCGCTGAATCTCAAGGAAAGGGCCATGAACCAGGTGATCGAGGAACAGGTCCTCGTCGCCAGGGCTTCCGAAATGGGGATCGACGTCACGGACGAGGAGGTGCGCAGCGCTGTCACGTCCTTCCCGGCCTTCCAGAGAAACGGCGTCTTCGACATGGAACAGTACCAGAGGGCGCTGCGCTACTACCGCATGGCCCCGGAGGACTTCGAAAGGCAGCAGCGGCGGGCCCTGGTCCGGTCGAAGGTCGGGAATCTCGTCCGCGAGGCCGCGAAGGTCTCGAAGAAGGAAACGGAAAACCTTTTCTCCGCCCAGTTCGGGAAAATCGATCTCGAGTTCGTGAAATTTCCCGTCGGCAAGGGCGGTAACGCCGATCCTGGCCGGGAAGCCCTGGAGGCCTTCTTCAAGGAAAAAGCGGAACGGTTCCGCGTTCCCGAAAAAATCAAGATCCGGTACGTCGCCTTCCGCGGGGCCGATTACACGGAGGCCGGGGAGATCGGCGAAGAGGCGATCCTCGAGGTGTACAACGGGGGACAGGAAAGTTTCCTCTTCGAAGACGGCAACCGGAAGCCCCTCTCGAAAGTCCGGGAGGAGATCCTGTCGTTCCTGCGAAACCGGAAAGGGATGGTCCGGGCCCAGGAAGAGGCGAGAAAGGCGTACGAATCGATTTACCAGGAGAGAAACTTCGACGAATTCGTCAAGGGGCACAATCTCGGCCTGTTCGAGTCGGAATGGTTCCCCCGGGACAAGGTTCCCGCGGACCTGGAGGGTGTGGAAAACCTGACGGAGAAACTGGCCCGGGCGGAAAAGGGCGATCTCGGCCCCTTTCTTCGGAACGACAAGGGATTTTACATCATCGAAGTGGCCGACATCGAACCTTCGTCCATCCCACCGCTGGACGCCGTGAAGGCACCGGTCATCCGGGCCTACAATGAGGAAAAGGCCCTTGAGGCGGCGAAGGGCAAAGCGGAGGCCTTCCTCGATGAAGTCGTAAAGGGCGCCGATTTCGGCAAAGCCGCCGCGGGCAGGGGGCTTGCAGTCTCGGAAACGGGCCTCTTCCAGCCGTTGACCGCCTACATCCCGAAAATCGGGGAATCCCGGGAGTTGGCCGCCTCCGTGATGGAGCTGTCGGCGGACAATCCCGTCGCCGGAAAGCTGTATTTCTCGAAGGACGGTTTTTTCGTGGTCCGCCTCAAGGGGAGGCAGCCCTTCGATGTCGGGGAGTTCGCCGGGAAGGAGGAACAGCTTCAGGAGAACTTCCTCCAGTACAAGGAGGAGGAGCTGTTCAACGCCTGGATGAGCGCCACGAAAGAGACCATGAGCCGGGACGGCAGGCTGAAAATCTACGCCGACCCGTCCAGCCTGTAAGGGCCCGGACCGCGCCGTTTTGCGGAGGGGAGGTCAGGAACGGGAAAAACTGTTGAAATAACGTTGAAATTCTTCGATGAACGAAGCCTTCTGATCGATTGCGACCCCCTCGTCGAAGAGGAACTCGATGAGAAAAAGGGTCTGATAGTCCACCGCCGAGGTCCTGTATTCCTTCAGCACCGCCACATCCACGTCCTTCAGTTTCCCGAAAGCGGGATGGTTTCGAAGCTCGCTTTTTCCGAGAACCAGCTCGATGGCTTCCTTCCCGTCGGCTTCGTTCTCGAGCACCAGTTCGATTCCCGCCAGCTTCTTCACCGCTTGAATGATTTTCTCCCTCTCCAGCTTGATTTTCATGATCGACGGTCTCCGGTTGCAGGGGTTATTTCCTGAATCAGTGTCATAGGATAATGAATCTCTCTCTCCCGGTCAAGGGAATTGATGAAAACCGGGGATTTGCCGGAGTCCCTCCCCGGAGGGCCTCCGGAAGAGTTCCGAAACGGCGTCTCTCCGAAACGGTCCCGGCGGGGACCGTTCAGACGTGCGAGATATGCACATAGTGATCGATTAACGAACACATGGCATCCACCAAACTGTGCTGTATTATTCATAGCTTCCGCTTACCCGTGCGATCCTGTCACAGGTTCCCATTTCCCCGGAAAAGAGCCCGGACCTCCATGGCGAGTGAATTCAAATGCTTGCATGGGGCATCGATTTTGCACTTTGATATCGGGTTTTTTCCTTCGGAGGTAACTACATGAATCACTTTGGTTCCGGTGAACTCGAGACAGCCGTCATCCAGTCCGAACTGTGCATCGGCTGCGGAGCCTGCGTTCGCCTCTGTCCCTACTTCGACTCCTACAGGGGGAAAACGGCCCTCCTCTTTCCCTGCGCGGTCGAGAAAGGCCGGTGTTTCGCTTACTGCCCCAAGATCGAAGTGGACCTGGACGCCATTACCCGTTTTCTCCACGGAATACCCTATGACGGAAATCCCCTCGGGCATCACCGGGGGATCTTCATCGCCCGGGCCGGAGAAAAAGTAAGGAAACAGCCGTTCCAGGCGGGGGGAACCGTCACGGCCCTCCTGGTCTACGCCTTTCGGTCCGGAAATATCCGGGGCGCCGTCCTGACGAACCGAAAGGGACTTCTCCCCGAACCCCGGTTCGTCACCCGCTCGGCGGACGTGTACCGGGCCAGCCTGTCCAAGTACACGGCGGCCCCCACCCTTTCCGCACTGAACGAGGCCCTGGACAAGGGACACGGAAACCTCGGCGTGGTCGGCACGCCCTGCCAGGTCACCGCGGTGTCCCAGATGCGCATGAATCCCATGGACAAGCCCGGGTTCAAGGATCCGACGGCCCTTGTGGTCGGTCTCTTCTGTACGTGGGCACTCGATTTCCGCCGTTTCGAAACCTTCCTGGCGGGCGAGGTTCCCCTGGAAAAGATCGTGAAAATCGACATCCCCCCTCCGCCGGCACAGGTCCTCGAGGTCTACCTCGAAGACGGGAAACGGGCGTTTCCCCTGGACCGGATCCGTCCCCTGGTGCCGGACACCTGCGGCTACTGCCCCGACATGACGGCCGAGTTCGCCGACGTTTCGGTGGGCGTCCTGGAAGGAAGGGGGGACCGGAACACCCTGATCGTCCGGACGGAACGGGGAGAGCGAATCGTCCGGGAAGCGGAGAAAAAAGGCTTCCTGGTCCTCGAGGAAATGCCCCGGGAAAATCTGGAACACCTCCAGTGGGCGGCGGGAAACAAGAAGAAACGGGGATTTCTCCGCTCCCGGGAGGCGGGAAAGGTGAACGGCGAGCCGGGGAAAACCCTTTTCCGGCTCGCTCCGGAATGTCTGGACGGCGTTTTTCAGGACCGGTAAGGAGGTCTCATGTCATTTCTCATCGATGAAGGCAGAAACATACAGCATCTCCTCATGGGAAACGAGGCCATCGTCCGGGGAGCGCTGGAGGCGGGCGTGAATGTCGCCGCCGGATATCCCGGAACGCCCTCCTCGGAGATCATCGAAACCCTTTCCAAGGTGGCCCGGGACCGGAATCTCTACGTCGAGTGGTCCACCAACGAAAAGGTGGCCGTGGAAGTGGCGGCGGCCGCCTCCTTCGCGGGGCTCCGGTCCCTTTGCGTGATGAAGCAGAACGGCGTCAACGTGGCCTCTGATTTCCTGCTTCACCTGGCCAGTTCGGGAACCCGGGGGGGCATGGTCCTCGTCACCTGCGACGATCCGGGGGCCCTTTCCAGCGTCAACGAGGGCGAATCGAGGCTTTTCGCACAGATCCTGGAGATCCCCCTCCTCGAACCGGGAGACTTTCAGGAGGCCAAGGACATCATTCCCTGGGCCTTCGCCCTCTCCGAGAAGATCCGGAACGTGGTCATGGTGCGAAGCGTCACCCGGCTGTCCCACGGAAGCGGCAACGTCCGTTTCGGGTCCCTGCCGGGCACGTCGGCCCGGGCGGAGTTCGTGTGTCACGGACCGCTCCTCGACCCGGAAACGGGACCGATCATCAGCATGATCCTCGCCGCGCCCGAACTCCAGCACGGGCCGCAGCAGGAAAAGCTGAAAAAGGCGGCCGAGATCTTCGAGACCTGCCCCTTCAACACCTACCAGGGCCCGGACGAGCCCGAACTCCTCATCGTCACGGCAAGCATCTGCTCGCTGTACAGCCGGGAGGCCGTCCGGATCCTCGGCCTGGAGGACCGGGTGGGCATCCTCAAGCTCGCCGCGACCTGGCCGCTTCCCGAACGGCTCGTCAAAAAGCATCTCGCGGCGGCAAAACGGATCCTCTTCGTCGAGGAAGTCGTTCCCACCCTGGAGGATCACGTCAAGGTGATCGCCGCCGAGGCCGCGGGAGAGATCGGGGCCAAGACCTTCTACGGAAAGAAATCGGGGCACCTCCCCTCGGTGGGGGAACTCAATCCCGATCTCGTCCTCGACGCGCTCGCCAGGATCTTCCCGGCCGCCGCGGGGACCGGGCCGGCCGCGTCCCCCGGGGGCGTGAAGGACATTCCGCAGCGGTTCACCCCCGCCAGGGGGATGACCTTCTGTCCCGGCTGTCCCCACCGGGCATCCTACTGGTCCATCCACAACGCCCTCGCCCTGGACGGCCGAGGCGGGTTCGTCTGCGGGGACATCGGCTGCTACGTCATGGGGACCCTGCCCGCGGGGTTCAGCACCGTGAAGACGCTCCACTGCATGGGCTCCGGGAGCGGCGTCGCCAGCGGCTTCGGGAAGCTCCGGTCGTTCGGCATGGACCAGCCCGTCGTCGCCGTCTGCGGGGATTCGACGTTCTTCCACGCCGCCATGCCCGCCCTGGCCAACGCCATTCACCAGCGCTCCCCCTTCACCATGATCCTCCTCGACAACCGGGGAACGGCCATGACGGGTTTCCAGCCCCACCCCGGCTCCCCGACGAACGTCCTCGGAGAGGAGGCGCCCGCCCTGGACATGGAGAAGATCTGCCGGTCCATGGGGGCGAAGGTGGAAACCAGCGATCCCTTCGATCTCGTGAAGACCCGGGAAAAGCTGAACCGCCTCCTGGAATACGGGGAGGGCGCCAAGGTGCTCATCCTCCGCCAGGCCTGCGCGCTCAGCCCGGAGAAACGGGGACAGCGGAAGTACGAGGTCTCCGTCGACGCCGAGCGGTGCCGCGGGGAAAACTGCGGATGCAGCCGCCTGTGCACCCGCATTTTCGGGTGCCCGGGGCTCGTCTGGGACCGGGAAAAGGAAGTGAGCCGCATCGACGAGATGATCTGCGCCGGCTGCGGCGTCTGCGCCGACATCTGTCCCGCCGGCGCCATCGTGAGGAAGGAGGTGGCCCGATGAATCCGAAGGCCCTTGTCCGCGATCCCTTCAGCGTCATCGTCACCGGCGTCGGCGGCCAGGGCAACGTCCTGGCCTCCCGGCTGCTCGGGGACATGCTCGCCGCAAAGGGCTATTTCGTCACCATCGGGGAGACCTTCGGCGCTTCCCAGAGGGGCGGCTCGGTCATGAGCCACATCCGGGTTTCCCGCGAGTCGGCCTGGAGTCCCCAGATCCCCAGGGGAAAGGCGGACGTCATCGTCTCCCTCGAACCCGTGGAGGCCGTCCGGGTCCTCAGGGAATACGGGAACCCCGGGGTGGTCTTCCTGTCGAACACCCGCCCCATCTACCCCGTCGGCGTGATCCGCGGGGAGCTGGAGTACCCGTCCCTCGACGCGCTCCGGGAAGCCGTCGCGCGCATTCTCCCGGGGGCCCGGTTCATCGACGGGACGGAACAGGCCATCGCCCTGGGGAACGCCATCCTCACCAACATCGTCATGCTCGGCGCCCTGAACCGGCTGGCAGTCCTTCCCTTCGAACGGGAGGACTTCCGGCAGGCCGTCGGCCGGCGGGTGGCGTCGAAACAGGTGCCCGTCAATCTCATGGCCTTCGACAAGGGATACGGGCTGGCCGGATGACGGGACCCCGGCCCGGCGGGGAGGAACGGAAAGATCAGTCGAGGGCGGCGATTTCGAAGTGTTCCTGGTGAAAATCGGGCATCACCCTGATGACGATGCTCTTCTTCAGCTCCCGCTCGAGCCCTTCCAGGGTCCTCTTCTCGTCCTCCAGGAGGAAGTCGGCCACGTCGGGATTGATGAGGACGGAGATCGTCTTTTCCACGCCGGGCATCCGCCGCCGGATCTCGCGGAAGATCTCGTAGCACACCGACGCCCGCGATTTGAGGACGCCCCTCCCGTCGCAGCAGGGACAGGGCTCGCACAGGATCTTCTCCAGGCTCTTGCCCTTCCGCTGGCGGGTCATCTCGATGAGCCCCAGCTGTGAAATTTTCTGGACGTTCGTCCGGTTCTTGTCCTTCACCATCTCATCGGTCAGGGCCTGGAAGACCTTCTCCCGGTTTTCCTCGATCTCCATGTCGATGAAGTCGATGATGATGATCCCGCCGATGTTCCGCACCCGGAGCTGGTAGGCGATTTCCTTCACCGCCTCCAGGTTGGTGCTCAGGATCGTTTCCTCGAGGTTCCGCTTTCCCACGTATTTCCCGGTATTCACGTCGATGGCGCAAAGCGCCTCCGTTTCCTCGATGGTGATGTATCCGCCCGACTTGAGCCACACCTTCCGGTTCAGGACACGCTTGATGTCCAGTTCCATGCCGAAGGCCTCGAACAGGGGCGGGTCCTCCTCGTAGTACTCGAGCCGGTACGGGACCCCCGGGAGGAAGGTTTCCATGAACTCCCGGATCATGTGGTACCCTTCCCGGGAATCGATGACGATCCGCTCCATCTCCTCGGTGTAGAAATCCCGGATCGCCCGCAGAACGATCCCCAGGTCCTTGTGAACCAGCCCGGGGATTCCCACCCGTCCCTTCTTTTTCCGGATCGTTTCCCACAGGCGGACCAGGTACTCCACGTCGGCCTTCAGCTCCTGTTCGTTCTTCCCCTCGCTCACCGTCCGGGCGATGAGGCCGTACCCTTCCCCGGGCTTGATCTCCTCGAGGAGGTCCTTCAGCCTTTTCCGCTCCCCCTCGTCCCGGATCTGCCGGGAGATCCCGATGTGCTTCACCGTGGGCATGAGAACGAGTTTCCGCCCGGGAAGGGAGATGTGGGTCGTCACCCGGGCCCCTTTCGTCCCGATGGGCTCCTTGGCGATCTGAACGAGAATCTCCTGTCCTTCCTTGAGGAGGTCCTCGATCTGGCACTCGGGCATCCGGTCGTACCATTTCCGCTCGTAATCCCCGTCCTCCCGGTCGGCGGACTCCCCTTCCTCGGTCACGAGGAAATCGAGTTCGGAAATGTCGTGGTACGTGTCCGAGGCGTGGAGGAAGGCCGCCCGTTCGAGCCCGACGTCCACGAAGGCCGCCTGCATCCCCGGAAGGACCCGGATGACCTTTCCCATGTAGATGTTCCCGGCGACGGTGTTCTCGTCCCCCCGCTCGATGTAGAGATTGGAGATCACGTGATTGTCGAGGATGGCGATCCGGGTTTCGTGGTCGGAGCAGTTGATGATCATTTCTTTCCTCATGGCGTCTTTTCCTCCCGGAGCACGACGGGCTCTTTCTTGACGATGCCTACCATCCCGGCGGTCTTCCCCTCGAGACCGAACACGGCGGTGACGATGTCGAGGGGGTTCATGGAACCGCCCTCCCGGAAACGGAGTTCCAATTCAACCGTCTCCCCCGTTCCGTTCAGGGAAAGACGGTGAACGGGACTCCGAAGGTCCTGTTCCCGCACCTTTCCCTTCCGTTCCTTCCGGAGCATCACGGTCTCCCGGGCGAGAAAATCGCGGATTCTTTCCCCGGCCGCCTCCGGCGGGATCCCGCAGGACGGGGGGAGGGAAACGGCGTATACGTAACCGGCGATCCACGAGGAGAGGGGGCGCGCGAAGGCGGGAATCTCCTCGACGGAGATCGCGAAAAGGCCCTCCGGAAGGGCCTCGCCGACGGCCCGGAGAAAGTTCTCCCCTTCCGGAAGGGGTTCCCGGAGGAAGAGATCGGCGAATTCGCAGTGGCTCTCCATCCCGACGGGGGTCGCCGGCGTCAGGGAGAGCTTCGGCTGGGGATGGAAGCCCTCGGAAAACCGGAAGGAGCAGCCCGACCGTTTCAGCGCCCGGACCAGGGCCGTCACCGTCTCGAGATGGGAAAGAAACCGGCCGCCTCCCCGCTTTCCGAACCGCAGCCGGTAGCGTTTCGGGTTCGTTTCCCCGTCCTCCCCCTCCGGGGGCTCCGCCGTCCCCGGAAGGACCGGCGCCGCCTCCGTGAGGAGGGGTTTCAGGTCTTTCGAGCAGGCCCCGCACCCGGTGCAGGGACCGCTCCGGCAGTCCTCCGTCCCCTCTCCCCGGAGGGCCTTTTCGTATTCCCTCCGCAGGAAGGGGCGATCCACCCCGGCGTCGATGAATTCCCAGGGCAGGGGGGCGCTCCCGTCGATTTCTCCCAGCAGCCGTTCCGGGACGATTCCCGCCCGCTCCATGGCCCTTTCCCACGCCTCGCGGGAGAACACGTCGCCCCAGCCGTCCATGCGGCATCCCGCCCGGAAGGCCTCGTGAACGAGGGACGCCATGGACGCGTCCCCCCGGGAAAACACCCCCTCGAGGAGGCTCATCCGGCCGTCGTGCCACTTGAGGTTGAGGCCCCGGCGGCGGAGACGATCCCGGAAGAATTCCTGCCGCTCCCGGATTTCCGCGGGGGAAAGCTGGGCGCACCACTGGAAGGGCGTGTGGGGCTTGGGAACGAACGTGGAAAGGCTGACCGTGACCTGCTTCCGGAATCCGCCCTCCCGGGCGACCCGAAGGGCCAGATCGACGATCCCCTCCAGGTCCTTCTCCGTTTCCGTGGGAAGGCCGATCATGAAATAGAGCTTCAGAGACCGCCAGCCGGCGTCGAACACGGCTTTCGCCGTCCTCAGGAGATCCTCCTCCCGGTTGCCCTTGTTGATCACGTCGCGAAGCCTCTGGGTGCCCGCCTCCGGGGCCAGGGTGAAGCTCGTCTTGCGGACCTTCCGGATCTCCCCGATGAGTTCGTCCGTCAGGGTCTCCACCCGCATCGACGGAAGGGCGAGGGCGACTTTCCTCTTGGAATACCGCGCCATGAGGGCCTTCATGAGGCCCCCGATGCAGGAGTAGTCCCCCGAACTGAGGGAAAGCAGGGAGATCTCGTCCCCGCCGGCGGCCCCGATCATGGACTCGGCCATTTCCAGGAGCGTCGCCGCGGGCCGCTCCCGGACGGGCCTCCAGACCATTCCGGCCTGGCAGAACCGGCATCCCCGGGTGCATCCCCGGGCGATCTCGAGGGTGACCCGGTCATGAACCGCCTGGATCACCGGAACGACGGGACGGCGGGGGCCCGTCCACGCACCCGGGTCCGCGAGGACCCGTCTTTTGATCCTCTTTTCCCTCCCGTGGAACCGGGGAACGTACACGCCCTCGATGTCGCCGAGAAGACGGAGCCTTTCCTCCCTTCCCCACCCTTCCCTCTTCGCCTTCCCGAGGAGGGCGGCGATTTCGAGGAGGACCTCCTCCCCCTCCCCCACGGCGAAGGCATCCACGAAGGGGGTCATGGGCAGGGGATTGAAGACCGCCGGTCCCCCGGCGAGGATGACGGGGTCCCCTTCCCGCCGGTCCTCCGAGAAGAGCGGGATGCCCCCCAGGTCGAGCATGTTGAGGACGTTGGTGTAGGAAAGCTCGTACTGGAGCGAGAAGCCGACGAGGTCGAACCGGGCCAGCGGCGTCCCCGACTCCAGGGACGTGAGGGGAAGGTCCCTTTTGCGCAGTTCCCGCTCCATGTCCGGCCAGGGCGCGAACGCCCGCTCCGGCACCACGGCGGGATCGTCCCGGAGGAGCCCGTAGAGGATCTGGAGCCCCAGGTGGGACATCCCCACCTCGTAGGTGTCTGGAAAGGCGAGGACGACGTTCAGGGTGTCCCGGGAGGGACCTCTCCGGGAGGCGTGCACCTCCCCGCCCACGTAGCGTCCGGGCTTTTCCACCAGGGGAAGGATCTCTTCCCTGAAATCCTTTTCGATCATTCCGCCTTTCCCGCGCCTTCCCTCATCCCTCGTTCCAGATCCCCTCGAAGGTCTTTTGCACCACATCCGCCGAACAGCGCAGCGCCGCCAGCTCCCCTTCCGCCAGGGGGATCTCGTAGACGGTCTCCACGCCCCCCGCGCCGAGCTTCACCGGGACGCCGATGTGGATCCCCCGGATCCCGTACTGGCCCTCGACGTACGCGGACACGGGAAACATCCGCCCGCTGTCCCGGAGGACCGCCTCCACCATGGCGACCACGGAGGCGGAGGGGGCATGCCAGGCGCTCCCCGTCCGGAGGAGCCTGACGATTTCCGCGCCGCCGTTCCGGGTCCTCTCGATGACGGCGTCGAGCTTCTCCCGTCCGATAAAGTTGAGGATGGGGACGCCCTTGACCGTCGTGTAGCCGTCCACGGGAACCATGGTGTCCCCGTGGCTTCCCAGGACGAGGGCCTCGATGTCCCGGGCGGAGATCCCCACGGCCTCGGACAGGAAAAGCCGGTACCGGGCCGAGTCGAGCACCCCGCCCATGCCGAACACCCTGGAGGGCGGGAATCCGGAGACCTTCCACGCCAGGTGGGTCATCACGTCGAGCGGGTTCGTCACCATGAGGATCATCGTCCCGGGGGCGTATCGCGCCACATCCCGCACCACGGAACGGACGATCCCGCCGTTTTTCAGGGCCAGTTCCTCCCGGGTCATGCCGGGCGTCCTGGGAAATCCCGCCGTGAAGACGACCACGTCGGACCCTTTTACCAGGGAAAAATCGTTGGTGCCGGTCACGGAGACGTCCATCCCCTCGAGGGTCCCCGCCTGGCGGATGTCCAGGGCCTTCCCCTGGGGAAGTCCTTCCACGATGTCGGCCAGGACGACGTCGGCCAGATTCCTTTCCGCGATCCGCTGGGCCGCCATGGTCCCCACGAATCCCGCGCCGATGACGGCGACTCTCTTTCTCATTCCTTTCCTCCTCCCGATGATTCCTCCTGTTTCCTGAGAAGGGTCTCCAGATCCTCCCCGTCGTCGCCGTCCCCCGTCCCTTCCCCGGGGAGTCCTCCCCCGCGGATCCGGTGCTCCTCCGCCTCCCGCTCTTTCGCCCGGGCGAAACGCTCGGCGAACCGGGGATGGCCCAGGTACGGGAGGATGTCCTTCCGGAAATCCCCGAGGAGTTCCCCGAAGACCTCCTTCGCCTTCCCGGCAGGCGTGAAGGTCCGCTCCTTCCGGTAGCCATAGGCCGGGACCGGCCCGAAAAGGGCCGCCGTCTCCCGGTAGCGGGCGGGGTCGTCGAAGAAGCGCTCCTCCAGGGGCACTTCCATCCGGACGTCCATCCGCACGTGGACCGTGTCCCGGGCGATGGGCCGCGAACGGTCGTAGATCTCAACCACGAGCCCGTTCGGAAGGGCTATTTTTTCCACAGGTTCCATCCGTTTCTCCCCGATTTGCGTTTTTCCCCGTCGTCCCGGAGGCCCCCCGGGGGCCGGCGCCCGGGAACGGGCGGGGTTCCCCGCGAGTTTCCTGTTGACGAACGGAATTCTTCTCCTTATACTTCAGCTCCCGGGAATCCGGGAAGCCCCCACATCAACACAGGAACACGACGAAAATGGAAAATCCGACGGCCGTCCTGCTTCTATCCTGCCCCGACCAGAAGGGCATCGTCGCATCCATCTCCGGTTTCATCTTTCAGCACGAGGGAAACATTCTTCACGCGGCCCAGCACACGGCGCAGCCGGGAAACATCCTCTTCATGCGCATCGAATGGGACCTTGCCGGGTTCGCCATCCCCCGGGAAGGGATCAAGGAGGCCTTCAGACCTCTCGCGGAACGTTTCCGGATGAAATGGAACATCCGCTTTTCCGACGAAATCCCGCGGGTGGCCATTTTCGTGTCCCGCCACGTCCACTGTTTTCACGACCTCCTGCTGCGCCACCTCATGGGGGAATTCCGGGGGGTCTTCCCGCTCGTCATCAGCAACCACCCGGACCTGCAGCCCCTGGCCGAGCAGTTCGGGCTCTCCTTCCGGTACTATCCCATCACCCAGGAGAACAAGGCCGAGCAGGAGGAGCGGGAGATGGAGGAACTGGAGCGTCAGCGCATCGACCTCATCATCCTCGCCCGGTACATGCAGGTTCTCAGCCCGGCCTTCGTGAACCGGTACAAGAACCGCATCATCAACATCCACCATTCCTTCCTTCCCGCCTTCGCGGGAGGGAAGCCCTACCAGCAGGCCTACGAGCGGGGCGTCAAGATCATCGGCGCCACGAGCCACTACGTCACGGAAGCCCTCGACGACGGGCCGATCATCGCGCAGGACGTCATCGAGATCTCACACCGCGACTCCATCAACGACATCAAAATAAAAGGCAAGGACATCGAGCGCGTCGTCCTTGCCAAGGCGGTAAGGCTTCATCTTGCCGACAGGATCCTCGTGTACGGGTCCAAGACGATCGTGTTCGAGTGATCCCCGTTTCTACAGGACGCTTTTCTGGCTCAGGTCCACGGCCTGGTCGATCTGCTCCTTCAGACCCTCGGGAAGACCGGGGATGTCCACGCTCAGAAAGCCCCGGACGATGGTCGCCGTCGCCTCGTCCTCCGACAGCCCCCTCGACATGAGATAAAGGATTTCCTCCTGGGCGATCTTCCCGACCGCCGCCTCGTGGGAAAGCTCGACGCCTTCCGTCCTGCCCTTGAGTTCCGGGATGGCGTGGATCTCTCCCCCCTTCAGGATCAGGCCGCGGCATTCCAGGTGCCCCTTCACGCCGGCCCGTTCCCCGATGATGTCCCCGCGGGCGATGATCTTCCCGCCGTTCGTGATAGCGCGGGACACGATTTCCGCACGGGTGTCGTCGGCCTCGAGGGAAATGCGGCCGCCCACGTCCAGCTCCGACCCCGGATGCCCGACGAGAAGGCTGTAGAACCGGGCCACCGCCCCCGGGCCCACCAGGTGGGTCGTGGGGTACATCTGGAGCGATTTTACGGGCTTCATGCAGACGTAATTGTTTAGGAAAAGACCGCCCTCCTCGACCCGCCCCACAGAGCGGGGCCGCACCATCATGTCTTCGGCCCAGTGGTGGATCATGGTGAAGCTCAGCGTGGCGTTCTTTTTCACGTAGAACTCCGAGATCCCCACGTGGAGGCCCCGGCTCACGTGGGCCGCCGTCACGCAGCCCGTGATGATGTGGAGTTCCGATCCCTCCTCGGCGATGATGATGTTGTGGACGTTCTGGCTCAGGTTCTGCTTCTCCAGGTAGAGACAGGCCTGTACGGGAAAGAAGGCGCGGCTTCCAGGCAGGGCCCGGATGACGTACCCGTCGTGAAGGTCCGTGAAGGCCCTGGCGGTGTACTTGTCCACGTCCACGGAAAGAAGCTTCCAGTAATGCTCCCGGGCCCAGGCGTGCTTTTCCAGGGCTTCCTTGATGGGAATGACTTCCACCCCCTCGTCCTTCGCCCCGGCGTAAACGGCGGTGGCGTCCTTCTGGAGATAGGAGCCCGACCGTCCCGCTTCGGTCACATCGACCCCCGCCTGGATCAGGCGGTCCCGGTCCTGCTGCCCGACCTGCCCGAGGTTCTGGAGACGCGGGTGCTCCTCCGCCCGGACATCGAAGGCGTCGAGATCCACGTCCGGCCCGAGGGCCGCCTTCTTGTTTTTCGCCTCCCGGGCTTTTTCCTCTAAAGTACGCATCGGCAGCACTCCTCGTATCCTGTCTCCTTGATCTGGCGGAAAATGTCGATGGGATTGCCCTTGCAGGCCAGAACGCCGTGGTAGAGAACCTGCCCCCTGTCCGCCGCCACGTAATCGAGGATGAAGCCGGTGTGGGTGATGATGAGCCCCATCCGTTTTCTTTTCTTGTGCATTTCCTTGCAGGTCTTCTCCGGGCCGGGCTTGAGGTCCCGTTCCAGCAGGCGGCTGATGGTGTTTCCGATGAGGGCGATGTTCTCCAGGTCCACCCCGGACTCGGGTTCATCGAAGAGCAGGAGGTCCGGCTCCTGCGCCATGAGCTGAAGGAGTTCCGACCGCTTGATTTCCCCGCCGGAGAATCCGACGTTGATGTCCCGGCTCAGAAATTCGGTGAAATTCACCTTCGCCGCAAGCTCGTCGACGGGGACCTCCTTCTTCCCGCCGCAGATCGCCACCATCTGGCGGGTCTTCAGCCCCTGGATGCTGGGCGGCCGCTGGAAGGACATGCCGATCCCGAGCTTCGCCCGCTCATGGACGGGCATGTGGGTGATGTCCTCGCCCTTGAACCGGATTTTCCCCGCCGTCACCCGGTACTGGGGATATCCCATGATGGTCATGAGAAGGGAGGTCTTCCCTGAACCGTTGGGTCCGAAAAGAATGTGGGTTTCCCCCGCATTGATTTCCAGGTCGATGTGGGCCAGGATCTCCTTGTCCCCCAGATGAACCTGCAAGTCTTCGATCTGCAGCATGGCACGACTCCCGCAAAGTCCGTTGTGGACCCTGCTTTATAAAATATTTACGGCTTCTTTTCAAGACATCTTGTCTGAATGTACCTGAAGACGGGCACTTCGGCAAGAGAAAACAGGAACGCTCCCTCACTCCCCGATTGCATCCTTCCCGGCCGCCCCGCGGCAGGACGCGGGGCCGGTCCGCGCCGGGTATCAAGCGGAAACGGGAGGGTCGTCACCCCCCTTTTTCCTTGATGAATGAGGGGTTTTCCGCTATCGTCTTTTCCAAAACGGACGGGGGATTCCGTCCTTTTGAGAGAGGGACAGCCAATGAAACAGGGGAAGGAATCCCTTTATTTCCACGCCCGGGGGCACCGCCTCTACGGGGAGTGGATCGACCGGGAAAGGCCGGGGCCCGTTCTCGTCTTTCTTCACGAGGGGCTGGGAAGCACCGCCCAGTGGAAGGACTTCCCCGCCCTTCTGTGCGAACGGACGGACCGGCCGGGATTCGTCTACGACCGGCTGGGCCACGGGAAATCGGATCCCCTGTCCCTCCCCAGGAACCCGGAGTACCTCCACGAGGAAGCTTTCCACGCCCTCCCGGAAACCCTGGACTCCCAGGGCATCGAAAAAGCCGTCCTCATCGGCCACAGCGACGGCGGCACCATCGCCCTCCTTTTCGCCGCCCGTTTTCCCGGCAGGGTCTGCGCCGTCATCACCGAGGCGGCCCACGTCTTCGTCGAGGACATCACCCTCGAGGGTATCCGGAAAGCGGTTGACCTGTACGGGAGAACGGATCTGCGGAAGCGCCTTTCGGTCTATCACGGCGCCAACACCGAGGGGGTGTTCCACGGCTGGGCCGACACCTGGCTCGACCCCCGGTTCCGGGACTGGAACGCCGTAAGCGATCTCCCCGAGGTCCGCTGTCCCCTCCTGGTCATCCAGGGCGAGGGGGACGAGTACGGCACCCCCATCCAGGTGATGACCATCGCGGAAAAGACCTCAGGCCCCGCCCAGGCCTGGCTGGTCCCGGACTGCGGGCACGTCCCCCACCTTCAGGCGAAGGAGGAGGTCCTCCTCCACATGGCGTCGTTCATCGAGGCCACGACCGGAAGGGATGCCGGTAAAGATGGGTGTTCAGGTAGCGGGAGTCCCCGGTAATCTCCCGGCCGGCCCAGGGAGGAAGGGCGAACACCGCGTCCTCCCGCTCGAGTTCGATCTCGGCGACGAGGAGCCCCTCGTTCTCCCCGCGGAAGACGTCGACCACCCATTCCCTCCCCCCGAAGGAAAGGGGGTACCGGTTCTTCTCCAGGGGAGGTAAATCGCACAGGCCGAACATCTCCTCGGCGTCCCCGGGAGGGATTCCGTATTCGTACTCGATGCGGACCGCCGCCTTCCGGAGGATCTTCACCGCCAGAGTGGCCTCGTCCCCGGCGATCCGGATCCGAAGGACGCCCTCCTTCTTCAGATCCAGGAACGCCTGCCGGATGAAGACCCCTTTCAACCCGCGGACGACGGAGTCGTCCCGGACGAGAAAACGCCTTTCGATCTCCAGTGCCATGCCGCCTCCCCGGCGGAACGGGGTCTTGCTTTTTGTCCCTCCCGCCAGTATAACCCTTTCCCATCTGCCGATCGGAAAGGGTAAGGAACATTGTTATGGCCGATCCGCCGTTTCTTCATCTGTGCCAGCCCGGCGGGGGAAAGTCCTGCGGCGCCTGCTGCGGGCTGTACAACTACCTGGACAGCAGCCGGGCCTCCCTCACGGAGCGCCTCCGGAAACGGACCCGCCGGTTCCGGGAATCGGTCCGGGACGAAAAGGACCTCCTCCCCTTCTCCCGGGAAACCAGGGAAAAGGAGCCCCAGGCACGGATCTACCCCGTCATCTACTGCTGCGAGTACCTGGGATTTCTCAACGCGGAGGAAACCCGGGTGGGATGTCTCCTCCACCCGCTGCAGAACGGGGGAAAGGACCTCCGGGACATCTCCTTCTACGGACGGGAACTGTGCGACGGGCACTTCTGCCCGAGCTACCACTTCCTCACCCGGCAGGAGCAGCAGGCGGTCCTCCACATCGTCGACGACTGGTATCTCTACGGTCTTTGCATCACCGACATCGATCTCGTCAAGGAATATTTCCGGATCGTCAGCGACGAGATGGGGGCCATGCCCGACCCGGACACCTTCCGGCGGGAGCCCTGCAAGTCGCTGGCCCTCGATTTCTTCTCCCTCAAGATTTCCTGGCCCTTCCGGTCACGGGAAACGAACCGGTTCGGCAAGTACTACTTCGACGGGTCCCAGTACATGATCCATCACATCCCGTACGAGGCCATGGGATGCGGCCGCTCCCCCTTCGACCGGATCCTTGTGAGCCTCACCTCCCGGATCGAGGACCCGGAAACGCTGCGCGCCGCGGAAGCGCTGGTCCGGGAGAAGATCCGCGCCCTCACGGCGGCCCTCGGCGCTCCCGGGGAGGGCGGCGGGACCGCGGACCCGTAAGAAGCGGAAATTCCTTTATTGACGATCTCGTGCCGCATAGGCTATAGGAACCGGTTAAGGAGGGCGGGACCGATGGAACAGAAAAAACCTTCCATTCTCATCCGGAAAGACGACATCGCGAAACGGGTGTCCGAAATCGCGGGCGATATCGCGCGGGACTACGGCGGAAGGGAACTGGTGCTCGTCGGCGTCCTGAAGGGTTCCTTCGTGTTCCTCGCGGACCTCGTCCGGAACCTCACCATCCCCCACACCATCGATTTCATCGCCGCGTCGAGTTACGGCTCCGGGACCGTCAGCTCGGGAACCATCCGGATCACGAAGGACATCTCCCTTCCCGTCGAGGGGAAGGACATTCTTCTCGTGGAGGACATCATCGACACGGGGACGACACTCGCCTATCTGAAGCAGAGCCTGAAGGACCGGAAGCCGCGGTCCGTCGCCATCTGCGCCTTCATCGACAAAAAGGAACGGCGGGAAACGGAAATCGACGCCGAATACGTGGGATTCACCGTCCCCGGAGGATTCATCGTGGGATACGGCCTGGATTGCGACGAGAAATTCAGGTATCTCCCCGATGTGTGCGTTCTTGAGGATTTATAAAGGGAGGAACTCGTGATCGTCGAATGCTCTCGCTGCCACACGAAGTACCGCTTCGAGGGGGGAAAGGACCGGGGCAGGGGCGTATGGCTCCGGTGCACCCGTTGCAGGCACGTCTTTCTTTACCGGGAACCGGAAGCGGAAGAGGCCGTGAAACCGGAGGCCCCGGCGGCGGCCTTTCCCGGGGAATCCGGTGCCGGCTTCCCGGGAGAAGAGGTCCCTTCGGTGACACCGGAACAGCTCCCCGCGGAGGCCGCATCCGACGAGGAACGGGAAGCCGTCCAGCCCCTCCCGGAAGAGGAAGCCCCGGCGGAAAAGACAACCTCCACGGGGAAGAAGGTCCTTCTCTTCCTCATCTTCCTGGTCATCGTGGCGGGAGTGTTCTCCCTGATTCAACCGGACCGGGCCAGGTCCCTCTATGAGCGGGCCGTCTCCTCCATTCGCCGGGTTCTTCCCGGTGCGCAGGAAAAGGCCGTTTTCTTCACCGCCGTGGAAGAACTGTTCGTGAACAGCCCCTCCGCCGGCAACCTGATGGTCATCCGGGGAATGGCCGTGAACAACGCGGCCGAATCGCTTCCCCCCATCCGCGTCCGGGCGAGGATTCTCGATCCGCAGGGAAAGACGGTGCGGGAGGAGATCTCCCTTGGGGGAAACATCCTCACCGACGAGGAACTGGCGACCCTGTCCCTGGACGAACTGAAATCCATCCTCTCCACCCCGGGGGGGAGGGATTATCCCAACACGCTCGTCCCCCGGGAAGGGACCGTCCCGTTCATGATTCTCGTACCGGACCCCCCGGCAAACGCCGTGGAGTACACCATCGACACCGTGCCCGGCTCCTAAGCGGGAGCCGCGGCAGGATTACCGGACGACTTCTTCGAGAACTTCCGCGATCCGTTCCTCCGGGACGGCGCCTTTCCGGAGGATCGCCGGCGGCTTCACCGTGACGTCCACCAGGGTCGATCCCGATCCCCCGGGCGTCCTCCCGCCGTCGATCACGCCGTCGATCCGGTCCCCCAGGGCCAGGAGGACATCCTCAGCCGTCGAACATTCCTTTTCCCCGGCGAGATTGGCGCTTGTCGCCGTCACGGGGCCCCCGAGGGTCCTGGCCAGTTCCCGGGCGACGGGGTGGCTCGAAAGCCGGACGCCGATTTTCCCGGAGCCCGCGGTGAGCCTCTGGGATACCCCGGGGAGCGCCTTCAGGACCAGGGTGAGCGCCCCCGGCCAGAACGCCCGGATGAGCGCCTCCGCCTCCGGGGGAACCTCCGCCGCGATCCCTTCGAGGGCCTTCCGGTCCCCGATGATGACGGGAACGGGCTTCCGGAAGTCCCGGCCCTTTACCCGGAACAACCGCTCCACCGCCGCTTCGTTTTTCCCGTCGCAGGCAAGTCCGTAAAAGGTTTCCGTGGGAAAGGCCAGTACCCGGCCCTCCCGGAGGAGACGGACCGCTTTCGCCAGTGCCTCCGCCCCGGGCCGGTCCGGAAGGATGGTCAGGATATTCACCGGAGGGTTTCCTGCTTTTTCTCCACGTCGGCGGCCATCTTTCTCCTGTGGGCGGCGAGTTTTTCCCGGAGCCCGTCATCGCCCAGCGCCAGGATCTGGACGGCGAGGAGGGCCCCGTTTTTCGCCCCCGCCTTCCCGATGGCCATGGCCGCCACGGGGACCCCGCCGGGCATCTGGACCGTGGAGAGGAGGGCGTCGAGCCCGCGGAGGGCCGTGGCGTCGATGGGGACGCCGATGACGGGGAGGAGGGTCCGGGAAGCGATCACGCCCGCCAGATGGGCCGCCGCCCCGGCGCCGACGATGAACGCCCGGATGCCCCGGGCCGGCGCGGCGGCGGCGTACGCCGCCGTCCGCTCCGGCGTCCGGTGCGCCGAGGTGAGAAACAGTTCGTAGGGAACGGCGAATTCATCGAGAACCGCCGCCGACTCCCTCATGATCTCCATGTCCGAGTCACTCCCCATGACGATGGCGACCCGGGGGGCCGCCGTCTCCGCCGCTTCCCTTTTCTTCCTCTTCATGAGATCCGACCCTTTCCCGGCCGCTCAATGGCGGAAATGCCTTCGCCCGGTGAAGATCATGGCCATGCCGTGCTCGTTCGCCGCCGTGATGGCCTCCTCGTCCCGGACGGAGCCGCCGGGCTGAACGATGGCCGTCACCCCCGCCTGGGCGGCGAGATCGACGCCGTCCCGGAACGGGAAGAAGGCGTCGGATGCGAGCACCGTTCCCTTCGTGGGCAGGTTCGCCTTCATCACGGAGAGCCTCACCGAGTCCACCCGGCTCATCTGGCCGGCCCCGACCCCCACGAGCCGGGTGTCCGTCGCCAGGACGATGGCGTTGGACTTCACGTGCTTCACCACCCGCCAGGCGAAATCGAGGGCCCGGTATTCCTCCTCCGTGGGGAGCCGTTTCGTCACGACCCGGGCGAGCCGCAGGTCGTCCCTTTCCAGGTCCCGGTCCTGAACGAGAAGGCCGCCCTTCACCCTGCGGTAATCGAATTCCCGCAGGGGACCGGCGCCGGACGGGGAAATCTCGATGAGCCGGACGTTCTTCTTGGACCCGAGGACGGCAAGCGCCTCCTCCTCGAACCCGGGGGCCAGGATGACCTCGAGAAAGGTTTTGGCCAGTTCCTCGGCGGTCTTCCGGTCCACCTTCCGGTTCAGGGCCACGATGCCCCCGAAGGCCGCCACGGGGTCCGTTTCCATGGACTTCCTGTACGCCTCCACGAGCGACCCCTCCGACAGGGCGGCCCCGCAGGGGTTGGCGTGCTTCATGATGACCGCCGCCGGCTGGTCGAAATCGGAGGCCATCTGCCACGCCGCGTCGCCGTCCATGATGTTGTTGTAGGAAAGTTCCTTGCCCTGGAGCTGACGCCCGCCGCCGATGGAGGAGGGCAGGATGTCCCATTCCCGGTAGAAGGCCGCCTTCTGGTGGGGGTTCTCGCCGTACCGGAGATCCTGGGCCTTGACGAACTGGACCGTCAGGGTGTCGGGAAACTCCGCGGGACCTCCCTCCTTCCCGACGGCTCCCAGATAGTTGGAGATGGCCCCGTCGTAACGGGCGGTGAGCTGAAAGGCCTTCGCGGCCATTTTGAAGTTCGTTTCCCGGGAGATCCTTCCCCCGCCGGCCCGGAGTTCCTCCAGGATCTTCCCGTAGTCGGACGGGTCGGTGACCACCGTGACGAAGGGGTGGTTTTTCGCCGCCGCCCGGATCATGGCCGGTCCCCCGATGTCGATGTTCTCGACGGCCTCTTCCAGGGTGCACCCCGGTTTCGCCACCGTCTCCTCGAAGCGGTACAGGTTGATGACCACCATGTCGATGGGAAGGATTCCGTGCTTTTCCGCCGCCTGACGGTGTTCCGCGACGTCCCGGAGAAAAAGGATGCCCCCGTGAACCTTGGGATGGAGCGTCTTCAGCCGCCCGTCCATCATCTCGGGGAATCCCGTGTAATCGGAGACCTCCCGGACGGGGATCCCTTCCGCCTCGATCTGTTTCGCCGTACCCCCCGTGGAGAGGATTTCCACGCCGAGGGCGTGAAGCCCCCTGGCGAATTCCACAATGCCCCTCTTGTCGGTGACGCTGATCAGGGCCCTTTGAATCGGATTCATCATCCTGAATGTTCCTTTCTTTGTCGTGTCGTTTCCGGGCGGGTCCGGAACGGGCGGAATGCGGCCGTTTCCATCCCCGTCCCGGGGATCATTTCGCGGGACGGATCTTCGCCATGTGGCGGATCCGCTGCTCGAGGAGGGTCTTCGTCCCGATGTCGGGCCGGTGGTCCACCGGTCCCCGGATGGCGGAAACGGCCTCCTCGGCGATCCGCTCCGCCTGTTCCAGCGTCCCGGCGATGCCGACGACGCCGATGGCGCGGGAGGTGCTCATGTAAAGGCCGTCCGGCCTCTGGTCCACCGAGGCGTAATACAGCCTGGCCCCCTTCACGTCGCCCACGTCGATCTTCGCCGAGGTGGAGCGGGCGTCGGGATGGTCCGCGGGAAGCCCGTATCCCTTGGGAACGACGTACTTGCAGACCGTCGCCTTCCCGTCGAAAACCACGTCGAGGGAATGGAGCGTTCCTTCGATCACCGCCCGGCAGACCTCGACGAAATCGGTCTTCAGGAGGGGGAGGATGTTCATGGCTTCGGGATCGCCGAACCGGGCGTTGTATTCCAGGAGCCTCACCCCGTTGCGGGTGACGATGAAGCCTCCGTACATGACCCCCTTGTAGTATTCCCCCGTTTCGCGGTACAGGGCGCCGGCCACGGCGCGGGTGATCCGGAGCCCCTCCTCCACGTCCTCCTGCTTCAGGAAGGGAAGGAGGTGGTCCTCCGCCGAATAGGAACCCATTCCCCCCGTGTTGGGACCCCGGTCGCCGACGAACCGCCGCTTGTGGTCCTGGACGGGGGGCGTGGCGACGACCGTTTTCCCGTCGCTGAGACACTGGAGGGAGAATTCCTCCCCTTCCAGCTTCTCCTCCACGACGACCGACCCGCTTTCCTTCAGGATGTCCTTCGCCCGGGACAGGGCCTCCTTTTTGTCCCGGAAGTGGTCGCCCTGGACGAGAACGCCTTTTCCTCCCGTCAGGCCGTCCGGCTTCAGCACCACGCCGTCCAACTCGCCGAGGAAGGCCTCGAGGCCGCTTTCGTCCCGGAACACCCGGAACCGGGGGTTTCCCGGGATCCCGTATTTTTCCAGGAGATTTCTCGTGAACGTCTTCGAGGTCTCCAGCCTGGCGAGGCTTTTCGTCGGACCCACCGAGGGGATCCCCAGGGTCTTCAGGTGGTCCGCCACGCCGAGGTTCAGGGGGTCTTCCGGGCCGATGACGGCGAAATCGACGGCCCCTTCCCGGCAGAACCGGCCGATCCGGTCCAGGTCCCCGTAGGAACCGACGTCGACTCCCGCCGACAGGGCCGCGATCCCCGGATTGTTCGCCTTCATGTACGAAAAAAGCCGGGGGCGGCCGGCGGAGTTGACGAGGGATTCGGCAAGGACATGTTCCCTTGCCCCGTTGCCGATGAGCAGAATGCGCGCCATGGTTCCTCCCCGGTTTCGAAGATGAAAAAAGTGTCTCGACTATATCGAAAATCGGTTTTCCCGTCAATTGCGGGCCGCGGCCGGCGGTGCCTTGGGAGAAACGATCGCCGTGGAGGGGCACGGACGGTTTTCCGGCTCAGGAACCGCTTTTCGACGGTTCCGTTTTTCTCGCTCCACTGCAGCACCGCGGATTCGGCCTTTGGGTCTCCGTGCCCGGACAAGCGGTGTTGCGGGCGTTGCGCTTCGAAAGGAACCGTGAACGAAAAGGCGCTTATTCGCCTCCAAAACCGTCTCGCGCCCCTTGGAACCATTACCCCGCTTAGGTCCCCTTTTTTGTGACCGGGGTTGAAGCAGCAAGGTGATCGTTTGATGTAGCCCGGCCCTTCAGGACCGGTGGAAAACGGGAACGGAAAATGCCGGAAGCACCCGTATTTTTTCCTGTCCTCTTTTTTTACAAGACCTGTTGACATAAAGGAAGAACTGTCGTATGGATCGTACCCCGTCCTCCCCCGGGGAGGACGGAATCCCGGCTGTACCGCAGGACACATGCCGCGGGAGGTCACGATCGAGGATGCAGCACCACGGAAGCGCCGCAGCGACGGCAAACGTTCACCCTTCCCATGAGGCCAGGTCCCGGAAGGCGGAGATCGCCCGCCGCCGCACCTTCGGCATCATCAGCCACCCCGACGCGGGAAAGACGACCCTCACGGAAAAGCTCCTCCTCTTCGGAGGGGCGATCCTCATGGCGGGCTCCGTGAAGGCCCGGAAGGCGGGGCGCCACGCCACCAGCGACTGGCTCGCCATCGAACAGGAGCGGGGCATCTCCGTCACGAGTTCGGTGATGAAGTTCGACTACCGGGGGTACGAGATCAATCTCCTCGACACGCCGGGGCACCAGGATTTCTCCGAGGACACCTACCGGGTGCTGACCGCCGTGGACAGCGCGGTCATGGTCATCGACAGCGTCAAGGGCGTGGAATCCCAGACCCGAAAGCTCATGGAAGTCTGCCGGATGCGCAACACCCCCATCCTGACGTTCATCAACAAGCTCGACCGGGAGGGGATGCCGCCCCTGGACCTCCTCGGCGACATCGAGGACAGCCTCCAGATCGAGTGCGCCCCCCTGTCCTGGCCCATCGGCATGGGCAAGCGCTTCAAGGGGACCTACAACCTCTACCGGAAGGGACTGAACCTCTTCACGCCCGGCGAGGCGCGCCTCACCGGGGACATGGTCACCGTGAACGATCTCGACGATCCCGTCCTCGACGACCGCCTGGGCCGCCAGGCCGGCGAACTCCGGGAAGACATCGCCCTCCTGGAGGGGGCGGCCAACCCCTTCGATCTGAACGATTACCTCAAGGGGAACCAGACCCCCGTCTTCTTCGGGAGCGCCCTCAACAACTTCGGCGTCCGGGAAATGCTCGACGCCTTCGTGGAAATCGCCCCCCCTCCCCTCCCGCGGGCCGCAGTCACCCGCATGGTGCTTCCGGAGGAGGAGGCTTTCTCCGGCTTCGTCTTCAAGATCCAGGCCAACATGGACCCGGCGCACCGGGACCGCCTCGCCTTCCTGCGGGTCTGCTCGGGCCGGTTCCGGCGGGGGATGCGGGTACGGCATCACCGGACCGGAAAGGACATCCTCATCGCGAATCCCATCATCTTCATGGCCCAGGACCGGGCCTTCGCGGAGGAGGCCTGGCCGGGGGACATCATCGGCATCTACAACCACGGAACGATCCGGATCGGAGACACGTTCTCGGAAGGGGAGCCCCTCCAGTTCACCGGGATTCCGAATTTCGCGCCGGAACATTTCCGGAGGGTCCGGCTGAGAAGCCCTCTCAAGGCGAAACAGCTCCAGAAGGGGCTGGCCCAGCTCGCCGAAGAGGGGGCGGTGCAGCTCTTCCGGCCCCTCGCGGGAAGCGAGTTCATCCTCGGGGCCGTCGGGGCGCTCCAGTTCGACGTGACCGTGGCGCGGCTCCGGACCGAGTACGGCGTCGACGCCGACTACGAACCCCTGAATTTCACCGCCGCCCGCTGGGTGGGCTGCGGCGACGGCGAACGCCTGGAGGCATTCAAGAAGGCCAACCACCACAACCTGGCCCTCGACGGGGACGGGAACCTGACCTTCCTTGCGTCAAGCGAGTGGTATCTCAAGTTCGTCGCGGACGACTGGCCCGAAATCACCTTCCGGAAAACGCGGGAGCACCAGCAGAACTGACCGGTTTTCGTTTCGCGCCATCGTTTTTCTCTTGATAACCGGAGGATCCTGTGATCAAAGGGAACCACCAGGGACATCGCTCCCCCGGAGGACTTCATTGAAATACCGGAATCTCGGCGACATCGAATTCGTGAACCTTCTGTACACCTCCACCGACAGCCTGGACGAGGAGTACCTGGACGAGGCGCAACGGCGCCGGGAAACACTCGTCCCCCTTCTGTGCGAGGTGCTGGAGAACGAAAAGAATTACGAATGGGACGGTGCCGGACGGTGGTGGAGCACCGTTCACGCCGTCCAGATCCTCGGAATCCTTGGGGACGCCCGGGCCATGGGCGCCCTGCTCACGGCAAGCGCATACGCGGACACCCACGATCTGGAATGGATCTGGGAGGCCCTTCCCGAGTGCTACGCCGCGATTGGAACGGCGGCCATCCTCCCGATCAGGAACGCCTTTCGCGAAAGGATGCGGGAGGGAGGGACGAGCCTGGGCGCCGAGATGGAGGGGCTGTGGAACCTCTGGGAGGACCACCCCGAATCCCGCCAGGAAATCGAGGAGTTCTTCATTTCCCTCCTGAAATCGGACGAAACGCCCTTTGACGTGAAGGCCGACATCGTCGCCGACTTCTCCCAGATGCACCGGACGGATCTGAAACCCTTTTTCGAGGAGCTGTTCGAATCGGGGGAGGTGGACCTGGAAGTCTTCACCAGGGACGACATGGAGGAATTCTACCGCGGCGTGAAATCGACGCCGGTTTACCGGATGGACCTCCGCGGATTTTACGGCGCCCGGGAATCCGAAGCGAGGCGGGCCTTCCTGGAACGGGAGCAGGAGGAACAGAACCAGCGGGACCTGGAGACGTTCCTGAGGGACAATGTCCACCGGATCGGCCGGAACGACCCCTGCCCCTGCGGTTCGGGAAACAAGTTCAAGAACTGCCACCTGGAACGGGCGGAGGAGGCCGCGCGGAAATACCGGGAGGAGGAATTGAGGCAGGAACCCGCGCGGGCCCTGCGGGAAGCGTTGTACGCAGAGCGCCGGTCGGAATCGGAAATCCGGAGGTTCCTGGCCCGCAAGGGGCTCACCTCCCTCTTCTCCCGGCTGAAGGAATCGGTCCTGGAAGCGGTCCTCGATCCCCGGGAAGAATCCATGAAAAAGAGGTTCTGGAGTTATTTCAACCCGCTCCTCGAGAAGATCCCCTTTGACGACGACGAGGAGCTGAAGGATTTCAACGGCCTTTTCCTGGAATACTACAATGCCATCGCCGCCTTATACCTGCATTACCCGAAGGAGAAGGAACACCTGGACGCGTGAAGGCCCCCGGTGAGCCCGGAAACGGCCCCGCGACGCCCGGACCCCATGCCGGACGCACGAACCGGAAGCCCCGGGAAACAGGGGAAGGAACATCAAACCGAATTGGGGACGGTCCGCCGGACCATCCTTACGTGGGGACCTTTCACCCCCCGACGCATTCCTCGCCGGTGTCGACGATGTTGAGCGGCTTGATCGTCGCCGCTTTCAGATCTTCCTGATATTTCTTGTCCCTCTGGGCGTCCCGGTTCCTGGAAAGCTCCTCGAAGATGTCCAGGTCATCGTCTTCCGTTTTCACGACATCCAACCTCCATGGTCCGTCCCTGCCGCCGGGAATCGGGCGGCGGATACGTTCCCGTTCTCTTTTTTTCCCTCCATAACAGAAAAACCGGCAGGGTTTCAACCACTGAAACCGCTGCCGGTTCTTTCATGAAGCGAAAACCGCATTTTGGAGGTTCGGCGCTATTTCCTTCCTCCCGCCCCGCTTCCCTGGGAGGCGCTTTCACCGCAGTTCCCGTAGCAGGAGCCATTGAGGCCCGTATTTTCGTCGTTCATGCCGTACGCCGGGCCGTATCCCCCGCTTTCAGCGTCCCGGCCGTATCCCGGGCCGTAAGAGGAATCGCCCGTTCTCCCCGCGCTCCTCCAGAGCGGCATGCCCGTTTCGGCATCCCGGAGCGGCACGGTCACCGTTTCGTCCCCTTCGCCTGGAACCTCGACCGACGTCAGGATGTACCGCTCCACACCGCCGCAGTCGACGATGTAACCGGAAACGGTGATCGTGTCGCCCACGGCCGGCTTCTCCACGCCCAGGGACTCCCAGTACCAGGACGGGCCGATGCCGTATACGACCACTTCCCCGTCCGCCGTCAGGAGAACGAGTCCGCCGCCGCTTTCGAGACAATCCTCGATCGTCCCCTCGAGATCGGTGAAGACCTCCACGACGGAGCACAGGGGACCGTCCCCGCTGCCGTCACCGTATGCCGCCGCGGCGGGGGTGCCGTGGATCAGGCATGCCAGAGCGAATGCAAGCATCGGAAGCATTACTTTTTTCATCATGTTTCATCCTCCTGGTTTTTTTCCGGTAGAACGAACCAGGGAGGTCAAGGTTACAATTTTTTCACCGGCCCGTTAAAAAAAGACGATTTCGTTAAAAAAAGGGAGCTCTTTCCTCAAGGTCTCCCCGCGACAGGGGCGTTTGGCGCCGCCCCCTCATTCCTTCCCCCGCCGGCCCGGAAGCGCCGCCGCGCCGGTTCGAGGCCCTTGACGGTCGTACGGGGTTCCGGGGTTCAAATCGAACCGCCGGCACCGCCGCTGCCCGAGCCGCCACCGGAGCTTCCGCTCCCGGAGCCGCTACCGGAACCACCGCTGCCCGAGCCGCCGCCGGAGCTTCCGCTCCCTGAACCGCCACCGGAGCCGCCGCTCCCTGAACCGCCGCCGGAACTTCCGCTTCCGGAGCCGCTGCCGGAGCCGCCGCTCCCAGAACCGCCGCCGGAACTTCCGCTCCCGGAGCCGCCGCCCGAACCGCCGCTCCCCGAGTCTCCGCCGGAGCTTCCACTGCCGGAGCCGCTGCCGGAACCGCCGCCGGAGCTTCCACTCCCGGAGCCGCTGCCGGAACCGCCGCTCCCTGAACCGCCGCCTCCCCCTGAGGACGCACCGCTTCCCAGCTGTCCTCCCCGGACGCCGCGTCCGATGGCTTCCCCGTAACTGCGGGCGATCCCCTCGGGGGATTCATAGCGGGCACGGGCAGCGAAAGCGTCTCTCAGCGCTTCCAGTTCCTTCGCCGTGTATCCCTGCGCCAGCGCGCCGCGGACCGTTTCCGCCACAACCGGCGAGGACACGCCGAAGCGGGCCATATCCCTCGCGACCAGGACGGTCTCCTCGGTGACCCGGAACCGGTCCCCGCTCTTCCCCGCGGCCGCCTTCCCCGGAAGAGACCCAAGGACCGCCTTCATGTCCTTCTCCGTCATTCCCGCCGCGAGTCCCGCTGCGACAATTTCCGCCAGCCGCCCCGTTTCCGCTCCGGGAAACCCCATTTTCCCGGTCTCCCCAAAGGCGAACCCGTATCGGGACCGGACCCTGTCCATGGCGCGGACGATTTCCCGGGCGCCGGCCCCCTTTGCCGTCCCTTCGTTCATCTTGCCGATCAGGGGGGACAGGGGGATCCCCCGGGCAAGCGATTCCCGGACCATTTCCCTGACCCTCACCCGCGAGGGATCGTCAAACTTCCCTTTTTCCATGGCTTCGGCCATTTCCGCGGCGTCCCGCTCTCCGAGCCCCATCCCGGCCAGGCGCGCCGTTTCCTCCCGGACGCTTTCCCGCGCCGCCGCCGCGGCGCCGGCAGGGAAGAGGAGGAACTGAACGGGAATCAGGAAAAAGAGAAGAGCGACGGCGCTCACCGCTGCGCTCCCGACCGCGTTCCCCGCTGCGGAACGATTCAAGAAACCCATGGTCACACTCCCCTCATATAGATGCAGTTTTCCGAACCAAAGTCGTCCCGCTCCTTCAGGGGGCAGGGAGGCATGTAGGTCCGGCCGTCGATGACGTAAAAGTAGGAAAAGCCCGATCCGGGAGGGATCTCCACCCTCCAGAGGTCGCGGCCCGCCGGTTCGGCCGCGTGAAGCCGGAACCGGTCCAGGGAACAGGCGAAAAGGACGGATTTCGCCCCCCGGTATTTCAGATACACGTACGTTCCCTTTTCGCTCTCCCGGAAATAATGACCCGCGCATCCGGCGAGAAAGACGGCCAGGAACAGAACGGCGGCAAGGAGCGGCAGACGGCGGGATTTCCTCATGCCATTCCTCCGGGGGGGATAATGGAGTTCTCCCCGCCGAAATCGTCCCGCTCCCGTCCGGGCACCGTCGGATCGGACATGGTCCTTTCCCCGTCGATGACGTAGGTGTATCGATGCTCAACCGGCGGGAGGGAAAGGACGATTTCCCAGTAGCCGGAATTTCCCGACCGATTCAGGGAAACCCGCTCCCAGCCGGTGAAGGTGCCGGCGATTTCCACCCGATCCGCGCCGGGCTGGTAGACGACGAACCGGTACGGGACGTTCGCCTCCTTCGCCGGCGGGGACAGGTTCCTCGCCAGCACCAGGGCGACTCCCGCAACGAGAAGAACGAGGGCCCATTGCAGCGGCCGGAACGAAAGAAGGCTCCGCCTTGGCCGGGGGGAAAGCGCGGGCATGGGGACATCCCGCGACGGGGGTTCCCGGAGGCGCTTTTCCTGGCGGAGCAGGTCCAGACATTCCTCGCGAAAAGGGCTGTCTTCATGAACCGTCCCGACGAAGGCGATCTTCTCGTCCAGGGTCAGTTCGTCGTCGATGAACTGGCTGATCCATTCCTCTTTCATTTCTATTCTTCCCTCAACAGGTCTCTCAGTTTCCGTCTCGCCCTGTGGATCCTCACCTTGACGTTCCCTTCCGACAGGCCGGACACGGCGGCGATCTCCCGGTAGGACAGGCCGCCCGTCACGGCCAGGGACAGCAGGTCCCGCTCGTCCTCCGGCAGGGTCCCCAGGGCCCGGAGCACGGCGCGGGCCTCCTCCCGGACGATCACCCCCTCTTCCGGGTTTTCCCCGCCCGTCTCGCCGGACCAGTCCCCGGAAGGCAGGGGCCTCCGCTTCCTCCAGTGATCGAAGAGGGCGTTCCGGGCGATGGTGAAGAGAAGCGGAAGGGTTGGATCCTCCCGGCCGTAACGATCCAGGAAGCGGGTGAAACTTTCCTGGAGCAGGTCTTCCGAAAGGGCGGCGTCACCGGTCATCCTGAGGAGATAGTGAAAGAGTTCCTTCCGGTGACGCAGATAAAAGGACCCGAAATCACCCATGGCTATAAGCATAACGAAATTCGAGGCCGTCGGTTACAGGGAAAACGGGGGGCGGCGCTACCGGGTTCGAAGGGTGTCGAGGAGGTATTCCCGGATCGCCGGATAATCCACGGGGAGTTCCACCGCATCCCCCGATCACCCGTCCGGGTCTTCGAGACCCCCGGGCGCTTCGTGGCCGATCCCCGGAAGGACGGTCATCCCGCAGGGGAGCCGCGAGGCCGTTTCATCGCCCGTCCAGCACTTTTCTGAGTTTCGCGGCAAGCTTGTTCGGAACCAGCGGTTTCTGAATGAAAGAGACCCCTTCCTGCTCCACCCCGTGCTTGAGAATGACTTCCTCGTTATAGCCCGACATGAAGAGCACCCGGGTGCGGGGACGGACCTCCTGGAATTTCTGGGCCAGTTCCTTTCCGCTCATCCCCGGCATTACGATGTCGGTCAGGAGCGCATCGATCCTCCTTTCCGACCTCTCCGCAATTTTCAGGGCCTCCAGGCCCGAACCGGCCGGGATCACCCTGTAGCCGAGGGGTCCGAGGACATCGACGATGAGCTGGCGGATGAAGGGATCGTCCTCGGCCACCAGGACGGTCTCCGTCCCACGCGGCGCGGCAGGGGCCTCTTCCCCGGCCCTGTCCGCGGCATCCCCGTCACAGACGGGGAAATACACCTTGAAGACGCTCCCCTTTCCCTCCTCGCTGTAAACATAGATATGGCCGGACATCTGGCTGACGATGCCGTAGACGGTGGACAGGCCGAGCCCCGTCCCCTCCCCGGCCTTCTTGGTCGTGAAAAAGGGCTCGAAGATCCTCGCCTGGACTTCGGGGATCATTCCGGCTCCCGTATCGCTCACGGCGAGCATGACATAGGGGCCGGGGACCAGGCCCTCGTGGCGGGCGGCATACGACGCGTCCAGTTCCACATCGGCCGTTTCGATGGTCATCGACCCGCCGCGGGGCATGGCATCGCGGGCGTTGACGGCAAGGTTCATCAAAACCTGCTCCACGTGAACGGGATCCGCCAGGATGTTCCGGACCGGCTTTTCCATATTGAGTTTCAGCATCACGTCCTCGCCGATGACCCGCATGAGGATCTTCGACATGTTCTTCACGACATCCTCCAGATTCACGACCTTCAGTTCCATGACCTGCTTCCTGCTGAAGGCGAGAAGCTGCCGGGTCAGGGCGGACGCCTTCATGCCCGATTCGTGGATGATCTGGATGGACTTCCGGAGGGAACCGCCTTCGGGAACATTCATCAGGGCCAGTTCGCTGTATCCCAGAATGGCCGTCAGGATGTTGTTGAAGTCATGGGCGACGCCCCCGGCCAGGCGGCCGATGCACTGCATCTTTTCGGATTGGAGGAGCTGGACCCGAAGTTTTTCCTTTTCCTCCTCGGCTTTCTTCCGGGCGGTGACGTCACGGACGACATGAACGAACCCGATCAGCCGGCCGGTCCGGTCCCGCCTGGGAAGCGTCCGCGCTTCCAGATGGCCCGCCGTGCGGGGATCGAAGATCTCCTCGACGTCGTTTCCGGTTTCCGACGGATCCGGACCGTCTTTTCCGATTGCGCACATGGCCGCCGGGGCCTCTTCCGACGCCGCGCGTTTCCGGGACAGGCTCTCCAGGACATCCGGGGTGAGGAGCATCTTCGCGGCCGTGTTCATCCTGACCGTCTTTCCGTCGCCGTCGGTCAGGACGATGGCGTCATTGATCGTATGGAAAGACTCTTCCCACGCCTGCGTCGCCTCCCTCAGCTGGAGTCCCACGTTTTCCAGCCGGAAGACGTAAGCGGCGAGAAACAGGAAGGAGACGAGAAAGGAGGGGAGGACCGGGCTGAACCAGAGCCCGGGGAGGACGAGCAGGACGAACGAGGCCGCGGTCATCGCCGCAATGCCCGCGGCCCAGAGAAGGGCTCCCCGCCGGCCCCCCATCCTGAGAAAGGGCGGCAGAAGCAGAAAAGAAAAGGCCACTGCCGCACCCCATCGGACCGGCGCGGGGACGCCGGCGATGCTTCGCCCGTCCATCAGGTTGCCGAGAATGTGGGCATGCGCCTCCACGCCGGGCATATGGTTCCGGTGCTCGGTGAAGGGGGACAATACGCTCGTCTCCAGCCCCGCCGCCGTCACCCCGACGAAGACGATCTTTTCCCTGAAGAAATCGTCGGGGTATCTGCCCTCGACGATGTCCGCCATGGAAAACCGGGGGAACGTGCCCGGCGGACCGTAATAGTCGATCCTTCTGACGTCCCCTTGAACGATGCCCTCCTGTGCCGCCGGGTCTCCCCCTGTCCGGGGGGGACCTTCCCCGGGAAGCGCTTTCCCCGTCAGGCATCCCCATATCGCAGAGGCGAAAGAAGGCAGATCCCTCCCTTGTATCCGGAGGGTGTGACAGACCTTCCGGACGATACCGTCCACATCCGGTTCCAGATGGACATGACCCACCCGGGCGGGGAACAGGGACGGAACGGGGTCCGCGATTCTGGCGGGGTTCACGATATAGGCGGGCAGGACGACGCGGCCGTGTCTCCCGATCGCCCCGGCGAGTATGGCATCGTCTTCCGACGGCTCGGCCATGAGGATGTCCATGGCGACAACCCCGGCACTGCCGAGACGGTCCAGAAGCCGGGCGTAATGACCGCGCCGCAGGGGCCAGCGCCCCAGGCGATCCAGGGTGTCCTCGTCGATCGCGGCGACCAGGATGCGGCTGTCCGGTTCGACCGGTCCGCGGAGCCTGAGGAAAAGGTCATAAAAATGGTTGTCCATCCCCGCGAAGAAGCCCATCGCCTCGGCGGCGAGGACAAGGGCGATTCCGGCAAGGAGGATCAGGAGATTCTTTCTCGCTTGAACCAGGGTGAACTTCAAACGGGTGCCTCCTATGGAAGGCGCGTTCCCCCGCATCTCAAAGCAGCAGGACGAGCAGCAGGGCGACGGTTCCCATGACGAAGGCACCGGCCCAGTCCGTCTCGATGGGGGGCGGCCAGACTTCGAAGCTCTGGGGGGGTGAAAAACCGCCCTCATAGCCCGTCGGATCGATGGCGCTCACGCGGACGTAATAGAATCCAGGGTCCTCGGGCCCGGGGACGACGATCTCGGGCCGGTCCACGATCTTTTCGAAAAACAGCTTCCCGAATCCTTCCTCCCGTGAGATCTGGCAGCGATAGGACAGGCCTTCACCCTGATCCCGCCATCGGATGCGCAGTTCCCCTTCCCCCATTCCGGGCACTTCCAGGGGCGGGGCGGGCGGAGGAGGAACCAGGGTGAACACGGCGGCATCGGACCAGTTCCCTTCGAAACCGTCCGCGGCGATCGAACGGACGCGGAAATGACAGGTCCCGTAATCGTCAAAGGCCTCCTCGCGGGAAACCTCCCGGAGATCCGCCAGATCCCGGAGAAGGTCAGCGAACTCGCCGTCCCGGGAGATCTGGAGCCGGTAACGGACGGCGTCCCGGACCCTGAGCCACCGGAAGGAGACAGATCTGCCCTTGATACGGGCGCCGGCCGCGGGCCCCTGGATGAAGGGCGGCAGCGGGTTGACCCGAACCCGGACCGGCAGGACCGTGGAAGGAAGGCCCTCGATCCCGGTCTTCTCGATGCTCCGGCCCTGGAGATGGTACGTCCCGTCCTCGAGGCCGTCCAGCTCCAGCGGTTTTCCGGCGTCGACCACCTTCTCGCGGACGACATCCTTCCCCTCCCGGTCCTTCGACAGCTGGAAACGGCAGGCGGCGGCGCCTTCCACGCGGTCGAACCTGATTTCGAACGGCATCTTCCGGTAGAGGTCCTCGAGATCGACCGGAGAAGGCGGCGGGAGCAGCTTCCGGGGCGGCAGCGGGGGGGAGCCCTTGCCGACGAAGGTCCCCTCCCCCCCTTTCAGGGCAACCGTCCGCTTCATGGCAGACACGTCGACTTCCCCCTGGAGGACCTCGGCGGTCGTGGACTCCCGGGCATCGACGGAAACCCTGAAATCGGTCCCGCGGGCCGCGGCCGTGGCGGAAGGGGTGTGGATCTCCATCCGGGAATCCTGCCCCGTCGCCCGCCGCACTTTCATCAGGAGCCTTCCCGCGGGAACCGTGAGACGCTGGAAGATGGAGGCTCCCCCCTTGTTCTGCGAGGACTTCAGGCCCAGGACCGTGTCGGACCGCTGAAGGAGGGTGGTCCCATTCTCGAAGGTGATCTCGACGGCGCTCTCCGGGCCGGTCCGGATCTGATTTCCCTGGCGGACCCTGTCTCCGGGCCACAGGGCGGTCCACGACCTCCAGACGGCACTCCGGACCGAAACGTCCCCCTTGACGAAAATCACCATCCCGTCCACGGGGACCCCCTTGAGAAGCCGGACCGGAAGAATCAGCGTCTGCCCCGGATGGATGAGATCCATGTTCCGCAGGCCGTTGATCCGGCCGATTTCGGGCCAGTCCGAGGAAAATTCCAGGTATTTCCTGCAGATGTTGTAAAGGTTGTCGTTCCTGACGACGGTGACCCGGACGGTCCGTTCCTCGTCCGCCCGTCCCGCGGCCGGAAGAAGCAGCACCGGAAGCAATATCCATACAAGAAGGAAAAGCCGGAAGTCCCTGGTCATCACGAGCGACATCCTCCGGGGAAGTGAAACGGCAAGCGGGAACATCATCGCCCTGGACCGGGCGAGCTCCCTCCAGAATTATCGGTGCGGAAAAGGATTTCTTTAGAATGATTTATACCTTTTCGGGTGAAAGCGGTCAAGAAATCATATCGCCGGCGGCGCCGGGGCATCGGGTAGCTTCCATGAACGGGCGCCTTCGCGCGCCCCCGCCGGTCCGGCCACCATCGACGCGGTGCCGAAGGCAACGCCGCATCCGCCGGCCCGTCTCTCTCGTTGGAGCGGCTTTGTCAAGGCATTACATCAGGAATTCCCGGCAAAGCGGAAGGGCGTCGCCGCGGCGCTTCCGAAAACGACGGGATGATTCAGCGGGTTCGAAGGGTGTCGAGGAGGTATTCCCGGATCGCCGGATAATCCGCGGGGAGTTCCACCGCTTCCCCCGACCGTTCGTCCAGGTCTTTGAGGCTCTCGGGCAGTTCGGGGGTGATCCCCAGAAGGTCGATGATTTCGCCGGGAAACTTGGCGGGATGGGCCGTTTCGAGAACGACGGCGGTGTCGCCGCCGAGGCGTTCCTTTTCCAGAAAAACCTCCAGGCCCTTCCAGCCCACCGCCCCGTGCGGTTCGAGAAGGATACCCAGGCGCCGGTAAACCTCCCTGAGGGTCTCCTTCGTCTCCCCGTCGGACACCGCAACGGAGAAAATGTGTTTTCTCATCTCGTCCCGGTCGGGATACCGGAACACGTTCCCCGCCCGGTCCACCGTTCCCCCGTACAGGTCGAAGAAACGGGCGAGGTTGCTCGGGTGTCCCACGTTCATGGCATTGGAAAGGCAGGCCCGCGACGGCGACACCTTCTCGTAGACGCCGCCGTCGAGGAACCGTGGGAATTCGTCGTTTTCGTTGGTCGCCATGACGAGCTTGCGGACGGGCAGTCCCATCCTTCTGGCATACTCGCAGCCCAGGGCGTCGCCGAAATTTCCCGAGGGAACGGAGAAGACGATCCGCCCGTCCTTCCCGCAGAGTTCGGCGTAGGCGTAAACATAGTAGATCATCTGGGGAAGAATCCGGCCGAAGTTGATCGAGTTCGCCGAGGTGAGGTGGAAGCGCTCGAAGGCGGGGTCGGCAAAGGCCCGCTTCACCAGGTTCTGGCAGTCGTCGAATTTTCCATCAATGGAAAGAGCCTGGACGTTGCCTCCGATCGTGTCGAGCTGCTTTTTCTGGCGGCCGCTGACCTCGTTTCTCGGGTAGAGGATCCGGACGTCGATCCCCTCGACCCCCCGGAAGGCGTCCCCGACGGCGCTTCCCGTATCGCCGGAAGTGGCCACGAGGACGTTGAGCCGGGCGTCTCCCCCCCGGAAATGGCTCATGAGCCGCGCCATCATCCGGGCCGCGAAATCCTTGAAGGACGCAGTGGGACCCCGGTCCAGGCGCATGAGGTACGTGCCCTCCCCGGCCCGTTCCAGGGGAACGGGAAAGTCGTAGGAGTCGTCCACGATCCTCCGGAGGTCCTCCCGGCCGATTTCGTCCTCCAGGAAGGCCAGGGCCACGAAAAGCGCGATCTCCCGGTAGGGCCTCCCCCTGAAGGCGCGGATCTCGCCGGGGGAGAGGACCGGAATCCGGTCGGGCATGAACAGTCCCTCATCGGGGGCCTGTCCCAGGAGGAGCGCCTCCCGGAAGGAGACCCGTTCCGTGAAGGGCACGATGCCCTCCACGCCCCGGAGGTCCCGGTTCGTGCTGACGTAACGGACGGCCTCTTTCACGATTTCCCTTCAGCTCCGCCGTTGCGGGGTTCCAGTTCGTGTTTCCGGAGAAAATCCATGAATACCCGGTGGTAGGGCATGAACTCCCGGTTCTGCCTGTAGATGAGGTGGAAATAGCGTTCCAGGGGACATTCCCGGATCGGCACCGTCGCCAGGGTCCCCTCTTTCAGTTCCCTGCCCACGGCATACACGGAAAGGACGGAAACGCCCACTCCCGCGAGAACGGCCTCTTTCACCGCCTCGGAACTTCCGAGTTCGCAGACGACGCGGAACCGGGACAGCCCTTTTTCTCCCCTAGCCGCCAGGCACTCCTCGAAAATGGCCCGGGTGGCCGATCCCCGCTCCCGCGCAATGAACGGTTCCCGGATCAGGTCCTCCAGGGGGACGAAGGGCAACCCCGCCCAGGGGTGGTTTGTCGGGACGGCCAGGACGAGTTCGTCCCTCCACAGGGGTTCCCCGTGGATCTTCCTGTGGGTCACAGGCATGCCGACGAAGCCGATCTCCACTTCCTCGTCCAGGACCATGCCCACCGTCTTCTCGCTGTCGTTCATCCGGATGTGGACGCGGATGTCCTTCTGCTCCTCGAGAAACGTCCTGAGGACGGAGGGAAGGATGTACGTTGCCGGGATGGTACTGGCGCTGATCCAGATATTTCCCGACACGGCTTCCCGTTCCCGCTCCAGCCGGTCGTGGGCCTCGTCGACGAGCCGGAAAATCCGCTTTCCACATTCGTAAAGGACCTTTCCTTCCGCCGTCGGGGAGAGGAGCCGGCTCTTCCGGTCGACGACCTTCGATCCCACCTCCTCTTCCAGGTTCCGGATGTGTTTCGTCAGCGACGGCTGGGTCATGAACATCTGTTTCGCCGCCTTGCTGAAACTGCGGTTTTCCACGAGGAGGACGAGCGCCTCCAGCTGCTGCAGCGTGATATTTTTCAGCTTTCGTTCCATGTTTCGGGGAAATAACACAGAGTCGCGGGAGAATCAACGAATCTTTTATCGCCGCTTTGCCGCACGCTCCAACGATCCGTTGACAAGGGGTCCATGAAAAGGGTAATGAATGACATCACCCAAGGGAATGATGAAGTCGTAAAGAGGTCAAATCAACACTTTTTCGAACGGCAAAGGTAAAAGCTCCACAGGCAAGGCGCCCGAATCCCGAGGACTGAGGCGTACGGATGGTACGCCGCAGGGACGAGGGAAGAAGGGCAACACGGCATATGGGCTTTTTACAAAGCCGTCAAGGGAATGAACCGATGAAAACGAGAGAAGACATCCACCTCACCGAGACCGTCCGGGCGGCCGGCTGAGGATGCAAAATCGGTCCGGGGGACCTGGACCGGGCACTTTGCGGGCTTCCGCTGCCGAGCCACCCCGACCTCATCCTGGGGCTGGAACACGGGGAAGACGCCGGAGTCTATCGGCTGCGGGAGGATCTGGCCATCGTCCAGACAGTGGACTTTTTCACACCCATTGTCGACGACCCCTACACGTTCGGCCAGATCGCTGCGGCCAACTCCCTTTCCGACGTCTATGCCAAGGGGGGAAGGCCGGTCACCGCCCTGAACATCATCTGTTTCCCTTCGGACAAGATGGACATGTCCATTCTCCACGACATCCTTCTCGGCGGGCTCGACAAGATGAAAGAGGCCGGGGTTCTCCTCCTTGGAGGGCACAGCGTCGCCGACGACGAGATGAAATACGGCCTTTCCGTTACGGGAGTCATCCACCCCGACCGGGTGGTCCGCAACCGCGGGGCCCGGCCCGGAGACCGGCTCATTCTTACGAAGCCCCTTGGAACGGGCATCGTCAACACGGCGCTGAAGGCGAAAATGGCCGGACCCGGCCTCGTGGAAAAATCCATCCGGACCATGGCCGCCCTCAACCGGGCCGCCTCGGAGGCCATGATGGAAACGGAAGGGGTTCACGCCTGCACCGACGTCACCGGATTCGGGTTTCTGGGCCATGCCGCGGAGATGATCGAGGGCGGTGATGCGGGATTCGTGATCCACGCGTCGAAGATCCCCCTCTTCGAGGAAGTCCGCGAATTCGTGGAAATGGGGATTCTCCCGGGAGGGCTGTACCGGAACCGGGACTTCCGCATGTCCATCGTCGGGATCGAGCCCGGGTGTCCGGGATGGGTCGCCGATGTCCTGTTCGACCCCCAGACGTCGGGGGGACTGCTCATCGCCGTCGCCGCCCCGTCGGCGGAGGCCCTCCTGTCGCGGCTGCATGAAACGGGCGTCGCGGAGGCGGCCGTCGTCGGGGAAGTGGTGGACGCGCCGGCGGGAAGAATCACCGTGACCCCGTGATCCGGGAAAGGGCCCCGGGGGGATGAGCACTCACTGCGGGGAGGGAATTTCAGGACGAGAAAAAAGGGGCTTTTCCCTGAACGGTGAAGCCCCTTTCCGTTTTTCCGGTTTCGGTTATTCCTTCTTGGCGGCCGTTTCCGACGATGAGGGGGCGGCCGTTTCCGTTTTCGTTTCTTCCTTCTTCTCCCTTTCCGTCGTGGAGGGTTTCTTTCCGCCGTAATCCGTGGTGTACCATCCCGAGCCTTTCAGGTGAAAGGATGACAGGGACATGAGCTTTTTCACGGGACCATCGCAGAAACGGCAGGAACGGATGTCCTCGTCGCTCATTTTCTGGAAAAGCTCGAACTGCTTTCCGCATTTCCTGCATTTGTACTCGTAGATGGGCATGTCTGGAACCTCCACCAAAAATCTATTGATATACTTCCGTAATCAGGTACTGATCGCTGAAACATTCGAGGACGAGGTTCATGTCCGATCCCGCCACGGGGCCGAGCAGGTTTTTCGTGACCCTGTGAACCGTCTCTTCCTCTTTCTTTTTCTCCTCCGGGGGGAGATGGAAATCGCTTTCCCCCGTGTCGAACCGGATCACATGGACGATCTCGTGGGCCGCGATGTACAGCATGAGCGGATCGAACTTGATGTAGGAACTCCCGCGCTCGAGGGCATCCAGAATCCGGTCGTCCTGGAGGCAGATCCGGTAAAAGTGCCCCCCTTCCCCTCCGTCGCCCTTCCCCTCCAGTTCGTACCGGAAGAGATGGGCGAAGGCCCCGTCGGTCTTCTCGTGCTCGTCGAGATAGTAGAGGGTTTTGATTTCGTAGCGGTGCCGGTCCCAGTCGTCCCCGCGGAGCCCGAAATAACGCTCCGCCAGTTTTTCCGCCTGGAAAAAACTGTTCCTCACGAGGGTAAGTTCTTTCCGGTTGAAGTACATGGGAACATCCCTGCCCGCTTTTTCGGCAATAAAATAATGCTTTTTTCGAAAATGTCAAGAGGCCGGGCAAAACGAAACAGGGAACATCGTCCGGGGCTTAGCCCCGGTGCGCCCCCCGCCGGCCCTGAAGGGCCGGGCACCATCAAACAATCCCTTTCCGGCTTCAGCCCCGGTAACAAAGAAGGGGCAACGGCCGGTTTGGAGGTTCCAAGGGGCGCGAGACGGTTTTGACGGCGAATAAGCGCCTTTTCGCTCACGGCTCCTTTCGAAGCGCAACGCCCGCAACACCGCTTGTCAATTGCGGTGTTGCAGTGGAGCGAGAAAAATGGAACCGTCGAAAAGCGGTTCCTGAGCCGGAAAACCGGTCCGCGACCCTCCACGGTGATCGTTTCTTCCAAGACGCCGCCGGCCCTGAAGGGCCGGGCACCATCAAACAATACCTTTCCGTCTTCAACCCCGGTCTCAAGGAAGGGAGCCCGATCGGAGCGGCGGTTCCAAGGGGCGCGGGACGGTTTTGAAGGCGAATAAGCGCCTTTTCGCCCACGGTTCCTTTCGAAGCGCAACGCCCGCAACACCGCTTGTCCGGGCACGGAGACCCAAAGGCCGAATCCGCGGTGTTGCAGTGGAGCGAGAAAACTGGAACCGTCGAAAAGCGGTTCCTGAGCCGGAAAACCGTCCGCGACCCTCCAAGGGGATCGTTTCCCGCAAGACGCCGCCGGCCCTGAAGGGCCGGGCTACAAAACCGCAGATCCCCCCCGGGAAACGGGCTTCAGCCCCGGCGCGAGAACCGTCACTGCGTCGGCAGGGGGGCGCTGCTGAGGAGATACTTGAGGTCCTCGTCCTCGAAACGGATGCCGAGGCCGACGAAGGGCGAGCTGTCGTCCCCTCCCCTCATGAAATTGTCCCAGCCGGCGTTCAGGTAGAGGTGCTTGAACAGCCTGTACTCGCCGTAGGCCTTCAGGTGGGGGTCCCGGTCCCGGTCGAAGTCGAAGGCCTCGAAGGTGAGCTTCAGGCGGTCGTCGAAGGCGAAATAATCGATCCCGACGCCGCCGGTGGATTCAAGAAGCCCGCCGCGGAGGACCACGTCCCGGAAGCGCTTGCCGATTTCCGCGTTGAAGAGGATCTGGCTCCGGTCCCATTCGTTCGTGACCGTGGTGACCCCGCCGGTCGTGCTTTCGATGGTCTTCCGCTTTCCCCGGGGATCGGCCACGACCCCGAGGATGTAGAACTTGTCCTCCTTGGGCTGGAGCTTCAGCTCCAGGTACCCTTTCCCGTCCCCGCTGTCGAAGAGGTATTCCCCCCGATAGCTCAGGAAGGTCCGGAACTGGTCGGCCTTGGAAACGAAATTGTTGATGCCCTCCATGCCCCGGTCGATGCTCTTCAGGCTCGCGTTCAGCGTGTCCACCGTCTCCTCGTCGTTCACGAGCTTTCCGATGGACCCTTTCCCCTCGTTGATCTTCGTGGTGATCTCGTTCAGGGAGGCCACGGTCTTGTCGAGATGTTCGAAGACGCTCTCGTCGTTCACGAGTTTCCCGAAGGTCCCCTCGCCCTTGTTGATCTTTCCCGTGATCTCGCTGAGAGAGGCGAAGGTTTTTTCCATTCCTTCCGACGCCTTGGTGAAGCTCGACACCATGATGTGGAATTTCTCGTCGTTCTGTTTCACCAGGTTGTTCAGATTTTCCGTCAGATCCCGGGTGTTCGAGATGATCCGCTGGAGGTTGGCTTCCCCCTCCTCCCCGCCCAGAACCTTTTTCAGGGACGCCGTCACGGACATCACGTCATTGGCGATATTCCCGAGTTCGAGGAGGAGCTTGTCCATGTCCGCCTGCCGCTGCACCCGGTCGATCTCCCCCCCCTGCTCCAGCCAGGCCTCCCCCTTCGTCCCCGGGATGATCTCGATGTACTTGTCGCCCAGGATTCCGTGGGTCTTGATGGAAGCGATGACGTCCTTCTCCAGACGGACGTTCGGTTCGATGCGAAGGGTCACCAGCGCCCTGCCTTCCCGAAGGCCGATGGACTCCACCTTGCCCACCGTGACCCCGGCGATCATGACGTCGGCGTCCCGGTTCAGCCCGGCCACATTGTCGAAAACGGCCTCCACGGTGTAGCCTTTTTTCAGGCCGAACCCGTACTGCCCCACGCGGAACGACATGTAACCGAGGATGATGAGGGCCACAAGGACGAAGAGCCCTACCTTTGCTTCCGTGCTGATGGATACCATGGTTTCCTCCAGGGGTGATTCAAAAAGCCGATGCCTACAGAATGCTGATGGGTCCCTCCAGGTTTCCCGAGAGAAACTGAACCAGGACCGGGTTCCGGGAAGCCCGGATCTCGTCCGGCGTCCCGTACTCGATGATTTTGCCGTCGTACAGCATGGCGATCCGGTGGCCCACGGTGAAGATGGACTGGATGTCGTGGCTGATGACCACGCAGGTCAGGTTGAAGTCCTTCTGGGTCCGGATGATGAGTTCGTTGATCGCCTCGGTCATGACGGGGTCGAGGCCGGTCGTGGGCTCGTCGAAGAGGATGATCCGGGGCCGCATGGCAAGTGCCCGGGCGAGGCCCACCCGTTTCCGCATCCCGCCGCTCAGCTCCGAGGGCATCTTGCTCTCCACGTCTGGGAGCCCCACGGAATGGAGGTTTTCCCTGACGATCTCCATGATTTCCCGGTCCTTCTTCCTCGTGTGCTCCCGGAGGGGGAAGGCCACGTTTTCCGCCACGTTCATGGAATCGAAAAGGGCGGCCTCCTGGAAGAGCATGCCGAATTTCTTCCGCACCTCGTTCAGATCCCGGTCGCCCATCCGGGCGATGTCCGTCCCCTCCACGAGGACCTTCCCGCTGTCCGGCTTGAGGAGGCCGATCATGTGTTTCAGGACCACGCTCTTCCCGCCGCCGCTCCGGCCGATGATGACCGTCGTTTTCCCCTGCTCCACCGTCAGATTGACACCTTCCAGGACGTGCTGCCTTCCGAAGGACTTGTGAATGTCCACCAGTTCGATCATCGGTTTCGAGGAATTTCCGTTGTCCGCCATCGCCCTAGAACATGATCGCCGTGAGGAAGTAGTCGCTGATCAGGATGGAAATCGAGGCGAGGACCACCGCTTCCGTGGTCGCCCTGCCCACCCCTTCCGCGCCGCCCTTCGTGTTGAACCCCTTGTAGCAGCCGATGAGGGCGAGGATGAGACCGAAAACCGCCGCCTTGGTAAGGCCGTTGTAAATATCCGAGAGATCCACGTATTTGGTGATGTTTTTCACGAAGGCCCCCTCGTTGATGCCAAGGAGGGGAACCCCCACGAAGTAGCCCCCGATGATGCCCATGAAATCGGAAACGACGGTGAGCAGCGGGAGCATGAGGACCGTCGCCACGATCCTGGGAACGATGAGGTGCTTGACGGGGTTCGCCGCCATGACGTAGAGGGCGTCGATCTGCTCGGTCACCCGCATGGTGCCCAGTTCCGCCGCCATGGCCGAGCCGGCCCGGGCGGTCACCATGAGGGACGTGAGGACGGGGCCCAGCTCCCGGGTCATGCCCAGCGCCACTGTGGACCCCACCAGGCTCTCCGCGCTGAACATGCGGAATCCGTAGTACCCCTGGAGGGCCATGACCATGCCGGTGAACATCCCCGTCAGGAGAACCACGAAGATGGACTTGACGCCCACGAACTCCATCTGTTTGAAGATAAGGCGCAGCTTCAGGGGCGGCCGCACCATCCAGCCGATGGCGGAGATGAGGAGCAGGAGCATGCTTCCCATCTCCTCGACGCCCCGAAGGACGCTCCTGCCGAACTGGTCGATGACCTGGGCGATCCGGTTCATCGGTTACAGGGGACCTTTCTTTCTCCCGTGCGCTTCCAGGGAATGTGCGATGACCCGGTCGATGAGCCCCCCCTGGGTCATTCCCGCCGCCGCGGCCTGGTGAAAGAGAACGGTGGAGGGGGTCATCCCGGGAAGGGTGTTCGGTTCGAGGACCGCCACCTCCCCGTCCTGCCGGACGAACATGTCGATCCGCGCGTAGGCCCGAAGGCCGAGCACCCGGTAGGCCCGGACGGCCGTCTCCCGGATCTTTTCCAGCATCTCCCGCGGGAGGCGGGCGGGGGTCTTGTTCTCTCCCTGCCCGTAGAGGAACTTGTCCTCCAGGGACAGGATGTCCTGGGTGGGGATCGTCTCCGACGGGACGAGGGCCTCCGGGTTCTCGTTTCCGAGAACGCCGCAGGTCACTTCCATTCCCGTGAGGAACTCCTCCACCAGGGCGAGGGCGTCCCACTGAAAGGCCCCCTCCAGGGCCTCCGGGAGGCCCTGCCTCCCGTGGATCTTCCGGATGGCGGTGCTGCAGCCCTCCCGGGAGGGCTTGACGACGCAGGGAAAACCGATTTCCCTTTCGATCCGGCCGAGGATCTCCTCCCGGTCCGCCTCCCACCGTTCCAGGGGCACGGCCAGGGTCGCCGGCACGGCGATCCCCGCCGCGGAGAGGACTTTCCGGGCCGCGTACTTGTCCATTCCCAGGGCCGACCCGAGGACGCCGGAACCGGTGTAGGGGACCCGGAGCAGTTCCAGGAGCCCCTGGAGACAGCCGTCCTCGCCGTACTTTCCATGAAGGCCGATATAGACGAAATCGAACCGGGAGGGCATCTCCTCGTACGGGATCCGCTTCGCCTCCTCCTCCAGGTCCATCTCGATGTCCGCCGTGGAGTTCCGCATGAGAAGCTTGAGGGGGATTTCCCAGAAACGGGCCTCCCCGTCCATGAAGACGGGGACGGGATCGTACTTTCCCCGGTCCATCTTCGTGAAGATGTTCCTCCCGCTCTCCAGGGAGACCTCCCTTTCCGAGGAGATCCCTCCCATGACGACGGCGACTCTCAGTTTTCCGCTCCCTCCGCTCAAGAAGATCCCCCTGAAAAAGTCATGGAACGCATTACAATATAAAACTCCGTTTCGAACGGCAAAGGAAAAAGCTCCGCAGGCAAGGCGTCCGGATCTCGACGACTGAAGCGTACTTTTTCGTACGCTGCAGGGAGGAGAGATGAAGGACAACGAAGCATACGGACTTTTTACGAAGCCGTCAGAAGCTGATGGTCAGGCCCGCGTAGGGGCCGGAAAATTCGAAGTCGGCGTATACGTCGCTCACGTCCTCCAGGTCGAGTTTGATGATGCGGTAGCCCCCGTGAATGTCCAGGAAGGGAAAGGGCGTCCAGGAGATGTCGGCAAGGCCCTCGTAAAACCAGTTCCCCGAGAACCCGATCCCGGCGATCTTCGCCCGGGCCTCCAGGATGTTCAGGAGCAGTCCGATGTGGGCCCCCGCCCCCACCATGGGGACCGGGATCCCGAAGCTCTTGCTCTCATGGTATCCCCCGGTGAGGTTGGTCAGCCGCGCCTCCCCGGCGATGTATTTCACCTTGCCGATGACCCCGACGGAGAAACCGGCAAGCAGGTTTTCCAGGTTGATGAGGTCGTACTGGTACTCGAAGTCGAGCATCTGGACGTTCACGTCCGTGTCCACGAGATCCCCCGCGTTATAGGTCTTGCCCAGAAACACGATGGACCGGGGGAGGCTCGCCGAGTCGGCGTAATTCAGGCGGGTGTACATGAAGCTCAGGTGGTGTTTCCCGAGCCCCGCGAAGATTTCGACGAAGGGGAGATTCCGGTCCTCGATCCCCAGGTCCCCCCCGAGATCGATGTCCGTCCCCTCGATCCCGTTCGAGTCGGCGCGGAACGTTCCGGAGAAATGGGGAAACCAGTAATACCCCCGGGCGCCCAGTTCCACGGCCGTCCCCTGGGAAACGAACACGGCGAGCACCAGGAAAAGAACCGCCGTCCCCTTGAGGAGCATCCTCTTCTTCATGGCCTTCCCTCCTTCGAAACCGGCTTCGCTGGAGTCAGATATAGTGACATTTGACATCCCTGTAAAGATCTTTTCCGCAAACCGCCGCCGCATCCCCGTCCGGACCGGGTCCCGCCGGCCCCTCTCACAGCGGCCCCCGCTTCTTCCCGTGAATCGTCCTCGCCCCCTCGATCAGCTCCGTGAGGATCATGGAAGGAAGCATTCCCGCCTCCGCCGCCTGCTCGAAGAAAAAAGACGACGGGGCCATCCCGGAGGAGGAATTGGGGTCGGTGATGAGAACCCGCCCGTCCTTCGTCACGAAGCCGTCCATCCGTCCGTAGGACCGGAACCCGAGGGCGCCGTAGGCCCTGAGGACTTCCTCCCGGATCCGCGCCGTCGTTTCCTTCGGAATGGTTTTCGGGGGGGTGAACTTCCGGCACCGGCCGGGCATGTACTTGTCGTCGTACGTGAAAAAGGCGCTCTGGGGCCGGATTTCCGTGACCGACAGGACCCGGGGGGGACCGTCCTCCAGGACGATGGCGGAAAACTCCGTCCCGTCGAGATACTCCTCCACGAGGGCCGACGCGTCCCAGGCGAGGGCCTGTTCCATGCCCGACTGCAGGGACGCCCTGTCCCCCACGATGGCCACCCCGACGCTCGATCCCTCCCGGGTCGGCTTCACGACGACGGGATACCCGAAGGTCTCCTCGATCCTCTTTTCGACCCCTTCCCGGTCCTCCGCCCACTCCCCCCCGGAGACGGCGAGGCTCGCGGGCACCTCGATGCCTTCCGCCTCCAGGATCTTCTGCTGGAGGGCCTTGTCCATCCCCACGGCGGAAGCGAGCACCCCCGATCCCGTGTAGGGGATCCGGAGCAGTTCCAGGAGCCCCTGGATGCAGCCGTCGTCGCCGTACTTTCCGTGGAGGCAGATGAAGGCGAAGTCGATCGTCTTCCTCAGGTCCTCATAGGGGACCCTTTGCGCCTCCTTCCCCGCTCTTTCCGAAATGTCCACCGTCGTGTTCTGGGACACGAGCTGCCACGGGAGAAGCCACAGCCGCCCCTCCCCGTCCATGAAGAGGGGGACGGGCTCGTACCGCTCCCGGTCCAGGTTGTCATAGACGTTCCGGCCGCTGTTCAGGGAGACCTCCCGCTCCGAGCACATCCCGCCGAAAAGAATTCCGATCCTCAGTTTTTCCATTCAAAATCCCGTCTTTCCGATGATTTTTCGAAAGCCCCCGCCCCTCGGGGCCGGGCGGCACGGGGGTCCCTCACAGGTCCAGGTCCCAGACGAAGGTCACGCCGCTCGTGGGAAAAATCCAGTCGTTCTCCCCGATGGAAAGGGCGACCGACTTTCCCCGTTCCTCGCGGACCTCGGGGTACAGGTGCTTCCCGGAAAAGAAACTGACTTCCCTCACGTTCCGGATGGACGTCCCCTCGTAATCGAAGTCGATGTCGAGCCCCCGGGTCGGATAGACGAGGTACACGGAAAAAAGGCGGTTTCTTTTGACTTTCTTCGTCACGATCTGGATTTCGAGCCGGACGGGCCGGTTCAGCTTCTCCTCCAGTTCCTCGCCGCCGCACCAGACCTCGAGGCCCCTTCCCGTCTGGTCCGTACGGAGGATGGGAACCGGGGAACCGTCGATCCGCACCTCCTGCACCCGGAAATCCTCTTCCCGGATCTGCTCGTTCCGGGTGTTGAAGAGCCATCGGTACTCGCAGGCGGGATCCTCGAACAACTGGGAGAGCTGCTCGTTCGTCATGGCGCATCCGATGAAGAAAACCCGGTTTTTCAAGAGCTTCGTGTATCCGACCTGGGTGGTCACCTTGAAAAAGAGTTCCGAGCCGGGGTCGCCCTGTTTCTCCTCCTCGGAAAAATCCCGGACCCGGATCCGGTAATCGAAGCCGCTCCGGAGTTCGAGCTGCCGGTTCTCCTTCCCGAAGAGGGTCTCCAGCATCTCGTAGTAGATGGCGTTTCCCAGTTCCCGGTCGTTGGCCCGGGCTTCGAGACAGCTCCGGATGATCTGGTCGATCCGGGCGATGGACCGTTCCTCCCCGGGGATGAAGACCCTCCGGAGCCTCGGTTCGACGGCGTCGGGCTTCCCCTTGTTCACGAACACCCGGGGCGCCCTTTTTCCCATGGTGCACAGGACCTCGTAGCTGATCGTCCCGGCCTTCGCCGCGATCTCGTTCGCCGGGATGTACCCTTTCCCCTGCCTCCCGAGGAGAACGACCTCGTCCCCCGTCCGGCATTCCGGCACGCCGGTCACGTCGATGGTGGTCATGTCCATGGACACCCTCCCCACGATGGGGACCCGCGTCCCCCGCACCAGGACTTCCCCGATCTTCGAGAGAAGGAGGCCGTAACCGTCCCCGTAGCCGACGGGGATCGTGGCGATCCGCGTGGTTTTTTTCGTGACGAAGGTTCCGTTGTACCCGATGCTGTACCCCGGCGGGAATTCCTTCACCAGGACGATGGAGGTCTTGAAGCTCATGACGGGGGAAAGCCCCGCCAGGCCGTTCAGGGTCGGCGAGGGGTAGATCCCGTAGGTCATGATCCCCGCCCGGACCAGGTCGAGGCCGTATCCGGGAAAATTCAGGATGCCCCCGCTGTTGGAGAAATGCCGGATGGGGATCCGGATTCCCGCCGCATCGAGGCCGGCGAGGAGCTTCGAAAACCGCTCCCACTGGGTTTCGTTGAGCCGATCCTCCCGGATCTCGCTGGAGGCGAGATGGGAGAAGACCCCTTCCACGTCCAGGCACGGAAGGGCAAGGATGGAACGGATCGTTTCAAGGGCCTCGCCGTAGAGGATGCCCCCCCTGCCCATCCCCGTGTCCACCTCCACGTGCACGGGAAGCCGCATGCCCCTCTTTTCCAAACTCCTACTCAGCGCCGCGGCGAATTCCAGGTCGGACACGGACGGCCTCAGGTCGTACTTGACGATCTCATCGATCTCGGAAAGGGGGGAAGGGCTGAGGATCAGGACCGGCGCGGAGATCCCGCCGACCCGGAGCTGCACCCCCTCGTCGGCGTTGGCCACGCCGAGAAAGGATGCGCCGTTCCTCAGGGCGTGCTGGGAGATCTCGATGGCCCCGTGGCCGTAAGCATCCGCCTTGACGACCTGGAGGATCCGCGACCGGTCCCCGGCAAGACGGCGGATCTCCTCCCAGTTCTGCCGAAAGGCATCCAGGTCGATTTCGACCCAGCTTCGATATTGCGAAGGCTCATTCATGACAGACTACTTCTTCGTCATCGTGTAGACGCCGTCCCACTGTTCGGGAGGATGGCTCCTGAGTTCGCCGCACCGCTCGACATAGATCTTCGACGGGGGATCATCGGGATAGCGCTCCAGGACCTTCCGGAACGCGGCGACGGCCTCGTCCCAGGACCCTTTGCGGTACCATTCGAGGGCCTCCTCGAAAAGGCGCACCAGGTCCTCCCACTTTTCCCTGTCCTTCATTTCCCCGAGCACCTGGAAGATCCGGACGGGTTTCACCTTTCCCTTCACCCGGACGGCGTCGATGTTCCGGCAGAAGAACAGGTCCTTCACCATTTCGTGGGTGAACTCGCTGATGAGGATGTTCGTTCCGTATTCCTTGTTCAGGCCCTCCAGGCGGGACCCGAGGTTCACGTGGTCCCCCATGACGGTGTAGTCGAAGCGCATGTCCGACCCCATGTTGCCGACGACCATGTCCCCGCTGTTGACCCCGATGCCGATGTCGATGACGGGACGGCCCTCGCCCTTCCATTTCTCACAGAGCTTGCCGAGTTCCGCCATCATCTCCAGGGCCGTCCGGCATCCCCTCTCGGCGTGGTCCTCCTGGTCGATGGGCGCCCCGAACACGGCCATGACGGCGTCGCCGATGTACTTGTCCAGGAGACCCTCGTGGCGGAACACCACATTGGTCATGGACGTGAGGTACTCGTTGAGGATGTGGACGAGTTCCTCCGGCGTCAGCTTCTCCGAGAGGCTGGTGAAGCCCCGGATGTCGGAAAAGAGCACCGTCAGGCTCTTCTTCTCCCCGCCGAGTTTCAGTTTCGCGGGGTCGTTCAGGATTTCCGAGATGACCGCCGGCGACAGATAGTACTGGAAGGCCCCCCGGATCTTCTTTTTCTCGCGCTCTTCCGTGACGTACTTGTACAGGGTGATCCCCACGTACACGGCGAGGATGGTGAAGATGGGGTAGACGAGGTTGAGCCACAGGTTGTACTGGGAAAAGACGAACCGGTTCCCCAGGACGTAAAGGCCGCCCAGAAGCACGACCAGGAGGAGTCCCGCCACCGCCCGCAGGCGGGACAGGAACGGAACGACCAGGAGCCCGAGAAAGACCACGGCGGCGATGTCGATGATCGCCGTCCAGTCCGGCCGCCGGAGAAAGTTCCGGTGGAGGATGTTGTCGATCACCGTGGCGTGGATCTCGATGCCGGGAAAGACGGTGCTGAACGGCGTCACCCGGAGATCGTAAATCCCCGTGGCGGTGACTCCCACCAGGACGATCTTGCCCCGGAACCGCTCCGGTTCGATCCGGCCGTTTACGATGTCGGAAATGGAATAGTGGGGGAAGGTCTTCGCCGGGCCGAGGTAGTTCACGATCATCCGCCCCGCTTCGTCCGTCGGGACGAACGTGTCCCCGATCTGGACGCCCCGGACCCCGTAATCGGCGATCTTCAGGACCATGGGAGGCCAGTCCATGTACTGCTCGATGGAGGCGACGGCGAGGGAGGGGTAAAAATCCTCCTTGAACCGGATCACCAGGGGGGACCAGCGGATGGATCCGTCCCTGTCGGGAAAGTAATTGAAATACCCCGAGTTCTCCGCGGCCTCCGAGAGGGCGGGAATGTTGGGCGTGACGGCGCAGGCCTCGATGAGGGGAAAGGAGGGGTTTGGCCCGTCAAACTGGATGACCTGATACCTCGAATCGACGATGTTCGCCCTGCCCTCCTCGATGGCCGATTCGCTCAGATGGCTGATCTCATTGGGATTGGTGAAAAAAAAGTACCCCAGGGTGACGTTTCCCGCATCGGCCACGGCCCGTACCATGGCAGCGTCGGTGTCGGCCTTTCCCCTTCTTTCCTCCAGGAGTCCGGCGACCGCGCCGTCCCCGATCCCCGAGCGCTCCATTTCGCCCAGGACTTCCGTCAGCTCCCGCAGGCTCGAGTTCTCGTCGGGTTCGGCGAAGACGACGTCGAAGCCCACCGTTTTCGCCCCTCCCCTGCTCAAGGTTTCGATCAGCCCGGCGATCACGGACCGGGGCCAGGGCCATCGTCCCAGTTCGCTCAGGCTCTTCTCGTCCACCACGGCGATGACCACCTCGCCGCCCGGAACCCGGTCTCCCCGAGAGAGGAACCGGATATCCAGGGTCTTGAGTTCCATGAAGTAAAAAAAGGCGTTGTTCGTCAAAAAAAGAAAAACGGCGATGATGATCACGAGGATGCCGATTTTCAGGGGTGAGACGGAAAAAAAGCCAAAAAGCCTGTCTTTCATGGGACGACGTCCGTTCCATTTCGGATTTGGCAGGATCTTATCAGACAGCCCCGGAATGTCAAGGCGGGGGCGGAAAGCGGGGAAAAAGCCGTGACGGTGCCGTTAAGCCTAAATTCAGGCTTGACAAGAAGGATGAGATCTTTTAAAAAGCTTGCCCTAATAGTATTATGTTTTATTTTGCATATTACATCAGCCTCAGGGAATAAGGGAAAGGATGCCGGAGAACATCCTTGACGGCTTCATAAAAAGTCCATTTGCTTTGCTGCCATTCATCCCTCCCCGCCGCCGCGTACGAAAAAGTACGCCTGCTTCGCCGGGAGCCGGGTGTCTCGCCGCCGGAGCTTTTTACGTTGCCGTTTGAAAAAGTCGTTTAAGACCTGTCACGCGTGTTTCATCCTTGGTCTTATCCCGCCGGAGGTGAGCGGGGGAAGGAAAGCCAACCATAGGGGAGGTATTATGGCCATTTTGAATGATTCCGATTACCAGAGGACCGTTGAACGGCAGTATCGTGAACTCCTGGCCCGGTGCAAGACGCACATGAAAGAGGTGGAGCGGTCGCTGCCGGAACCCGTTGTGGACTTTCAAAGCCTGCTGAAGGAACGGGGCGTCAGCCGGCAGAGCTTCCTGAAATGGACCTCCATGATGACCGGGCTCCTCATGCTTCCGCCCCTGTTCCGGCCCATGGTGGCGAAAGCGGCGGAAAACTTCAGCCGCCTGCCCGTCGTCTGGCTCCATTTCGCCGAGTGCACGGGATGCAGCGAAGCCCTTCTCAGGACCTCCTACCCGAACATCGACGACATCCTTCTTGAAACCATTTCCCTGGAATATCACGAAACGCTCATGGCCGCCGCGGGATACCAGGCGGAGGAAAACCTCGAAAAAGCCATCCACGATTTCGCGGGCAAATTCGTCTGCGTCATCGAAGGCGCCCTGCCCGTAGGTCTCCACGGCAAGTATCTCACCCTCGGTCCCAAGGGAAAGACGGGCATCCAGGTCGCCAAGGAAGTGACCTCGAAGGCCGGCGCGGTCATCTGCATCGGGAGCTGTTCCGCCTTCGGGAACATCCAGGCGGCAAAGCCCAACCCGACGGACGCCGCGAGCATCAGCGGCGCCCTGGGAATCAGGACGGTCAACATCGCGGGATGCCCCCCGAATCCCATCAACTTCGTGGGGACGGTGCTCCATTTCCTCATGTTCGGCGCCATGCCCGCCCTCGACTCCCTGGGAAGGCCGGTGTGGGCGTACGGGAAGCGGATTCACGATTTCTGCGAGAGACGTCCCCACTTCGACGCCGGGGAATACGTGGAGGAATGGGGAGACGAGGCGGCCAGGAAAGGCTGGTGCCTCTACAAGGTGGGATGCAAGGGACCTTACACCTTCGCCAACTGCGCCAAGATCCGTTTCAATGACGCCGTTTCCTGGCCCGTCATGGCGGGTCACGGCTGCATGGGATGCACGGAACCGGGATTCTGGGACACCATGGCCCCCCTGGAAAAACCCATCGAGGACAAGACCATCGGCGGTGAAAGCACGGTGGACAGCATCGGCATCGCCCTGACGGGCCTGACCGCGGTCGGCATCGCGGCCCACGCCGGTCTGACGGCCATCCGTCACCGCGAAGAACGGGAAAAAAAAGCCAAATAACCCGGGGCATCGGAAGAGCAAAAGAATTCCAGGAGGAACAGCATGGGCAATAAAATGATCATCGATCCCATTACGAGAATCGAAGGACACTTGAGAATCGAAGTCGAACTCGACGACAATAACGTCATCAAGGACGCCTGGAGCAGCATCACCCTCTGGCGGGGCATTGAAACGATCGTGAAAAACCACGACCCCCGGGACGTGGGCCTCATGGTCCAGCGGTTCTGCGGCGTGTGCACCTACTCCCATTATGAAACGAGCATCCTCGCCTGCGAGGACGCCTTCAAGGTCCGGCCTCCGAAAAACGCCCGGATCGTCCGGAACCTCATGAAGGGGGCCCAGTACCTGTGCGACCACATCATGCACTTCTACCACCTTCACGGTCTCGACTGGGTGGACGTCGTCAGCGCCCTCTCGGCGGATCCGAAGAAGGCGGTGGACCTGGCCATGGCCTACAACCCCGACCCCTACAACTGCTCCGAGGGCCATTACCGGGCGGTCCAGGAACGGCTGAAACGGTTCGTCGCCTCGGGACGGCTCGGCCCCTTCGCCAACGCCTACTGGGGAAACCCGTCCTTCAAGCTTCCCCCGGAAGCGAACCTGGTCATCACCTCCCACTACCTGGACGCCCTCCAGGTCTCCAAGACGGCGGCGCAGATGCAGGCCATCTTCGGCGGAAAGAACCCCCACCCCCAGACCCTCGTGGTGGGCGGCGTCAGCTCCGTCATGGACGCCCTCGACGCCAGCCGGATCGGAGAATACCTCTTCCGTCTGAAGGAAGTGAACCATTTCGTGGGAACGGCCCTTCTTCCCGACGTGCTGATCGCCGCCACCTATTACAAGGACGAGGGCGCGGCGGGAATCGGCGCCGGGGTTCCCAATTATCTCTGTTACGGCGGGTTCCCCCTCGACGACGACTGGAACGCCACCCTCCTTCCGAAAGGAGTCGTCAAGAACAGGGACATCGCCAATCCCCTGCCCCTGGACGAAACGAAGATCACCGAGGACGTGACCCACGCCTGGTACAAGGGCGAGGACAACCTCCACCCCTATGACGGGAAGACCGACCCGGACTACACGGGCTTCACGGCGGACGGCCATGTGAACGGCGATGGCAAGTACACGTGGTGCAAGGCCCCCCGCTACGACGGGGAACCTTACGAAGTGGGCCCGCTGGCCCGGTTCATCGTGGGGTACTCCCAGGGACACGAAAAGATCAAGGACCTCACGGACGACACCCTGAAGGCGGCGAACCTCCCCGTGACGGTCCTTTTCTCCACCCTCGGCCGGACGGCCGCCCGGGCGCTGGAAACGAAGCTCGTGGGCAACGAGATCGCAAACTGGGTGAACGAGCTGGTGGCCAACGTCAAGGCCGGCGACACCCGGACCTGGACGCGGTGCGAACCCCCGAGAAAGGGCCAGGGCCGCGGCATGAACGAGGTCCCCAGGGGCGCCCTGGGACACTGGATCAAGATCGACGATCATGTCGTCTCCAACTACCAGGCCGTCGTGCCCTCCACGTGGAACTGCTCCCCCAGGGGGATGGAAGGGAAACGGGGCCCCTACGAGGAATCCCTCATCGGGACGAAGCTGGCCAACGCCGACCAGCCGCTGGAAATCCTGAGAACCATCCACTCGTTCGATCCGTGCATGGCCTGCGCGGTCCACATCATCGATCCCCGGGTGGACAGGATCAGGATGTTCAAAGTGGCCTGAGGCGGGAAGGAGGACACCGTGGAAGCAATCACACCCAAACAGGAATGGTCGGTCGCCATCCGGATCAACCACTGGGCCATGGCTTTTTCCATCTTCGTCCTGATCGCGACGGGCTTCTACATCGCGGACCCGTTCACCATCGCGTCGGGAGAAACGGTGGACAAATTCTTCATGGGCAACGTACGGTTCGTCCACATCCTCTTCGGCGTTTTCCTGGTCTTCATCTTCATCTGGCGGATCTATCTCGCCTTCTTCTCCACCTTTCACGCCGACTGGAAAGATTTCTTCGCCTGGGCGAAACTGGGAAATTTCTGGAAGCAGATCAAGTTCTACCTGCTCATTTCGAAAGAGCCGCCGGAGCACACCCATCTTTACGGGCCGCTCCAGTCCCTGGCCTACGGGGGGCTTTTGTTCATGCTCTTCCTCATCTGCCTCACGGGACTCATTCTCATGGGAGCGGGATATCACGCGGGACTCACCGCCGTCGTCTATTTCCTGCTGAAACCCGTGGAGAACCTCCTGGGCGGTTTGGCAACGGTTCGCTGGATCCACCACATTCTCACCTGGCTTTTCATCCTCTTCATCGTGGTCCACGTGTACATGGCTTTCTGGTACGACGTGATCTTCAAGGAGGGGACCATCTCCTCCATGATCAGCGGCCGGCTTTTCCGCAAAGCTGTGCATTGATAGGGTAAACAAGATACGTTATAAGAAAAAAGGGGGCGGAATCCGCCCCCCCCTTTTTCAAGGGACGGGACCTTGAAAAGAAAGCTGATCATCCTGGGGCTTGGAAACGTTCTTCTCGGCGATGAAGGATTCGGCGTCCACTTCGTGCGGTGGTTCGAAAAACGGCACGCCCTTCCGCCGGGAGTGGAGGCCGTGGACGGCGGCACCCTCGGATACGGGCTCCTGCCCGTGCTCATCGAATGCGAAAAGGCCGTCGTCATCGACGCCATCCGGCTGGACGACGAACCGGGATCGGTGTATCGTTTCGGCAGGGAGGAAATGGCGCTGTACATGCCCCCGCCCACGTCGGCCCACGAGGTGGAGTTCGCCCACGTCCTGTGCCAGGCGGACCTCATGGGAGAGGAACCGGAAGTGTTCTTCCTGTGCATCGTTCCCAAGTCCTGGGGGAATCTGGATCCGGGGATGACCCCCCTCATGGAGGAGAAATTCCCCCTTTTCGAGCGGCTCCTCCTCGAGGAACTCGGCCGTCAGGGGATCGTTCCGGAGGAACGGCGCCATGCATGAACTCTCCCTCGTCCAGTCTCTCCTCGACATCATCGAGGAATACCGGGACGGCGGGAAGTTCCGGAAAGTGAACGCCGTCAGGCTTTCCTTCGGACGTCTCGGCGGCATCGAACCGGCGGCGCTCCGCTTCGCCTTCGACGTGGCCTCCCGGGGAACGCCGGCGGAAGGGGCGGCCCTGGAATTCGACATCCTCCCCGTGGTCGTCTCCTGCCTGGACTGCGGACGGGACAGCACCGTGGACGGGTTTACCTCCCAGTGTCCCCTGTGCGGCGGCGACGTCCTCGTGACGGGAGGAAACGAGGAACTCCGGTTCCTGGAAATGGACGTGGATTAGGAGCGGGTTTATGTGTATCGGATTTCCCGGCAAAGTGCTTTCCATCTCCGAGGACGGTTTCGCCCTCATCGACGTCAACGGCGTCCGGAGGGAGGCCTGCCTCGATCTCGTGGACCAGGAGGTCGCCGTGGGGGACTACGTCCTGTGCCATGCGGGATACGCCATCCACAGGCTGGATGAAGCTGTCGCCCTGGAAAAACTGGAATTCCTCAGGGATCTCATCCGCAATGAAATTTATTGACGAGTTCCGGGACCCCGATCTCATCCGCGGGCTCCTGAAGGGCATCGAAAAAACGGCGGAACGGATCGGCAGGCCCGTGACCGTCATGGAGGTCTGCGGGACCCACACCATGGCCATCGGCCGTTTCGGCCTCCGGAGGCTGCTTCCCGCCGGGATCCGTCTCGTGTCCGGCCCGGGGTGTCCCGTCTGCGTCACCGCCATCGAGGACGTGGACAGGGCGCTTCACCTGGCGGGACGGAAGGGGATTCTCTTCGCCACGTTCGGAGACATGCTCCGGGTCCCCGGGACGGGAGGCGTCACCCTCCAGAAGCTCCGGGCGGACGGCGCGGACGTCCGGGTCGTCCTGTCCCCCGCGGACGTGATCGCCCTGGCGGAGAAAAACCGGTCTCAGGAAGTGGTCTTCATGGGCATCGGGTTCGAGACGACGGCCCCGGCGGCGGCGTCCCTGATCCTCCGGGCGCGGGAACGGAATCTGGACAACCTGACCGTTTTTGCCGTCCACAAGCTGATCCCCCCGGCCATGAAAGCCCTCGTGGAGGACCCGGAATTGAAACTCGACGGCTTTCTTTGCCCCGGCCACGTGAGCACCATCATCGGGGCAAAGGCGTACGAGTTTCTCCCGGAACAGGCGGGGGCGTCCGCCGTCATCACGGGATTCGAGCCCGTGGACATCCTGGAGGGGATCCTCATGATCCTCCGGCAGATCGACACAGGGGAGAGAAAGGTGGAGATCCAGTATACCCGGGCGGTGAACCCCGAGGGAAACCCCCGGGCCCTGGCGCTCATGGAACGGGTGTTCGAGCCCGGCCAAGCCCCGTGGCGGGGTCTCGGGAGCATGGACGGAAGCGGCCTTCGCATCCGGGACGCCTACGGCCCGCTGGACGCCGCGAAGCGGTTCGCCTTCCCCGAGATCCATTCGGAAGAGGTGCGGGGGTGCGCCTGCGGGACCGTTCTCCGGGGGGCGATGCGGCCGTCCCGGTGCCCCCTTTTCCGCGTTCGCTGCAATCCGCGAAATCCCCTGGGACCCTGCATGGTTTCCTCGGAGGGAACCTGCGCGGCCTGTTTCAAATATCACAGGGAGGAGGAACCTTGACGACAGTTCAGGTGGTAAAGGACATTCTTGACGCCAACGAGCGGATCGCCCGGGAAAACCGGAGACTGTTCGACGAAAAGAACATCTACGTGTTCAACCTCATGAGTTCGCCGGGAGCGGGAAAAACCACCCTGGTGGAGCGGACCATCGAGGCCCTCCGGGACCGCTTCCGCATGGCCGTCATCGAGGGGGACATCCAGGACACCTGCGACGCCGACCGGGTGGCCCGGCACGGCATTCCCGTCGTTCAGATCAACACGGGCGGCGCATGCCATATCGACGGCAACATGGTCCGGGACGCCCTCCCGGCCATCGACCTGGACGACGTCGACCTCCTCATCTGCGAGAACGTGGGAAACCTGGTCTGTCCCGCCGAGTTCCGGATCGGCGAAAACGTCAAGATCATGCTCCTCAGCACCCCCGAGGGGTCGGACAAGCCCGCCAAGTATCCGCTCATGTTCCAGGAGTCGGCGGCCCTGATCCTGAACAAGATCGATCTCCTCCCCTACGTGGATTTCGATATGGCAAAGGCCGGGAAGGACGCCCTGACCCTGAATCCGAAACTGGAAATCTTTCCGGTTTCCTGCAAAACGGGAGAAGGCCTCGATGCGTGGGCCCGCTGGATCGAAAGACAGGTGGAGGAATTTCGGAAATCCTGAGGAAAGGCGGCGGAACCGCTTCCTTTTCAAGGGAATCGTCCAGGGGGTGGGGTTTCGTCCCTTCATCTACCGGACGGCCACGCAGCTGGGGCTCGGGGGGTTCGTCCAGAACCGCGGGGACGGCGTCGTCGTCGAGGTGGAAGGACCGGCCGAACGGCTGGAGGCGTTTCTTCCCTCGGTCACGAAAGCCCTGCCCCCGCTCGCCCGGATCTCCGAGGTGACGGAAGAGGCCCTTCCCGCCTTCGGCCTCGGGGACGTTTCCTTCCGCATCGTCCCGAGCGTCGACGGGCGGCGGGGGGACGTCCACATCTCGCCGGACACGGCCACCTGCGCCGACTGTCTCCGGGAGCTTTTCGACCCCGCCGACCGGCGGTACCGGTACCCCTTCATCAACTGCACTCACTGCGGACCCCGTCTCACCATCATCCGGGGCATCCCCTACGACCGTGAGAAGACGTCCATGGACGTCTTTCCCCTGTGCCCGGACTGCCTGAAGGAATACGAAAATCCGGAGGACCGGCGGTTTCACGCCGAACCGAATGCCTGCCCCCGGTGCGGTCCCCGGGTGCGCCTCCTGGACGGAACGGGAACCCCCGTGGCGTGTGCGGACCCCATCGAAGGCACCGCCCGGCTCCTGAGGGAGGGCCGCATCGTGGCCGTCAAGGGCCTCGGGGGGTATCACCTGGCCGTCGACGGCGCGAACGATGAGGCTGTGAGGCGGCTTCGGTTCCGCAAGTGCCGGGAGGACAAACCGCTTGCCCTCATGGTCCGGGATCTCGAGGCGGCGCAGCGGATCGCCCTTCTCTCCGGGGAGGACCGCGACCTTCTCCTGTCGCCGGAACGGCCCATCGTTCTCGTCCCGAAGAGGGAAGGGGCCGGCCTGTCGGAAAGCGTCTCGCCCGGCGTTTCCACCTTTGGAATCATGCTTCCCTACACGCCGATCCACCACCTCCTCCTCCGGGAGCCCTTTCGCGCCCTGGTCATGACAAGCGGCAACAGGACCGACGAACCGATCTGCATCAAGAACGACGAGGCGGTCAGCCGGCTTGCGGGAATCGCCGACGCATGGCTGGACCACGACCGGGAGATCCTCGTCCGGTGCGACGATTCCGTGGCCGCCGTCTTCCCCTCCGGACCGGCGTTCCTGAGACGGTCCCGGGGGTACGTGCCCGCCCCCGTCCGCCTGGAACGGGACTATCCCGCCGTCCTCGCCATGGGCCCCCATCTCAAGTCGACCCTGTGCATTCTCAAGGGGCATCACGCCTTTCTGAGCCCCCACATCGGCGACCTCGCCACCCCCCAGGCCCGGGACTTCCACCGGGAGGCACTGGTCCTCATGGAACGGATCACCGAGTGCCGCCCGGCGGTGGTGGCACGGGACCTCCACCCTGGATACTATTCCACCCTCGCGGCGGAAAGCCTGAAGCGGGAAACGGTCATCCCAGTACAGCACCACCACGCACACATCGTCAGCGCCATGGCCGAAAACGGGCTTTCCGGCGAGGTCATCGGCCTTTCCATGGATGGAACCGGCTACGGAACCGACGGCAGGATCTGGGGGTGCGAGTTTCTCGTCGCCGGCGAACTGGACTTCCGGCGTCCGGGGCATCACCGGTATTTTCCCCTCCCCGGCGGCGAGGCGGCCATCCGGGAACCCTGGCGCATCGTCCTCGGAATGCTCTGGGACCTCCAGGGGAAAGAGGCCCTTTCCGCCGCCGGTGCGGCGGGAATCCTGCCCCCCGACTTCCGGCCGGCCCTCTTCGAAAAGATTCTCGACAAAAGGCTGAACAGCCCCGAGGCTTCGAGCCTGGGCCGGGTTTTCGACGGCGCCGCGGCGGCCCTCGGCATCCGGCGGAAGGTTGCCTTCGAGGGCCAGGCCGCCATGGAACTGGAAGGCCTGGCGGAAAAAGCCGGGAAAACGGACGGACGGACGCTTCCCTACACCATCGATGCGGGGCAGGAGACCTGCCTCCTCGACCTGTCGCCGGTCCTACCGGCCCTCATGGAGGGCCGGCGGGCCGGTGAAGGGATCGACGTTCTCGCCCTTGCGTTTCACCGGACGGTCATCGAGGCGCTCCTCTCCGTGGCCGTCATCCTCCGCGAAAGAACGGGGCTCGACCGGGTCGTCCTGAGCGGGGGCTGCTTCCAGAACCGCATTCTCCTGTCCGGTCTCATGGAACGGCTCGAGGAAAAGGGATTCAGGGTTTTCTTCCACCGCAGGGTCCCGGCCAACGACGGCGGGATCGCCCTGGGGCAGGCGGTCGTCGCGGGGGCCCGCATGGAAAGGGACGGCGGAAAAACCGGTCAGGAAAGGAATATGGGATGAAACACGACAGGATTCTCCTGGAGCACGGCAGCGGCGGTCTTCTCTCGAACGAACTCGTCACGGAGACCTTTCTTCCCCATCTCAAGAACCCCTGCCTGGACCGTCTCGAGGACAGCGCCGTCTTCAATCTGAACGGGAAGCGCTACTGCTTCACCACCGATTCCTACGTGGTGAATCCCATTTTCTTTCCGGGCGGCGACATCGGGTCGCTTGCCGTTCACGGGACCATCAACGACCTCGCCATGGCGGGAGGACGGCCCCTGTTCCTCAGTGCCGCCTTCATCCTCGAAGAGGGCTTTCCCATGGACGACCTGGAGCGGATCGTCAAATCCCTCGGACGCGCGGCCGCCGGCGCCGGCGTGTTCATCGCCACGGGAGACACGAAGGTGGTTCCCCGGGGCGCCGCGGACGGGATGTTCATCAACACGGCGGGCATCGGGGAAATCCGTTACCCCGCCCCGCTCGCCGTCGGAAGCATCCGGCCCGGCGACGCGATCCTCGTGAGCGGCTTCATCGGGGACCACGGGGCGGCCATCCTGGCGAGCCGGGAAGAGCTGACCCTGTCGACGGCTCTGAAATCCGACTCGGCCCCCCTGAACGGGCTCGTGGAATCCCTCCTGGAAGCCTCGCCCCGCGTGCACGCCATGAGGGACGCCACCCGGGGCGGCATCGGGGGCATCCTCGCCGAGATCGCCTCCCGCTCGGGATTCGAAATGACGATGGAGGAAAAGGACATCCCGCTGCGCGACGAGGTCCGGGGCATCTGCGAAATCATGGGCATCGAGGCGATCTTCCTCGCCAACGAGGGGAAGCTCGTCCTTTTCTGCCCCGAGGAGGACGCCCCGCAGGTCCTGAAGGCCATGAAATCCCACCCCCTGGGGAGGGACGGCGCCGTCATCGGGCGGGTCCTGCAACACGGCCCGGGCCGGCTCATCCTGAACAACGCCTTCGGCGGCTCCCGGGAAATCGATCTGCCCACGGGGGAACTGGTCCCCAGGATCTGCTGATCCCGGGCCTGCGAAACGGGGCCGTCCCACCCACGCATCGGAATGTCGGAGCGGGAGGAAGGACAGGGATCTCTTGACAATCCCCCTTTCTTCGGGTATTAAGCAGTTCACCGCCGATGTAGCTCAGCCGGTAGAGCAACTGATTCGTAATCAGTAGGTCAGGAGTTCGAATCTCCTCATCGGCTCCAGAAAAATCAAGGGGTCAGCGATTCCGAAGCTGACCCTTTTTTTATTTCGTGACCATTCTTTACCCGTCGCATCAAAAATTGTTATGTTTTTTTATCCATCCTATTGAAACTCTCCACCAAACCTGCTAATTTTGCATACTCAAAACATATCGTCATCAGCATTGCCAGGCTTCCCTTCAGTCACCGCATCAGAATGATTCGGGGGTAGTTCGATGAAAGAGTTCTTTCAATTAATTTTAGGATTCATTCCCTGGCTGCTCTTCATGTTCATCGCCGGACATTCTCTGTTTCGGTTGGAGGTTGCCATTCTGATTTGTCTCGCGGCATCCATTATTTTCGGTTTGCGCGATCTCCGGGAGCGATTCATACTTCAATGGGGATCACTTATTTTTTTCGCGTCCTGCGCTCTTCTGGTCAACGGCCTGAAAATAATCTGGCTGGCTGACAACATGGATATTCTGGCAAACGGCTTTTTAGCGGGAATTGTCTGGTTTTCAATCGCGGTGAAAAAACCCTTCACATTGCAGTATGCAAGACGGGAACTCCCGAAAAATCTCTGGAATGATGTGTATGTCGTTCGCACTTGTATCGATATCGCTATCGTATGGGCATGTCTGATGACCGTTTCCGCTGTCATGTCGTTCATCAAGCACAGCCACTTCATCCAGTTGCCTCACTGGGTATATTTCTATATCAGTATCATCAGCATGGTTTTTGGAGCGGGATTTACGGTATGGTACAAAAAGCGGGCGCGCCGTCAAGGTGCGGCCCGTCTGCAGTCGATGTCCTCCTGAAGCAGGCGGATGGTTCATCGCTTCAGACTCACCCCCCCCAAATACATGGATCGGCCGGTACGCTTTCGTACCTTTCTCAAAAACATGATATTGTTGTCTCAAGAGTCTTTTTGAGGCATTCCCATGCCTGAGCCGCACAAACGGATTCTTCCGTAAGAAAGATCATAAGATGCTCAAGAAACTGCTGACCTGCCCCCGGGCACGGGGTCTTGATATCGACAATCCCCGGACCACGGAAATCCGCCGGCGCATTATCCTGGAAAAGCCTTTCCTCCGGCGTCTTTATGACGAATGGTTCAAGGGGATCCGTGACGAGTTGCCTGCCGGGAAAGGTCCCGTCATCGAGGTGGGATCGGGGGCCGGTTATCTGGAGAAGTTCGCTCCCCATGTTGTAAAGTCGGACACCATTCCGTGCCCTGACATCGATATTGTCCTGGACGGCGGAGCCCTTCCTTTTGCCGATGCTTCCCTTGCCGCCCTTGTAATGGTGGATGTGTTCCATCACCTGTCGCGCCCGCGCTCCTTTTTACAGGAAGCACAGCGATGCCTTTCCCCCGGGGGCATGATCATCATGATTGAACCATGGGTTACCCCGTGGTCCCGGTTCGCTTATGGCCGCTTTCACCCTGAACCTTTCGTTCCGGAGGCAAAAACCTGGGAATTCCCTTCCACCGGTCCTCTGTCAGGAGCCAACATTGCCCTTCCCTGGATCGTGTTTTCCCGGGACAGGGACATGTTTCAGGCTGAGTTTCCCCTGCTGCGAATTCAGGCCATAGAACCCATGATGCCCTTCCTGTATCTCCTTTCGGGGGGGCTTTCCTTCAGAAGCTTTCAGCCGGGATGGACTTATCCGTTATGGCGGTTCTTAGAGCGCCTTCTCGTTTCGGTCAGGCCGGACATTGCCATGTTTGCCAGGATCGCCGTCCATAGAATCGAGACCGGTGAATGCGGACCCGGCAGGTCAACAGAATAATCGGGTAGCGATCCCTCTTGGCAGTGTTGGACGATCTTAGAGAAGTTTGATTCTTTGGAAAAGAAAGGGCGAAGTCCGCAAAGAACCCCGCCCTTCCTATGGAGGAATAAAATTGCGTTATTGATTTATTTTCCTCTTGAGACCAGCCATGCTCGCAAGACCAAGACCAAGGAGAAGCACGGTCATGGGTTCGGGTACGGACATGGGGCTGACAAAAGACGTGTAAGGAGTCCCTACAGTTCCCGCGTATTCGGGTGGCCTTGTGCCCTCGATATACGCCGCAGATAAAAAAGAACCGACAGATCCAGGAGTGCTCAGGAAATAAAAATCACTTGCCTTTGGGCCGCATTCAGGGCACTCGGCACTGTTGTTGGTTATAAGATATATGGAAGTCATTCCTGGAAGAAATTGAGAGTCTGGAGGCAAGTATTCAAACTCGATATCATATTTTCCGCCTCCGTCCGCCGTATAAACATCCCCGTTCACTGAATCCATGATTATCGACGCTATCGGTCCTGAAATATATGAAAATGAACCCAAGAGACCCGAAAGAAGCTTATCAGGATTGTAATTAAACCCAATCGCAGTAATAAGGTCGTTTCCGGTAAGACCGGAAGAGCTGATGGTCAGTTGTACGTGAGTTTCATCAATATCCTCAAATACGGCAGTCAGCCACGGTGACATTCCTTCCGGGGTGTCGCCATTGAAAACATAGTTGTAATTGTAAGTGATGATATTTGCCTGTACAGGCAGTGCAAAGAGTGTTAGCCCCAACAATGAGATGATCGCAAACACCAGATTCTTCTTCATACGACGCCTCCTTGCGTAATTTTGAAAAACCCCACTGAGTCGATCAGATGCATCTTCCATGCCTACTGCTTATGTATCTGTTGGTACAGATCTTTTTCTCAAAGCTACGGTTTTTGATATGTTTAAATTGATAAATATTCCGACAATATTTTTGATATTATTTTAGATAGAACTACAGGACAACCAGGAATTATGCAGATATGCAATAATCCTGTTAGTGTATTCAGTTCATTCGCCATTGAACCGCAACAGATGTAAGATTATTTTACAATAACTATGATAGAAGAGGGGTGTAATGCAGTTTTACCTGAGATTAACAGATCCCCAAAACGGTTTTAATGGTATCCTAAGACCGAAGTTTGACGGCTTCGTAAAAAAGCCCATATGCTGCATTCCCCTTCTTCCCTCCTCCCTTTGACGTACCATAAGTACGTTTCATTCGCCGGGATTCGGGCGCCTTGCCTATGGAGCTTTTTACTTTGCCGTTCGAAAAAGTATTAATTCGGCTTTTTTACGAGTTCGTCAACCTTGGCCCCCAAAGGCGGAAAGTTTTGGACCAGACGTATCTCCCTGCGTGAGAAATCGCAGGAATCGAAACCCGAATCGGCCCTTTTTCCATTTGCAGATCCCGAACCCGGGAAGTCCAGCCTGTAAGTTGGTGATGGCAAGCCCTTGCAGACCACTTTTCGAGACAACCTCTTACGGCGTCCCCAAGGATAGAACTATTGGCTTGACCTTTTTTTTATTTATTGGTTATGTTCTATAAAGCCTCTGGGGGTGGACTCTTTAATCATTATCACGAAAGTTGGAACACTTCCAATAAGTTGAGTCGCATCGACTCATCCGAAAAAAGATCTTTAGCCGTTGGGGGGCGTCATGAAAAGATCCGTTTTGCCAATGTATGGGATCCTGGTTCTGGTGATTCTTCTTGCAATACCATTCAGGGTGGATTTTTTCCCGAACAAGGGCCTGTTATCGTGGAGTTGCGCGGGAGCGGAAACCTATGATTACTACCTTCCATACACCCTGTCCAACAAGGACTACTGGACAGGGGTAGCGCTCAAGAACGGAAGCACCACGAACAGCGCCTCCGTCACCGTGGCCGGTGTCAGGCAGAACGGTTCGTCTTTTGATACGCAGGGCAAGATGATTCCCCCCCTGGGTCAGACGGCTTTCATGATGGCCACCGGGGAAGGCTGGGTGAAGGTAACCTCGGACCAGCCGCTCACCGGCCTGGCATTCGTGGCCGAAAGTACCGGCAATGCCCTCATGTTCGACATCACTTTCATCCCGGACCTGGCCGAGACTTTGTATATCCCCCACGTCGCCCAGGACGCGACCTGGGACACCGTAGTCTACGTCTGCAACCCCAACGGCTCGGCGACGACGGTCTCTCTCGCCTTCGTGGGGTCCGACGGAGAGGCGGTCACGAGCACGGACTACACCCTCGGGGTCAACGCGAGCGGAAAATACCCTCTTTCCGGCGTTGTGGGGGCCGGCTTACACTCCAGCGGAAGCTTGCACATCACGGCCTCCCAGGGGGTGGCGGCCTTTGCCCTGTATAATAACCTGAAGAGCGGGGGGCAAAGCTATGCGGGGATCAGCGCGGTGGAACCGGAGGACCCGCCGGAAACATCGTCGCCTTCGGTGGAGGAAGCCATTTTGGGAAACTTCCAGTTCGTATATACCATCATTTCCACTTGGACCGACAGAATCACGATCAACAAGAAACGCGACAGCACGACTTCGGAAGGCACCTCTTTTTATGAAGGATACGAATCCTTTTATCCCACCACCACCCTGGCCCTCGGCGCCTGGTATCCTTCCCTGTCGAAATACCTGATCTTGAGCGGTTCCACGTCGGCATCATCTCTTTATCGCAGCTTGTACACCTTTTCAATCAATGCGGACGACTCCCTGACGGGAAATTGCAAGATATCCAGCGACGGCGGGAGCACCTGGAGCACAGGCTATTCATTTATCGAAGCGCAATCTCATAAAACACCACTGGCGTCATGGCCGACGTCGAGGGATCCCAAACAGGTCGCATCGGACGGGGAAGAAGCCCTCGCAAGAAAACTTTCCGAGGATCGGGAAACCCGGGCGCAACGGTCCGAGTCATCATCCTCCACGGACAATCCCATGGCTTCAATAATCGCTGAACTGAAAGTGATGTTTGAAAATCGGAAATAGACGGAGAAATTGAATCGAGAGGACGGTCATCGGGCGGCCATCCCGGATCCCGACGCGCCTGCCGGGACGGGGCGAGGCGGACATCCCCTTCCCTCCGCATCTAAAAATGGACGGTCTTTCATCATCTCCCGGTCGCACCTTCTTGCCCGCAATGCACGCCATGCAAGTCCCGGCGGCCCGCCGGCCGCCTTCGGACATGGAATCCTGTTTTCACGAAAAGCGATATCTGATATACAAACCGACGTATAACCCTGCCGGCGCCGCCCGGCGGTCTCATGAGCCGTCGCCTGGGCATGAGGCCCGGAAGGTGCAGCCAGGCAGACCGGTTTTTTATAAATGACGTATAATTTTCAGTTTCACGAAAGAGCTGTCATGTCATCGCCGACCGATCGCCGCGGTCAAAACAGAAAGCGCACCGGCCGCCGCCGGAGCGGGGAAACGACACCCGCGGGAGACCCCCTGGTATCCGTTGTCATATGTACTTACAACAGATCCGATCTATTGAAATCGTGCCTCGAATCGCTCATCAATCAGCAAACGAAAGAGCGCTCGTTCGAAGTCATCATCGTCGACAACCGTTCCGTCGATGAGACGCAGGAGGTGATCCGGAAATACACGTCGGGGAATCCCTTGTTCAGGGCGGTCATCGAGATGAATCAGGGGATCGGCCATGCTCGGAACCGGGGATTCCGGGAGGCCCGGGGCGCGTATGTCGCCTATCTCGACGACGACGCGATCGCGGACGGGCGATGGATCGCCGTCATGCTCGATTTCATCCGGCGGCATCCGGGCGCGGCCGCCTTCGGCGGCCCCTGCTACGACTATGTCGCTGGTGGATTTCCCGAATGGGTTCCCCCGGAATTTCGGAAATTCGAAATGGACGTTTCCGGGGGGCCGGAACGCCCCATCCGACCGCCCGGGGAAATGTTCGGAGGATGCAACATGGTGGTGAGGAAGGAACTCCTCCGGGAATTGGGCGGATTCGATACTTTCGTGGGTCATCACGGCAACAAGGCGAGCTACGGCGAAGACACCGAGATGCTGATGAGGATTCATCTGAAAGGGCACGAGATCTTCTACGCCCGCGACATGAAGGTGAAACACTTCATTCCGCGGCACAAACTGCACATGAGACAGCTTCTTCGGTCCGATTATCTGAAGGGAAGAAGCATCGATTACACATTGCACAGAAAAGTGGGAAGACTCCGGCATGCCTTCAGGCTGATCGGAAGCTGCGTCCTGGGTGTCGCACTGTTCTTCAAGCCGGCGCCCATGCCCTTCAAGAGGAGGGTTTATTACGGATGCAGATACTGGGTGTATCAGACGGGAGCCTTCGTCTCGGCATGGAAAAAGTGAATCCGCCGGCCGCCGGCCCTTTTCGGATTTCTTCTACGGCTTATGACCTTTTCAGTAGTCATCCCGTTATTTAATCAAGCGGGCACGGTCGTCCGGGCCATACGATCCGTGCTCGGCCAGACGTTCGGGGATTACGAGATCATCGTCGTCAACGACGGTTCGGAAGACGACGGGCCCGCCCGGGTGAAGGCGCTTGACGATCCGAGGATTCGCCTGATTCATCAGGAGAACCGGGGCGTATCGGCCGCAAGAAACAGGGGGATCGGCGAAGCCGGATCCGGCCTGATCGCGTTTCTCGATGCGGACGACCTGTGGCTTCCGACCTATCTCGAAACGGTTCAAGGACTGGCGAATCGATTTCCCGCATGCGGACTTTATGCGACCCGTTACTTCTACAGGAACCCGGAAGGCCGGAAATACGCCGCCGTCCTGCGCGGCATTCCGGAGGATTTCGAAGGCATACTGGACCGTTACTTCGAGACCGCGGCCTGCTCCCATCCGCCTGTCTGGACCGGGGCCGCCTGTGCGAGAAAAAAGGCATTGAACCGGATAGGAGGGTTCCCCGCGGGCGTGGCATCGGGAGAGGACCTCCTCACATGGGCAAGACTCTCGTTCCATTTCCAGGTGGCCTATTCCATGAAACCCCTTGCGGTGTACCACCTCGACAATGCCGCAAGCTACCGGGACAAACCGGGCCGGGTCCCCGAGACGCCCGATTACGTGGGCAGGGAACTGAGACGATTGTTCCACGAAAGCACGCCGCCCCTCCGGAATTCGCTTGGCCTGTACTGCGCCCAGTGGCACAAGATGCGCTGCTCATGCTACCTGCGGCTCGGGATGCAGCGCAATGCCCGCCGCGAGATCAGGGCGGCGGGGCGCTACGATCTCGATTTTCCGCTTCTCGCTTACCTGCTGGTGAGCCTTCTCCCCGAAGCGGCGATCAGAAAGATATTCAGACTTGTCATGTCCTTCAGGTAAGGACGAGGAGGGGTGTTGTGCCCTCCCGAAAGGAGGGCTTTCCGCAGGCAGACCCCGCAACGTGCGGGACGGCCGTCCTTCCATCTACCGTCCCGCGCCGGCCCCGATCTGCCGTGCCAGTTCGTGGCTCTTCCTGAAGTCGAAGTTCCGGAACGCTTCCAGGCTGGCTTCCAGGATTTCCCTGTCCTTGCCCGTCCCGGCGGGAGGACGGTCCCGGAGTTCCAGGAGGGCCCGGGTCGCCTTCAGGGCGTCCGCGCTGTTCTCGAGGGTCGTCACGAGGACGCCCTGGTCCTCCCCCTGCATCCAGAGCGGGATGATGGCGATCCGGCTCTCCCGGTCCTCGAAAATGTCCCTTCCCTTCCGGTCGGGCCGGAACGTGGCGCGGGAGAAACCGGGAGACTTGGGGTCTGCATTCATGATCACCGCCGTGCCCGTGCCTTCCGGGGCGTCCGGATTCACCTTGAGGACGAGAAGGCCCGAATCGGGCTGGATCCGGTCGTACCCGATCTGCCGGCGGTTTTCCACGAGATAGTACTTCCCGCCGGCCAGGGGGATTTTCACGACCAGGGTCTCCCCTCCCCTGTCCAGGGGCGCCAGAAAGACGACCCGGGTCTCCCCGGGGTTCACCGGGACCGCCTGGTCCGGCAAGATCCACCCCAGCCGGATCCTGGTGAAGGAGGAAAGGCCCGGCGGCGGCGCATTGTAATTGAATTCGATGTAATGGGAGGACATGACATCCCAGCCACCCATGTACGTGGTGCACTCTTCCCACCGATGGTTTCTCGAGGCGTCAGCCTGACGCCCGAAATCATACAGTCAGGGAACGAGCCGCTTGTCGGCGTACACCCCCCCGAGAGCGTGGAAAAAATCGTGGGCGAACACCCCCAGGGGAGAGTTCTCCGTCCCCACGAAGACCCCGCCCGAAAATTCCCGTCCCCCTTTCGACCGCAGGGTGACGAACCGGGGATTTCCCCTCACCCCCGTCAGCATCCCCGGGTTGGCGCAATAGCACATCATGCCGTACCCCTTCCCCGGAAGGGTGACGGCCCCCGGAACGATGAGCATGTTCCGGTACCGCTTGAAATCCACCCGGTCCTCCACGGCGGTCATCGCGTCTTCCACGAGTTTCCTGACCCGGCCCCTGTCCACCTCGAAGTTGTTCGAACTGATCCGGTAAGCGGAAATAGGGTCGGGGAGGGAGACCCACCCTACGAAGTCGGTCGTCACCCAGGCGAGGCCATACGACTGGGCCCTGACGTAGTCGTTCAACTCCGCCGTCACCCTCCGGCGGATCCGCTCCAGGGGAACCCTTGGCGCGACGTCCGGGAAACGGACCGCCACCACGAGGACATGCTGTTCCCCCGTCGCCCGTGTCGACTGGGGCCCCAGAAAATCGGCCGGGGGAGGGGTTTCCGTTTTTTGTTTGTAGATGCTCTCTCCCTGGAAGACGTCCTTCCCCGGCGCGCCTGCCGGCTGCGGGCCCTGGCAGGCCCAGACCAGGCACAGAAAGACCCCCAGGGAAAGACCCCGCCATGACCATGCGATCTTTCGCAACATGACGGTCCTCCTTTTCTGAAACGTTTCCATGCCGCCGGACCGACGGGATTTCCGGGCCGCCCATGGGCGGCCCTCCCGGTCCGTATCGCCGCGGCGATTCACGGCGAAAATCTTCCGGAGTGTCACCTTACATACAGAATCGATTCCCTGGTAAGATCCTTGAGGACCTCCTTCCCCATGTCTTCAACCTTCCTTCGGACAAGTTCCTTCTCGCCGAACGTGATGGCATCGGTGAGACAGGTCTCCGCGCAGACGGGCAGATCCCCCACGTGAATCCTTTCGAAGCAGAGGTCGCACTTGTGGGAGTATCCCCGGCCCCCGTCATACTGGATCACCCCGTAGGGGCAGGACTGGATGCAGGCACAGCCGCAGCTCTGGCAGCGGGCCGCCTCCCCCATGACCGCTTCCGCGGAGAGGCCGGCGGCGACCTCGTCGAAGGTCCCCGACCGTTCCTTCGGGTTTCTCAGGGGCATCACCGCCCGCTTGGCCGGATCGTATTTTTCCTTTTGGACCTTTGCCGTTTCCGTCCAGTCCTTTTCCCGGTTTTCGCGGAGATCGAGCCCCTTCAGGTATCGGTCGATGGAAACAGCCGCCCTCTTTCCCGCGGCAATGGCCTCGACGACCGACCGCGGTCCCGTGACGGCGTCCCCCCCCGCGAAGATGTCGGGATCCTCACTCTGGAGGGTGACCGTATCGACCCGCAGGGTGCCCGCGCCGGTGATCGTGCAGGCGCATTCCGGAGTCAGGCAGGACCAGTCCGTTTCCTGGCCGATGGAAACGATGACGTCGTCCACGGGACGGGCGAACTCCGTTCCCGGGACAGGCACCGGTTTCTTCCTCCCGCTTTCGTCCGGTTCGGCAAGGCGCATCCTGATGAATTCGACGGCCTTGACGCGGCCCTGCTCGCCGATGAACCGGGCGGGATAGAGAAGGGTCTCGATCCGGATTCCCTCATCCTCGGCTTCCCGGATTTCCTCTTCCCCCGCGGGCATTTCCTCGAGGCTCCGCCGGTAGGCGATGAAGACCTCCTCCGCGCCGAGACGGCGGGCCGAGCGGGCGGCGTCGATGGCGGCATTCCCGCCGCCGATGACGGCCACCCGTTTTCCCATGACGGGCGGTTTCCCGCTGTTCACGGCGATGAGGAATTCATAAGCGGGATGAATGCCTTTCAGCCCTTCACCTTCGCTTCCCAGCTCCTTGCAGACCTGGGTGCCCACCGCGAAGAAAAAGGCCCCGTAACGTTTCTTCCTCAGTTTCGCGACGGTGATCTTCTTTCCGAAGTCCACCCCCGTTTTCATTTCGACGCCGAGGTCCCGGATCGCCCCGATCTCCCCCTCGATGACGTCCCGGGGCAGCCGGTATGCCGGAATTCCCCGGGTCAGCATGCCGCCGATGACGGGGGCCTTCTCGTACACGGTGACCCCGTACCCTTCCCGGGCGAGATAATAGGCGCAGGTGAGTCCCGCCGGACCCGAGCCGATGACGGCGACTTTTTCCGCCTTGCGGTCCCGGACGGGGGGAACGTAACGGGTCTCCGCCTTCCCGTCCAGGTCGGCGAGGAAACGGTGGACGGCCCGGATGGAAACGGCCTCGTCGATTTCGCCCCGGTTGCAGTGGGTTTCGCAGGGGTGGTAGCAGACCCTCCCGCAGACGGCCGGGAAGGGGTTCTCCTCCTTGATGAGGGCGAGGGCCTCGCGGAATTTCCCCTTGGCGGCCAGTCCGAGGTAGCCCTGGACATTGATGTGGGTCGGGCAGTGGGCCATGCACGGGGCGGCTTTCGTCTTCTCCGCGGCCAGGGTCTCCGGGATCGTTTTGCATCCGTTGCAGACCTCCCGGTCGATCCGGACGATCCCCGTCTGGGCGTCCTTGACGATGGCCCCTTCCGGGCAGGAGGGCAGGCATTTCGGTTCCGGGCAGTGCTGGCAAGGCATGACCCAGGAATCCACGGCGACGTTCGGGTACGCGCCTCTTTCCCGGTTTTCCACGCGAAGGTAGTAGGGGATCCCGTTGGGCATGGCCCGGGTGTGGTCAATGATCTCGTGGTAGTTCCTGCAGGCCACGATACAGGTGCTGCACCCGATACATCGGCTCAAATCTATCATCAGGCTTAACTGTTTCATGGTCTCCTCCTTCACTTCGCGATGCGGACGCGCGTGGACACATGGGACTCACCGCCCACCACATCCTGCCATTCCAGGGTGGAACCGGCGTCGGGGATCAGGATATTGTTCGACACGCCCTCCCCCATGACGGCCACCCGGCCGACGGTGGATCCGAACCCATGCCCCAGGCCGAGGCAGTCGGGCCGGATGGTTTCCGTCAGTTTCAGCCGGACCCGGATGCTGCCGCTCGGGGACTCGAGCGTCACGAGGTCCCCGTCGGAGAGACCCATTTCCGCCGCCGTGCCGGAATGGATCAGAAGGGGATTTTCGAAGAACCCCGACACCCGGTCGCGGAGCTGCGGGTTGTTGTGGGTCCACTGGCCCGAGCCGGAGTGATAGATGGTCCGGTACGAAACAAGGATGAACGGAAACTCCTTCGCGTTGACCTCGTATTCCGGGGCCAGTTCCGGCCTCGGGAACGCCTGGTTCCAGGGCGCTTCCTCGAGGTCCTCCCACCAGAGGTGCAGTTTCCCGCTCGGGGTGCCGAAACCGCCCGCCTTCTCGTACTTCCGGAACCCCATCGTTCCCGGGGACCAGAGCCCGCCGATTTCCTGGAGCTTCCTCACCGACAGCCCCAGTCCCTTCAGCTGGATGTCGTAGTAGGCGATGTCGTTCTCGAACCGGAAGTATTCCGGGACGATCCGCTTGCCGAGCTCGATGAAGACCTCGTTGGAGTGACGGCATTCCCCCGGCGGTTCGACGACGGGCTGCCGGAGGGCGATGCCGTGGCCGAAATTGTACCACCAGGGCATGTACAGGAGTTCCCAGCGCTCGAAGTAGGACTTGTCGGGCAGAACCAGGTCGGCGTATCTCGCCGTCTCCGACATCATGATCTCGAAGCAGACCAGAAGTTCGAGAAGGGGCTCCCCCTTGCCGTCGGTCATGCACACCGCCCGCTGCCATTCCTGCTGGCCCATTTCCGTCAGGGCCGGGTTGGACTCGGCGGTGATCAGGATTTTCAGGTCTCCGTTCTTGATGGCTTGGGCTTCGTACCAGGTGGGCTCCATGATGAAGGAGTACTTGGCGAACCTGTCCCGGTCGGGGCCCGTGCGGTGCCACCCGAGTTCATGGAGATTCGGGCCCGCCGGAACGGGTTCCACGGGGGACATGGGAGTCAGGTCGGGCAGGGGCTGCCCCCCCGGATTGTCGACATTGCCCGTAACGACCAGGAATATGTTCCAGGCATGGGCGAAATCCATTGCATTTCCAAGCATGATGCCCTTGAAACTGTCCACGCCCACGGAGGGGGCCCGCGCACATTCCTCCGCCAGATCGACGATCGTCCCGGCGGGCACGTCGCAGATCGCGGCCATCCGCTCGGGGGTCTTGTCGGCGATGTACGCTTTCAGTTTCTCGAAATCCCCCTCCCGAACCCATCTTTCCACGAACGCCTTGTCATAGAGGCCGTTCATGACAAGGTGGTGAATCATCCCAAGGAAGAAAGCGGTGTCCCCGCTCGGCTTGATGGGAATCCACCAGTCCGCCTTGGCCGCTTCCGGGGTGAACATGGGATCGAGAACCACGAGTTTCGCCCCCCTGTCCCTGGCGTCCAGAATGTCCCTCGGGACCGAGGCGTCCTCGAGCCCGCCGAAGGCGCGCCGGCCGGACAGAATCATGATTCCTCCCTTGGGAACGGCAAACCACGCCGGAGGAATATGGTGATTGGGAACCCCGCCCATGGTCCTGATGAAACCGACGATCTTGGCCGAGTCGCAGTGCGGGAGGGCGGTGTTGATGAAACCGCCGTAAGCGTTCAGGAACCGCCACTTCGGGTCCGTGATGCTGTGGGGGAAGAAATTCGCCGTGAGTTTGTGGGCCTCCCCCCTGGCCCTGAGCCCTCCGATTTTCTTCTCCAGGATATCCATGGCCTCATTCCAGGATATCCGCTCGAATTTCCCTTCCCCCCGTTTGCCGACGCGCTTCAGCGGATGGGTCAGGCGGTCCGGGGAATACTCCAGGGAAACGCCTGCCATCCCTTTCACACAGGCTTTTCCCCGGGCTTTGGGATTGCCCCGGACCTCCTTCAGGACGCCATTTTCGACCCTCGCGATAATGGCGCATTCTGCCTTGCATTGGTAACAAGCGGTGGGGATCCATTTTGATTTTTCCATGGCGATCTCCTTTCCCCGTACTCAGTCCGGCCTGCCTTCGCACGCCGGTTCCGGCGATTGGTCAACCGGTCTCCAGGCCCCGCGGAGTCTCCTTCCCCTCCCATTTTTCAAGGTCCCTCGGAGAAACGTTCACGGCCGGCACCGTGAGAGTCCGGCAGGGTCCCGTCATTTCTTGTCTTCCCCGGATTTCCCGGGATATTCCGGGTATTTCCCGCGGTATACTCTGACAATGAGCCATGTAAGAAAACAAAAGGCGGCAAAGATGATCCATATCGACGGGTCGAAGGGGGTGTACGAAACGTCCATCGGGATGTCCTCTCACAGTTTCTGCATGAAGTTTTTCTTATCCCGGTAAAGGGCCATGACGCGTTTCGGATTGGATACGAGCTGAAAGACGATGCCGACGAAGAAAATGCCCCCGATGAAATTCCCGAGAACGGTGTACAACTGGTTGTGGCCCCAGCCGTATTGTCCGAAACCCCAGTGGAGAATGACCGGGGCCGCCGACGCCGCCGCCCCGCCCGCCGCCAGAAAGAGGTCCTGCTGGAAGAGAGGGAGGGCCAGAAACCCGATATTGGCGATGCAGTGCTCCGTCATGCCGGCAACGAAGGCCAGGGGTCCGTAAGCCGCCATGGCGATCTTTGCGATGTCCTCGTTGGCCTTGACGTACAGGAGGGCCGCCGTCTGGAGCGTCCAGGTGCAGATGATTCCGAGGGCGAAGATCTGTCCCGGGGTCATCCCCGTTTTTTTCACGGCAATGGCGTGGGACTGCACAAGCCAGGGCAGGGCCATGTAGCTGCCTCCCTTGCTCACCACCCACATGAAAAACATGCTCCCGGCGAAATTGCCGGCATACCCGGCAACGATACCGACAAGGAACCAGAACCAGCTGATTCTTCGGTGAAAGACGCCGATGATTCCCACGGCCATGTCGGCCGTGACCAGGGTCATTCCGCTGAACAGGATGATGACGAGGGAGAAAGCGAAAACCAGCCCCATCACGAGATTGGCAATACCCGGGGCGAGATTCGTTCCGACACCGGCGCTCACCGAGAGGGCGAGCATGGCGCCGAAGACGACGAATGCGCCCCCCGCAAATGCCGACAGGCAAAAAGCGAAGGGTCGGTTGCGGAGCATGTCCCACTTGTAGGTACAGATGTCCGCTACCCTGACGACCAGTTCATCGACGTCCACCGGCATGGAGCGCCCTTTCGTCGTGTCAGAAGAAACGGAAGGAACGATTGAATGGAAACGAGCCCCTGTATCCTGATCGTCCGGGGAGCAGTGGTTAGGCGGGGGGGATGAAACGTATTGCCGAAGCTCCAATGGAAAAAGCCGCGGAATTGGAGAAAAAAACGATCAACCCGGAATTCGATTATTGCCGAGATCGGATCGTTTGTCAAGACAGCCGGCGTGATCGGCAAGTCGTCGCCTACAGCTTGCCCGAGCGGAGGGAAAACCGGAGGAGCCAGACCCCGAGGACCGCCGCGAGAAGGAAGCCGAAGAGGCCGAGGGCGGACACCCCGAATATCCGGGGGCCCACGTCCGCCTGGATGATGAGGGATGATCCGATGATGATGGCGGAAGCCACGAGGGCGAAGGAGATCCGGTTGGACGACCGGTCCATTTCGAAGAGGAAATCCTCCAGCCCCCGGTGCTCGAACCCGATGCGGGTCCTGCCCTGCCGCAGCTGTTTCAGGATCTCCCGGATATCGGCGGGGATCTCCCGGAGGAGAAGGACGAGATCCCCCATGGATTCGCCGATTTCCCCGGCGATCCGCCCGGGACGGAGCCGGTCCGCCTTGAGGCGCCTCACGAAGGGGGCCGCCCTGGCGGTCATGTCGAAGTCCGGGTCGAGGACCCTTCCCAGCCCCTCCGTGGTCGCCAGCGCCTTGACCATGAGGTAGCGCTCCCACGGAAGGCGCAGCCGGTGCCGGGAGATGAGCCGGAGAAGCTGTTCCAGGACCGCCTCCATCCGGATCTCCTTCAGCGGGCGGTCTACGTAGAGATCCATGAGTTCGGAGAGGTCCCTTTCGAGGGCCCTCCGGTCCGGTTCCTCCTCCCACTCCACGAGCTGGAGAAGCACGGCGGCGGCCTTCGCCTCGTCCCGCTTCACGATGGCGTACACCATGTCGGCCATGTCTTCCCGGGATCGGCGGTCCACCGACCCCATCATGCCGAAATCGAGGTAACAGATCACATTTCCCGGCAGGACGGCGAGGTTCCCGGGATGCGGGTCCCCGTGGAAGAAGCCGAAATGGAATATCTGCTCCAGGAGGAGGTCCGCCCCCCGGCGGGCGATGATTTTCCGGTCGTACCCGCCGGCATCGAGAAGATCCACCCGGGAGGCCTTGATTCCCTGGACGTATTCCATGGTGAGGACCCGTTTCGACGACTCCCCCCGGTACATCCGGGGAACGTGAAGGGTCTCGTTCCCCCGGAAGAGCCGGGCGAACCGTTCCCCCTGGTCGGCCTCAGTCCGGTAGTCCATTTCCCGCGCCATGGTACGGGCGAATTCCTCGACGATCCGGGCGGGGCGGTAGAACGCGCCCTCCTCGGTATGCCGTTCCAGGAGGACCGCCAGGTGATGGAGGATTTCCAGGTCCGCGGTGACCGTTTCCTCGATGCCCGGCCTCTGGATCTTCACGATGACTTCCTCGCCGCCCCGGAGCGCGGCCCGGTGGACCTGGCCGATGGAGGCGGCGGCCAGGGGGGCCTCGTCGAACCGGAGATAGACCTCCCCCAGGGGCCGGCCCAGTTCCTTCTCAACGATGCTCCGAACCTGGGAAAAGGGAAACGGGGGAACGTTGTCCTGGAGGCCGGCGAGTTCCTCGACGAGATCGACGGGAACGAGATCGGGCCGGGTCGAGAGAATCTGTCCGAGCTTGATGAAGGTCGGACCGAGTTCCTCCATGGCGAGACGGATCCGCTCCGCCCGCGTCAGCCGCTCCAGTCCCTCGATGGGTTTCCCGGAAACGGCCCGGACCCTCGCCTCCAGGGACTTTCTCAGGGGGACCCGGTCCAGGATGTCGCCGAACCCGTAGCGGATGATGACGGAAAGGATCTGCCGGTACCGCCGGACATGGCGGTAGGTTCGTCTCAGGATGTTGGCCTTGCCGAAGGTCATGGCTCACTCGCCGGGGACTGTTTCACCCTTCTCCGGTTTTTTCTTTTCCGAAGCCTTTTTTCCTTCCAGGGCTTCGACCCTCGCCTTCAGCGATTCCCATTCATCCCGCGAGGGGATCCGGAGTCGTTTCACGACGTCCTGGACCAGTTCATCCACCCTTTCCATGAGGTCCTTCTTCACCTCTTCCGACTTTTCAATAAGGGCGTGGACGGTCTCCTTCCCCTCCTTCTCCGACATCTCCCCCTTGGCGATCATGTCGTCCACCACGGATTCGACCTTTTCCCGGGTCGCCATGGCGAGACCCACTCCGAACAACATGCTTTTTCTCACGAAATCCTTCATGATGCGTTCCTCCCTGAATTCCACCTGTCTTTGCGGAACATCCCGCGATCGGCCCGCCGTCCCGGCGGATCCTCAATTTCCTCCCTTGCCGGCGACGAACGTGAAAATGGAGTCGGGATACACGATCCCCATGGACCGCTCGAGGCGGGCGATGGCGATGCTGTAGTCACTCAACGCATTGGAATAATCGGACTTTGTCTGGGTAAGGAGCGTTTCCGCGTCGATCACGTCGGTGGACGTGGCAACCTGTTCCTTGTAGCGTTCCCGGTTGATCCGGAAGTTTTCCTCCGCCTGCTCGATCGCCTTTTCGGCGACGAAGATCTGTTTTTCCGCTTCGCGGACATACAGGTAGGCGTTCTTCACGTCCAGGGAGATCAGGTCCGTCAGATTGACCATGCCGTCCTGCGCCTGGACGAGCCTGCTTTTTCTCACGTCCACGTTGTATCTGGTCCGGCCCCATTCCCAGAAATTCCAGCTCGCGACGGCCGCGACGTACCAGCTGTCCTTCTCCTCGTAAAGGCTCCCGGAAACGCTCGGCGTGTCCCCGGCCCGCGCATAGTTCCCCACGAGGCTCACCGAGGGGTAATAATCCCCTCTGGCCAGGGCCACCCCTTTTTCCGCCTGCCTGATTCCGAGGTTGGTGGATCGGATTTCCGGCCGCCTCTCGAGGGCCGTCTGCAGGCATTCCTCGAGGCTTCCGCCCATGGGGCGATAGGTGAGAATGTCTTCCACCTCCACCGACGCGGTCACCGGTCTCCTCAGGACGGTGTTGAACCGGGCCTTCGCCACGGCGACGCCGTTTTCCGCCTTGACGAGGTTCCGCTGCCCGCTCGCCAGCTGGACCTCGGCGTACAGGAGATCATTTTTCGGGATGATGCCCACGTCGTAGAAACTCTGGGCGGTGTCCCGGTGGTTCTTCAACTGCTCCACGGACTGGAGAGCCACGGCGAGCATCCGCTCCGCCTTGAGAATGTCGAAATAGGCCTCCTTGACCTCCTGGTCGATGTTCTGGACGGTCGTGTCCTCGTCCGTCCGCGCGATCTGCGCGGCCAGGTCGCTGATTTCGTAATTCCGGAGGATCTTCCCGCCGGCGAAGACCGGCTGGGTCACGCTCATGCTCCAGGTGTAGTTGTCCCGGGTCCCCGTAACGTATTTGTGCCCCAGAATTTCCATCTCCGGTTCCTTGTTCAGCCTCGTGTAGTCGTACGAGGTGTTGAACACCGGGAGAAAATCGGCCCGGGCGGCCTTCCGGCCCGACTCGGCGGCGGCGACGCCCTCCGTGGCCGAGTGGATCACCACGCTCTGCCGCCGGGCGAGTTCGATGCTCTCCTTGAGTGTGAGCTTCAGAACCGGTTCCTCTGCGGAAACGGGCGTGACAAGGACAAGGACAAGGAAGAAAAAGAGCATCCGGACGATCCGCCGTTGAACGATCCCCATGACCTGACGAGCCTCCATCCCCCTCGACGGCTTCGGAAAAGTCCCCGCGGCGCCATCCCGGCACGGGTCCCCGAAACTCGGGCGCCCACCCTCGGCGGCTTTTTCCTTCCGTTCGAAATATTGTGGTTTTAACCGCTTACGAGTTCGTCACCCCTCGAAATGGATGAACTTCTCCTTTTTCGCGCCGCAGACGGGGCAGATGTCCGGGGCCTCTCCCTCGGCGATGTAACCGCACACGGTGCAGACATAATAGTCGGGGTCCCGCTCCGCCATCATGTCCTGGAGGGCGTTCCGGTAGAGGCGGGCATGGACCTCCTCCACATCCCGGCTCGCCGTGAAGTGCCACTGGGCCCCCTTGTCCTGCAGTGCGTAGGCGAGTTTCAGGAACTCCTCGTAGGCGAGACCCGCCACGTTCTGCTCCTTTTCGAAGCTTTCCTTCAGGTTCTCCTCCGTGGTTCCGATTTCCCTGGCGATCCGAAGGGCCCGCTCCCCGTGAATTTCCTCGGAATAGGCGATCACCCTGAAAAGCTTGGCGATCTCGTGGTACCCTTCCTCTTCCGCCTTTTTCGCAAATACCTTGAGCCGCAGGGCCGCCTTGGCCTCTCCGATGAAGGCTTCCCGCATCGCTTTTTTGATCCGCTCATCCATTGCCGCTTCTCCTGTCGCTGGTTCCGGAATCTTCTGAAAACCACACGGCCCGTTCCTCGCCGGGCCCCATCCCGAGACGGGTCAGGGCGAAATCGTACCGTACCGGGTCCCCCGGTTCGAGGGACCGGAAGAAACGGGTGATCTCGACGGCCGTCGCCATGGAGGCGTCCTTTCTCCCCGTGATCCGAAGGCGCCGGCAGAGCCGGTGCATGTGGACGTCCACGGGGACGATCAGCTTTTCCGGGGAGACGCCCTCCCACCCGCCGGGGTCGATCTCGTCCCTGCGGACCATCCAGCGGAGAAAAAGATTCAGCCGCTTGCAGGCGCTCTTCCGTCCCGGAAGGGGCAGAAGAAAACCGGTCCCGCCGCCACCGCCCGCCGTCAGCTTTTCCACGAAGAGGTCGAGGGAGCCCGCCACCGTCTCCCCCCGCTCCCGGTACCCGTCGAGAAAGCACGCGTTCAACGATCCGTATTCCCGAAGAACGCCCCTCACGGCATCGAGAAAGCGGACCAGGGTTTCACCGGAAACGAAACGATACCGGAAATCGCCGAAGGCCGCCTTCAGGTCCGCCGGTTCGGCCCGTTCGAGGAAATCCCTCGGCCGGGATCCCATTTTCCCCAGCACCTCGCGCACCGCGGCAAGGATCTGCCCCACCCGGCCGAAGGCGAGGGATGCCGCCACGAGGGCGGCGATTTCCCGGTCCTTCCCGTCGGGATAGTCGTAAAGCACCTCCAGGGGATCGGGGTGGACCCGCTCCCTCCTGTGGTATCTCCCGTAAAGGGAATCGAACCAGGCCCTGCTCGCGGGCGGGTGTTTCTCCCGCCCGTCCGTGGACGGACCGGTCACTCCGGTGAAAACTGGTCCTTGGAGGCGCCGCAGATGGGACAGGTCCAGTCGTCGGGCAACTCTTCGAAGGGGGTCCCGGGGGGGATGTTCCCGTCGGGGTCCCCTTTTTCAGGATCGTAGACGTAACCGCAGACACCGCAGACGTACTTCTTCATGAACGCTCCTTTCCTCGAATGATCAGCCGTCCCGCCGGGCCGCCCGGCGGGCGGAGCCTTGCCGTTCTACCCTTTATCCAGTTTGCCGGCCACCTTCTGCCCCATCTCATAGCAGGCCTGGAGAACCTCGACGCCGGGAACGTGTTTCACCGCGATCCCTTCCGAGACGAGCTCCACCTTCATCTCCTTCAGGATCTCCTCCACCTGGCGGACCGACTCGCCGCTCCAGCCGAAGGAGCCGAAGGCGGCGCCTACGAGATTTCTCGGCCTCAGGCCTTTCAGGTACGTGAGGACGTCGGCCATGGAGGGGAACAGGTTGTTGTTCAGCGTCGGGGACCCCGCGACGAGTGCGCCCGCCTCCAGAATTTCACGGGCCACGTCGCTCCGGTGGTTCTCCGCCATGGAAAGCAGCCGGACGTCCACCCCCCTGGAGGCCAGGCCCTCGGCGACCGCCAGGGCCATGCGTTCCGTGCTGTGCCACATGGTGGCGTAAACGACGACGGCTTTGCGGGTCTTCCTCTGTTCTCCCCACCGCCGGTACTGTTCGAGAATCCTCCCGATCCCCTTTCTCCATATGGGGCCGTGGTCGGGGGCGACGTATTTCACGTCCCACCCCATGGCGCCCACCTTGTCGAGGGTTTTCCCGATCAGGGCGGCGTAAGGGAGGAGGATGTTGGCGAAATAGGTGGCGCTCTCCTCGTCGAGAACGGCGGTATCGATTTCATCGTCGAAACGTCCGCTCGAGGCGAGGTGCATTCCGAAAGCGTCCTGGGAAAAGAGGAGGTTCTCCTCCCCGAGCCAGGAAATCATGCTGTCCGGCCAGTGAAGCATCCGGGTTTCGTAAAAGGCGAGTTCGCAGTTGCCGAGGGAGAGCTTCTCGCCGTCCTTGACGGCGACGACATTCTCCAGGGTGTGATAGATTTCGTTGAGTGTCTTCGCTCCCATGGCGGAGACGTAGACGGCCTTGGGCCCGATCTCACGCGCCGTTTCGAAGAGACAGCCCGAATGATCCATTTCCGAGTGCTGGGAAACGATGTACTCGACCCGTTTCGGATCGACCACCGACGCGATCCGGGACATCATTTCCCCCCGGAAGGGGGCCCGGACGGTGTCGATGAGGGTGATTTTATCCGCCATGATGAGATAGGCGTTGTAGGTCGATCCCCGCTTCGTGGTATACCCGTGGAAATCCCGGATGTTCCAGTCGACGGCACCGACCCACCAGACCCGGTCCGTGATTTGTACCGCTTTGAATACGTCGTTCATGGTCTTTTCTCCTTCATCGTTCTTTTTAACAGGATTCGCCCCGCCGTGACAACGATATTCTGACGGTTTCGCAAAAAGTCCATGGACTGCGCGCCTTTCATCCACCCTTCCCGCCGCGTTCGAAAGGAGCGTCGCCATCACCGGGACCCGGGCATGCGGAAACCCGTTCCCTGCCGCTCTGTGCGAAAGATTTTCAGACTTCCGTGGATGTATTCGATTCGTTTGGAAATACTCAGGCTACGCCGTTTCGCCCGAGACCAGGACGGAAAGGCACCGGGGGACGATGTCGATGGAAAGGGGCAGCCGTCCCGGCTGTTCCCCGTCCATGTCGATGAGGACCGTTTCCCCGGAGGTGGCCTCGATGCGTCTTCCCTTGAGATTCAGGATCTTCCGGTGCCCGTAGATCTTCCCGTTGTAAAGCAGGGGCATCTGAAAAAGGATCTCGGGAAGTGTGAAGTCGCCGACGACGGTCACGTGGAGAAGGCCGTCGTCGATCCGGGCGTCCGGGGCCACCCACATGCCGCCCCCGTGGAACTGGCCGTTCGCCACGGCGACGTTCCAGCTCGTCACCTCCCCGTCGAAGCTGTCGTCCACCCGGAGGCGGATCCGCTTTTTCCTGTAGAGGAGGAGGGAGACGCCGGTGGCGAGGAGGAAGGACGGAAACCCTCCGAGGCGCTTCCGGGACCGGTTCACCCGGTTGTTCACTTCCCCCCCCAGTCCGAAGCTCGTGATGTTGTGGAAATAACGCGACATCGGCTTCCCCAGGCGATCCTGGCAGACCATCCGTCCCAGATCGATCGTTTTCATCCCCAGGGGCGAGACGCCTTTCAGCGCCTTCAGGATGTCCCTGGCCTGGCGGAGCGTCCGGACGAAGTCGCATCCGGTGCCGCAGGGAAAATAGGCGAGGAGGGCGCCGGCGCGAAGGGGCTCCCCGCCGTCCATGAACCCGTTGACGACCTCGTTCAGGGTGCCGTCGCCGCCGACGCAGACGATTCCGTCGGATCCGTTCAGGAGGGCGTCCCGGGCCAGGAGGGTCGCATCCCCCGGCGAGGCGGTGTACGCCTCCCGGAGGGGACCGAAGAACCGCGCCGCTTCGCTCCTCATGAGCCTCCAGACCCTCCCGGCCCTGCCCCCGCCGGCCATGGGGTTGATGACGAACTGAAACTTCCTCGATCCCAATGAAAACATGATCCCCCCGGCCCCTCCGTTCGCAAAAAAGAATCTTTAACGACCTGAAGGGAAGATGCCAGATTGTTTGACGATTTTCAAGGACTTTCCAATCGGTGCCCCCTCCGGCCGGGGCCGGACGTCGTTTCCCAGGGAAATCCTCTTGTTTTTCCATGAGATATTTTCTAAAATGTCTTCGCTTATCTACCTCGGGAGTCTTATGGAATACCAGGCCATCATCGTCGGCGCCGGACCGGCGGGCATCTTCTCCGCGCTGACCCTCATGGAAAAGGGGATCGACGGCATCCTGCTCCTGGAGCAGGGGAAGGGAATCCGCGAGCGGACCTCCTCCCCTTCACGGGAGATCCTCTGCGGCTGGGGCGGGGCGGGGGCATACAGCGACGGCAAGCTGACGTTTTCCCCGGACGTGGGCGGGTACCTGGGGGAATACATGTCCCCTGCGTCGTTCCGGGATCTCCTTTCCCGGACCGACGGGGTCTTTCTCCGCTACGGAGCCCCCCGGGAGCGCCTCTTCGGAGACTTTTCACCGGAAGTGGAAGCCCTGGTCGAGCGGGCCCGCAGGGCGGAGCTGGAATTCATTCCCAACAGGATCCGCCACATGGGCACGGAGAACTGCCGTACCGTCCTGTGCAACCTGTACGACGACCTGAAGGACCGCATCGAGATCCGGACGGACTGCCGGGCGGAAGCCGTTCTCGCCGAAGAGGGTCTCGCCCGGGGCGTCCGTCTGGAAGACGGGTCCGTCGAGCGGGGCCGGTTCGTCATCGCCGCCCCGGGGAGGTCGGGATCCCGCTGGATGAAGGACCAGGCGGAAGCCCTGGGCCTCCAGACCAGCGTGAGCCCCGTGGACATCGGGGTCCGGGTCGAGCTGCCGGCGGCCTTCCTGAACGAGATCACCGATCTCACCTATGAATCGAAGCTGGTCTATTACTCCAGAACGTTCGACGACCGCGTGCGGACCTTCTGCATGAATCCCGGCGGGGAAGTGGTCAACGAAAGGTCGGGGGACCTGATCACCGTGAACGGCCACAGCTTCGCGAACCGGAAAAGTGAAAACACGAATTTCGCAATCCTCGTGAGCAGCATGTTCACCGAGCCGTTCCGCGATCCCATCGCTTACGGGAGATACATCGCGCAACTGGCCAACCTGCTGAGCGGCGGAACCATCGTCCAGAGGCTCGGCGACCTTCTCGCCGGAAGGCGCTCCACCCGGGCCAGGATCGACCGCTGCCTCACGACCCCGACGTTGAAACAGGCCGTTCCGGGCGATCTCAGCTACGTTTTTCCCTACCGCCACCTGAGGGACATCATCGAGATGATCGAGGCCATGGACCGCCTGGCCCCGGGGGTTTCCTCCCGGCACACCCTCCTGTACGGCGTAGAGGTCAAGTTCTACTCGAACCGGATCGAAGTGACGGAGGAACTGGAAACGGGGGTGAAGAACCTCTTCGCCGTGGGGGACGGGGCGGGCCTGACCCGGGGACTCCTCCAGGCCGCCGCTTCCGGCATCGTCGCCGCAGAGGCCGTCGCAGACCGGCTTCATCACGAACCTCACGACTCATAAAAGGATCTCCATGCTGTTTCTCGAACCCGACGAAAAGGAACGCGCCGCGAACAGGAAACCGTCAAAACCCCCCTTCCTGCGCCGCCACAACATCCGCATCCCCATCATGATGAAGATGATGATCGCCTTCGTGGTGCTCACCCTCTCCTCCCTCGCCATCGTGGGGTCCATCACGCTGAACGACATCCGGGACATCGGCCAGTATGCCTACCGGAGCAGCGTGACCCTCGGGGAGAGCGCCATCAGCGACAGCACGAACGCCCTGGAAACCCTGGGGAGGAAAATCATCCGGCAGCGGGCGCTGGACGTGGCCGCCCAGTGCGCCCTCTATCTCAAGTTTCAATCCCCCGGCTCCAAAGAGGATCTCATGGGAAACCGTGAGTTCCACAAGATCGCCGTCCAGCCGGTGGGGAACCGGGGCTACACCCTCCTTTTCGAGAAAAAAACGGGGATCATCCTGTTCCACATCAATCCCGACCTCGTCCGTTTCGACACCCACAGGCTGGCCGATCCCCTCCCCACGGCATGGAAGCTGTTCAGGGAGACCCTCGACGGTTCTCCGGCGGCGGGATTTTACGACTGGAGGGACCCCGACGGGGTGGTCCGGGAAAAGTACATGGCCATCGTGCCCGTGGAGAACAGCCCCTACATGGTCGCCGCCACGACGTACATCGACGAGTTTCTCGGCCCCGTCAAGGATACGATGGAAAAGATTTCCGACGCCACCCTGAACATCGGGAACCACATCAACACCCGCATGCAGAACACGCGGAACACCTTCATCGACATCTTCATCCTTCTCATTCTCCTCGTGTCGGGGATCTCCCTCTTTCTTTCCAGGATGATCACCCTGCCCCTGCTCAGCCTCACGGAAGGCGTGCAGGTCCTGGGCCGGGGGGACATGGACCACAAGGTGGACGTCCGCACGAGCGACGAACTGGGAGAGCTGGCGGAATCGTTCAACCAGATGACCCGGGACTTGAAGGACTACATGGAAAGGCTTCACTGCACGACGGCGGAGCAGGAAAGGCTCATCAAGGAGCTGGAAATCGCCCGGAGAATCCAGCAGAACATCCTTCCCCGGGAAACCCCGGCCATCGAGGGCGCCGACATCTGGGGGACGAACATCCCCGCCCGCGAAGTGGGCGGCGATTTCTTCGACTACATCCCCATTGACGGGAACCACTGGGGGATCACCATCGCCGACGTCTCGGGCAAGGGAATGCCGGCGGCCCTCTTCATGGGGCTGTCGCGGACGATCCTGAGGGCGAGCACGTCGGGAAACCTGAACATCTCGGCAGCGCTCCGGCACGCAAACGAACTCATCTGCCGGGATTCCACCTCGGGAATGTTCGTGACCCTGTTTTACGGCGTCTTCGACACCCGGACGAAGGACCTCTCCTACATCAACGCGGGCCACTATCCCGCCCTCGTGCTGCACGCCGGGACGGCGGAGACCTCCCACCTCGAGGCCCGGGGAATCCCGCTGGGCGTGACCAACAAGATCGAGCTGGAGGAGAGGACCCTGTCCCTGCGGTCCGGGGACATTCTCGTTCTGTACACCGACGGGGTCACGGAAGCCATGAACGAAGAGGAGGCGGCCTTCGGCGAAGAGAGGCTGAAACGGCTGATTCTCGACTGCCGTGCCCTGCCTGCCCGGGAAATCGTCCAGAAGGTCGAAGACGAGATCCTTCTCTTTTCCGGGGACCAGCCCCAGTTCGACGATCTCACCCTGGTGGTCGTGAAAGTTCTTTAAAGAAACACCGCCGCGACGGCTTCGGCCATGTACCGGTACCCTTCGGAGTTGGGATGAACGCCGTCGAACTGGACGAGGCTGGAGAAGGAAACGCCCTCGGCGATCTTCCGCTTCCAGGTTTCGTGGACCCGGGCAAGGGCATGCCCGTAGGCCCCGGCGATCCGTTCCATTTCCCCGTAATACCTTTCGATGAAAAGGTTTTCCCGTTCACCGTCCAGACAGACGGAAGTGACGAGCACGATTTCGCCGTCGCTTTCCTCCTCGATCGTCCGGACGATTTCCTCGACGGCCTTTCCGAAGCCCTCCGGCGTCTCCCCGCAGAAGGCGTCGTTCAGGGCGAACTGGACCAGAACGCAGTCCGGATCGAAGGAAAGAACGTCTCTGCGGAGCCGGTAGAGCCCTCCCCGGGCCGTGTCCCCGGGGATCCCCTGGTTCATGAGGGAAAAGGGGCTATTCGGATAGGCGGCCGCCAGCATCTCCTTGAGAAAAGCCAGGTACCCCTTTCCCACCATCCACCCGTAGGTGAGGGAATCTCCCAGGGCGACGATGTCGGCCTTGCCGCCGTTCTTCATTTTTTCGATGGTCTTGTAAGGTTTCATCGTTTTCTTTCCTTCGCTTCGGGGCTACGTACGGGTATCGCGTTCGTTTGTCAAGGCAAAAAGAAAGACACTCGGACAATGGGGGACATCCCGTATTTCGGAAAAGCAGGGACACACAGGAAAAACCTGCTTCTCCGGCAGTGTCCCTGGTTTTTCCTTTAGTGTCCCCGCTTTCCTTCTTTTTCCGCTAAAGGATATTGCATAATGAACCGATTCCGTCTAATGTAACAAAATTAACTTTGCGTTCGCACACGGGTGTAAACAATGGAATTTTTCAGCAGGAAGCCGGCGCCGGCGAACACGACCATTGAAAACCAGATCGAACAGCTCCGGGAGCAGATCCGGAGACAGCAGGCCATTCAGAACCTGGCGAACCGGATTCATGCAGCCCAGAACGTCAAGCAGATCATCGTCGACCTGAAGGAGGAAATCCTCCGGATGTACGACGCCTCCGTGGTCACGATCTACGCCGTGGACCCGAAGACGGAGGAGATTTATTCCCTCTTTCTCTCCGGGCCGGACCTGGCGGAGATCCGCGTTCCCATCGGCAACGGGAGCATCGCCGGTTTCGCGGCGAACAACCGCAGGGCGATCAACATCGCCGACGCCTACGACGAGTCCGAACTCCGGGCGATCCACCCGGATCTCAGTTTCGACAGAAGGTGGGACCAGAAGTCGGGACTCCGGACGACCCAGGTCCTCACCGTCCCCATCCTCCACGAGGACCGCCTCATGGGCATCGTCCAGATCCTGAACAAGAATGGGGGCATCCCCTTCAGCGACGAGGACCAGAGCCGCCTGGAAGAGCTGGCCCAGGTCCTCGGAATCGCCTTCTACAACCAGGAAAGAATCCGCAAGAAAAAGAAGTCCCGTTTCGACTACCTTCTCCGCCACGGACTCATCAAGGACGAGGAACTGGAGGGTTCCTGGGCGGAGGCGCGGAAAAGCCGGGAAACCATCGAAGACTACCTCATGAAGAAATACAAGATCGCCCGGGAGGCGATTGTCCAGTCCCTCGAGGAGTTCTTCGGGTGCCCCTACATTTCCTTCAGCAGCAAGTACCCCATTCCCGTCGATCTCCTGAGAAACCTCAAGGAGGAGTATCTCCGCAGGGAGCTTTGGGTCCCGCTGGAAAGAAAGGACGGGAAGATCCGCGTCTGCATCGACGACCCCAACAACATCCTGAAGCGGGACATGATCGAAAGCCTCCTGAAGACGGGGAACGTGGAATACTGCGTTTCCATGTACGACGACATTCTCCGTTTCATCAACCAGTTCTACCGGTCGGAATCGGGCAGGGAGTCCATCGACGACCTCATCGGCAAGCTGGAGGTGGAGGAGTCGGAGGAGGAAGAGGACGCCTTCAGCGAGTCGGACAGCATCATCATGCAGCTCGTGAACAAGATCATCCGGGACGCCCACGCGAAAGGGGCCTCGGACATCCACATCGAGCCCAACACCATGACCCGGAACGTGGAAATCCGGTTCCGCGTGGACGGGGATCTCGCCCTCTACCAGACCGTCCCCTTCACGTACCGGTCGGCCATCATTTCGAGAATCAAGATCATGTCCAACCTGGACATCACGGAACGGCGGCTTCCCCAGGACGGCAAGATCAAGTTCAGGAGGAGCCGGGGGGAGGAAATCGAACTTCGGGTGGCCACCCTCCCCACCCAGGGGGGGGTCGAGGACGTGGTCATGCGAATCCTCGCCAAGGGGGACACCCTGCCCCTGGAAGTGCTCGCCATGTCCGCCCGGAACTACCGGAACATACTGGACCTCCTGGAAAAGCCCTACGGGATCATCCTCGCCGTGGGCCCCACCGGCTCGGGGAAGACGACGACCCTTCACGCCGCCCTGCGGCACATCAACACGCCGGAGACGAAGATCTGGACCGCCGAGGACCCCGTGGAAATCACCCAGAACGGGCTTCGCCAGGTCCAGGTGAACCCCAAGGTGGGACTCGATTTCGCCCACGCCATGCGTTCCTTCCTCCGGGCGGACCCCGACGTGATCATGGTGGGGGAAATGCGGGACTACGAGACGGCCAAGACCGCCGTGGAGGCCTCCCTGACGGGGCACCTCGTCCTGAGCACCCTTCACACGAACAGCGCCCCGGAGACCATCGTCCGTCTTCTGGACATGGGGATCGACCCCCTCAATTTCGCCGACTCCCTCCTCGGCATCCTCGCCCAGCGGCTGGTCCGGACCCTGTGCGGAAAGTGCAAGGAAAAATACCACCCCGAACGGGAGGAATACGACCTCATCGTCCGCCACTACGGGGGCGAAGATGCCTTCACGGCCCTCAACATCCCCTACGACGAGAACTTCACCCTCCACCGCCCGAAGGGGTGTTCCGCCTGCGACAGCACGGGGTACAAAGGGAGAATGGGGATTCACGAGCTGCTCATCGCCACGAGGGAGATGAAGCACCTCATCCAGCAGCGGGCGACGGTGGAAACGATGCGGGATCTTGCCGCCGGCGAGGGGATGACCACCCTCCTCCAGGACGGGATCGACAAGGTCCTCCAGGGGTACACCGACCTCCACCAGGTCCTGCGGGTCTGCTTCCGCTGATCCCGGCCGGGTTCCCTTCAGAAAGATAAAGAAAAAGTCCAGCCGCAACACCGTTTACGCGCCCTTCGACGGCTGTTTTCCGCGGTAAAAATCCCGGTGGATGACAGGAATCTTCAAATGGAATCCGGGGCTTCAGCCCCGGTCGGAACAGTGAAAGCTGTTTGACATGGCGGTTCCTAGGGGGCGCGGACGGTTTTCCGGCTCAGGAACCGCTTTTCGATGGTTCCATTTTCTTGATGCACTGGAAAATCTAAGAAGTATCCCGGACGGCAAAGTAAAAAGCTCCATAGGCAAGGCGCCCGAATCCCGAGGAGCGAGGCGTACTGGGATGTACGCCGCAGGGACGAGGGATGAAGGGGAACGCAGCATATGGACTTTTTACGAAGCCGTCTTTTCTCGCTCCACTGCAACACCGTTTCGCGCCCTTCGGGCTTAGGAGCGGTGTTGCGGGCGTTCCGCTTCGAAAGGAACCGTGAACGAAAAGGCGCTTATTCGCCTCCAAAACCGTTCCGCGCCCCGCTACGGTGAGCGTTTCCGGCAAGGTGCCGCCGGCTCTGAAGGGCCGGGCTACGTCAAACGATCACTTTGCGGCTTCAGCCACGGTTGGAGCCTTGATGCACTGGTAAAAGTCTAAGAAATACCCTGGACGGCAAAGGAAAAAGCTTGGCAGGGAGGAGGGAGGAAGGGCAGCGCGGCATAGGAACTTTTTCCAACGCCGTCACGCCTTTTTCAGGCGCTTCTGCCACTCCGCAAGACGATTCAGGGCGTCCAGCGGCGTCAGGCCCGTGACGTCCGCACCCCGCAGTTCCCCCAGCACCCGGTCCTCCTCGCTCGCGAACAGGCTGAGCTGCCTGGGCCCCTTCGCCGGGGGCGCCTTCTTTCCCCGGGCGATCCGGGGCTGGCCCACGTCGTCCAGCTCTCCCTTTTCGAGGTTCCTCAGGATCTCCTTGGCCCGGCCGATCACCTCGCCGGGAACGCCGGCGAGCTGGGCCACCTGGATGCCGTAACTCCGGTTCGTGCCCCCCTCCACGATCTTCCGCAGGAAGATGATCCGGTCCTCCCACTCCCGGACGGCCACGGAAAAGTTCTTTACCCCTTCCCGGGTCCGGGCGAGGTCGATGAGTTCGTGGTAATGGGTTGCGAAGAGGGTCCGGGCACCGAGGCGGCCGGCGTCCTCGATGTATTCCGCCACCGCCCAGGCGATGCTGAGCCCGTCGAAGGTGCTCGTCCCGCGGCCCACCTCGTCGAGGAGAACGAGGCTTTTCCGCGTCGCCCTCCGGAGGATGCTGGCGACCTCGGTCATTTCCACCATGAAGGTGCTCTGGCCCAGGGACAGGCTGTCCGACGCGCCGAGCCGGGTGAAGATCCGGTCGACGATGCCGATCGTCGCTTCCCGGGCGGGAACGAAACTCCCCATCTGGGCGAGAAGAACGATGAGGGCCACCTGGCGGATGAAGGTCGACTTCCCCGCCATGTTCGGGCCCGTGATGATGAGAAGGCGGTTCTCCCGGCAGTCCAGGACGGCGTCGTTGGGGACGAACCCCTCGGGAAGGTCCATCCGCTCCACCACGGGATGACGGCCGTCCCGGATTTCGATCCCGTCGCCCTCGTCGATCCGGGGGCAGCAGTACCGGTACCGGTCCGCCACCCCGGCGAGGCACGCCAGGACGTCCAGGTCGGCGAGCAGGGAGGCCGTCCTCTGGATCCTCCGGATCTCCCCGGCCACCCGCTCCCGGATGGCGGTGAAGATCCCGTATTCCAGTTCCCTCCTGCGCTCCTCTGCGTGGAGGACCTTGTATTCGTACTCCTTCAGCTCCTCGTTGATGTAGCGCTCGCTCCCCACCAGGGTCTGCTTCCGGACGTAATCCGGGGGGACCAGGGCCGCGTTGGCCCGGGTGACCTCGATGTAGTACCCGAAAACCTGGTTGAAGCCCACCTTGAGGGACCCGATCTTCGTCCGTTCCCTCTCCCGTGCCTCGAGCGCGGAGATCCACGTCTTCCCGTCCCGGCTCGCCGAGATCAGCCCGTCCAGGTCCGGGTCGTATCCCTCCCGGATCATGCCGCCTTCCCGGACGGTGAACGGGGGGTCGTCCACGACGGCCCGCTCCAGGAGATGGAGAAGGTCCTCCAGGGGATCGAGACCCTCGTGGATGGAAGCGAGGAGTTCTCCTTCGAATGCCTCCGCCAGGTTCCGGATTCCGTCGATCTTTCCGATGGAGGCCCTGAGGGCCGCCAGGTCCCGGGCGTTGGCGACGCCCATGACGGCCCGCGTCCCGAGCCGCTCCATGTCCTGGACGCCCTTGAGGCGCTCCGCCAGTTCCATCCTTTCGGAATGGCGGTTTTTCAGCTCCGACACCGCGGCAAGCCGTTCCCGGATCCGTTCCGGCGACAGGAGGGGTGCGCTCATCCAGCGCCGGAGCCTTCTTCCCCCCATGGCGGTGACGGTCTCGTCGAGGACGTGGAAGAGAGACCCTTCCTTCCGGTTCTCCTTCAGGGTGGTGAAGAGTTCCAGGTTCCGCCGGGCCGCCTGGTCCATGACGAGGTAACGGGCGCTTCCGTGCCACTCGATCCGGTTGATGTGCGACAGCCCTTCCTTCTGGGTTTCCCGCACGTATCGGAGAACCGCCCCGGCGGCCCGCAGGACGGTTTCGTGCCCTTCGAGACCGGCCCTTTCGAGGGTCTCCGCGGGGAAATGGGCCCCCAGGAGTTCCTCCGCCCCGCGGCGGTCGAAGCACGCCGGGGATACAGCCCGGACGATGGCGGGCAGGTCCGCCCGGAGGGGCGCCCCGTCCCGGTCTTCCTCAACCAGCATCTCCCGGAGGTTCAGGCCGTCCAGTTCGTCCTCCAGGGCCTCCGTCCCGTCGAATTCGGCCACCCGGAACTCCCCCGTGGAGATGTCCACGAAGGCGAGCCCCTCGGTCCCGCCGGCGCGGCAGACGGCCCCGAAATAGTTGTTCTCCTTCTCCGAAAGGTTGGCGGGGTCCAGGACCAGTCCGGGGGTGACGACGCGGATCACCTCCCGCCGCACGATGCCCTTGGCCTCCCTGGGATCCTCCACCTGCTCGCAGATGGCCACCTTGAACCCGCGGCCGATCAGTTTCGCGATGTACCCGGCGGCGGCGTGCCAGGGGAAACCGCACAGGGGAACGGCATCCTCCTTTCCCTTGTCCCGGGAGGTGAGCGTGATGTCGAGGATCGGGGCGGCGGTCACCGCGTCCTCGAAGAACATTTCGTAGAAATCCCCCATCCGGAAGAAAAGGATGCAGTCGCCGTACTGCTCCTTGATCTCCCGGTATTGTCTCATGGCGGGAGTGAGGGAATTCACTCCCATCGGTCCTTCCCCTTTTGCCGAAGTTCGATCACGTCATCCCCGCCGTCCCGCCGGGGCGGGCGCCCTCCCCTTTCCGCCAGGAGGTTGAACAGAAGACCCACCACGCTGATGACCACGGCGCCGAGGACGGCGGCCCCGAACCCCCGGACCACGAAACCGGAGATGACGCCGGAAACCATCATGAGCAGAAAGGCGTTGATGACGAACGTGAACAACCCGAGGGTCAGGACGTTGAGCGGAAGGGTGAGAAGGAGGAGCAGGGGCCGGAGAAGGACGTTCAGGACCCCGAGGACGGCCGCCGCGGCGAGGGCCGACGCAAAGTCGCGGACGAAAATTCCGGGAATCAGGTGCGATGCGGCCAGGATGGCCATCGTGAGAACGGCCCACCGGAAAACGAGAAACAGCATCCTTACTCCTCCTTACGCTTCTTCAGTTCCACTTGCGGAAAGCCCCCTTCTCCGCTCCGCACTCGGGACACACCCACCATTCGGGGAGCTTCGAGAAAGGCGTTCCCGGCGGGATTCCCTGGGTGGGGTCCCCTTTGGCCGGGTCATAGACATAACCGCAGATGGGGCAGTAGTATTTCTGCGCGTCCTCCGTCCCTTCCGCCCGCAACGCCCCGGAAAGGAAGGGCATGACACCCGCCGCGACGGCGAGCGCGGAGGCGACGGTCCGAAGAAACCCCCTCCGGCTGAGGGTCTTTTCCGATGATCTTTCCATGGCGGCACCTCCCTGTCATGGGTACTTCACCCGGAGGTCCATGACCTCCCGGCGGTATTTTTCATGGATCATCTTCCCGTCATACTCGCGCATCCTCTGGAGCAGTTCCTGCTGTTCCGCCTTGGAAAAGGCGTCCAGGCTGGGCAGGAAGAGGACCCTGTCCTCCTTCCGGATGTGCTCCCGGTAAAGACCGGGAAGTTTTCCCAGGGCGTTTTCGATGTCCTTCCGGGCGGCCTGGTCCCCCTTCTCGTACCGGTCAAGCGCCCCGGCCAGTTCCCCGATGATTCCCCTCGCCTGCTGGTGCTCCCGGATCAGTTCCTCCATGAGCGACCGCTCCGCGGGGGGGATCTTCTTCTTCGCAAGTTCCTGGAAATAGATCTTTTCCTCCTTCCCGTGGTGAACCTCGTCGCCGTAGGTGTGGAAAAAATCGACGATCGCCGCAACCGCCGCCGTGTCCACTTTTCCCGTCCGTTCCATTTCGCCTTTCACCGCATCGATCACGGGAAGTATCTTTTCGATGAGCCGGTGCTCGATCATCATGGGGGCGACGGGCGTCATCGGCCCCCTTTCGGCAGGTACGGGTGACACCGCAAAAAGGATCAGGACGATCGCAATGAAAACCGGCAATAAAAAAACTTTCACTCGATCCATGGCCTTCCTCCTTTCTCCGTGTCCGGATTGTGCGAATCACGGAAACGTGATAAAAAAACACCGTTCAATGTAGCACAAGAAGGGGGTCCTGGCAATTTCGCCGGCCCGGCTCGGAAGGGGTTCCCATGAAAAACGAAGCCCTGAAAAAAGTCCTCACGGAGCAGCGGTTCGCCGTCCTGGCCACCCACGACGAGGGCCAGCCTCATGGAAGCCTCGTCGCCTTCGCCGTCTCCGGCGATTTTCGAAACCTGTATTTCGCCACGATCCGGGAAACCCGCAAGTACTCGAACATGGCGAGAGACCCCCGGGTGGCCCTCGTGGCGGACGACCGGATGAACCGGCAGTCGGACCTGACGCGGGCGGTCGCCGTGACCGCCGCCGGCGAGGCCCGCGAAATCACCGGGAAGGAGCGGGCGGAAGCGGCCGCCGTCTTCCTGTCCAGGCACGGCGGGATGAAGGATTTCCTTGAAAACCCCCGGTGCGCCCTGATGAAGGTCTCCGTGGCGAAATACTTCGTCGTCTCCGAATTCGGGAACGTGGCGGAGGAGGTTCCCGCCCCCTAAGCGGGCCGGACGAGGAGCCAGCGGTATTCCCGGGCGTGATCGAGAAACTCGTAGAGGATCTCCCACTCATCGGAGGACACGGCCCGCATCCGGAATACGAACCGCATCTTCGGCGTGTTTCCCACGCCGAGGAAGTCGAGAAGGGACCCCGTCTCCACCGTCCGGCCCCAGGCCCGGGCCACCCGGACGAGATGGGAAAAACGGATGGTGAACTCCGAATGCCCCGTGAGCCGGATCTCGCGGGGATAGCCGTCCGGCGTCAGACCCTCCCAGAGATATTCCATCCCCCGGGGAACGACGGGATCGCTCGCATGTTCCGTGAGCAGGGCGGGGACGCCCCGCCTGCAGAGGGCCTCCACCAGGGACAGGGCTCCCAGGTTGAAATGAAAAGGCCCCTTTTCGGGAATTTCCAGGCCGTACTGCCGGACGAACCGGTCGACTTCCGGGGGAAGCCACCCTGGGTAGACGTCCGTCCAGGTTTCCAGGTCTCCCATCATTTCGTTCAGGATGAAGCAATGAACCCCGGAAAGGGCGGATACGAGTTCGACGGCGTCGCCGCACAGAAAGGACGTCCGGTCCGACCAGGGCCCGAGCGCCCGGCGCTGTCTTTTCAGCAGGTAACGGGAGAGGTCCGCCATGACGACGTGGCCCACGCGGGTCCCGTGTTCCTCCAGGAGTCCCCGCATCAGGCTCCCGTACCCTCCCCCGATTTCGCAGATCCGGCAGCCCGGCGGGAGCAGTCCCCGCCCGTCGAGGAAGGCCCCCACAAGGGCGCCGTAGGGTTTTTTGACCCTGAGTGCGCTCAGGGAGGGGGAACCGGCCCGGGCCAGGGACTCGCAAACGGTGTACTCGGTAAAGAGGTCGATGGCCCCGTTCCGGTGGTAATCGTCGGTCCGGTGGATGGAAGTCATAACAAGGCGCTCTTCGCCCCCATGGGTCATGTGCGGAAAACAGCCTGAAAGGATTGAGAATGCCCCCTGCCGCCGGTGCGGCATGTGCTGCCGCACCCATTTTGCCTTCTACGTCAAAGACGGCGATTTGGCAAGATGGAGAAAGGAGGGAAGAACGGACATCCTGGAGCGGTTCGAAAGGGAGGAGGCGGTCTGGGCGGGGGACCGGTTCGTCTACAGGAGGAGCGGGCAAAAAGTGCGTTCCTGCCCCTTTCTTGTCCGGGAGGGCGGCCGGTTTGCCTGCGCCATTTACCACACCCGTCCCCGGACCTGCAGGGACTACCGGCCGGGGTCGAACGAACTTTGCCCCCTCCATCGCCCGGCCCGGGGCTGACGTCCCGGGCTGCGGGAGGATCGACGATGGAACGAAAGAGCCGAATCTGATAAAAGAACATCGGTAGGGGCTGCCGGCCGCCGGTGCGCCACAGGCAAAACGCATCATCGACAACGGAGGGAAACATCATGATGAAAGCGATTCGAACCATCCTGCATGCGGTCATCGTCCTTGTCGTCGTTCCATCCCTGTTTCTGACGATTACCGGCTGCGCGGCCCATGATCCCGCCAAACCCGCGGCGGCCGGGGACAGCCCGTTTTCCGGGTTTTTCGGCGATCCGTCCCTCTACGGCCGGCTGACACCCGGTCCGGAGGGCGGAGCGAAACTGCGCTGGCTGAAGGAAGGGACGGACCCGAAACGATACGACAAGTTCATGGTGGACGGCGTCATCTTCTTTTTTTCGGACAATTCGGAATACAAGGGTATCGACCCCCAGGAGACGAAGGATCTGGCGGACCGGTTCAACCAGGAAATCGTGAAGGCCTTCAAGGATAAATACCCGATCGTGGCGGAGCCCGGTCCCGGCGTGGCGCGGATCCGGATCGCCATCACGCGCATCAGGCCGAGCAAACCGGGCATGAGCGCCGTCACGTCCATCATCCCCATCGGGCTGGGCGTCAGCCTCGTCAGGAAAGGGGCCACGGGCGGCTGGTCCGGAAGCGGGGAAACGGGCGTGGAGCTGATGGCCCTCGACAGCGTGACCGGAGAGGTCCTCGCCCTCGCCGTGGACAAGCAGAAGGCGGCCTTCGAGTCGCGGTTTTCCAAGTGGGGTTCGGCCGACGACGCCTTCAAGTTCTGGTCGGAGCGGATCGTGGCGTTCATCGACGGAGAGAGGGGCGTCAGGAGGGAAGCCGGGAAATAGCCGGCACACGGGTCGGGCCGGAACATCCTTCGGCAGGCCGGCCTCAATCCATGTTATTTTCGGAAAGGAAGTGTGAACGCCATGAAGCTTGCATCCGCGTGGTCGATGGAATCCGACCCGGGAAGGGCTGCGGAGGAAGTCTTTGAGAAACTCATCGAAAAGCTCGGAGCTTCGCCGGATCTCGTCTTTGTTCACGGGTCCTGCAATTACGACAACGCGATTCTCCTCAAGCGCCTGAATTCCCTCATCCCTGGAATTCCTCTCCAGGGGGGAACAAGCAGCCTCGGCGTGGCAACCGAAGAAGGCTTCCATACGGCGGACGGGTTCGGCCTCGGCATCCTGGGCGTGTCCGATCCCGGCGGCAGCTATGGCACAGGCATCGCCGGCCAGGGTGACGACCCGGCAAAGGCCGCCGTATCCGCCCTTGTTCAGGCCATCGATCATGCCGGGCGGCCCGGCGAACTGCCCGTGGCCGTTGTCATGACGACCTGCCCCGGCACCGAGGAGGCGACGATCCGCGCAATCGAAGATTATCTGGGTTCTTCCGTCCCCATCCTCGGCGGCACTTCGGCGGACAACGACATGAGCGGACAGTGGCAGCAGTTCGGGAATACCGCCGTCTTCCGGGACGGCATCTCCATCGCCGCCCTTTTTCCCGCCGGAGAGGTCAGCTATGCCTTCCACAGCGGTTACGAACCCACCAAAAAAAAAGGTGTGGCAACCCGGGTTTCCGGGCGCGTGCTTCACGAGATAGACGGCCGGCCCGCCGCCGTCGTCTACAATGAATGGACGGGCGGCCTCATCGGTAACGTGCTCCCGGACGGCGGCAGCCTCGTTCCCGCGACCACATTTACGCCTCTCGGCCATCCCGTCGGACAAGTCGGGGGCTTTCCTTATTTCAAACTTTCCTATCCCGTGGCGGCCCTCCCGGGCAAAGGGCTTCAGCTCTTCGCGGAAATCCAGCAGGGGGGCGAGGTCGTCCTGATGAAAGGAACCCCGGAAAGCCTGGCAAGCCGGGCCGGGCGGGTGGCGAAAGCAGCCATGGATGCGGCGCCGTTCCCCGGCGAAAAAACGGAGGGCGCCCTCATGCTCTTCTGCGCGAGGTGCATGCTGGCCGTCCGGGACCGGATGAACCAGGCCGTTCTCGACTTGAAAAACACCCTCCGGGACAAACCCGCTCTCTGCGCATTCACACTGGGAGAGCAGGGATGTTTCATCGGCGGGGAAAACCGCCACGGAAACCTCATGATCGCCACCCTCCTTTTCGGACCTGCGACGAAGGACTGACCCATGGGAACTCTGGAAGAGTTGCGGGAAGCCCTCCTCAATCTGGAAGATGCAAGGAAGAGGGAGGCCCTTCAGCGGGAGATGGCCGAGGCGCTCCTGGAGGGCCTTCAGGTCCTGTCGGTGAGCGAAGGGCCCCACGAGCTCTTCCCGCGGCTTTTCGAGGCCATGAAGAAACCATTGGGATTCGCATCGGCCTTCGTCCTGGTGGAGAGCGGCGACGGAACGCTCCTCCCGCTGGCCGCCTCGGACCAGGCCTTTGCGAAAACCGCATGGCGGCCGGGAGCCATGCTGAAACGGGTCCTCGATGGACAGCCCGTCGCCGTCTTCGACACCCGCTTCGTAGAAGAATGGATCTCACAGCCTGAAGAACTTCGGAATGCGGCACGATCCGCAATCCATTTCTCGATCCACACGGCGGAACGGCGGGCGGTCATGATATGCGTTCATCCGGCCCGGGCGCATTTTTCCAAGGACCATGTGACCCTGGCCAGGCGCTTTTCTGTCCTGGCGTCCCAGGCCCTCCAGAAGATCCAATCCGAGGAAAGGCTTGCTGACCTCGAGAAAAAGCTGGAAACCGAGGCCAGGCTGGCGGAACTGAACCGCAGGCTGGCTGAAAGCGAGCAGAAGCTCGCCGGCGCCCGGAAGATGGAGGCGGTCGGGCTTCTCGCGAGAGGCGTCGCCCACGACCTGAACAATATCCTGACGGGGATCCTCAGCTATCCCGAGCTTCTTCTCATGGATGACGACCTTGCCCCGCAACATCGGGAGATCGTTCAGACCATTCGGGACTCGGGTTTCCGTGCGGCCGCCGTCGTCGACGACCTCTTGACGGTGGCAAAAGGCGCGGCAAGCCCCAAAACGCCTTTGAACCTCAATCCGATCGTCCGGAAATATGTTCATTCCCCGGAACACCGGAAACTGATTCACTCGTACAAGGGAGTGATCGTGGAAACGGATCTTGAAAAGGATCTCCTGAACATCCCGGGCTCCCGTATTCACATTCTCAAAGCGCTCACGAATCTGACACACAACGCCGTGGAGGCGGTGCAGCATCGTCCGGGGGGCAGGGTCCTTGTAAGGACGGGGAACCGGTACATCGACGGTCCTCTCAAGGGCTACAGCGACGTCCGTGCCGGCGAGTATGCCGTTCTTTCAGTAAGGGACAACGGTGACGGCATCTGTCCGGAGGATCTGGAACGGATCTTCGAGCCTTTCTACACCAAGAAAAAAATGGGGCGGAGCGGCACGGGACTCGGCCTCACCATCGTCTGGAATGTCATGCAGGACCACGGCGGCTATGTGGATGTGAACACCGGCGGGGGCGGGGTGGAGTTTCGCCTTTATTTCCCGGCCGTGCGCGACGTCGTGGCCGAGGCGGACAACGAACCCGCGCTGGGCGAATACGGGGGAAACGGGGAAACTGTTCTCGTGATCGACGATCTGGAGGACCAGAGAAAGATCGCCTGCGCAATATTGACCAAACTCGGCTACAGGGCGCATTCCGTTCCCGGGGGCGAGGAGGCCCTGGAATACCTGAAGCAACACGCCGTCGATGTCCTCCTTCTCGACATGGTCATGGAGCCCGGGATGGGGGGGCTCGAAACTTACAGGAAAATCATCGAAATACGACCCGGGCAGAAGGCCGTCATTGCCAGCGGGTATTCCAGGAGCGAGGACGTCGCCGCCACCCAGCGTCTCGGCGCCGGGCTTTTCATCAAGAAACCCTACACGCTCGCCAAACTGGGAAGTGTTTTGAAAGAAGAGCTCGCCACGCGCGGCCGTCCGAAGGCAACAAACTGACACGGACGGAAAGGACGATCCTGGTTCCGGTGCCGGCCATGCTTGCCCCGTGATCATTTTCATTGAATTTCTCCCGGTCTTCCGATAAAATCCGCAACTTCACTTCAAGGAAGGAACCATGGCAAAGAACGTAACGGAAAAAATTCTCGAGGCCCATCTCGTTTCGGGCCGTCCGTCGCCGGGAGAGGAAGTGGCCCTCCGGATCGATCAGACCCTCACCCAGGACGCCACGGGAACCATGGCCTGCCTTCAGTTCGAAACCCTGAACATCCCGAGGGTGCGGACGGAACTCTCGGTGAGCTACATCGACCACAATACCGTTCAGGTGGGATTCGAAAACGCCGACGACCACCTCTACCTTCAGTCTGCCGCGCGGAAATTCGGCATGTTCCTTTCCCGGGCGGGAAACGGGATCTGCCACCAGGTCCACCTGGAGCGGTTCGGAAAACCGGGAAAGACCCTTCTCGGGTCGGACAGCCACACCCCCACGGGAGGCGGCATGGGGATGGTGGCCATCGGCGCGGGCGGCCTTGACGTGGCCATTGCCATGGGAGGCGGCCCCTTTTATCTCTCCTGGCCGAGGGTCATCGGCATCGAGCTTTCGGGAAAGCTTCCCCCCTGGGTCTCGGCCAAGGACGTGATCCTGAAGGTCCTGGAAATCTTCACGACCCGGAGAAACGTGGGGACCGTCCTGGAATACTTCGGGGAAGGCGCGGCCGCCCTGTCCGTTCCCGAACGGGCGACGATCACGAACATGGGCGCCGAGTGCGGCGTGACGACCTCCGTCTTCCCGAGCGACGGGCAGACGAGAAAATTCCTCCGCGCCCAGGGCCGCGAAGGGGACTTCACCGAGTGGTCCGCGGATGCCGGCGCGCGGTACGACCGGGTCGTGTCCATCGACCTTTCCCGGCTCGAGCCTCTGGCCGCCGCTCCCCACAGCCCGGAAAACATCCGGACGGTGCGGGATCTCCTGGACCTGCCCGTCCAGCAGGTCTGCATCGGAAGCTGCACCAACTCCTCCTACAGGGACCTGGCGACGGTGGCGAAAATTCTCGAAGGGAAAACGGTCCACCGGGACGTGAGCCTCATCGTTTCGCCGGGTTCGAGACAGGTTCTCGAAACCCTCGCCCGGGACGGCCACCTGGCGGAACTCATCCGGGCGGGCGCGCGGATCGCCGAAAGTTCCTGCAACTTCTGCATCGGCAACAGTTTCAGCCCCCCCTCCCGGGGAGTGTCCCTCCGGACGTCGAACCGGAACTTCCAGGGCCGCTCGGGAACGAAGGACGCCGACGTTTATCTGGTGAGCCCCGAAACGGCGGCGGCCGCCGCCATCTCCGGGAAGATCGCCGATCCCCGGGACCTCCCCATTTCGTACCCCGCGGTGGTTCCGCCGGAATCCTTCCGCATCGACGACGGCATGATCCTCCGGCCGGGGGACGAGCCCGACCCCGGGTCCGTCGTCCTTTACCGGGGGCCCAACATCGGAAACCCGCCTAAGAACGATCCCCTCCCGGAGGACATCGACGGCGTCGCCGCCATCAAGGTGGGCGACCGGATCACCACGGACCACATCATCCCCGCCGGGGCCCGGATGAAGTACCGCTCCAACATCCCCAGGTACTCCGAGTTCGTCTTCGAGGGGCTCGACCCGGACTTTGCCGGAAGGGCCGCCGCGAACCGCGACCGGGGGCTTCACAACATCGTCGTCGCCGGGGTCTCCTACGGCCAGGGGTCCTCCCGGGAGCACGCCGCCATCTGCCCCATGTTCCTGGGGGTGAAGGTGGTGATCGCCCGGTCCTTCGAACGGATCCACGCGGCCAACCTCGTCAATTTCGGGATCGCCCCCCTGGTCTTCGGGGACGGCGGGACCTGGGAACGGATCGACGCCGGGGACCGCCTTTACATCGCCGGCGCCCGGCAGCAGATGGGGGAAAAGGAATCCATCACCATTCACAACCGGACAAAGGGGTTCACCTTCGAAACGGTCCTCCTTCTCACGGAACGCCAGAGGCGGATTCTCCTCGCGGGCGGGGTGCTGAACCTTGCCGGCGTCCATGGGGACTGACAACAGAAACGTACCTGAAAAGAACAAAGGATTTGCCATGACAGCGGAACATCGCCGAATCGCCATGAAGACCCCGCTCGTGGAACTCGACGGGGACGAAATGACCCGGGTCATGTGGGAGATGGTGAAGAAGAAGCTTCTCCTGCCCTTCGTAGACCTCCGGGTGGAATACTACGACCTCCATCTCGGCAACCGTAACCAAACGGACGACCAGGTCACCCTGGACGCCGCCCGGGCCATCATGAAGCACGGCGTCGGCGTCAAATGCGCCACCATCACCCCCAACGCGGACCGGGTCCGGGAATACGGGCTGAAAAAAATGTGGAAGAGCCCGAACGGGACCATCCGGGCCCTCCTCGACGGGACGGTTTTCAGGAAACCCATCCCCGTGAGGAACGTGCATCCCTTCGTCCGTTCCTGGAAGAAACCCATCGTCATCGGCCGTCACGCGTACGGCGACGTCTACAGCGGGACGGAGGTCCGGATCGGACGCCCGGGAAAGGCGGAGATCGTTTTCACTCCCGGAGACGGCGGGAAGGAGGAACGTCTCGCCGTCCACAATTTCACCGGCCCCGGGATCGTCCAGGGGGTCCACAACACGGACGCGTCCATCGCCGCCTTCGCCGAAGCCTGCTTCGCCTTCGCCCACGAGGAGAAGATCGACCTGTGGTTCAGCACGAAGGACACCATCTCGAAGGTTTACGACGCCCGTTTCCGGGAAATCTTCGAGGAAACCCACGACCGCTGGAAAGAACGGTTCCGCTCCCGGGGGATCGAGTACTTCTTCACGCTCATCGACGACGCCGTGGCACGGATCGTCCGTTCCGAAGGGGGAATTCTCTGGGCGTTGAAGAACTACGACGGCGACGTCATGTCGGACATGGTCGCCGCGGCCAACGGGAGTCTCGCCATGATGACGTCGGTGCTGGTCTCCCCCCAGGGGTACTTCGAGTACGAAGCGGCCCACGGGACCGTCCAGAAGCATTACTACCGGCACCTGGAGGGAGGGGAAACCTCGACGAACTCCATGGCCCTCATCTTCGCCTGGACGGGGGCCCTCCGGAAGCGGGGCGAGACGGACGGGCTCGAGGAACTCGCCGGATTCGCCGGCAGGCTGGAGGAAGCCGCCCTCGAAACGGTGGAGGCGGGAATCATGACGGGGGACCTCCTCGCCGTCGCGGACGAAAGCCCGTCAAACCGCAAGGTCAGCACGGAAGCCTTTATCGATGCCATCGCCGAACGTCTCGCCGGAAAACTCCGGGGATAGGCCGGACCTGAAGAACATGACCCTTCCCGAGATGGAGGAATTCCTCTCCCATCTCGGCAGGGAGAAGTACCGGGCCCGGCAGATCTTCAAGTGGATGTACCGGAAGGGGACGGTCCGCTTCGAGGAGATGACCGATCTCGCCCGGTCCTTCCGGGAGGAGATCTCCTCCCTGGCCCGGATCGGCACCGTCGAAATCGCCGACTCGACGACGTCCCGGGACGGAACGAGGAAATTCCTGTACACCCTCGAGGACGGCCTCACCGTCGAGAGCGTCCTCCTTCGGGAAAGGAACCACTGGACGCTTTGCGTCTCCACCCAGGCGGGATGCCGGATGGGATGCCGGTTCTGCCTCACCGGGACCTTCGGACTGAAACGGAACCTCCGCCCCGGGGAGATCACGGGGCAGGTGACGGCCCTCCGGCTCGGCATCCCCGAGGGACCGGACATCCGGAACCTGGTCCTGATGGGGATGGGCGAGCCCCTGGACAACTACAACAACGTCCTTCGGGCCATCCGGATCCTCACGGACGACTGCGGCCACGGCTTTTCGAACCGGAGGATCACCGTCTCCACCTGCGGCCTCGCTCCCGCCATCCCGGACCTCAGCAGGGACTCGGCGGTGAATCTCGCCGTATCCCTGAACGCCCCGGACGACGAAACGAGAAACCGCCTCATGCCGATCAACCGGAAATATCCCCTGGCGGCCCTCCTCGCCGCCTGCCGGGACTACGAAATGCCCCTGAGGCGGAGAATCACCTTCGAGTACATCCTTATCAAGGGGGTGAACGACTCGGTGGCGCAGGCGCAGGAACTGGCCCGCCTCCTCCGGGGGGTCCGGTGCAAGATCAATCTCATCCCGTTCAACGAGTTCCCGGAGTCGGAGTTCCGACGCCCGGCGGACGAGGAGATCGAAGCCTTCCGGAACGTGCTCGTAGACCGGAATTTCACGGCCATCGTCCGGGCTGGCAAGGGCCTGGACATTCTCGCCGCCTGCGGGCAGCTGAGCGGACGCCGGCGCCCCGAATCGCGGCAAAGACGGCAGAAAGGAGAATCCTCATGAACGTGAAGAAAGCGATCGTCACCGGCCTTTTCGCATCGGCCTTCCTCTTTCCGCCCGCCGTCCTCCCGGCGGCGGCGGACGACATCACGGACGAGATCGGGCGCGGTTTGAAGCAGTACGAGCAGGGCCGGTACACCGAGGCGTCGCAGGCCCTCGACACGGCGTCCCAGATGATCCGCCAGAAACGGGGGGAACAGCTCAAGGGAATTCTTCCCGGACCCCTGGAAGGATGGACGGCGGACGAACCCGACGTCCAGTCGGCGGGCGCGGCCCTCCTCGGCGGCGGGATCACCGTAGAGCGGGCCTACCACCGGGGAGAAGGTTCGGTGACGGTCACCGTCGTGGCGGAATCCGCCATGGTCCAGGCCATGGCGGTCCTTTTCACGAATCCCATGCTCGCCGCCTCGGGGGAGGGAAAGATCGAAAAAATCAAGGGCCGGACGGCCCTGGTGAAGTACGACCGAGAAGGCCGGTCGGGCTCCGTCCAGATCCTGGTGGACAACCGCATGCTGATCACCGCCGAGGGAAACGGCGTCGATCTGGAAGACCTGAAACGCTACGCCGGCGCGGTGAAAGAGGAAAACCCCTCGTAGGAAAGTCCCGCCAACGAACGTCATCCTAAAAAAAAGGGGCGGGACCTTTTCGGGTCCCGCCCCGGTTCATCGGTTTCTCTTCGATCAGTTGATTTCGATTTCCAGAACCGCTTTCGTCCTCATGTAGATCCAGTACTGTTTCCCGTTTTCGATGGTCTGCAGTGTGTTGCTCCTGTAGTTGGGATAGTAAATGAACCAGCGGCCGCCTTCGAAGAGCCACACGCTCGTGTATTTGCCCTTGATCGATGCGAGGGCCCCGGCGATGTCCGCCCGGACCGGCGTGCCGATCATGGTGATGACGTTCCAGCCCCTGTTGAGGGAGTACTCGACCGTGTCATACGCTTCTTCCGTCGGGCTGACGGTGACGGAACAGCCGTCCGAGGACTGGAGTCCGCCGCGGTCGGTGACGGTGAGCTGGAATTCCAGAACCGTGGCCGCCGTAACCTGGGGCGCCGTGAAGACCGGCGCGGCCGCCGTGGGATCGGACAGGACCACCGGGGCTCCCGAAAGCTGGGTCCACCGGCAGGAAGCGATTCCGTCATCGGGGTCGGAGGAATTCCCGCCGTTGAGCGTCACCTCGTCCCCGCTGCCGGCCGCCTGATCCGTCCCCGCATCGGCCACGGGGGGTTCGTTCTTCCAGCTCACGTTCACGATGCAGTTGTCCTGGGATTTCAGGCCGCCCGCGTCGGTCACCGTCAGCTGGAACACCAGGGAGGCGCCTTCCATCGTGACATCGGGGGCGACGAAATAGGGCCGGGAGGAAGAGGCGTCGGACAGGGCCACGGGGATACCCGAGGTCTGCGTCCACCAGTAGGAAGTGAGACCGTCGTCGGGGTCCTCGGACAGGGAGGCGTCGAGGGTGACCGTGAATCCCTCGTACACGCTCTGGTTGTCACCGGCATCGGCCACGGGAGGATCGTTCACCCAGGTGATGTTCACGATGCAGGTGTCCTTGGATTCCAGCCCTTCGGGATCCCGGACGGTCAGCTGGAAGACCAGCGAAGCGCCGTCGAAGCTGACGAAGGGGGCCTGGAACACCGGGGAAGAGGTCTCGGAATCGGAAAGCTGGATGGCAGGCCCTTCCAGCTGGAGCCAGGAGTAGGAAAGGACATCCCCGTCGCGGTCGGTGGAGTTCTCGCCGCTCAGGGTCACTTCATCGTTCTCTTCCACCTGCTGATCCGGCCCCGCGTCGGCCTCGGGTGCGCCGTTTTCGAGCATGAAGCTCACCGCGACCACGTGGTTCGTCGTGACGTTGCTGAACGTGACGGACTCGGCATCGCCGTGGGACACGCCGTCCACGACCACGTTCGAAACGCGGTACCCGATTTCCGGGGTCATCGTGAAGTCGATGTCGTCCCCCTGGTTCACCGAAACGGCACCGGAGGGGGAGATGATTCCGTTACCCGACGAAGTCGCCGTGATGGTCCAGGTGATCGGCGTGAAGACCGCCTGGATCGTGTGATTCGCAGTCACGGAGGAAAACGTGTAGGAGGTCCTGGAACCGAGGGACGTCCCGTCCACGACCACATTCGACACTATGTACCCCGTGCCCGCAGCGATGGCGTACGTCACGGAAGAACCCTCGGTCACCGTGCTCGTCCCCGAGGGGGTGATGGTTCCGTTACCCGACGATGACGCCATGACCGTAAAGGTAGCCGGGACAGCGGCAGGAACCGTGTAGGCGACTTCATCCGAAAAATCGCTTTCCAGGCTGCTCGAATTGACGGCCGTTGCGGCGAAGTAATAGGTCTTCCCCGCTTCGAGGCCGGTCATGGTGACAGTCGTCGTCGCCTTGTCGACGCTGACATTCGACGTGTAGGCACCGGACTGCAGGCCCTTGTAGATGCGGTACCCCGACAGATCCGTCTCGCTGTTGGCGTTCCAGGTCAGCTGGACCTCGTCAGCAAAAGCGGAGCAGCAGATACATCCAATGATGAGAAGCAATGTCATCCCGGAAAGGATCCCTTTCAGGACGGATCGGGAATTCGATCTGAAAAACACGTTTTTCACGGCGGAACCTCCTGGTTTTTCGATGCGACCAAGCAAAAGCAGCATCTGGAGGTGCCGCCGTTTGCCCGGCAACCCTGCTACCGTATCCTCGCTGAGGACTTAGGCCAGTGGCTTTGCGTCCCACCCTTTCGGATGGTTTGCCTTTTTCGAGACAAATCGTGATGCGTTTTCTGTTTTCAAAAAGCTTCCATGACCTTGCTTTTGCCTCCTTATAAGCAAATAGGATGCCATGCAAAAATACTTCATGATTTCAAAAAGATAAAATTGATCCGATTGCGTTTTCCTTTGCAGGCGCTCATTTTTCGGGAACCTGGCGGCGGCCGTCAGTCGATTTTTCTCCCGGCGTACGACGCCAACCCCTTGTAGTTGTTATGATTTATTTGAAGGGTTCGGGCAGGGATCCCACAAGGAACATCGGTGGGCAGTTGTAACTCGATTACAATTTCGAAACTCCGGTGCAAGTTATGGAAGACGGAGGGATCGGCGGAAGGCGCCTTCCTTCCGCGGCGGGCGGCGCGGCCCGGCGGCGGGGAAGAACCCGCCGCGGAAACCCGCGGTTTTAACTGTTCCCGTCATGTCCGGGGGAACGGGCAATTTTTTTCAAAAGAGGAAGGTACCCCGTTTCCGGGGTGGAGGTATGACATTTGCAAGACCTCAGGGCAGATGGCTCGACAAATTCGTAAACCGGGAGATTATCCCATGAACCGCATCCAGATGGAAATCCCCTTTCTTCTTCTTTCTTTCCGAGTGAACACGGAGGGGGAGCTGGAAAAGAGGTTTCTCACGCCCTTCGGCCTGATCGACGTCATATTCAGGAAAACGGGAGGGATCGATCATTCCAGGCATGTTTATGACATCGAGGTGGAAGGGGACACGGACAGCTGGGTGTCCGTCGAGCCCGTGGCCGTCGATTTCAAGGAAGCCCTGTTGAAGTTCATTCTGGGAATCGTGGAAAAGGACCTCGGCAAGTTCCGGGAACCGCTTCAATTCGAGAAACTCATCGTTCGGATCCGGGGGGCCGAAACGAATCTCAGCCTTCCTCCCGGCCCCGGAAACGATTGCGACACCGATGGGGTCTTCCGCGACCTTTTATGAGTCACCGCCGGATGACTTGTGTTTCCTCCAGCGGGCATGGGTGATACCGAGAACCTTGATCTTGTAGTTCAGCGCCCGCGGGGAAATCCCCAGGAGTTTCGCCGCGTCTTTCTGAATCCAGAGGGATTTCTCGAGTGCCTTCCGGATGAGTTCCTTCTCGTTGTCGGCGATCGAGGAGGGAATCACATCCTCCTCCCGGTTTTTTTCCGCGGGGGGACCCGCGAGAACGAGTTCGGGAAGAACGATGTTTTCCTTCTGGATGACGTCCCTTTCCTCGAGGATGATCGCCCGTTCGATGACGTTCGCCAGCTGGCGGATGTTTCCCGGCCAGGAGTAGGTTCGAAACAGCGACAGCGCTTCACCGGAGAAGCCCTTCACCCTCTTTTTCAGATTGCGCCCGATCCTTCCCATCAGGTACAGGCTCAGGGGTTCGATGCACTCCCGCCGCTCCCGGATCGGGGGCAGGTTGACCCGCAGGACGTTGATCCGGTAATACAGGTCCTCCCGGAACCGGCCCTCCCGGACCTGGTCCTCCAGGATGCGGTTCGTAGCAGCGATGACCCGTACGTCCGAATGGATCGTTTTGTTCCCCCCCACCCTCTCGAAGGCCTTTTCCTCCAGGAACCGGAGGAGCTTGGACTGAAGCTGCAAGGGCATCTCCCCGATCTCGTCGAGGAACACCGTCCCGTTTTTCCCCTGTTCCAGCCTTCCGATCCTGGTCTTGTTCGCGCCGGTGAAGGAGCCCTTCTCGTGGCCGAAAAGTTCGCTCTCCAGAAGATTCTCCGGGATGTTGGTGCAGTTGATCTTGATGAACGGGTGCTTCCTTCTCGAACTGTTGAAGTGGATGGCGCCGGCGAGGAAGCTTTTCCCCGTCCCCGTCTCCCCGGTCATCAGGATGGTCGAATCGGTACGGGCGAATTTCTTCAGCGTCGAGATGGTCTGCTTCATGGCCGGGCTTTTCGCGATGATCCGGTCGAAATCATAGATGATGTCCTGCTCCCTCCGGAGATAATCGATCTCGTCCCGCAGGTGCCGGTTCTCCATCGCCCTGGAGATGGAAAGCTGGATTTCCCCGGAATTGAAGGGCTGTGTCAGGAAATCGAAAGCGCCCTCCTTGACGGACCGGACGATGAGGCCCGTGTCGTCCCCCGTCCCCAGAACGATGACGGGGATATGGGGATGATTGTCCCCGATCGTCTTCATCAGCGAGAGGTCCCCCTCCGACCGCACCCGGAGAAACACGACGTCGTATTCCTCCCTCTGAAGAGAGGTCTCCAGTTCCCCCTGGAGGCAGCCGCGGAGTTCATGATCGCCCTGGAGCGCCTTTCCCAGATCGCTGAACCATTTTCCATCGTCATGTATCACGAGAATCTTCGGCATGATCCACCTTGTCCGCATGATCCGTCGTCTCCCGGCGGCAACGAGGGCAAGAACGCCGGAAGGTCGCTCAACATCTCAATGTAGCAGCAATCCCGCTGGAAAACCACC